>Ga0334887_1002378_pt1 | contig 21140 bp, 18 predicted proteins | sample GraSluR1_MG_10_FD_207217 | JGI IMG/M metagenome (GOLD analysis project Ga0334887, IMG submission 207217) | Sludge microbial communities from methane-producing bioreactor in Wageningen University, Netherlands - Granular Sludge_18_07-R1 | ecosystem: Engineered > Bioreactor > Anaerobic >...
GAAGACAAGGCTTCAAGGAGGAAAACTACGACCTCTATCTGCTTACTACAAGTTTAAACCAAAAAGAAGGTTTAAAGGAATAACCAGTCAGAATGTATCTGACAATATTAATATACGAGGAGGAAAAGGAAATGATCATGAAAATCGATAAAGCCCGAGCAACAGCAGAAGCCGAGTTGGAGTATGCTCGAGATGAAGGCATGGCAAAAGGTCTGGAGATAGGCATGGAAAAGGGCATAGAAAAAGGTATGGAAAGAGGGAGACAGGAAGAAAGGCGAATACTGATTCAAAATTTAATGAAAACCGCGCTCTCATTAAAGGAAATCTCAGAGATAAGCGGCATAGATATTGAGACACTGAAAAAGTGGAAGGCGGAATCGGAATAACTGAGGGAAGAGTTTAATAGATTGGGAAGGAAATGATCATGAAAATTGATAAAGCCCGAGCAATAGCAGAGGCAGAGTTGGAGTATGCTCGAGATGAAGGCATGGAAAAAGGTCTGGAGATAGGCATGGAAAGAGGGAGACAGGAAGAAAGGCGAATGTTGATTCAAAATTTAATGAAAACCGCACTCTCATTGAAGGAAATCTCAGAGATAAGCGGCATAGATATTGAGACACTGAAAAAGTGGAAGGCGGAATCGGAATAACTGAGGGAAGAGTTTGATAAGTTAGGAAGGAGCGGAAGGCGAAACAACTGAATGATTTTATGTGAGATGGCTGATGGATATTGGCGTCTCTTTTTTTAGAAATTTCAAAAGTCATCAGGAGAATAAACAAGTGTTCAGAAGGCCTAGTGCTTTGTCAAAAGTTACTTGAACGGTTCTATTTTCAGTGTTCCTTTCGCTACCATCGCTCATCACCGCATCCTATGACTCTTCGTCTTTACTATATAACATAACGAGGTTTTTATCGTTTGAAGCTGATCTTCAAAGAGTTTTTTAAAACCTTCGCTGAAAAATAGACAAACTTCCGAATAAATAAAAGCTACCTACGCAAAAAATTGGGAAATGTTCGTTATTAACCGAGTCAAATTATTAATTAATAAATTAAAAAAAAGGGTTCTTATTTCTTGAAAAAAACTAGTCGTCCTCGATTCTCTCATTATATAATTTGGATGGGAAACAACAGTCTGGTTAAGGAGGATGAAACGATGAGAGTGGAGTATCAAAAAACTCAGCTATTTTATGGCGACTATCGTCCAGGGCGCGTGATTTGGATCACTCTGTTGAATGGACTAAAGGTGTTGAAGTTCAATCTATTGGACCAGGCTGGGAATATTCTATACAGTCTTGAATTAAAATATGATGAAGATGAAGAAGAGATAATCTACAATCGAATCACTTATGGGGCAATAACCAATGAGCAAATAAAAGATATTCAAGAAATTCTTATGCGAAATGACCCTTATTATGATTGGTGTGACGATGGTAAAGAGGATAATCTAAAGTGTTTTGCCTGTGAAATCATGCTAATTGCTGATTCTAAGAAGCATTCACTGAAAAATGGTGATCTGCTGGTCATTTATGATATTTACTCAAGCTATGAAGGAAATGAAGGGAAAGAAGTATCTAATAAGGAGTGCTATGAAGCGGGTACGATTACTAGAGCCGAGATCGAAAGTGATTTGGTTTATAGACTTTTGCAGCACAAGGAATGGGATACGATCGAAATGAAGATCTTCGAAAACGGTCAGATGTATAGCTATCTGCTGGAGTTTGAAGATCGGGATGAATGAGAAGGACTTGCGGAGGTGAGTCCTTTTTTATTTGCTTTGGGTTCAAAAAAGAAATGACTCCTTGATAAGCCATACATTATTTATAATATTTGTACTCTGTGAAACGACAAATAGGTTAAAAAAGTAGGACGCTTTTGCTCTTGAAAGAAAAGCTGTTGCAAAATGAATCAATCAGAAGGAATGCTCTTTAAATGGAATGTGTCATGCAAATTAAAATAACTATTAAAAATGGCTCTTTATAAATGCTCCTTATTTTATCAATATTTTCGGGACATTCTGACGGCTGAACAGGATTTAAATAAAGTGATGAACAAGAGAGTAATTCACCATTTATAAGTAAATTATTAATGCGTCTTTGACAATCGACTGATTTTATTTATTTTCAGACAAACGAGACGTTTTTTTTATTATTTTTAATTGATAATGACGTTTTCGCAACTAAAAATTGGCACATACTAGGCTTGGAAATAAATGTAATCAAAAAATTGAGAGAAGGCTTATATATGAAAAAGACGACCAAACAAGAAATATTGTCACGTATGCTGGTTTGCTCCTCTTTGCTTGTGCTATCAGCGCCATTTGTTTCACAACCGATGATAGGTATTACAGCATCAGCTGAGACAATGAGTACTTCAACAACAGACAAACCAACCATTGAAACAGGTGAAGCATTACCTGACCAGCAATTAAGCGCAGAGGAAGAACAAGCAGCGACGGTAGAAACCGTAGACAGTGAATCGGAATTTGCGGAGAGCATGGAAGAAACTTCAACAAGTATTGAGGAATCGACTGCAACAACAGAGACCAAAGCTTCTTCGACAGAAGAAAAAGCGAAGGCAAAAGCAGCGCTTGAAGAAAAAGCGGATATTCAGAACCTAGAAGTTTCGTTTACAGATGAAACAGGCGAAACGACGCTTAAAGATGGTGACGAACTTCCATTGAAAGCTAACGGCTCTAACAGCGCAGTTGGGGCTAAAATATCTTTTACATTAGACACGACAGGTTATCAATCAGGCGATAAGATTACGATTGATAGGATTATTTTGATAAACGGTGAGGTTAGTACTGGAGCAATTGGTGTTGGAGGAGCTATCAGTATCGCCCCGTTCGATGTAGTGGATTCAAATTCTGGAAAGGTTTTGGGAACATTTAGCGCAAATCCAGGAGGAAATATTGTTTTTACCTTAACAGCAGCGGCGATTGAAGCGGGAGAGATTGATGTATCGGCTTTACTACCGACCGTTTTAAGCACTGGGGGATTACCGACAACAGGCGATTATCAAATAACTATTGGGGATTCTACAATTCATTTAGTCAGTCCTGGCGTCGGCTTTAACACACATAATGAAAACAGCAATCACTCTACTGATGGCAGCCAGCAGTGGATCTCGAATGCAAATACAACACGGGTTCTTTGGGGAATTCGAAATGATTATTCTGGTCATATAGCGCAACAAACTACGCCAAATCAGTACACAAATTCAACTGGTGGTATAATCACAAATATTTCTGATAATGAAATTACGGATGTGGCCGTTCAAAATCAAAACTACAGAGTTGTTTCGTTCTGGAGTAATGGAGAATTACAGTCAACACGTATTATTTCTCAAAAGGGAAGCACGCCAATTCTATCGGCTGATTATTTAGGCGGGGTAAACAATAATGAATATGTGGATGCTTCGAATAAGCTGACAGCAGATATGACCGTTCAAGAGGCTCAGGAAGCACTTTCTCCTGGAGAATGGGGAAGCATAAAGCTTCCAGATGGTTCATGGCTTTGGGCGTATAAGACAGGCGACCCTAGTGAGGGAACAACATTAGATGGACCAGCTTTGGTAGAAGCACTCAAAGCTTCCGGAGTTGTAATGACCGATGAAGATGTTGCAAGAACGATTGCTCAAACACAATTTATTGCAAGTACGAATGATTATTTGTCGGTAACATTTGCTGACTCCACTAAGAATGGAACAGCAATGAATACCATGGGAAATGGAACCTTAAAGGGGTCAACCGTCCTTCCAGCAGCAGATTCTGAAGTACCCGGAAGAATAATGGTTTCTTATGTAGACGATACAACAGGTGCCTTGCTTTCTGCAGACACAGATAAAGGAACGACTGGAACAACTAGTACCTACAGCACAAACCAAAAGATTGCTGATTATGTTTCGAAGGGCTACAAATTAGTTTCTGATAACTATTCAACCAATCCGGTGACTTTCGGCGGGCTCGGTTCCTTGCAGCAATTTGAGGTTCACTTAGTTCATGACACTGAAGCAGGAAATCCAGAAACGAAAACAGTTGAACGAACGATCCATTATGTTTATAAAGATGGCTCAACAGCTGCTGAGGATAAGAAAGAAATCCTAACATTTACTCGAACAACAGCGAAGGATCTTGTCACAGGAAATACTGTTTACAGTGATTGGAACGCCAAAGATAACGATACAACGTTCGATGAAGTAATCAGCCCAACGATCGACAAGTACACACCAGACAAAGCAAAGATTGAGGAAATCACAGGTGTATCTGAGAAGACAGAAGATTCTGAAGTAACAGTTACTTATTCAGCAGATATCGAAACAACGACAGAAACAAAAGAGGTCAAACGTGTCATCCATTATGTCTATGAAGACGATACAGAAGCTGCTCCAGATAGTACGGACGTCATCACTTTCACACGTATAGTAACGAAAAATCCAGATACAGGAGAGACAACATACAGCGATTGGGAAGCCAAAGACGATGATACTACTTTTGATGAAGTGAAGAGTCCGGAAATTGACAATTACACGCCTGATAAAGATAGTATTTCGGAAGTCACAGACTTGACAGAAGCATCTAAAGACATCGAAGAAACCGTCACCTATACTGCAAAAATGGACGAACATATCGAAACCAAAAAAATCAATCGAGTGATTCATTATATCTATGAAGACGGCAAAGAAGCAGCCTCTGATAAAACGGATCAAGTTACTTTTACGCGTATAGTAACGAAAAATCTAGCGACTGGTGAAATCACTTATGGTGAATGGGCAGCATCAGACGATGATACTACTTTTGATGAGGTGAAGAGTCCGGAGATTGACAATTACACGCCTGATAAGGATAGTATTTCGGAAGTCACAGACTTGACAGAAGCATCTAAAGATATCGAAGAAACCGTCACCTATCTTGCAAAAATGGAAACGACGACAGAAACAAAAGAAGTCGAGCGTGTCATCCATTATGTCTACGAAGATGGCAAAGAAGCAGCTAAAGATAAGACTGATAGTGTAAGCTTTACCCGTACAGTAACAAAGAATCTAGCGACTGGAGAGGTCACTTACAGTGAATGGAAAGCCAAAGACGATGATACCACTTTTGATGAAGTGGTAAGTCCAGAGATTGGTGGATATGTATCGGATAAAAAGGTAGTTGAAGAAGTGAAAGATGTTGAAGCTGATGATAAGGATTTAGAAGAAACGGTGACGTATAAGAGGCTCGCTTCAGCCCCTTCAACTGAGGAACCAAGTGATTCAACCACACCATCATCGGAAGAAACTAGTGAGTCAACGACAACGACAACTGAAACATCCGATGCTACAACCGCATCGAGTGAATCAAAAGACAAAACGACAACCGCTGTACCAAAGAGTTCAGGTGGAGGAACGACCAATCAGGCGACCATCACTACAAAAACATCTACTTCATCAAAGACTCTTCCAAGTACCGGTGAAAAAGTTCGTCATTATCTAACTTGGTTCGGTGGATTTGCGGTATCCGCAGCGGCGATCCTGGGAGTATTAGTCAATCGCTCGAAACGTAAAGTAAAGTAAGTGTTATAAAGTCGTTTTTAGAGAGCTATGCAGGATAAATACTGACTTAAAATAGGAATGAGCTTCTCTATTTAACGCTCAGGCTGTAGACAATGTCCGATTTCTGGATGATGCCTACAGCCTGAACTTATTTCAGATAGAACAACTGGAGGAATTTTATATGAGAATATTGGTGTTAACCAAGAACATCCATCATGAATTAGTATTACAACGAGAGTTGCAGGTTTTGAATCACGAAGTCTTCGTGACACGAAATGAACGGAGCATTTGTTTAGTAAATGAATGTGAGCTTGTATTTGATTGTTTATTTTTGAGTGAAACGTTATCAGAGAAAGAATTTTTATCAATAACCAAGAAAGCTTTTTCCTTATTTAACGGGCAAATTATTCGTGTGATTCCTGAAAACGGAGAATACCCTTCACACTCAAAAGAAGCTTCGAACGTATTATACGTTAGTCGGTCATTTGTCGATTTGCGAGATCTTTTAGCCACGCTCATTACTAAAAATGATGAATACAAAGAGCAGGCATCATTAGAACAATTTATTCGAAAATTAAGCAACAATGAACAGTTACTTTTTGAACAACTACAGGAGGAGCGACCGATCACTCGCGAACAATTCTGTCAGATCATTTGGCAAGGGGACGAATCAAAATCAAGAAAATCTCAGCTCTCGTACATAGCGAAGAAAATTAATACAAAACTTGATGCGAGCAACTATACAGACAAAAGAATCAAGACCTACTGGGAGAAAGGGTATATCCTTCAGTAGTTGGAAGTGTTGAATTTTCGATGGTGATAAACGGGGCTATCTATCGTCATTTTGTTGCTATATGTAGCTTTTTGTATACGAAAGCATTATAATATAGATAGTTAATAATAAGAGGAGGGAGCAAAATGGCAACCATTCGCATTGATGATGAGTTGAAAAAAGAAGCCGACGAAATGTTCGACGAGGTGGGAATGAATACTTCAGTTGCGGTGAAAATTTTTTTGACACGATTTGTTAAAACTGGGAAATTTCCATTTGAAATAGAAACAATCGATCACCAGCCCAACAAGGAAACATTAAAAGCCTTCAAAGAGACCGATGAAATGATTAACCAAGGAAATTTAGGGAATAACGAAGAATTGCAGGCCTACTTTGATAGAATGAAAAAGGAAACCGATTTGGATGCTTAATTATCAGACAACAAAACGGTTTCGATAAAGATGTGAAAAAATTGATTAAACAAGGGCGATCGATAGAAAAATTGCAACAGGCGATGGAATTACTGATAAATGAAGCGGAGCTGGGTCAAGAGTACAAGATTCATCCATTAGAACCCAAGAATCAGATTCCAAAGCGATGGGATATACATATTGGTGGACGGAATAGTGATTGGATTGTTATTTTTTATTATGTGTTCGCAAAGAAGACAATTATTTTTGAACGCACAGGCAGTCATTCTGACTTTTTCAGATAATTGGATACTTTGTACTAAAGAGTCTTTCGAGGCTCTTTTCTTTTTTGTAACAGCAGAGAACTTGGATTATCTGTGATTCTCATCTATACTTTTATTAGGCATTCTTTTTTGAGTAACGAATATCATGCCTATAATTGAAAACGTGTACATGTCGAGAGGAAGGGGAAGAATTTATGAAGAAACCAATCCATGTTTTTTCGGAAATCGGTCCATTGAAACAAGTGCTTCTGCATCGGCCTGGACAGGAACTGGAGAACTTGATGCCCGATTATTTGGAGCAGTTGTTGTTTGACGACATCCCATTTCTTGATCAGGCAAGAATGGAGCACGATCTATTTGCGGATACCCTTCGCTCAAAAGGCGTTGATGTGCTCTACTTGGAAGATTTAGCTGCGGAGTCCTTAACAAGTCACGGCATTAAGCAGGAATTTTTACAGGAATACTTAGATGAAGCCTTCATCACTGACATTGATATTCGTAAAGAAATTACGGACTATTTTTCAGCTATTAAGGATAACCGCATGTTTATTGATCATACGATGGCAGGGCTGAAAAGAAATCAGCTGTTTGATAGGACGGATGAGATGTCACCTTTTTATATTGATCCAATGCCGAATTTGTATTTTACCCGTGATCCCTTTTCGACGATCGGAAGCAGTATTGCTCTGAACAAAATGTATGCTGAAACTCGTCGTAGAGAGACGTTGTATGCCAAGTATATTTTCAACCATCATCCCATGTTTGCGCAGAATCCTGTGAATCTGCTGTACGACCGTGAAGACAGTACGAGACTTGAAGGCGGCGATGTATTGGTACTTTCAAGCAAAGTATTGGCTGTGGGGATTTCCCAAAGAACTGATATGGAGTCCATCAAAAAATTAGCCACTCGCATTTTTGAAGCGGAACCAAGCTTTGAACAGGTATTGGCCTTTAATATTGGCGAAGAACGAAAATTCATGCACCTAGATACCGTCTTTACGATGGTGGATCAGGATAAATTTACGATCCATCCTGAGATCGAAGGAGATTTGGCGGTCTATTCACTAATCAAAGCCAATCAAAAAGTAAAAATTATTGAAGAAAAGGATACGTTAGAAAACATTCTGTGCCGCTATCTCGATTTGCCGGCTGTAGAGCTGATTCGTTGCGGCGGAGATGATATCACCGCAGCTGCTCGCGAGCAATGGAACGATGGCGCAAACACCTTAGCTGTCGCCCCCGGAGAAGTAATTGTCTATGACCGGAACACGATCACGAATAAGAAATTAAAAGAAGCCGGCGTCAAAATAAACACCATCCCAGGAAGTGAACTCGTTCGCGGACGCGGCGGCCCACGTTGTATGAGTATGCCGTTTGTTAGGGGATAGGTGAGGTTATTGCACGAAGGACGGATGTTTATGATAATTTAAATCGAGTACTTATAACCTTGAACGATATAGGTCTAAATAATAAGTGATATAATGAATAAACCAATAGGGGCAAGTCTTTAATGATTTTGGAAGAGGTGAACGAGTTATGGCTATTTTAGAAAACTTACTAGGCATAGACAATCAGGCTGAACTTGCCAGAATTGAAGAAAGAACAACAAAAACCAGAGCAAAAGAACTCGTAGAAAAGAATGTCATTGATTCGTTTGATGTAGGCACCTTTAAAGGACTGGCTCAAATTCATCATTATCTGTTTCAAGATATTTATCCTTTCGCGGGAAAAACCCGAGAGGTTGATTTAGCAAAAGGTCAGTTTAGATTTGCGCCAGTGCTGTATCTTGAACCCGCACTGAAAGAAATAGAGAAGCTCGAACAGACGAATTACGAGCAAATTATTGAAAAATATGTAGAGATGAACATTGCTCACCCCTTTAGAGAAGGCAACGGTCGTGCCACTAGAATTTGGTTAGACCAGATACTGAAGAAAGAAATAGAAAAGATGGTAGACTGGAACGAGGTAGACAAGGATCAATACCTTTCAGCAATGATCATGAGTCCGGTGAATGATCTTCCTATTAAAGAGCTATTGAGACCTGCCTTGACCGACAAGATTGCTGATCATGAAACCTATTTTAAAGGGATTGATGCTAGTTATTATTATGAAGGATATACAGAGTTTAAGACAGAGGATTTGTAGTTGTAACTGATGTGATATATACGCCCAATCATCTATATCGATGATTAGGCGTTTTTTTGTGTTCAAAATATGTTTGGTACATTAGAAATTTATCGCATTATGAGAGAGAAAATACCAAATTATCGAAGAGAAGATAACCGATGGATAGTTAAATCAGCTTCAACTACTACCAAAAAAACTACATTAAGACCATTCATCTACTAATTGGCACAAATGTGCATTTTTATTTCAAAATGAAAATGTTTAAGAAAAGCACAAAAGTGAAATTTAGAATCTATTTCACAAGCGTCGTTGACGAAAACGCTTTCAGGTGATAACTTTTTTACTTACGAAAGGACAGTAAAAACTTTCGAAAGAAAAAAGGAGGAGTGACGTATGAAAAGAAAGTTAAAGAGTAAAAAGGTTTTTGCTACTATTACTGACCTGTTTATTTTCTCCGTATTTGCAAGGGTTATCCTTTATGGATGCCATCAAATCGGACTGGGGATGCAGCTTTCATTAATCGTTGGTCTATTAGTTGGAGGGATAATCAATTATGTATTGATTCCTTTATTTTTCAATAGACAGACCATCGGAATGAAGGTTAATCATCTTGCTTATGTATTTGTGAATAGTAGCACTAAACGTGATGGTATCGTCTTGTTGCTGAGGTTTTCATTGCAATTATTGTTGAACGTTGTTTTTCTTGGAATTCCCTTAGCAGTAAATCTGTTTCTGCTTGTTTGGAGAAAGGATGCTTTTACGCTAGTGGATCAGTTGTTTTCACGTGTCATGGTGAATCAGGAGTTACGTTAGAGAATGGAAAGGGATGAGTGATTTATGAAAAAATTATTTGGGATTCTACAAAAGGTCGGTAAGTCGTTAATGCTGCCGGTTGCTACTTTGCCGGCTGCTAGGATTTTACTTGCGTTTGGGAATTTGTTCCATCAGGAAACGGTCTTGAACCAATTTCCAGTGTTGCAGGCAGGCTGGTTTCAGATTGTGGCAGATGTAATGGAGCAATCTGGTTCGATTATTTTCGGCAATCTGCCGCTACTATTTGCAATTGCGGTCTCCATTGGATTAGCTAAAAATGATGGAAGTGCGGCTCTTGCTGGGGTTGTTGGTTACTTGATGATGAACATGGCGATGGGGGCTATTTTAGGAATCACCCCAGAAATGGTGGCTGAAAATGGTCAGAAATACGCCACTGTATTAGGGATTCCTACGTTGCAAACGGGTGTCTTTGGCGGGATTATCGCCGGAGTGATCGCATCCAACTGTTTTAATAAGTTCTACAAAATCGAGTTGCCGCCTTATCTAGGCTTCTTTTCAGGAAAACGATTTGTCCCAATGGTAACGGCGGTATTCTCACTGCTGATTGCGGGAGTTTTATGCTTCATTTGGCCGCCGATTCAGGATGGCTTGAATGGTTTTTCTTCGACCGTTATTGAAACGAATCAAACGTTGGCTGTCTTTATTTTTGGAGTAATCGAGAGGGCATTGATTCCCTTTGGTCTTCATCACGTATTTTACGCGCCCTTCTGGTTCCAATTTGGTTCTTATACGTCGACTTCAGGAGCTATTATCCACGGCGATCAGCAAATTTTCTTCCAACAAATGCGTGACGGGGTTGCGCTAACCGCGGGAGCCTTCATGACAGGGAAATTCCCATTCATGATGTTTGGCTTGCCAGCTGCTGCCTATGCTATGTATAAGGAAGCAAAACCAGAAAGAAAAGTGTTAGCAAGTGGGATTTTACTATCGGGTGCTTTAACCGCCTTCTTAACAGGGATTACGGAACCATTAGAGTTTTCCTTCCTGTTCATCGCGCCTGCTTTGTACGGTATTCATTGTTTATTGGCCGGAGTTTCATTTGCTGTGATGAATATTTTAGGGGTAAAAATCGGGATGACCTTATCTGGCGGGTTAATTGATTTCATTCTCTTTGGTGTTTTAGTGAATCGTACCTCTTGGTGGTTGGTGATTCCGGTTGGTTTAGTCTTTGCGGTTATTTATTATTTTGTCTTCAGGTTTGTGATCGTCAAGCTGAATTTGCCAACCCCTGGTCGTGAGGAAAATGTTGACGACGAAGAGGCTGCGGCTGTTTCCTCTGGCGGCAATCTTGTGGTTAGCTGGAAAATCATTGATGCATTAGGCGGCAAAGCCAATCTTAAATCGGTGGAAGCCTGTATCACTCGATTAAGAACCGTATTGGTGGATCATTCGATTGTGGATGAAGAGATGTTGAAAAAATTAGGCGCAGTGGGTGTTGTGCACGTTGGCGATGGCTTCCAAGCGATTTTCGGCGCAAAATCAGATATTTACGCGACAACCATCAATGAGATCATCGATTCGAATATGGAACGACCTGCTGAAATTGATTTAGAGAAGACGATCACAGTGGAAGAGCCATTAGAAATCAAATTGGATGACGCCTGCGCGAATATTAAAGAAAAAGTTGTTTCACCCGTAGCCGGAAAAATCGTTCCCATGAGTGAAGTACCAGATCCAGTCTTTTCACAAAAAATGATGGGTGATGGATTTGCCGTTATTCCAGAAGATAATGTGATTGTATCACCGATTGATGGAACGGTTGTCAATGTCTTCCCAACGGAACACGCGGTAGGCTTAGTAACTGATTGCGGCATTGAATTGATCGTGCACGTTGGTCTGGATACGGTCGCGCTTAAAGGCGAAGGCTTCCAAGTGATGGTCAATGAAGGAGACCAAATTCATAAAGGCCAACGCTTGTTCATTGTTGACTTTGACTATTTGAAAGAGCAAGGGAAAAATACCATGACGATTGTTGCCTTTACCAATCTAGCGAATAAAGAGATCAAAATTGTTTCCGGAGATTCGGTTTCTTCCAGTCAAGCGGCGATTGTTGATTTAGCGTAAAGCAAGGAGTGACTTTAAAATGTACATGGTATTTGATATTGGTGGAACATTTGTAAAATATGCAATTTTAGATAGGTCTGGAAATATCTTCATTCAAGGAAAATTTCCAACGCCGCAGCAGTCATTGGATGAATTATTACTTGAAATGTTTTCAACGATTGAGCGTTATGAAGAATACGAGGTCAAAGGCATTTCCATTTGCTGCCCGGGGGTAGTCGACTCTTATCAAGGAGTCGTCTACTACGGCGGCTGTTTAACCTATTTACATGAAGTAAATCTCAAACAGAAATTCATTGAAAAATTTAAGCTTCCTGTTTCGATCGAAAACGACGGCAAAGCGGCGGCACTTGCTGAATTATGGCGCGGGGGAGTCAATCAGTCCAAACATGCCGTGATTCTGGTTTTAGGCAGTGCAATCGGCGGCGGCATCGTGATCGATGGTAAGCTCCATCGTGGACAGCATTTTTCCGCTGGTGAGGTGAGCTATATGGTAGGGGACCCGACAGACCAGCCAGGGATTTTTAAAATGTGCGGTTTTGATGCCTGTGCGCCTAAAATGATCAATGATATTGCTGAGGCAAATGGTTTGTCTCCTGATACCGATGGCCGCATCGTCTTTGAATATATCAAAAAGGAAAACGCAGCATCGTGGTCAATCTTTACGGAATACTGCCATAAAATTGCCAAAATGATCGTCAGTCTACAATACATTCTCGATCCTGAACGTTTCATTATCTGCGGCGGGATCAGTGCTCAGCCACTTGTATGTGATCAGATCATGCAGGAAGTAGAGCAGATTTATAAGAAAAATCCGATGTACTTACTGATGCCTGTTATTGAAAATTCGACGCTAAATAATGACGCCAATCTTTATGGCGCGCTGTATCACTTCTTCGAGGAATACATCGAGAAAGCTGATGAGTACGCGGAGCACAATGCGATCTTGTGTCCAAATTGCAGTACTGAGTTGATCCAGTCAGAGCAGAAGGCTGTGTAAGGTAGCGAAGGAGAGAAAGATGGAGACAGTTGAAAAGAAAAAGAATCATTTTTTAGAATCGATTTTATCAGGAGTTAACTATATGCTGCCATGCGTAGTAGCTGGCGGCATTATGCTAGGCGTTAGTTTTTTACTAGATGATATTTCCATCAATCCTGATACGTATGGAACCAATTTGCCATTAGCGGCATTCTTCAATAATAACGGGAATGTCATGTTCAGCTTCATGTTACCGGTCTTTTGTGCGGGGATTGCCTTTTATATTGCTGGAATAGCGGGGATTCCCGCGGCGCTAATGGCTGGGGCAATCTGTCGTGATGGGGATTCAAGCTTCTTGGGGGCACTGTTATTAGGTTTCGTTGTTGGCTTGTTTGTTCTATTGCTTAAAAAGCTATTGGCGAAGCTGCCAGAGACGTTTACAATTTTGAAAGACTTACTGCTCATCCCGCTTATTTCGGTGATTGTTACAGCAATAATCGCACAATTTTTGGTGGAGCCGATTATTGGCACGTTGAACCTGTTAATGAATTCAGGGCTACAGTCTATGAATGGGTCAAGTCAGATTATTTTAGGCGCTGTTTTAGGTTTAATGCAGTCTGCGGATATGGGTGGTCCGATCAATAAAACGGCGTATCTATTTGCTACGGCTGCCTTGGCAAATGGACAATATGTTTTGATGTCTGCGGTATTAGCTGGTGCCTTGATTCCGCCGTATGTCACAGGAATTTCTTCCTTATTGTTTAGAAAAAAATTTACGGAGAAAGAACGGGGACAAGGAATCACCAACTTGATTATGGGATTAGCCGGCATCTCAGAAGGCGGCATTCCTTTCCTATTGAAAGATCCGCTTAGAGTTGGCGCTGCGTGTATGATTGGCTCAGCAATTGCTGGCGGTGGCTCTGTTTTACTCGGATGTTCAGTCATGGCGCCGTTTGGCGGATTCTTCATTTTACCGCTGAATGCGAATCCTTTTGGGTTTGTCCTTTCGGTTGTATTAGGGGTAGCTGTGGGTGTCGTTATTCTTGGCGTAACCAAAAAAGAAGCGGCAGAAGCCGAAGTTGAAATAGCAAATTAGCAAAAATGCATGTGATCAAAAAATGGCGGGCTACCCGTCAATAGGATAATGAAATATATTTTTTTGAACTACTCTTCCATCTTTGGAGAGTAGTTTTTTTCAAGTAGTAGCTACCGCTTTGACGGTCATAATAACTTATTCGTTTGATTCTTCCTTCAAGCTATTATCAATACGTTTTCCAACACGAACACGAGAACCGCTTTGTGTCGTTTCAGCTTCCGCGAGGATTATATCTCCTAATCCAGTTGATTCTTCATTTTCCCCATAATAAACACCCCTAACTAGGACGTAATTATTTCCTTGTCCTCGTTAGGGGTTGATTTATCAGATTAAGATGATTTGGCTTCATTCAATGTAATTTCACGATAGAAAAACTATTGTATTACATTTAGATGGTACAAAACAAAAGGTGATTTATGAAATTTGTATAATCTCTTAGAGTCATAGAAGACTGAGGGATTTTAATCAACGAGGCACAATCAGCTTGTGTTTCATTGATTAAAGTTAATATGTTCTGATTTCTGGAGGTGTGTAATTTTTTATAAATTGATCGATTTCCTTTAATGAAACAGAAAATAGCGTCTTGGCTCTGTGTGCTTCAGTAAGAAATTCGTTTTCCACCATATTATCAAATAGATTCTTCAATGGATTATAAAATCCACTTTCATTGAACATAATACATGGATTTGGATTTTGACCAATCCTTGACCACGAAATCATTTCTGTAATTTCTTCCAATGTTCCTGGTCCGCCTGGTAAAGCTATGCAGGCATCTCCTAGAGTGAACATTTTTTGCTTTCTTTCAGCCATATTTGCAACGGTATACATTTTGGTCAACTTAGGGTGAGCCAATTCTCTTTCCATTAAAAATGTGGGCATTACACCGATCGCAGTCCCATTTTTATCAAGCACCGCATCAGCAACAACTCCCATCAATCCAGCTTTTCCACCACCATACACTAACGAATGACCTTGATCAGCGATCCATTCCCCTAAGTTCTCAGCGGTTTTCTGAAAGATTGGGTCTTTCCCCGTATTAGCTCCACAATAAACGATGATATTCAAATATTTCCCCTCTTTCTTTCATAGTTAGTTTAGTGTACCATAGAAAAAGAACCTATGTTCCTAAAAAGGAGGTTATAGTTTGGAATTAAGAAAGTATCAATCATGGATCAGTGAATTTTATAAAAAAAGAAATTGGTATCAATATGATCCATTTATTCGCTCTAATTTTTTATCCGAAGAAGTCGGGGAAGTCTGCCGCGCAATTCGAGCTATTGAAATCGGCCGTGATCGTCCTGATGAACAACAAGCTGACTATCAAGAATCTCTTGAAAATTTGACAGAGGAGCTGGGAGACGTTCTTGATAACTTATTAATTATCGCGGATAAATACAACATTTCTTTTGATGAAATCATGACTACCCATAAGAAAAAATTAGAACAGCGATATAATCATAAGTAAAGGCATTTTTCGTCATAATGCTCGCAGGTCTTTTTTTAGTGAACCGAACAGGAAATCTGATGGTCCTCAAAGATCGCTTTAAAGTAATCCAAATCTTCCGTATGAAGCTGAGGGATATCGTGCATCGTGTACTCTCTCTCAAGGTATTCGTATTTTTTTTCTCCAAACTGATGGAAAGGCAGCAGCTCGACCGTAGTGATTCCCATCTGATTAAATAGTTGAGCAAAGGCTTTGGCATTTTCCTCTCCGTCATTATAGTTCGGGATGACCGGAATTCTTACTACTAAATTGGGATGCTCGTTGAGGGCGTAGGTTAAATTATTTAAGATAGGCTTCAACGACACACCCGTTCCTCTTTTATGTTCGTCTTCATCGTGGTGCTTCACATCAAAGTAGAGAATGTCGACTTGATCGATATATTTTTTAAAGACCTCAGCTCGAGCGAATCCCGTCGTCTCACTAGCGGTATGAATGCCTTTCTCCTTTAATTGTCTAAGTAATTCGGTAGCGAACTCTGCCTGATAGAGGACTTCGCCGCCAGATAAGGTGACGCCGCCGCCGGATTCTTCATAGAATGGTTCGTCCTTCATCACTTCCTCAATGATTTCGTCTAAGGTTTTGTATTCACCTACAGTAGTGACAGCTTTTTTTTGGTTATCCCACATATTTTCTGGTTTGCCGTCCTGAGACTCCGGATTTGAACACCAGTAGCATTTCAATGGGCAGCCTTTGAAAAATACGACGGTTCGGATACCAGGACCGTCATGAATACTAAATTTTTGGATATTAAAAATACAGGCTTTGTCTTTCATGGTAAGACTCCTTTCCTAACTCACTTGTATTTTAACAAATAATATTGTATTCGTAAATATAATATATTACGTACGAAACCTAATGATTTTAAAATATTGTTGCGTGATAGGAAATATGGTAATCTAAGAGGGATAAAGGAGGTTCACTATGACAAGAGAAGAGGAAATTATTTCGATAGTAAGTCAAAAGAAAAAAATTGAAGTAAATGAACTTTCGGAATTACTAAACGTATCCAAAGTAACCATCAGAAAAGATCTGGATAAATTAGAATCACGAGGCCTTTTGCATCGCCAGCATGGGTTTGCCTTATTGAACAATATGGATGATATTAACTATAGATTGGCTCAGAATTATGATTTAAAACGAAAAATCGCCTTAGAAGCCAGTAAAATTGTAAATGATGGCGATGTGATCATGATTGAATCGGGGTCCACCTGCGCGTTGTTGGCAGAAGAGTTGGCTTTCAATCGAAACGACATTACGATCATTACGAATTCATGCTTTATTGCTTCCTATATAAGGAAAGCTGATTCGGTGAAGGTGATCTTAATCGGCGGCGAGTATCAAAAGGAATCTCAGGTGAACGTGGGGCCGCTGGTAAAACAGGTTATTAGCGAATTTTACGTCGATAAGCTATTTGTTGGCATTGATGGCTTTGATTTGAAGCGGGGCTTTACTGGCAGTGATATCACGAGATGCGACACGACAAGAACCTTAGCAACCGCGGCGAAGCACACGATTGTCTTAACGGATTCCAGCAAATTTACTCAAAATGGCGTGGTATCTGAATTTGGATTTAATGAGATCAGCAAGATTTTTACCGATGATGGGATTGAAGAAGCAACACGCACTTTCCTGAACAAAAATAAAATTGATGTCATCACAGTGAAGTAATGGATTACCCTTAAAGAGAATTGCACATTTGTGCAATTCTCTTTTTTCTTTTTTTGTTCTGGATTCATATTGACGTATTTTACCAGTGCATGGTATCATAACTTCGAAAGAACAATAAAATAGTTGCGTACGAAACAGGAGGGCTTGATATGAGTATTCAAACAAAAGAACGTGAAGGTACGAACAGTCAACCGTATTTTGGTTATTTAACAAATCGTATGAACGAGTATCGGGAATCTGTACTGAACAAGAAACCCTATATTTGTGCAGAACGCGCATTATTAGCTACTGAAGCCTATAAGGAAAATCAACATCAGACAAATGTCATGAAACGGGCATTGATGTTAAAAAACATTCTAGAAAAAATGTCGATTTACATTGAAGATGAAACCTTGATCGTCGGAAATCAAGCAGCCTCCAACAAGGATGCACCGATTTTCCCAGAATACACGATGGAATTCGTGTTAAACGAACTTGATCTATTTGAAAAACGTGATGGCGATGTCTTCTATATAACTGAAAAAACCAAAGAGGATTTACGTTCGATCGCGCCTTTCTGGGAAAACAATAATTTACGAGCAAAAGCGGGCTGCTTACTGCCTGATGAAGTTTCTGTATTTATGGAAACGGGCTTCTTCGGAATGGAAGGAAAAATGAATTCTGGCGATGCCCACCTAGCCGTGGATTATCGGACTGTTTTAGAAGTTGGCTTGGAAGGCTATCGCAAACGGACCTTGCATGAAAAAGCGAACCTAGATCTGACAGAGCCGGAAAGCATTGATAAATACCAATTTTACAATGCAATTTTGATCGTATTAGATGCGGTTCAAACCTACGCAGAACGTTTCTCTGCCTTAGCAAAACAGCTGGCCGAAACAGCGACACCGGAAAGAAAAGCGGAGCTGTTAGAGATTAGCCGTATTTGTGCAAAAGTTCCCAATCAGCCAGTGGAAACCTTCCAAGAAGCAGTACAATCAGTTTGGTTTATTCAATTGATCTTACAAATTGAATCAAATGGCCATTCACTTTCTTACGGTCGCTTCGATCAGTATATGTACCCATATTTGAAGTCTGATTTAGAAAAAGGCAACATTTCTGAAGCGAAGGCGGTTGAACTGTTGACCAATCTTTGGATCAAATCACTAACTATTAATAAAGTAAGAAGCCAAGCCCATACCTTCAGCAGTGCAGGCAGTCCCTTGTATCAAAATGTCACCATTGGCGGCCAAACGCGGGATAAGAAGGATGCCGTAAATAAGTTATCTTATCTTGTCCTTCGAAGTGTTGCGCAAACAAAATTGCCGCAGCCTAATTTAACGGTTCGTTATCATTCAGGATTGGATAACGACTTTATGAATGAATGTATTGAGGTAATGAAGCTAGGTTTTGGGATGCCTGCTTTTAACAATGATGAAATCATCATCCCTTCATTTGAAAAAATCGGTGTCACAGAAGAAGATGCCTATGATTATAGTGCAATCGGCTGTGTCGAAACGGCTGTTCCAGGTAAATGGGGCTATCGATGTACCGGAATGAGCTACATGAACTTCCCTAAAATCTTAATGATTGCGATGAATGACGGGATTGACCCGGTTTCAGGCAAACGTTTTGTTAAAGGTTATGGTCATTTCAAAGAGATGAAGTCCTTTGAAGAGCTGCAGGACGCTTGGGATAAAACCGTACGTGAATTAACGCGTATGAGTGTCATCGTAGAAAATGCCATTGATATTGGTCTTGAACGAGAAGTCCCAGATGTTTTGTGTTCTGCACTAACGGAAGACTGTATCGGCCGCGGGAAGACACTGAAAGAAGGCGGAGCCGTTTACGACTTCATTTCAGGCCTTCAGGTTGGGATTGCCAACTTAGCGGATTCTTTAGCAGCAATTAAGAAGCTCGTTTATGAAGAGCAAAAAGTTACGCAAGAAGAGCTTTGGGAAGCATTGATGACAGATTATGCCAGTGAACGCAGTCAAGAAATCCAACAAATGATTCTAAACGATGTTCCAAAATATGGAAACGACGATGATTATACCGATCAGTTGGTGACAAAAGCCTATGACAGCTATATCGAAGAAGTCAAAAAATACCCAAGTACCCGTTTTGGACGCGGACCAATCGGCGGAACCCGTTATTCTGGAACCTCATCGATTTCAGCAAATGTCGGTCAAGGGAAAGGCACAATGGCTACACCAGACGGACGTAATGCGTGGGTGCCTTTAGCTGAAGGCTGTTCACCATCCCATAACATGGATAAAAACGGACCGACTTCCGTGCTTAAATCAGTCTCTAAGCTAAGAACAGAGGAAATCATTGGTGGCGTCTTACTCAATCAAAAGGTTAATCCTCAAACGTTAGCCAAAGAAGAAGACAAGCAAAAATTGATCATGCTGCTTCGCGCCTTCTTTAATAAATTGCACGGATACCACATTCAATACAATGTCGTCTCTAGAGAAACATTGATCGATGCACAAAGACATCCAGAAAAACATCGTGACTTAATTGTCCGCGTTGCCGGCTATTCTGCCTTCTTCAATGTCTTATCAAAAGCAACCCAAGATGACATTATTGAACGGACCGAGCATGTATTGTAAGAGATTCCTTATATCTGAGAGACCTAGTCTCTCAGATATATTCTAGGTTTAACTGCAAGTGAATATTTGTGAATTTTTCCACAAATAATCCGAATTACTTGAAAACGGAGTGTGCAAAAATGGAATTTATGTTAGACACAGCAAATATCGCAGACATTAAAAAATTTGAAAAAATCATTCCTTTAGCAGGTGTGACGTCAAATCCTTCAATCGTAAAGAATGAAGGCAACATCGAATTCTTTTCTCATATGAAACAAATCAGACAAATCATCGGAGACGACAAATCCCTTCATGTCCAAGTTGTTGCCACAGATTATGAGGGAATGCTTAAGGATGCAGAAACGATTTTAGCGAAAATTGACAAAAATGTCTTTGTAAAAGTTCCTGTCAGTGAAGAGGGCATAAAAATCATTAAAGAATTAAAGAAACGCGAAGTGAATGTGACTGCAACCGCAATCTACACCAAATTCCAAGCGTATTTAGCCATCGCAGCAGGTGCGGATTACATTGCGCCTTATTTCAACCGAATGGAAAACTTAAACATTGATCCTAGAGAAGCCATTGCTGAAATGGCGAAGGAAATTTCAAGAACCAACAGCCAGACCAAAATTCTTGCTGCTAGCTTCAAAAATGTCGGTCAAGTGAACGCCGCTTTAGAAAATGGCGCGCACTCTGCAACGATGGGTGTAGACATCATTAAATCTGCTTTTGCAATGCCGTCAATTGAAAAAGCAGTGGTGGATTTCACCTCTGATTGGGAAGCAAGTTTTGGAGAAGGAACGACTATCGCGTCACTTTAAAAAAAATTTGGAGGTTCGTTATGGAGAAAGTATTTGCAAGTCCGTCAAAATATGTACAAGGAAAAGGTGTGCTGACTACTGGGATTGCGCATATCAAAGCGTTAGGAGTCAATGCATTGTTACTTTGCGACGACATCGTTTGGGAAATTGTTGGAGAAACGTTCAATGATCAATTAAAAAAAGAGAATATCGCTGTTACCCGTGTTCCATTTAACGGGGAAGCTTCAACCAAAGAAATTGAACGCGTAAGCGACATTGGCAAAACCAATCAAAGCGATTTGGTTATTGGCTTAGGCGGAGGAAAAACAATTGATGCAGCAAAAGCAATCAGCGATAAATTAGCTATCCCTGTTGCTGTTGTGCCGACGATTGCCTCTACCGATGCACCAACTTCAGCTTTGTCTGTTATCTATTCAGAGGAAGGGGTATTTGAGCAATATTTGTTCTATAAGAAGAATCCCGAATTGGTGTTGGTAGATACGG
>Ga0334887_1002388_pt1 | contig 21025 bp, 14 predicted proteins | sample GraSluR1_MG_10_FD_207217 | JGI IMG/M metagenome (GOLD analysis project Ga0334887, IMG submission 207217) | Sludge microbial communities from methane-producing bioreactor in Wageningen University, Netherlands - Granular Sludge_18_07-R1 | ecosystem: Engineered > Bioreactor > Anaerobic >...
ATGTCGTCGGTGTAGCTCTCAAAGTCGTCGATGACGGCGTATTCCTGCGTCGTGAAGCTCCAGGTCTTGCTGCCCCATGCGGCAATCTCTTCGGCCTCATTGACCTCGACGATTTGCCAGTAGTACGTGCTGCCGAATTGCAGATTGTCGGGCGTGCCATGGGCTTCGGCGACGACATCGACCAGCGGCAGAGCGCTTGGGTCCGTTCCAAGATAGATCTCGTGTGCCGCTGCCTCCCGGCCGGCCCGCCAACTCAACGTGGTCGCTGGATCGATCTCGCTGGCCCCGTCGGCCGGCTGGGGCTCGCGGGCATGCACGGGGATGAACGTGAAGCGAACCTCGCTGAGGCCGAACTGGCCCGACCCGCCAAAGCCACTGTGGACGGTCAGACGGACGTATCTGGCGGCAACACCGCCAAAGTCAACGGTCGTATTGGCCGTATACGTGGTCGTTCCCGTGCCTCTGGCGAGCTCAACGTCGCCCAGCAGGGTCCAGTCTTCGCCGTCTGCCGAATACTCGACCGTTACGTCTTTGAGCCCGAAGCCCAGAAGCATCTCGAACTGGACGTTGTAGTTCCAGACGAGCATTTGGTGAAGTTTGTAAACACGATCGAACTCATATTGAATGTAGAGGGCCTCATCGTCAGGCGGCGTGGCCAGCCACATATCGTCGGTGACAGTTGAGTGTTGATCGGCGGCATCAAGCCCCGAGCCGTCAACTGTTCTCTCCGGTCCGGCGCCTGCGCTGGAGCTTCCGTTGCTTGTGGCAACAATGTTCCCCAAAGCATACGCGAAAGGCTCGGTGGTGAAGCTCCAGACGTTGCCCTGGAAGACCGTGTGGTCGGGAGCCGAATTGACTTCGTCCACGCGCCAGTAATAGGTCTGCCCGAAGTCCAGACGTTCGATATCAACCCGATTGAGATTCCGGGCCAGCCCCTCGGCGACCAGAGTACCGCCCGCGGCGGCATCAACATCGTCTCGGGACACACCGAAGTAGACATTGTGGGTGGCCGCGTATTCGCCGGGGGTCCAGGCCAGATCGGTGGTGACCGGTACGTCATCCGAGCCGTCGGTCGGGATGGGCTCGGATGCCTGCTTGCGGCGGAAGAAGCTGTCACCGGCCTGGCCCATAACGGCAATCTCGTCGGCGCTGAGGGGCCGATCCCACATAGCGACGGTCGATACGTTGATGGGGGCGTCGTCGCCGTCCTGGTTGTAGCCGGCGCAGAAGAGCAGGATGACGTCGGCGAGAGCGAAACGGCCGTCGATTCCCTGCTCGTTGCCCTGAAAGATCTCCACGCCATCGATGTACAGATCGTGCCGGACGCCGTTCTCTACGACGAGCACCATCCGGTACCAGGTATTGCCTCGGGTGGTGTAGCCATACGCGCTGGAGTAGCCTACGGCGCCGATTCCAATTGCGCCGGATGAGTTAATGGTCCAGTCGGAGTCGTCGGCGTTGGTTGGGTCGGTCTGAAACAGATCATTGTATCCGTTGGGCGGATCGGACAGGCTGCTGGGCGGGTAGCTGAAGTCCATGAGCAGGGTCCAGTGATTCACCTTGGCACCGCCGCCATTGGGCGCGATCCCATGCGTACAGATGTAGTAACAGCCCTCGCCGATCTGAATGGCGCCATCGGCGGCATTGACGCCCGGGACCTTCTCGACGGTACCGACGAGTTCGAGCGGTTGCCCAATTGTCGCCCGGTTGGTGTCCGGCTGATTGAACTCCCATACGCCTATGGGTTCGGGGACCGCCGCTTGCATCGGCGTGACCAGAGCCGCGAGAAGCAGCAACAACATGAGCCTTTTCATACCTTTCTCCTTCTTCTGAAGAACCATGAGGGCCCCCCTCAATCCAGGATCGTTCCGACGATGGGGACAGCCGCGCATTCTGTTGTTGACATTCCGCCTTCTTCCTGCTGGCCGGGACCGCAATGCCGGCCCGGATCGCCTTTCTTCCCAACACCGCAGTTCTGCCGACCGTCGGGGCCGCCGCACCGAAATAGCCTGTCAGGTCCACTCTCTTGCCATTATAAAGCCCCCGTGACAAACAGGGAAGAAGAAAAACGCTCCAATCGGGCCGCCATCACCAAAGGCCCAGCCAATGCTCGATCTTGCTGACCGTTTTTGAGGCAGTCCTCGGCATCAGGCATGCGTTGAGCGGTTCTCAGCCACGTTTTCCGTCACGGTTCATGGGGCGGCTTTGTACGGGAGAAGCTCAATCTCGTAAATTCGGGGCCAGCGTTTTCCTGTCACGAGCAGTCGTTTGGTCTCGGGCCTGTAGGCGATGCCGTTGAGGACGTTGTCGGAGGGGCTGCCTGGGGGTCGGATATAGAGGCCGGTCAAGTTGATCCAGCCGGTGACGCGGCCGGTCGCCGGACAGATAATCGCGATATAGTCGGTCGGGAGGACATTGGCATAGACCTTTCCGTCCATGTATTGGAGTTCATTGATCTGTCGCAATGGCCGTCCGTTGTAGTGGACTCGGACCCGACCGGTTTCCCCGTAGGTGTTTGGGTCAAAGAATCGCAGCACGGCGGTTCCGTCACTGAGGATCAGGCGTGTGCCGTCGGTGGTCAGGCCCCAGCCTTGGCCGTGGTAGGTGAACCGGTCCAGCTCGCGGAACGTCGTCTTGTCGTAGACGAACGCGACCTGTGACTTCCACGTCAACTGAATGATCTTGTCGCCGAAGATAGTGACCCCTTCGCCGAAATACTGGTCGGGCAGGCGGAGCCGCTTAACGGTGCGCTCGTTCTCCAAGTCGTACTTGATCAGGGCCGACTGTTTGTAGAGGCCGGTGCCCTCGTAGAGGTAGCCGTCTTCGTAGACCAGTCCCTGTGTGAAGTTGCGCGTATCGTGTGGATAGGTCCTGACGACCTTGCAGCCATAGTAGGCGACCGGGGGCTCGGCCGGTTCCGGCTCGGTTTCGGCGGTCGTGGCGTTTGGGTCGTCCGCCTGCTTCGGCGCCACCGGCGCACATTCGGCCGGAAGGACCAGACCCGCCCAGAGCAGGAGTATCGATACCAGCCAATAGGATGGGGCTCCGACCGCTACGTCGCCGTCAACACATCCGGGCGAACCCGATTGATCCTGTATCACCTCTCGATTGGACATGGGCTTCTTCTCTCGGGTGCTACTGCCCTGCGAGACGACTTCATCTTATCGCAGGACCACGCCTGCGTCAAGCAGGCCAAAGGCTTGGGGAGCGGCGAAATGGACTTGACGGCCGGCGCCCGGCTCGGTACGCTGACCATGTCCGTTGGGGCCGATTGTTTCTTCTAAGGCGTGCGTATCGACATGCGACGACACGGTGAGTCATTTCAATCGAATGCGAGGGAGACGAATCCACTACGGGAGCGGGAGGTGTGATATGGGTCGTAGAGTCAGGACGGGGCCGCTTGCCTTGTTGTTTTGTCTCGCGTTGACGGCCGGCTCTTGCGCGCCGGCGCGGATGTGTCGTGAGCCCCGAGGGATCAACCTGTTGGCGACGGGTCTTGTGGGCTGGCAGCAGATTGGCGGCGAGCCAGGTGCATGGCGGTTTGAGAACGGCGTGCTCTCCGGTCGAGCGTCATCTGCCGGTGCGCAGGCCGGCCGGCTGGCCACGGTGGAGCAATACGACGATTTCGAGCTTTCGCTGGAGTTTCGACTCGCGCCCGGCGCCGAGAGCGGCGTGTTCGTCCGAGCGCCGTTGCGCGGCGATCCGACGTATGCGGGGATGGAAATCCAGATCCTCGACGATTCGACGCGCGACTGGGGGCAGCTTCATCCGAATCAGGTTAGCGGGAGCATCTATGGTGTGCAGGCGCCCTCCGAGCGGATGGCCGGCCGGGCCGGTCGGTGGCAGCAATTGGTGGTCAGGTGCCGCGGCCCGCGTATCGGCGTGGCCCTGAACGGTAGGAAGGTCGTCGATACCGACACGACGTTCTATCCGTATCTGTATGAGACGCATCCGGGACTGACCCGGACAAGAGGTTACATCGGCTTGCAGCACCACAGTGGGGTCGAATTCCGCAATATCGCGATTGAGCCGCTGGCGAAATAGCCATCGGCGTATTGGCACGTGGCGTCGGCGACTGCACCGGCGATCCAAAGGGTGAATTGGCGTTTCCAGAACCATCATTTGCAGAGGAGCATCAATGAACGAGGCAGAACACTCCAGACACATCTCCCGTCGTGATTTCATCAGAAGTTCGGCCGTTTCGCTGGCTGGCCTCGGTCTGGCGAGCCGCGCTTATGCGGCTGGGGCCGACACCATTCGCGTCGGCCTGATCGGCTGCGGGGGACAAGGAACGCGGGACCTGATCAGTTGCGTTCGCAGCTCGCCGGGCGTGGAAATCGTCGCGATGGGCGATTTGTTCGAGGACCATCTCCAGCAGTCCCTGGCGAAGCTCAAGGAGGAGGTGCCGGCAGCGGTGAAGGTCGGGCCCGACAAGCAGTTCGTCGGTTTCGACGCGCACCGACGCGTCGTGCAGTGCGACCTGGACATGGTGCTCCTGACGGCGCCGCCGCATTGGCGGGCCGAGCACTTCCAGGCGGCTGTCGAGGCGGGCAAGCACGTGTTCATGGAGAAGCCGGGCGGCGTGGACCCCGTGGGTATCCGATCCGTGATCGCCACGGCCGAAGTGGCCCGGCAGAAGCGCCTCAGCGTGGTGGCCGGCACCCAGCGGCGGCACAGCAAGAAGTACCGCGAGACCATTCGTCGCATCCACGACGGGCAGATCGGCGAGATCGTCGCCGCCCAGGCCTACTGGAACGGCGGGGACATGCTTGGATACTGGCAATGGTGGGACAAGGGCAATCTGTCGGATATGGAGTGGCAGTGCCGCAGTTGGCCGTGGTTCACCTGGACCAGCGGCGACCATATCGTCGAGCAGCACGTGCATAACCTCGACGTGGTCAACTGGGCGCTCGACGCCCATCCGGAGCAGTGCATGGGCATGGGCGGTCGCGAGGTGCGCAACCTGGGCAACATCTACGATCATTTCGCGGTCGAGTACGAGTACGCCAAAGGCGTTCGGGTGGCCAGTCAGTGCCGCCAGATCAACGGCACGACCAGCCGCATCGCCGAACGCATCGTGGGCACGAAGGGCTACGCCGATGTGGATCGCGGCGTGATCGTGGGCGAGAAACCCTTCACGTATGAGGGCCCCGACCCCGACCACTACGTCCAGGAGATGGCCAACCTCATCCAGAGCATTCGCGATGGTTCGCCGATCAACGAAGGCAAGCAGGTGGCCGAGAGCACGATGAATGCGATCATGGGTCGCATGAGCGCCTACAGCGGCCGAGCATTGAAATGGGACTGGGCGATGAAGGCTTCCAAGCTGGACCTGCGGCCGCCGGAATATGGTTGGATCGACCTGCCGGTGCGGCCGATCGCGGTCCCGGGCAAGACACCGCTGGTGTAATCGGATGTTGCAACATCACTATCGGATCGCTGAAGCAGCGGTCGAGCAACAGAACAGATTGGGGTACTGAGATGGACAATCAGAGTGAGCAAGAGCGGCTTTCGAGACGGGATTTTGTGAAGAGCGCAGCGGCTGGAGTCTTTTCCGTGGCGGCCCTGTCGGGGTTGAGTCCACGGGCGTATGCCGTCGGCAGCGACAAGGTGCGTCTCGGCCTGATCGGCTGCGGTGGCCGGGGTGTTCACGACACCTTACGGTGTCTGGTTTCCGCCCCGAACGTCGAGCTGGTGGCCTTGGGCGACATATTCAAGGAGAGAGCGGACTCCGCTCGCAGGCGTTTCACCAGCCGGCCGGTCGACGACGAGGGCAACCCGACGCAGTTCAATGTGGCCGACAAGGTCAAGCTGACCGACGAGACCTGTTTCGGCGGGTGGGACGCCCATGCAAAGGTCCTGGCGACGGACGTGGATATGGTGATTCTGACGACCCCGCCGCAGTTTCGTCCGATGATGCTGAAAGAGGCCATTGAGGCCGGCAAGCACGTCTTCATGGAGAAGCCCGTGGCGGTCGACCCCGTCGGCGTTCGCTCGGTGATCGCTTCGTCGGAACTGGCCGACCAGAAGGGCCTGACCATCGTGGCCGGCACGCAGATGCGGCGGATCTCGCACCTGGTCGAAGCGATGAAGCGGATCCAAGACGGCGCGCTGGGCACGATCCAGAGCGGCCAGTGCTTCCGCCTGGGCGGGGCCATGCGAGGCTGGGGCCCCCAACAGCGCGACCCGAGTTGGTCGGACATGGAATGGCAACTGCGCCGGTGGTTGTTCATGACCTGGCTGAGCGGTGATTTCATCGTGGAGATGCACGTGCACGACCTCGACCTGATCAACTGGGCTTTGGATGGACCTCCGGTTCAATGCGTTGCTCTGGGGGGCCGACAGCAGCGGATCGAGCCCGAATTTGGTGATTCCTACGACCATTTCGCGGTGGAATACGACTACGCCAACGGTGTGAGCGTTTCGTACAAGGGCGCCCAACAGGACGGCATCGCCAACCCGCACTACGGTCACATCGTCGGAACCAAGGGCTCGGCCCGGCTGGACTTCGGGCGAGCGGTGTTCGAGGGCGACTACACCGCCGAGATCGCCTGGGACCGCCACGATCCCTGTCTGACCCAGCACGCCGACCAGATTGCCGCCATTCGCGAGGGCAAGCGCCTCAATGAGGGCCGGCAGATCGCCGAGAGCACCATGACGGCGATTATGGGCCGAATGAGCGCTTATACGGGTCGGGCTTTGACGTGGAGATGGGCGATGAACGGCTCGAAGCTGGACCTGGCCCCGCCGGCGTACGAGTTCGGCGATCTGCCGATGCCGGAAGTGGCCGTTCCAGGCAAGACCCGGTTGATCTGACCGCTGGCGACACAGGCGAATGGCATTCGATAGAAGGAGTCCGAAAATGACACAGTCATTGCACAGAGGGCTGGCTGCCATCGTGGTGCTGTTGACGGTCCCGATGATCGGGCAGACCGCGGTGGCCCAAGCGGACGCCCCGACCGTGCCGAAAGAGAAGATTATTCTTTGGAATGGGGTGGATTTCACGGGCTGGAAGCTGTTCCTGCCCGACCCGTCGGCCGACGTGACCAAGACGTGGTCCATTGACAAGGGCGTGCTGCGCTGCGAGGGCAAGCCGGCAGGCTACATGGGGACGGAAACGTCGTACGCCGACTACCATCTGCACGTCGAGTGGCGCTGGCCCGAGAAGCCGGGCAACAACGGTGTGCTGGTCCACATGAGCGGCGAAGACAAGGTCTGGCCCAAGAGCCTCGAATGCCAGCTTCAGGCGGGCAGTGCCGGCGATTTCTGGGTGATCGGCGGCGTCGAGACGGCCCAGCACGCCAGAGGCGGCAACCGTGTCCGAGGCCGGCGTACGATCAAGCTGCGCGACAGCAGCGAGAAGGAGCCGGGCCAGTGGAACAGCTACGATATCATCTGCAAGGATGACTGGGTGGTTGTGCTGGTCAACGGCGTGCTCCAGAACGTGGCGACCGAGTGTTCCGAGCGCAGCGGCAAGATCTGCCTCCAGAGCGAAGGCGCGGTCATTGAGTACCGCAACCTCTGGATCGCGCCGGTGGAGTAGCGCCTGCCGCCGATGGGTGGAAAGTGGCATCGATTCGACATGAAGGTACTGGTAGCGGCCAAGTGTGGTTTCTGTCCGGGGGTCCGCAATGCGATCAGCATGGCTGAAAAAACGCTTCAGCGGGCCGCAACAGGGCAGTCGGTCTACTGTCTCGGTCCGATAATTCACAACAAAGATGAGGTGGAACGGCTGCGTGCGGCGGGACTGCACACGGTCGATTCGGTCGCCGAAATGGACTCGGGAACCGTTCTGATCCGCTCGCATGGGGTGGCCCCGAGCGAGTTGAACCGGCTCAAGGACCAGGGGTTTCACATCGTCGATGCCACCTGCGTGCTGGTCAAACGACTTCAGCAGATCGTCAAGCAGCTTGAGGCCGAGGGATACGCCGTGGTGATCATCGGCGAGGAAAACCACCCCGAGGTCCAGGGCGTCGTCGGGTGCGTCGGCGACGTGGTCGTGGTGGCCGGTGAAGATGATCTGGGCAAACTACCCAGCAACGGCCGGCTGGGCATCGTCTGCCAGACCACCCAGAGCCCCGAGCACCTCGGACGCATGCTGGATGCCATCGCGCGGCGCAGCTTCAGCGAACTGAAGGTGATCAATACCCTGTGCAAGGAGGCGATCAAGCGGCAGGAATCCGCTATCGAGCTCTGCCAGCAGGTAGATGTCATGTTCGTCCTGGGCGGACTGCACAGCGCCAACACCCGTCGACTGGCCGACCTGTGCAGAAAATACAACGAGGCGACCTTTCACTTGCAGAATTGGGATGAACTTGATAGAAAGATACTTTTCGGCAAGGCGGTTGCCGGTGTAACGGCAGGGGCCTCCACGCCGAACTGGGTCATTGAAGAGTTTGTCAAGCACCTGGAACGATTTGGCGAAGAACAATGAATGGCTGTTAGATCGCCGTCAGGGTACGTTCACCCTCTGCTGCGTGAGCAGGGGGACTCCAATGTCAACTTGGATTGATGCAATGCGGCATTGAGGTCGGCCGGTGTGTATGTGGAGCGTCGGTCGATCGCACGGAAAGACTCCACAGGGGAATCAGAATCCATGGTAGATCGAAACATTGTCAACAAGCTGGGGTTGTCCGACGACAAGCTGGAAGAGCAGATCAGCGAGATGTTTGGGGACGGCGAGAACCAATACCTCGAACAGATGCTCCAGAAGAAGGTGGACTCGCGTCTGCCTGGGACCATCCTCAAAGGCACGATCGTCTCGCAGATCGGCAACGACGTGATCGTCGAGGTGGGCCTCAAGAGCGAAGGCGTCGTCGACGCCGGTGAGTTCGGTAGTCCCGACGAGATCGCGCCGGGCCGGGAGATCGAGGTCCTGCTCGAAGACACCGACTCCGACGGCGGGCTGATCCTGCTGAGCAAGCGCAAGGCCGACACGATCCGCGGCTGGGAACACATCATCAACACCAAGCAGGAGGGCGACGTCGTCAGCGGCAAGGTCATCCGTCGGATCAAGGGCGGCCTGCTCGTGGACATCGGGGTCCCGGTCTTCCTGCCGGCCTCCCAGGTGGACATCCGCAAACCGGGCGACATCAGCCGGTTCATCGGCAAAGACGTCGAGTGCAAGATCCTCAAGATCGACGTGGAGAATCGCAACATCGTGGTCTCCCGTCGCAAGCTCATCGAGGAAGAGCGCCGCGCCAGCAAAGAGAAGATCCTTACCGAGATCGAGGTCGGTCAGCTCCGCAAGGGCATCGTCAAGAACATCGCGGACTTCGGTGTGTTCGTCGATCTGGGCGGCTTGGACGGGCTCCTGCACATCTCCGACCTGAGCTGGGGCCGCATCTCCCATCCGTCCGAAGTGGTCGATCTCGATCAGGAGATCGAGGTGGTCGTTATCGGTGTCGACAAGGACAACGAAAAGATCTCGCTGGGCCTCAAGCAGAAGAGCGCCAGCCCATGGGAGAACGTCGAGACGAAGTATCCCGTCGGGATCAGGGTCCAGGGCAAGGTTGTCAACGTGATGAACTACGGCGTCTTCGTCCGCCTGGAAGATGGCATCGAAGGTCTCGTGCACATCAGCGAGATGAGCTGGACCCGACGCCTGTCGCATCCGAGCGAGATGGTCAACCTCGGCGACGAGATCGACGTCGTCGTGCTGAACGTCAACAAGGAGAAGCAGGAGATCTCGCTCGGCATCAAGCAGACCGAACAGAACCCGTGGGAGCTGGCGGCCCGCAAGTACCCGCCGGGCACCGTCGTGACTGCCAACGTCCGCAGCATGACGAACTTCGGCGCCTTCGTCGAGATCGAGCCGGGCATCGACGGCATGGTCCACATCTCGGACCTGAGCTGGACCCGCAAGTTCGGGCACCCCAGCGAAGCGCTGGAGAAGGGCCAGGAGGTCAAGTGCGTCGTGCTCGAAGTCAACGAGGCCAAGCAGCGGATCTCGCTCGGCATCAAGCAGATGACCGAGGACCCGTGGATTCGGGCCATTCCCGAGAAGTACATCCCCGGCCACATCATCAAGGGCAAGATCGCCAAGCTGACCAATTTCGGTGCGTTTGTCGAGCTGGAGCCCGACCTCGAAGGTCTGCTGCACATCTCCGAGCTGGCCGACCACAAAATCGACAAGCCGCAGGACGTGGTCAAGCCCGACGACGAGGTCGAGGTCAAGATCCTCAAAGTCGATCCGGAAGCCCGCAAGATCGGTCTGAGTCTGCGACGGGTGCAGTGGGCGGCCGAAGAGCACACCCCTGCACCGACCAAGCCCCAGCCTCAGGCGAGAGCGACGCCGGACAGCTCCTATCCTTCCGGCGGCGACACGCTGGGCATCACCCTCCGCTCGGCCAAGCCGGCTGCGTCCGAACCCCAGACGCCGGAATCGGAAGCCGGAGACGAAGGGCAGGAGCCGGCCGCGCAGTAGAATGGAAAAGGCGCCTTGGCGTGCCTTGTGAATCCTATCGACGGGCCCTCCCACGTTTGGGAGGGCCCGTGCCGTGCGCAGACGGGTGCGGTTGGGCCAACGGTCGCGCCGTTTCTGGAGGGCCGCTGTCTGGGGCAGAACAACAGCGCCGCGCCGATGAGGCATGGTTGCCGATGCGAGGGCCGGCGGCTATAATAGAGAGATCGGCAGTGCAATGGACGAGTGGTTATTGAAAGGTCTTCGCGATGCTGCTCTGGTTGTTTCGCGGCGTATTCATCATCATCATCGTCTCGGTTCTGATGGTCAACGCCAGTTCGGTGGAACTGAGCACGGCGGACAACTCGACGAGTTGGTGGGCTGTGGTGATCAGCGGTGTGGGGTTGGCGATCTTCTTCATCCTGCTGGACGTACTGACTCCGAAGCGCAAGCTCAGTGCGCTGGCCGGCGTGTTCTTCGGGCTCCTGGTCGGCATGATCATTACCGCTCCTTTGGCCAGCGCCGTGGATATGATCGGAGAGTCGTATCGCATCCCAATGGTCGAGCCGGCCCGCGCTGCGATCAAGTGGATGCTGGGCATTGGGATCTGCTACTTCACGATCAGCATTGTGATGCGCACCAAGGACGATTTCCGCTTCGTCATTCCGTACGTGGCCTTCGCCAAACAGACCAAGGGCGCCCGCCCACTGATTCTCGACACCTCGGCCATCGTGGATGGGCGTATCTACGATCTGTCCGAGAGCCGTCTGTTTGACGCCCCGATCATCGTCCCGCGATTCGTGCTCAACGAGTTGCAGCTTATTGCCGACTCCGCCGACAAACTCAAGCGCAACCGCGGCCGGCGCGGGCTGGATGTGCTCAAGAAGATGCAGTCCAGCCAGGTCATCGAGGTCGAGATCGATGAAACCGCCGCCGTTGAGACCGAGGAGACCAGGGGCGTTGATCAGAAGCTGATGGTCTTTACGAAGGCTCGCAACGGCCGGCTGGTCACCACCGACTACAATCTGACCAAGGTGGCCCAGGTTCGCGGCGTCGATGTGGTGAACATCAACGATCTGGCCAATTCGCTGAAGGTCGTGGCCCTGCCGGGCGAGACCATGGAGGTCAAGATCGTCAAGCCGGGTGAGGAGGCCGACCAGGGCATCGGCTATCTCGATGACGGCACGATGATCGTCGTCGAAGGGGGACGCAGTAAGATCGGGCGGGACGTACAGATCAGCGTGACCAGCTCGTTGCAGACCTCAGCGGGCAAGATGATCTTTGGGCGTTTCGAGTCCTTCGCCTCACCGGATCGACCCAACGGTCGGTCGGGCCGGCCGTCCAATCCCCGTTCAAACCGCATGTCCGCCCGATCCTGACCAAGAGCGTCGGCCCAGTGAGTGAACGCCAGGGTCAGGATGAAGAAGAACTTCGCCATCGGCCGGACGGGCTGAGGCCCCCCTACATCCTGTCGGGTGTCGGAACGGTTGTCCCTGGGACGCCGACGTGATACGATGGCCGACGTGTGACGGGTATTCATCGCATGTTCCGAGATAGGGGCCAATCGCATGAACGATCGACGGGACCGCAGGACCTGCATTGTGAATGTCGTACTGTTTTGTCTTCTGGGGCTCGCCGCCGACGGCCGTGCGCAGGGGACGCGGGCCGACTACGAGCGGGCGATGAAGCTGCGCGAGACCACGGCCAACAAGGTCTTCAAGGACCGCGTTACGCCCCACTGGCTGGAGGGCAACACGCGGTTCTGGTATCGCAACGACCTGGCCGACGGCAAGCGGCAGTATGTCCTCGTCGACGCCGAGGCGGGCTCACGGCAGCCGGCGTTCGACCACGACCGTCTTGCGGCCGGCCTGGCCAAGGCAACGGGCAAGGACCTGCTGGCCGACGAGCTGGCCGTCGACCGATTGATCTATGATGAATCCGGGGCCGAGTTGGCGTTCAGCCACGACGGCAAATGGTGGCGGTGCGACCTGAGCAGCTATGAGGTCGAGTCCTCGCCGAGGGACGAGCCGGCCAACGCGTCGCTGCGGGCCTTCTCGCGGCCGAGGCCCAGCCGGACCACGGGCGAGGAGACGTCCATCACCTTCATCAATCGGACGGAGACTGACGTTGAGGTTTTCTGGATCGATTCGGAAGGCAGGCGACAGCGCTACGCCACTGTCCGTCCGGGCGAGCGGCATCGGCAGCACACGTTCGCCGGGCACGTTTGGCTGGTGGCGAACGCCGAGGGCAGGACCTTGGCTGTCTTCGTCGCGACCGAGGCGGCCGGCGACGCCGTGATCGACGGCGAGACGACCGGCCGCGGCGACGTGCGGGATGAGCCGAGGCGAGTCAGGCCCGGCGCCGAGTCGCCCGACGGCAAGTGGACCGCGTTCATCAGGGACCACAACGTCGGCGTCCGCCACGTCGAGACCGAAGAGGAAACGATGCTCACCGATGACGGCAGCGAAGAGGACGCCTATGGTGATCGCTTCTACTGGTCGCCTGATTCGGCCCGGCTGGTCGTGCTACGGACCAAGGAGGGCGACGAACGCAAGGTCTATCTGATCGAGTCGTCGCCTCAGGACCAGTTGCAGCCCAAACTGCACGAGATGTCATATCTCAAGCCGGGCGATCAGGTCCCGATCTCCAAGCCGCATCTGTTCGACGTCGAGAACAAGCGCCATATCACGATTGCCGATGAGCTGTTCGCCAATCCGTGGAGCGTCTCGGAGATCCGCTGGTCGCCCGATTCGCGCCGCTTCACGTTCCTCTACAACCAGCGCGGCCATCAGGTGCTGCGCATCGTGGGCGTGGATGCGGCGACGGGCCAGGCTCGCGCCATCGTGGACGAGACGAGCGAGACGTTCATCGACTACGCCGGCAAGCGATTCAGCCACTGCATCGACGATGCAAACGAGATCGTCTGGATGTCCGAGCGCGACGGCTGGAATCATCTCTACCTCTACGACGCTGACACCGGCCGCGTGAAGAACCAGATTACCAAGGGCCCGTGGGTGGTACGCGCCGTCGAACGCGTCGACGAGGAGGAACGGCAGGTGTGGTTCCGGGCCGGCGGGATTCGCCCAGGGCAGGATCCGTATTACATTCACTTCTGCCGGGTGAACTTCGACGGCACGGGCTTGGTTATACTGACCGAAGGGGATGGGACGCACGACGTGACGTTCTCGCCCGACCGGCGGTTCTTCCTCGACCGGTGGTCCCGTGTCGATCTGCCGCCGGTGACGGAGCTTCGCAGCGCCGCCGACGGCCGTCTGATCTGTGAGCTGGAGCGAGCGGACTGGGATGCGCTTCTGGCGACAGGGTGGCGGCCGCCCGAGCGGTTTGTTGCCAAAGGCCGTGACGGCGAGACGGACATCCACGGGATCATCATCCGGCCGACCACGTTCGACTCCGGTCGCACGTATCCGGTGATCGAGCAGATCTACGCCGGCCCGCAGGGGTCCTTCGTGCCCAAGTCGTTCGGGCTGCACACGCGGCAATACGCCATCTCGGAACTGGGATTCATCGTCGTGCAGACCGACGGCATGGGGACGTCGAATCGGTCCAAGGCCTTCCACGACATCTGCTGGAAGAACCTGGGCGACTCGGGCTTTCCCGATCGGATTCTTTGGATGAAGGCGGCGGCCGCCAAGTATCCGTACATGGACCTGATGCGGGTCGGCATCTATGGCGGCTCGGCGGGGGGCCAGAGCACGCTTCGCGGCCTGCTTGCGCACGGCGACTTCTACAAGGTCGGCGTCGCCGATTGCGGCTGCCACGACAACCGCATGGACAAGATCTGGTGGAACGAGCTGTGGATGGGCTGGCCGCTCGGCCCGCACTATGAGGAGCAGTCGAACGTCACGCAGGCCCACCGGTTGGAGGGTAAGCTGTTGCTGACGGTGGGTGAACTCGACCGCAACGTGGACCCGGCGTCCACCATGCAGGTGGTCGACGCGCTGATCAAGGCAGACAAGGACTTCGACCTGCTGATCGTTCCCGGCGGCGGTCACGGCGTCGGCGAGACGCCCTACGCGAGCCGGCGGCGCATGGACTTCTTCGTGCGACACCTGCTGGGCGTCGAGCCGCGACACGAACCATGAGACGGGTCGTCAGCTCGCGAGAAACTGTTTCAGGTCGTCGATGTCCATTTCGTGCCAGGAATCGGGCGTCACGTACAGACTGACCTGCGACTCAGCGCCGAAGGCCTTGTAGATCGCGCGCAGCTCGGCCAAGGCGGGTTGCACGGTCTCGTTGTAGGAGGCCGAGTTGTTATCGGGTCCCGGCGTGTCCAGCTCGCCGTAGTGCAGCCGGATCGGACGCGGCGCGCTCAGGCCGGCGATGTCGCTGCGGTCCATCCAGTTCAGGATGGCCGGGATGCCGTGCGCCGGCGCGTTGTAGCAGCGCGAGAAGATCCCCTCGAACGAGCCCATCGTCCCACTGGCATAGATCCTGCCGACTCGCTCGCCGAAGACCGGATAGGTCATCGCCACGTCGCCGCCATAGGAGATGCCTGCAACGTCGATCGTTCGTACGCCGCAGTGCTCGGCCAGCCAGATCTCCCAGCGCAGCAGGTCCTCGATGGTCTGGCCGATCACGGTCCGGCCGTAGAGAAACGCGTCGGAGACCAGCGTGAACTGCCGGCCTCGCTCCGACCGCCAGTAGTCCAGGCAGGTGCGATCGTCGCCGAAGGCCATGTCGCCGAGCGGGCCGAAGCCGCGCAACGCCGGGCACAAAACGAGATGGCCCGCCTGGGCCAGCCGCAGGGCGAACTGATGGTGGTAGTCGTCGTGCATCCCGACGCACGGCTCGACCGCGCCGTGGCCGTGAATCGCCATGACGGCTCTGTCGCTTCTTGCCGGTGCACTGCGCGACAGCAGGTAGGCAGGAATCGAGAGGTTCTCATCGACCTGCATCACCCATGCCTCGATGCGGACGCCCTGATGCTCCGTCGAGCGAACGAGCGCTGCCGTACATGGCGTGGGTCTGGAAAACCCGAGCAGTTCCGCCAGTTTGTCGCGGCAGGTCTTCTTCCACTCCTGCGGCGTGCCTTCGAAATGAGCGAACGACAGGCGTCGCTTGGCGCCGCTGTGATGGAATCTCAACATCAGCTCATCGCGGCGAATGAAGAACGCCTCACTGACGGATTCCTTGTCTTGAGCTTCCACCGCATGAGCAGGCGTTGTGGCGAGGGCGTCCCGCCCTTGCAGCGCGGGCAGGATGCCCGCGACACAACCCGCCATCCTGAGGAAATCGCGTCGTGTGTTGTGCATGGCAGTCATCGGCCAGTTCTCCTGTCAAGCCGTCTGGACGTCCAGTTCCACCGCTGAAACGGATGCGGCCGGGAAGCTCCAGCGTCCGTCCTGCGGCAGCGCCTTCTCCGACAGGGTCACGCCGTTGGGTTCGGCCCGGATGATCTCGTGTTCCGGATCGCCGGTCAGCTCGAAGATCCGCCCCGAGACGATCTGCATCTCGCCAACCGCGATCTGCGTCGAGACCGCCTGCCGGCGGTTCGTGTTGACCACGTGCAGGAACAGCTTGTCGGCACATCGGCTGGCGGTGATGTCGAGTCCGTCCGGCGTTCGCGTGACATCGACGGCTTGGTCGCCGCTGTGGTGACGGTACAGGCTCATCACCCGCGCGACCGGCATCATGAACGACTGGCCGCCCGGCACCGGGATCATGATCGCATTGACTTGCCAGCGTGTCCCGCAGAAGTCGGCCAGCGTGGCGATCTTGAGCCGGTCGCCGTGCCGCTCGTGGACGTTCAGCAGGCGGGCATTGGCCACGCCGGCGGCCCAGCTCGACAGAACCTCGCAGCGGTTGCGGCCCGGCAGGGCGAAGTGACATTCCGTCAGCGCCAGCGGCGTCGGGTCGTCGCCCACCTGCTCGCGCATCCAGCGAATCCTCGCCTCGTGCACCTTGTGAGCGTTCATCAGATGTTCCCAGGTCCGGGCCGGGTCTTTGCGGTATTCGGTGTCGCGCAGCGGCGAATCGGCCTGGCCCTGATCGGGATTGAACATGTGGTGAAAGGCGATGTATTGAAGGTGCTCGCCGGCGATTTCGAGCATCCGCTTGGCCCAGCCGCTGTCGCCCCAGCCGATCAAGGTCAGGTTCGGGTCGGCCTGTCGCATCGCCTTGGCGAAGGCAATGGTCCGCTGGGCGGCGGTCTCGCAGTCGTAGCCGTTGCGATCGTACGAGGTCTCGTTGCCGATCTGCCACCATCGCATGGTGCATGGCCTGTCGATGCCGTGCGAGCGTCGCAGGCGGTCGTCGGGGTCGTTGCAGTAGCGGACCCACGCAGCGGCCTCCTCCGGCTCGGCTGAGCGGACAGAGCCCTTGGGGTCCTTCTGCCAGTACGTGCGGCCGTCCGATTCGAAGTTCACGCACATCAGCGGGTCGGCCTCCACCTGTTGGCAGAAGTCCACGAACTCGACCGTGCCGACCTGGCTGCTGTCGAGGCCGCCCCAGCACATATTGAGCATCGGGATTCGCTTGTCGCGTGGGCCCACCGCCTCCTTCCAGCGGTAGTAGGAGCTGAAGCAGCCGCCCCAGCGCATCATGGAAGGCGCCAGCCGACGCGTTACGTCGATCACGTCCTCCCGCCAGCAGTCACGGCCGAAGTCCCATGCGGCGGCCACCGAGCCGTCGGTCGTCCCCAGCGGCTCCATGAACTGCATGTACAGGTACGGCGACAGTGCGAATCGCGGTTTCGGATCGACAACGATCGCGTTCGACGCTTCGGCCGCCTCGATCGATGGAAGGTTCAAGGCGGCGGCGGTCGCGCCGACGGCCTGGAGGAACCGGCGTCTCGTGCTCTGAATCGGCCTCATGTGTCATCTCCGCAGTTGCTGCAAGTTCGCCGGCGACGTCGCGGGGCGAATCAATGGATGCTCTACCAAAGTTGCTGTTGGAGCGGATCGTCGATGGCCTTGCTTCGGGTTGAGCGTTTCTTCGCCTCGACGATGTCGATGGCAGTCCGTCGGCAGGACGACCTGGGACACTGGCCGGTCCAGCAGTACAGGCAGAGCTGGTGCCTCGGCTTGCCGATGGCCTCGACCATGTCGTCTACCGTCTGGTAGCGCAGCGTGGTCACCCCGAGGTCCTGGCGGATCACCTCGACCATCTGTTCGTACTTGGCGCTGGTCGGGTCGATGTACGGCGAGACGTCCACGACGTCATGGCCTTCGATCCGGCGAATGGCCTTGCGGGCGGCCAATTCGTTGATCGAACGGGTCGAGAGATTGAAGCGGCAGGGGAACATCAGGGGCGGACACGCCGCACGGACGTGCACCTCCCGCGCGCCGCAGCCCCAGAGCTTGTGAATCGCGTAGTTCTTCAGTTGCGTCCCTCGGACGATCGAGTCTTCGCAGAGCACGATACTCTGGTCCTCGATCACCTCTTGGATCGGGATCAACTTCATCTTGGCGATCAGGTCGCGCGTTTCCTGCGAAGGGGGCGTGTAGCTGCGCCCGTATCCCGGCGTGTACTTGACCAGGGGACGCCGGAACGGCCTGCCCGATTCTATCGCGTAGCCCAGCCCGTGGGCCAGACCCGAGTCGGGGACGCCACAGACCAGGTCCACGTCGATGTCGCCGTCTCGTTTGGCCAGAAGACGCCCGCTGCGTTCGCGGACGATCTCCACGTTGATCCCGTCATAGTTGGAGGCCGGAAAACCGGTGTACATCCACAGAAAGGCGCACGTCTGGGACGGATGCTTCCTGCCGATCTTGCGCTGGACGACCCCATCTTCGCTGACCAGGAGGATCTCGCCCGGCTCGACGTACTTGACCGTTTCGAACCCGAGGTTGGGAAACGCGCTCGATTCACTGGTCACTGCCCATGAGCCCGGCCCACGGCCCACCACGAACGGGGTGTAGCCGAAGCGGTCTCTGGCGACGTAGATGCCGGCGCGGCTCAGCAGCAGCAGAGAGCAGGACCCTTCGATGATGTTGAACATCTTCTCGATGCCGTCGATCAGGTCGGTGCCCTGGTTGATAAGCTTGCCGATCAGCTCGGTGGTGTTGACTCCTCTGCGGCTGACCTCCGAAAAAGAGATGCCCTTGCGCAGGAGTTGGGCGGCCAATTCCTCGGCGTTCTCCACCATCCCGGCTGTGGCCAGACAGAACGGTCCGAAGCGCGAATTCAGATAGATGGGCTGCTCCTCCGAGGCGCTGATGACGCCGATGCCTTTCCTGCCGGCCATCTGGAGGCAGTCGTCGAAGAATTTTGACTTGAACTGGCTCTGACTCAAGTCGTGGATGCGCCGGGTGAATTCGCTGCCCAGAACGGCCATGCCCCCGAACTCCGTGCCCAGGTGGGAGTGGTAGTCGGTGCCGTAGAAGAGAGTTTCAGAACAGTTATTCTCTGAGACGACGCCAAAAAGACCGCTCATCCGCAATCTCCTATGTGCTTCGAAAACACCGAGGGGCTCAATGACGTCGAGCCAGCCCGGCTCCGCATGCTCTCCAACCCCAGAGTACCAAAGTCTCGATCCGAATTCAAACGGTCCTTGTGAAGTTTCCGGCCCGGCCCGTCACGGCGACGGCCGCTTCCTCACATCTCCTCCGGCGGCAGGCGGGAAGCGACCCCGGTTTCGCTGGGTGCGTCATCGGAGAAGGACGCCTGCAGATAGGTTGCCAGGTTGACCTTCTGGTTTTGCAGATTGAGCTTGCGGCGGATGTTCTCGCGATGCCGCCGCACCGTGGCCGGGCTGATGCACCGCAGATGCGCGATTTCCTTAGTCGAGAGGCCATTGCGGACCATCGTACTGATGGCGATTTCGACGGGCGTCAACTGCATGTGGCTGCGACAGATCTGCGTCAGGAATGGCGAGGCGATCTCGTGCAGGTTCTGCCGCAACAGGGTTACGTAGGAGCGCTGGCGACCTGTGACCTCCAGCTCCAACTCGAAGACGATGGGCATGATGATCTTCTGAATGTTGCCCAGGATCGAGGTGCGGATCTCTCGCTTTTCCTCCTCCAGCCGGCTCAGCACGGCGCGCAGGGCAATGTTCGCCTCCTGAAGGGCCTGATGCTCCCTCTGGACCGCTCTGTGGGCGGCGCGCAGATCGGCCTGGGTCTTCATGTGCGTCAGCATGCTGCCGACGCGTTCGGCCACGGCCTGAATCAGCGCATATTCTTCTTTCAAGAAGGGACCATCGTCTCCGGTGGGAACGACTTCGCGGTAGAAGACCTCTACGACGCCGGCTACCTGGCCGTCGACGAAGACCTCGGAGGCGATCCGCCACTTGGTCTGCTCGAATCTCGGGGTCACATAGTGCTTGCCGACGTGGACGATCCTGGCGCAGGCGTGCTCGGGATATTGCCAACTACGCGGAAGGCACTCGGCAACGCCGTGGAGAAACTGGTCCGTCGAATAGAGGTGGGTCTCCCGCAGTCGGGCGATCGTGTAGAGGCAGTCCAGTTCCTTGATCCGCTCTCGCAGCGCCAGCTCCAATTCGGACTTGCCGCTTCTGGACGCCGCCTTCTCCAACTGGGCCACACGCAACTGCAGGGCCTTGACCTGCGCCTTGAGTTCCGCCTCGGTGGGTTGCTTGGCCATTTCTTAGTGCCTATTTAATACACATTGCGTCCAACGCCGCAGATTCACCCTAATATTATCACCGAGCTTGTGGCCTCTGTCAAGGCCTTCTTTGGAGGAAGGATGGGTGTTCTATAAGATATCCTCATAAAGGTTTTTATGGGTTCTTATTTGGACTCAGATCGATTCACAGTGTGCCTTTGTTCACGCGGTATATTGGTGTATAGTGTGTAATATATGCGTACGAAGTAGCCTATGGATCATGTGCGATATGTGGGGACTTTACAGACAGCACGGTTGGGTCATGACCCTGGTAGACTTTGTCGAGAGCAGGTTTGTATCGGCTGTGATCCATTCGGTCGGGCCTGTGGCTTTTGACGACTTAGATTTGGAGAATGCGCATGAGGCCTCGGCGGGATGAGGTGGAACCTCAGTCAACGGGATTTTCGGCTTTGAGGTCGGAGGCCATGCCATTCTCTCCGTTGACCGAACTGGAGCATCTGCTGAAGGTCGCGGCGTCCGTTACGCAAGACGCCAATGAGGTCTGGACGGAGATCTGGAGTCAGCTCAAGCCGCTGACGGCCAACGGCAAGAAGGCCGATGAATCGGTGCAGGATGGTTTCGTTCCTTCCTGTGGCTGGCCCGAGTTTCTCGAAAAACTCTGGCTGCTCAAGCACTATCTGGACTCGGTACAGCGAATCTGTACGAACCAGCGCTGATTGGCGACGATAACAACCGTGAGAACAAGGACGCAGGTCGGTGCCCCCGGCCACGTGAACGCTGGGGCCCCTGAGTCGAAAGGAAACGAGGAGAACCATGTCAATGACAGTCCTACAGTCTGTTGCGGGCAAACCGGGCGCGCAAGCCGCGGTCGAGACGTTCATGGAGGGCGTTGTAGCCCAGTCGCCGGGGGAGGTTGAATTTCACCAGGCCGTGCGGGAGGTCGCCGAATCGGTCATGCCGGTGATCCAGGCCAATCCCGCCTATCGTGAGGCCCGTGTCCTGGAACGGCTCGTGGTTCCGGACACGGTGATCATGTTCCGGGTAGTCTGGACCGACGACAACGGTCAGGTCCAAGTC
>Ga0334887_1002390_pt1 | contig 21019 bp, 30 predicted proteins | sample GraSluR1_MG_10_FD_207217 | JGI IMG/M metagenome (GOLD analysis project Ga0334887, IMG submission 207217) | Sludge microbial communities from methane-producing bioreactor in Wageningen University, Netherlands - Granular Sludge_18_07-R1 | ecosystem: Engineered > Bioreactor > Anaerobic >...
AAATATCGGAAGCAACATCGACGAGGAATAGCTGAGCCGTGAAATCAGAGGCGCGGGTGATCGAATGCACCAGGAGTTCCACCGTCTCCCTATCAGCCTCCCCGAACATTGCAAGATCGCCCACCTTTTATTTGAATGGGAGGCATGGTTCAAATCTAAAAAAATAAAGACAAAGATTGTCAAAAACACGAATGGTATGTTTGTGTTATGTCGTGAAGGAATCTCGTCTTAGCCTAACCCACCGGGGTGCGCATGGTACACGCACAAAGGGGGAAAAGGAGGGCAAAGATGGACTTAGTTCAGCTTTTCAAGCACATGGAGCGAGTCACCCACGGAACAGCATTCGTGGACAATGAAAAAAGACGACGCCCAGCATATGCCGAAATAAATGAAAAAAAGGGGCGTGGTTATCAGTGTCCGAAATGTGGGATCGGTTTTTGGGGGAACTTAAAAGGCAAAATAAAATGCCCAAACTGCTTTCATGAGTTTAACAAGGGGGAATATGAACGATCTTCCGAACAAACCACTGCTCAGAGTCGATGAGTGTGCCACATACTTCGATGTTCACCGCTCCACCATCTACCTCTGGATAAATCACGGGATATTGGAGGCCGAAAAAATACGAGGGACAATCAGAATACCGCGCGATTCAATTCTTGCCTGCCGCATGAACAACAAAATTGACGCGCTGGAATAAAAAAACTGTCGAATCCTTACAGTTCCTTCCATATAGTCAAGTTTCTTCTTTTCAAAATACCAAATTATATGCATATACTTCCGCCATAAGGCCACTATTCCAAAAATGGCGGTGTTTTTTGGGTATATTTTCCACAATAAAACGCTTTAAATCCATCGTAAAAAACATAGACATCCGGGACATCTTTGTCTTTGGCGGCTTCGGGATGCTTGGCTATGGCCTGTATTTGAAGTGGGGTCAATGGCTGGCCTTCATGGTGTGCGGGATTGTCCTGTCTATTTTGGGCCTCTTGTGGCCTGTTTTCCTTGGTTACATAAGCAGGAGGGGTAAATAATGGGGCTTTTATCCTCGCTTGAAAAACGCTCGAACCTTGCAACGCCGGAAAAATGGCTGGTTGACTGGTTTGCAGGTGGATTTGAGTCAACTTCTGGAGTGCGAGTTACTTCCGCAACGGCAATGACATTTGTTGCTGTTTACTCCTGTATTGATATCCTTTCCCGCACAGTCGGTAGTCTCCCCCTCTATCTTTATCGCCGATTACCCGAAGGCGGGAAGGAATTAGCGAAAAATCACCCCTTATACCAGCTCATGAGGCGGCGACCTAACCCAGAAATCACGGCGATGCGTTACAGATCGACACTTCAGGGGCATTTGGCATCATGGGGCAACGCGTATTCCTATATTGAGTGGGGCGGAAATGGATATCCGAAAGCCCTGTGGCCGCTCAGACCGGACAAAATACAACCATCACGGCAAAACGGGCGGCTGACATACCGCTATTATCCCAGCAGTGGAGACCTCAAAACATCCGATTCGTTTGACATTCCGGCGGAATTTGTATTGCATATCCCTGGTTTCGGTTATGACGGTGTAATGGGATACTCGCCTATTACTCTGGCGCGTGAAGCTATTGGCCTTGGCATGGCGGCGGAGGAATACGACGCACGATATTTCGGCAGCGGAACCCATCCCAGCATTATCGTCGAGCATCCCGGAAGGTTATCGCCGGAAGGGTATGCAAACCTGGAAAATGCCCTCACAGATTCATACAGCGGACTAGGAAAGGCGCACAGGCTCATGTTGTTGGAGGATGGCATGAAAGCCTCGCCGATAGCAATCAAACCCGAAGACGCACAGCTTCTCGAAACCCGCAAATTCCAAGTGAATGAAATTGCCCGGCTGTTTCACATCCCACCGCACATGATAGCGGACGTTGAAAAAACTACTTCGTGGGGGACCGGGATTGAAGAACTTAATATCGGCTTTATCACACACACCATGCGGCCATGGTTCGTTCTCTGGGAAGAAGAACTTTGCCGGGCGTTGTTGCTGGACAGGGAGCAAGAGGAATATTTTTTTGAGTTCGACCTTTCCCAACTCTTGAGGGGCGACACATTGAAACAAATGCAAGCGTGGGTCATGGCGAAACGAAATGGCATATTCAACGCAGACGAAATCAGAGGATGGGCGAATCTGAACCCGATACCTGACGGACTCGGTAAAGAGTACATCGTTGAAAAGAACATGACCACCTTGAAAGGGCTGGAAAATGAAGAGGAAATACAGGACGGCAACGCTTCCTGAATATGACAAGAGAAAAAAATATCGTAAAAAATCAAGTAGAAAGGAGGTGCAAAATGCTGGAAAAGGAAAAAAGAACGATTGAACGCAGGAATTTTCCAGTCGAAGAGCTTCGGGCAGTCGAAGAAAACGACGTTAAGCATGTGGTTGGCTATGCTGCTATTTTTAATGCGTTGTCGGAAGACCTCGGCAATTTCCGGGAGAAGGTCGATCCAGGCGCATTCAGCGAGACGATTGTGAACGACGACATCAGGGCATTATGGAATCATAACTCTGATTATGTCCTCGGGCGCAACAAAAGCGGTACATTAACACTCTCTGAGGATCAGAGGGGGTTAAAAATAGACATTACGCCGCCCGATGCGCAGTGGGCGCGGGACTATGTGGCAAGTATTGAGCGAGGAGACATTAACCAGATGTCATTCGGTTTTGAGACGCTTGCTGACAGATGGGAGATGATAGACGGAAACGAAGTCAGAACGCTCATGAAAGTAAGGCTTTTTGATGTTTCGCCTGTCACTTTCCCCGCATATCCAGACACGGAAGTGGCATTGAGAAGGCTCGAAAAGCATAAAGAGGCTGAAAAAAGCGCGGATAGTGCTCCTATCGGCCTGAATATACGCCGGAAACGGCTAAAAATCGTAGAAAGACAAATTGAGGAGGAAATGAAGCATGAAAGATAAATTGAGGGAATTACTTGCAGAGCGGGCGAAGATTGTGGCCGATCAGAGAGCAATGCTTGATGTCGCGGACAAAGAGAAGCGTGATCTGACGGCTGATGAAGAAACCAACTATCAAAATATGGATGATGCACTTGAAAAGCTGACCAGAAGCATAGACCGAGAGAAGAAAATTGAGGAGCGGGAGAGAGAGATTAAGAGTTCTGTAGACGTTTTTAAGCCAACCCCGGAACCCGACGCTAAAAACGAGGTAAGAACCCTCGAATATCGCGGCAAAAAGATCACGCTTTCGGCAAATTCCGACCTTCAGAACAGGGCGTGGAACACGTTCTTGCAGAGGGGACGGGATGCCGTGGGGCCTGAAGAGCTTCGAGCATTACAGGCTGATGCCGATATTTACGGAGGATTCCTTGTTGCGCCGCCTCAGTTTGTCTTACAGCTCATCAAGGCGATGGACAACGAGGTATTTATCAGGAATATGGCGACCGCGTATCCCGTGACCAAGGCAGAATCCCTTGGAGCCCCTTCGCTTGACAACGATCCTGCTGATCCGACGTGGACGGCAGAGATTGCTACCGGATCAGAAGACTCTACCATGTCATTCGGCAAACGGGAGCTGAACCCCCATCCCCTTGCCAAGCTGATAAAAGTTTCCGAAAAACTGCTCCGGGTCTCAGCTATGGATGTTGAGGGGTTGGTCATTTCCCGCCTCGCCTACAAGTTTGGTGTAACCGCAGAAAATGCCTATTTGAATGGGTCGGGCTCCAACCAGCCTATGGGAGTCTTTACGGCGGCAACGTCGGGCTTTGGGATAAGCACTGCCCGCGATGTTTCCACCGGCAACACCGCAACAGCGTTCACAACGGACGGCCTTCTTGAGGCTTTGTACAGCCTTAAAGCACAGTATCATCCGCGGGCTCAGTGGATATTCCACCGTGACGCAGTGAAGAAGCTCCGCAAACTGAAAGATGGCGAAGGACAGTATATCTGGCAGCCTGACATTAAGGGCGGACAGCCTGACATGATCCTCGGTCGGCCCTATAAAATGTCCGAGTATGCACCAAGCACCTTCACAGCAGGTAAATATGTCGGCATTATCGGTGATTTTTCTTATTACTGGATTGCCGATGCGCTGAATATGCGTGTTCAGAGGCTGAACGAACTGTACGCGGCAACCAATCAGGTGGGTTTTATTGGGCGGCTCGAAAGTGATGGTATGCCGGTGCTGGAAGAGGCCTTCGCCCGCGTGACATTGAGCGCCTAACAAATAAAAATAAAGGAGATAAGACAATGAATCTTTTGAAAAATGTAAAAATAGATCAGATACTGGGGTATTTTGCCGCAGGGACGACTGCAAAAACTTCTAGCATCATCGACATGCAGGGATATGAAGGCGTCCTCTTCATTGCTGAATTTGGCACGATCATTGAGAATGGGACAATCAATGTCCAGGTCCTTCAGGATACCGACAGCGGAGGCGGCACAATGGCCGCTGTTGCCGGTACGGCGGCACATACAGTAACTGCCGCAGACGCCGCGCGTACGCAATCGGCAATTGCTGTCGATGTGTACAAACCGCTTAAGCGATATCTTGAGGTTACGGTAACGCCTGCCGTTCAGAATGCAGTAATCTGTGGAGTTACCGCTATCCGTTATAAGGGTAAGATGGGACCGGACGCAAATGCAGATCTGCTTAAAGCGACGCACCTTGTCAGCCCCAGCGAAGCGTAACCACTAACCCGGCCCTTAAGTGGGTACTCCCGGCGGTCTTATCCGGGGCCGCCGGGGGGAAGCCACCGGATACGGAGGAATGAGAGATGGGATACCAAACAAAAGTGTACAGAAAACAGGGCGGCGAAGAGCTGGTTGTCGCCGATGGCGGGAAAATCACCATTGAATCCGGGGGAGCATTGATACTTGACGGCTCTCCCGTTACCGCCGATCAGCTCACCACGGGCATTGCCCTTGTCGGAACGATGGTAGCAGGTGTGGCAACAGCAGATCATGCCGACGATACCAGCGAGACAAAAATAGAAGTCCTGGCGGCCAACGGGACCGGCGACGGTGACCGGGCGATTATGCTGATCGTCAAGATCACTGAGACATTCGCCGCTACAACGAATCTGCCCACCTTCGCCATTACCGACGGCGATACCGTGACCTACGCCACTATAGGGCACGGCGGGAGTCCTGCTTCCCCGGCAGAAAATGAGATTTACACCTTCGCCGGAGAGCTGGGCGAAGAGAAGGCTCTTGTCATTGGCGTAACGGACGGCACGGGTGGGTCTGAAGCAGGGGCAATCGAGGTCTATGCTATTGCGTTACCTGCTGATACGGGGGCGTAATGTTCACAGGGGGCGGCCTACCTCTCCGGGTCGCCCCCGCCCCTCCAAAAAGTGAAAGGAGGCACAGGAGATGGCGGTAACAAGAATAGGAAGTCTGGAGAATCGTTTCATCGGTCTTTCGACCGATACCAAGCCGACGGCAAACACGCAGAACGGCGGTACATTCTACGAATGGAATACCGGCTTCATGTGGCTCTACAACGGCTATGCGTGGGTGCCGAAATCCTTCATGCCGGGTACGACGGTCAACTATAAACAGATATCCCTCAATCAGGCAGCGGCGGCTTACGATGTTATGACGGCCACGGCGCAGAATCTCTTCATTGACGCTGTGATAGTGCATGTGCCTGACGATCTTTCAGCGGTGGATACCTTCACCGGCATATCAGTGGCGACTGATGACGGCACCCCGATTGAAATACTCTCAACGGCGGCGGGAGCGAAGGCCAATCTGACGGGCAACTTCTATCACGTATTCAGGGGACCGGTCGTTACGGTGGCCACGAAGAAGATACAGCTTACCATCGGTGGCGGATCGGCAGGATCGGGGGCGGTAGTAGACGTGACTGTCCTCTGGCGACCCCTTGTGACTGGTGGGTACTACCTGAACGCATAGGTGATAGCGTGAAACTGACATTAAACACAGGCCCTACAATAGAGCCGATCACGAAAGGGGACGTGAAGCTTCATCTGCGTCTTGCCGCAACTGCTGCGGCGGCGGCGGCCTACACGACTGAAGATGATCTCCTTGACCGGCTCATTGCCACGGCCCGAATACAGACAGAACAGGAAATCGGCAGGCGGCTGATAACACAGACCTGGGAGTATTATCTTGATGTGTGGCCCGGCGGCGATATTGTAATCCCGTATCCTCCATTGCAATCGGCAGATATTACCTATCGTTTGCAGGGCGACACCGGCTATGACAACACCTTCACCGGCTTCGACACCGATACGGCAAGCGAACCGGGACGTTTGATCCTGAAGCCGGGGGAGTCATGGCCGACGGGCACGCTCTACCCTGACCGGCCAATAAAGGTGACCTACGTTGCCGGATACGGGGATACTGCCGCAGATGTGCCGGAGGGGATCAGATCGGCAATACTGCTTAAGATCAGTGATCTCTACGAACACCGGGGTACGGTGGTTATCGGGGCGTCGGTGAATTATCTGAACGCGGCCGTGGATAGTCTGTTGAGACAATATACAATTCATACGAGGTTCGGCTGATGAGATCGGGGCGCATGGATCGGCTTGTAACGCTGAAGGAAAAAGTCTCTACTGTCAACGACTTCGGCGAGGAAATTGCGGAATGGCAGGACGTGGCGCAGGTATGGGCGGAACGATTGGAACTCAGAGGCGGCGAGCGATGGAACGCCCAGCAGGTGGTTGCGAATATAACCTGCAAGTACCGTATCAGGTGGCGTGATGACGTCGGGCCGCTGGACAGGCTGGCTGATGCAGACGGCAGAGAATATGACATACATGCGGCGTTGGAGCTTGGCAGGCGTGAGGGGCTTGAACTGCTTGTAGCGGCGAGAGGAGAATAATGGCTAAAGACGCTTTCACTTTTAAATTAGTCGGATTCGCCGAATTGGTGAAGGCTCTTGAACAACTGCCCACAGAGAGCATGAAGAAAAGCGTTGTCCGGCGGGCATTGACGAAAGCGGCGGAACCAATACGGGACGCGGCGAAACAGAATGCGCAGGCGTTGCCGTTTGAATCGCAGAAAATAGCGGATTCGATAAAAATCGGCCAGCTGAAGAAATCGCAGCGTCCGCGCGGGCCAAGAGATAGAACGACGGTGACGCGATATATAGGGCCATCCCATCCCCTGGGCCATCTGTTCGAATTTGGAACCGGCCGACGATACACGAAGTCCGGCGCATATCGGGGTTACATCCCGGCCATGCCGTTTCTCAGGACGGCGTGGGACGCAAATAAAACGGTGGCAATGAACAGGCTGAAAGAAGAGCTGTGGAAGTCGATACAGCGGTCTGCGCGGCTCCTTGTGAAAAAGGCCGAGAAGGGCACGTTAACTGCCAAGCAAAAAGCTGGATTGATGAGGATGAGATGATAGAGACGGCGATCAGATCAATACTGGTGAATGATGCAGCAGTCAAAGCTATAACTGCCCGCTGTTATCCGGTAATGATCCCCCAGAACCCAACTTGCCCGCTGATACTCTACGCGAAGATAAGCGGCCCGAGAGATCACCATCTGGAAGGCCCTTCAGGACTTGCAAACCCACGCATGCAAGTCGAAGCATGGGACGCAACGTATGGTGGGGCAAAGAAACTGGCGGAGGCGATCAGGAAAGCACTTGATGGATACACAGGGATCGTCAGCGGCGTAAAAATAGGATCGTGCCTGCTCGACAGCGAGCGGGATATCTACGAACCGGAATTGAAGGTACATAGAACAATAATGGATTTCACAATTTGGCACACAGAGAATTAAAAAAAACAGGAGGACTAAATTATGGCGATCGAGTCTCAAGGCACAAAATTAGAAATCGGCGGGAGCACAGGCACACCGGTCACCGGGTGCACCCCGGCCGCGGGGAACCCAACGATATTCACCAAAACAGGTCATGGATTGAAAAACGGCGATATCGTGACTATCTCCGGTGTCACCGGTGATCATGCGGCAGACCTGAACAAATCATGGATTATTCGATTCGTGACGGACAATACTTTCGCCGTAGCTCATGACAGCACGGGGTACACTGGTATGGGCACTGCTGCCGTAGCTACACCGTTGGAATGGCTGGAGATAGGCGAGATTGTCACCTTTGACGGCCCCGGCGGATCGGCCTCAATGTACGAAACCACCCATTTGGGGAGTACGGCAAAGGAAAAGAAAATCGGCCTTATGGATGAGGGACAGTTGACCCTCTCGATTAACTGGGACTTGGAATCGGACGCAGGGCAACAAGCTGCCTCGGATGCGAGGAAATCGCGGGAAGAAAAGAGTTTCAAGCTTACCTTCTCCGATGGATCCACGGGGACCTTCTCCGGCTACGTTATGGGCGTGAGCGCCAGTGGCGGCGTTGACGACAAGGTGAGCGGTTCCATCACCATTGAAATCACCGGTGAGGTTGCCTGGTCGTATGAGGATTAAAATGTCAAGTCCGATAACCGGCCACAAACAGGTAATTATCGGCGGAAAGACGTACACGCTCAGGTATCCGTGGCGCGTACTCGCTGAGATATCGGCGAATCACGGCGATAATCCGAACCTCTTTGACATTGACACGGTGGCCTCTGTCGGGGCAATGGGGATTGACGATCCTGAGATGACGGCGGAGAAGATCAAGGAACTCTCCCCTCCTCTGATTCCCTTTGCCCGTGATGTGCAGGAAGCTCTCCAATGGGCCTACTTCGGCGGCGAACCATTGCCGGAGGACCCCGTTACGGAAAAAAAAAGCCGACCGAAGATTGGATTGTGGCGGCGTTTAAGGCGGCCGTTCAAGTGGGGATCGGCCCGGTAGAATTCTGGGAGATGACGCCGTATCTGACGAATAAGGCGGTGATTTCAAAGAGGGACGGCAAGATGAGGGAATTGTGGACGCTGGCGGCCTTGCAACGGCAGAAAAAACTGCCGAAAATTGAGACGTTCATGATCGATAAAGGGCCGCCGAAAGATCATAAGCAGATGGAGAGCGAGTTGAAAAAGGCTCTCGGGATCAAGAAGAGGAAATAAAATGAGCCAGCCTATCGGAGCCCTACATGCGGCATTATCAGCCGGTCATGCCCAGTTCTCAGCCGATATGGGCAAGGCCCGGAAAGCGGTGCAGTCCAACGCCAGCGGCATGCAGAAGGCAATGAACACCGTCAAGAATAAATTCAATGAGACGGCCACCGCGCTCAACAAATATACAAAATATGCCGTAGCAGCCGCCGCAGCGGCAACGGTGGCATTCGTAAAAAAGCAAATCGACGTTGCCGATAAGATGGGCAAGCTTGCCCAACAGACCGGAACTACCTCAGAATTTCTCTCCGGCATGGCTCTGGTAGCCTCGCAGGCCGGAACCTCCCTTGAATCCATTGCAAAAGGCACACAGCGGCTTGCCATGAACATGAATGATATGCGGCGGGGTGTAGGTGAAGCTAAAGAATCCTTTGAGATGTTGAATCTTGAAGTGACCAAAGGTGACGGTACTCTGAAAAATGCCGAAACCATGCTGAAGGAAGTCGCCGAAAAGCTCTCCAAGATGGAAGACGGCGCCGACAAAACAGCTATCGCCATGCGGCTCTTCGGGAAGTCCGGGGCTGAACTGATACCAATGCTCAACATGGGGGCTGCAGGAATTGAAAAAATGCAACAGAAGGCCAAAGAAATGGGGCTGGTGATCAGTACGGAAACCGCGCGACAGGCCGCTTATCTCAATGACCAATTAGACATATTGAAAAATCAAGCCGTGGGCGTAGGGCGTGAAATCGCGTTAGGGTTGATCCCCTGGCTGAATGAAACCGTCTCCGTTATGAAATTCGCAAAAGAAGAATCCGGCACGCTCATGGCCGCGTGGGTCGGATTAGGCGCGGTGGGAGATGCCCTGTTCGGCAGTACGACCGCCCAAAAAATAAAACAAACAAAAAAGCAGTTAGAATCGTTGAAAACCGAAGGCATCTCAGGTCTCGGTGATTTAGGCGGGATCGCAAGCAAAGAAATAGAAAAACTTGAGAAAGAGCTCGCCTCGCTTGAGGCTCAACTGGCGGCGGAAAAGCAGGCGGAGCAGGATCGCATGAAAGCGTCACTGGAACGCTATCGGAAAGAATCAGAAGCCCGGAGAAAGGTGACTGAAGACATTATCGCACAGGCAGCAGCAAAAAAAGCAGAAGCAGAAGCAGATATCGAAGCCGAAAAAATTCATAAATTGCAAGTTGAAACATACCTGAGGGACGAAGCCGCCAAATGGGAGGAACTCGAAGCATACGAAAAAGAGTACGCAGATAAACAGGCAGAGTTTCGAGAAGCTCATATGAGGGCAACGAGATCTGCGGAAGAGTATGAACTTGCCAAGCTGAAAGAGCAATATGATGCATATAGTTCATATATTGACGACAAACTTGCTCTAGATGAATGGTACTCAGCGGAAATTGAGCGCATTAAAGGCAAAGAGAAAACTGTAACAGAGGAAATCAACGAATTCCAGCTTCAGGCTATGCGAAATATGCAGGATGTTATGGCAGACTTTTTCTTCGATCCATGGGACGAGGGACTTGACGGAATGCTCGATAAATTTATAGATGTTATGAGAAGAATGGCGGCTGAATGGTTAGCTACCCAGGCTATGATGGGGGCGAAGGCATTGGGAACAAGCCTACTTGCTGGTATCGGAGGTTATTTCGGCGGGGGCGGGACGGCTGCCGCTGTTATCACGCCAATAGCTATGCACTCCGGCGGCGTGATCGGACTGGACAATATCCCCCGTTACCACAGCGGACTTCTCCCGGATGAAATGCCCGCCATTTTGCAGAAAGGGGAAGGGGTCTTCACGAAAGGCCAGATGGAAGCTCTTGGCTCTAAAACTCAGACGACTAACAACTATTTCGTTATCAGTTCCCCTGACGCCGAGGGATTTGAGCGACTCTGTCAGCGCAACGCCGTATCAATCATACGGGCCAGTGTAACGGCTCTCGAAAAGAATGTAGGCAGAAAAGAAATGAGGGGGCTCTTAAATGGCTAACTTCCCGGCATCACCAACACCACAATATCCACTGGGGATAACGCAGAAATGGCGAACTATTGTTTCTCAGTTCGACGGCGGAGGAGAACAGAGAAGGAGAAAAAGCGCCTTCCCCACTTACGACGTAGTAGTCACCTACGGCGCATTATCTCCGGACGAGGTGGATACGCTGTGGGATTTCTACAACGAAATGGGAGGGGCGTACAAGGAGTTCTACTTCTTCACGATTTTGACGGAATCTCACAAAGGCTTGTATGTCGGCATTGGAGATGGGACGACAACGATATTCGATATACCGGGTATTATCGACGGCCCTGCCACTGTCTATGTAGACGGACTCCCCGGATCGTATAGTCTCCTGACCGGCGGAGGCGCCGGCGGTTCCGACCGTGTGGAGTTCACCACGGCCCCGGTCGAGAACGCAATCATAAGTTGTGACATTATCGGCACACATAGAATCCGGTGCCGATTCGCCGAGGATGAGATGACGAAGGAACTGTTCGCCTACCGGCTGTATTCCACCGGATTGAAACTGAAAGGACTTGCGGGATGAGAGCGCTTGATCCCGACATAATCAAAGCATTAGAGGCAGATCACTTCACTTTCTTTTTCCTGCTGAAACTGGACTTCGACTCCCCGTTATATCTGACTGATGGAGACAATGAGTTCTATTATGAGGGCAATACCTATGCGCCGGTTGGTTTCAAATTTAGCTCGATTCAGGGCAATTCAGGGCTTGCCGTGGACTCGTTCGATATTGATGTTGACGACACAAATCAGGGTATCAGTTCAGTCTTATTAAGCGAGGATGTGCGGAACAGATGGGGACAGGTACTGCTTGCAATCATTACCGAGACAGACGTTGATGACGGGGGAGTCCCACGAGTACAGACTGATAGAGTGGTCGCCTCGCTTTTCCGGGGGATCGTCGGCGGCTGGGATCTGACCGGCGATAACATGGCTAGAATTACGCTGACGAATGAAATGGTGCTCTGGAACAAGGAACCGCTCAGGATACAGTCCACGTCCTGCCCGTGGTCGTACAAAGGCGTTGAATGTGGATACACCGGGGCAGAAGAAGTATGTGATAAATCCTATGAAGCCTGTCAGCAAAGAAACAATGAGGCCAATTTCGGCGGGGATCGTTTTCTTGCGGCGACAATGACCAAAAGCGTCTGGTGGGGCAGGACACGGAATTACCAAGGAAAATAACGACATGAACAAACACGCATTTACAGAGCAATCTCATGAAATGTTTTATTGGATTGGCTTTTTAATGGCAGATGGAAACGTCTATATTCAAAGACGATTCAAAAAACATGGGCCTACGGAAAAACCGAGCTGGGATACAAGATACAAATTATCAATTGGATTGCAATCAAGAGATAAAGGACACCTTGAGAAGTTTAGTAGGTTTATGGGTTGCGATCCCGACAAGAAGGTTCGATATGAGCAAAACAATAGGGCGGTTCGGATAGAGTTTGAAAGCCGTGATCTGATTGAAAGTGTGATGCATTATGGCATTGTGCCGAAAAAATCACTCACTGCGAAACCTATCAACATCCCAGAAGAGTATGCACGATCGTTTATTCTTGGCTATTATGATGGAGATGGGAATTTCAGTAAAGCGACCTGCCAAACAGCAACGGTGGTTATTGATGGGTCGGAAGGAGTTTTGGAATACATTAAAAAACACTTACAAAAATATCTCCACTTTGAATCAAGGGTGGCCCCGAATCGTTCTATTTTTAGGCTTGGTATATGGGGTGCGCTCAAGGTTCAGGCAGTCTTGGATTATCTCTATAATGGAAACGAGACGTTATGTTTAGAACGCAAATATAATCAATATCGTTCTTTTGTTGATGGATTTACGTTAAGCCCATATCACTCGCAATTTTCAAGGGCAATGGGGAAATGATGGAGACATTTGCAACAACATTCACGAAATTTCTTAATAAACCGTATTCCCCGGCCGGTGACGGGAAGAATGGTTATGGCTGTCTGAATTTCGTTTATGAATTCTTATGTGCCCGTGGGCTCGGGGATAAGGTGGTGACAGAGGTGGATGGATTGAATCTATCCAATTATGTGAACTTTGCTGATAAGGCGACGCAGGAGCAGATTAAAGAAAAACTTGTAAAAGCGTTTGAATTACAGGGCGTGCCGGTTGACAGACTGAGACGCGGGGATATTGTTGTTCTGAAAAGTGAAAAAGGACATTACTTTCCGGCCGTCTACGTTGGAAATGGAAATATAGCTTCATCATTCTCCGATGCAGGAGTTCAGGTAACCCCGATGAAATATTATGAATTGATATGCGCCAGGAGGGTAGAGTAGTTATGGCTACTGTACTGGGCGGAATGACCGGCGCTCAAATATTTATGACGTTCCTTGCCGTATCATCTTTGACGATGGCCTATCTGTCGCGTAGATCGGTACCGTCTATACGACGGGATGAAGAACAGCGTCAGGGCTGGCAGATCAATACCTGTGATAATACGATCCCCTTGCCGATAGTCCTCGGTCGATGTCGGGTTGGGATTAACCGGGTGTATACCGGCGTATCCGGCGAGGATAATAAATTCCTGCACATTATCGGCAACATCTGTGAAGGAGAGATCGAGGGGATCGTTAATATAGGCGGGGTGGATCAATTCTTTCTTGATGATGATATTTACACGAAGTTTGGAGACAAAGTTTATTTTGAGATGTTCAATGGCTCTCCTACGCAGACAGTATGTGCGACTCTCCACAATGCGATTCCGGAATGGAATGAGCCGAAGAAAAATACTGCGTATATCTATATCAAGCTTGAATACGATCAAGACCTGTTTAATGGTCTGCCTCAGTTCTCCCTCTTGATTGACGGTATGAAGGTTAAGGATCCCCGGACGGGTGAAGTTGGATTTTCACGAAACGGGGCAGTGCAGGCCTATGATTTCTGCACCCGCACCCGTGCAGGTGTCGGTATCTCTGATGCCCGTCTTGACGCCATTATATCGGAAACGGCTGATTACTGTGATGAAAAAGGTTGGACGTGTGACCTCGTGATCAAGGAGGGTAATGCGGCAGACATTCTTGAACAAATTATGATAACGTACCGTGGCGCCATGTTGTTCTCAGAGGATACCTACAAGTTGAAATTCAGGGACTTGAATTATGAAACTCCTGTTATGGAGATCAATGATGATATGGTGGTGGAACAGGGAGGACAATCAACGCTTTCGATTACACAGCCGTCTATATTTAATACTCCTAATGCGGTGCGAATGAGATGGGTTAATCCGGAGAAGAAGCACACTGAAGATGATTATCAGCTTGTTGATCTCGCAGCTCAGGAGAAGGATGGATATATCAGAGAAGAACAGATCGATGTGAAAGGAATTACCAGTACCGAGAATGTCATGAAAATGGCGAATTATTTTCTCGAACGACTGCGGCTGAATAAAACAGCAGGTTTGACTTCTCACTCGCGGGCGATGCAGCTTGAACCCCATGATTTGATCTGGCTGACTCATACGCGGCCTGGATGGGACAAGAAGATCATGCGGGTGAACTCTATGGGTATCGGTTTTGATGGCAATGTCGCCCTGTCCCTCGAGGAGGAGTACGATCAGTTCTACGATGATATCTATGAGATCACCGAGCATGTTTTCCATGACACCATTCTCCCGAACATTAAGGATCCGGTGCCGTCAGTCTCTAATGTTTCGATGACCGAGGAGCAGTATTTCTACCGGGGCCGATCCTTTACACGATTGAAAGTGGACTTCGAGCGTCCCCTCAATTATCCCTGGTTCGATCATTGCGACGTATACCTGAAAATAGGAGATGGTGACTGGAAGTTTATGACCACGGCTACTAATGACTACCTGATCGATCCCGTCGAAGAGGGAGAGACCTACTATGCACGGCTCGTTACGGTGTCGATCTGGGGGACAAAGGAAGATTTCGACAGCGCTTATACGGCCTCCAAAACGATTGTCGGCGCCATTGATGCTCCTCCTGACGTGACGGGATTCACCGCTATGGCGGCGGGTGATTCGGTAAGCATCTTTGCTGACTTGATAGATAGACCCGATGTGTTCGTTTACGAGGTGCGAAGCGGGGCAGGCTGGGAGGGAGGCCTGGTAGTAGGGCAGAACGAGACGCCCAATTTCAGGTTGGTAGGCATGAAGCCCGGGACATTGACGTTGTGGATAAAAGCGATGACCAACGCAGGCATTTATTCTGCTCATGCTGCTTCTACGCAGGTGACTGTTTTCGGGCCGTCGGGATACCTTGATATTGATGCATGGAGCTGGGATTACACGACAGGGACGCATGATAATACAGAACACCATGTCTATAACGAGGTTGATTGCCTGCGATGTGCTCATTCCGGAGGTGTTCTCACCGGCACATGGAAATCTCCGATCTACGATCTCGGATCAATTCAGACAGTGAGGATCTGGGGCGACTTCATACAGGGTATCGACAGCCAGGATCTAATGTGGGGTGGAGTGTTCCAGCCGGGAGATACGTGGGGAGATCGGATAGCCCCGGGACAACGATGGTATCAGGTATGGACGCCGGGAGAGGTGGGAATGATCAAGGCGACGTTATTGTATGATGACTTCACCCCGCCGGAAAAAGAAATTACCGGCTTTGAAATCGGCGCGCCTGAAATCTCAGGGAGGTATGTACAGGTGAAGGTTGAGATCATTGATCCGAACATTGCAACTCACTCATATCTCCATGAGCTTAACATGAAGACTGCATATTGGAGTTAGTTATGAAAATCATATTAGACAAAGTACTACAGGACAATAACAAATACATCGCTTACTTGAAACTGATGGATGGTGATAACGTGGTGGCTACGAAATCACTGGCGTATGCTTTGGGAGATAACGAGTTCGCTCTGACTGCGCAGGTCAAATTTAAGAAAGATATTTCTGAGTGGAAGACTAAACAGGCCGGACTTGAACAAGCCCGGATCGAGATAGAAGCAACATTAAAGGAGATAAAATTATGACTCAAGCATTTACAGATGGAATCCCGGACTGGACGCATGTAACGGAGCTGAACGTCCAGCAAATGCGAAACAACTTCGCCACGCTGAAATCCTCGTTTTCTGGAAACAATGATCCGCCCGACCCCGTTGCGGGCATGACACGGTTGAATACATCGAGCCACCGCTACGGCATACGCAATGAGACAAACACGGCGTATCAGGAGATGTGGAACACGGCTAATAACAAGCCGATCATCACGAATCTCTCCAACGAGATTACCGCTGTTATGCTCCATAGCAGCCTGAAATCACCGGCGGCGAGCGTAGAGGGACTGAGGAAGCTCGGGACGGGGGCGACTGATGCCTGCGCAGGAAATGATGTCCGACTGACACTATCGCACATCTTTAAAAATAAGCAGATCTTCACATCGAACGGCACGTTCTACCGACCTGCGAACTATACCCATGTTATCGTTATCGCTGTCGGTGGGGGAGGCGCTGGCGGCGCCGGACAAGCTTATAGCGGCGGAGGAGGAGGCGCAGGCGAGGTTATCTGTAAGGTCGTTAATCTTTCTGGTTATTCCTCAGTTGCTGTCACCATCGGAGCGGCGGGCGCGGCCAGTGGCGGTAACGGCGGCAATACAACTTTTGGTTCTCTTTTAACCGCGCATGGAGGCAGTGGCGGCGATTCTGGACTCAGCGGCGTCACCCGCGGCGGCGCAGGCGGCGCAAGGACTCTGATAAGTTCGGATACTGATATTCTCTTTAGCATGGAAGGCGGTCGCGGCGGCGGCGGCGGGAAGTATTCGGAAGAATGGATATGGTCGGGTGGATCACTTTATAATTATGACCACGTGAGGGGCGGTCATGGCGGATCTCCTGCAATGGGATTCGATATCGGCGCAACGGGGATTCAGGGCACGGGTTCTTCCGGCAGTGGTTACGGCTCAGGCGGATCGGGAGGCGGGTACTCAGCCGGATCCCAATATAGCGGCGGAGCAGGTAGACCGGGTATGGTTATTGTGAGATGGTAGCGCTAGGTACGGTGATCGTAATGGTGATCGACGACGGGACCGGCACAAATGGAGAACGTTTGCTTTTTAGCAATCTACCAACACAGGAACAAACTTGATGATGATATTTACATGAAAGGACGAAGCAGTGAATAAGTGTCTATTGGAGGAATGACATGGATTGGATCAACTACAACAAAACATGCCGTTATGCTTACATCGACACCACGGCCCGTCGGTGGGGATGGGAAGTTAGGATGGTGATCGACGACGGGACAGGCACGAGCGGAGAACTTTTGTTTTTCAGCCGACAGCCGACACAAAAACAGATTGAAGAGGCGATGCTCCGGCGGATGTCGCAATACGGCGAACCGCCCCCTGAGCCGGAGAAAGTCTATACCGAGACGGAAATTGTGGAATTGCTCGTGAGTAAGGAACTGCTCAATGAAGGGCAGAAACTGGATGATTTGAAAAGCAGGTCTGAAATGGAGGCACGCAATGGCTAACTACTTTGTTGACTCCACGACCGGAAATAACGAAAATAACGGCGCCACGACCGATCTTGCATGGGCGACGATTGAGCATGCGGTTGAATCCGGGGGATTGAGCGCCGGTGATATTGTGTGGGTACGGCGGACGCATGTTGAATACTCCGGTAATCCGACATCCGACATACAGCCCGCCTACGGTGGCACATATAACAACTGGATTAAGGTGATCGGCTGGCCCCGCGGCTCTGTATCGCTCTCTAAAGCTGACTGGACAAACGGCAGCGCCACCGTTGATAATGTGGTCGGGGCAACACTTTCACGGGAAGCGCACGCCGGACGGTACGTCACCGCGCCCAACGGCAAACGATATGTTATTAACTACATTACCGACTCGAACACGTTCATCATCGACCGGGAGTATTCCGGGGCGACTGTTACCGACACCGACGGCGCATGCGCCATCTCGGCTGATGAAGATTACGCGCTGGCACAGTCGATTGATGATTCGGCATGGACAATCAAGCTGTCAACATGGACGGCGGATCCGCATGCGGTGCCCTGCATTGATTTCAAGAATACTGCTTATAATCTGTATCTGATAACATATCATTATTGGTCATTCCGTAATCTGGAGTTCCGGGATTCAGGTGATGACTATGGCATCGTGTGGCTGCGTAACTATCTCACTGAGTTCAAGGGATGCCTGTTCCATCAGGATCAGAATAAAGTCGCTTTTACCGCATATAGTCTTTCAGCCATTCTTAATCGCTGCAATATCCTCGGTTCGGGTTCAGGAACAGCACAGCATGGCGTCCGAGTTGCCCCTGGGGGACTCATTATGATTGACACGGCGATCAATAAATGCGGAGGGTATGGCCTCTACTGCGACAATATCGGTATTATTCAGCTGGATAATGTCAATATCGGGGTCGAGGTGGCAAATAGCAGCCACGATGTATTTTTGCCGTCAGCTCAAGTGTTTCTAATACGGGGACGTGATGTGAAGCTCGGTGGCACGAATGGCACACTTCGAGGGGGGTTGCCCGCAATGCGGGGGATTTCCGGCATAAATATTGAAAATTACGGCAAGGTGTTGGGCGCGCATTTTGCCGCTCCATCACAATACTATGGGATGACAAACACTGCCGTGGTCGCGGGGTCGGGCGATCCGCAGAAACGCATCAATGGCGCGGATGAAGTTGTTGAAATAACGTGCAACGGATCGTCGGTTCAGGTAGGAGAAATGTCGGAACTGTCTTATCCCATCCTGTCGCAAGAGTACTTCATCACGACGGCGGGAACAACAATCACATACTATGTGCAGTGTTATCAAATGTCCACCAATGCCGATGAACTCTGGATCGAGGCGGAATACGTTGACAGTTATGACGACACCACAGAATACACCATAATGAAACTGCGCTCGAACAACTCATGCGCCGAACGGTCGGGCGCTGCTGACTGGTCACAATACTTATCCGTGACGCTGACACCGGCAACGGAATCTAAGGTGCGGGTGACGATCTACATTAACAAATACGACGCAGACGGCAAATTATACATTGATCCTAACTCCTCGGTGACGTAATGGCGAAAACAAAGTGGTCATTCGGGAAACCTGTAATCCTCCAGCAGTCGGAAACGCCCGTCGCTGAGTGGTCATATGGAAAACCTGTCCTGTATTGGGAGTACGAAGCTCCTACGACGACCACCGAATTACTGACCCTCACTGAATATGCGGCCACAGTATCAGTTAATGTAGCTGTTGATTGCGGAACAGCGTCCCTGACGCTCACTGAATATCCTGCAAACGTCTCGGTTAATGTAGCTGTTGACTGTGAGGTAGCCTCTTTAATCCTTACAGAACATGCAGCTATCGTCTCAGTTACTGCTGACGTTGCTGTTAGTTGTGGAGCAGTATTACTGACACTCACTGAATATCCGGCAAATGTCTCAGTTATAATAGGGCTTCCTAAAATCATGGGCGTTGAAATATCCAGGATAATGGGCATAATTCCTGCGAAAATAATGGGAGTTTAAAAACCATGAAGGGCGAAAATAAAGGAGGTTTAAAAATGAAAAAATTACTTATGGCATGTATATTCCTGCTTGTTGTCGGTGTCGGACTTGCACATGCGGCAGACGTAAGGGTTATGTGGGACCCCAACAGCGAACCGGACATCGGAGGCTATAAAATCTACTGGGGGACGGCGTCAAGGGACTACGGGCCTCCTGCGGACGTGGGGAATGTGACTGAGTACATTATCACAGGACTTGAACCGGGCATCAAATACTATATCGCCGCCACTGCCTACAACACCGCCGGGTATGAGAGCGATTACTCAAATGAAGTGACGTGGGGCGTGCCGCATGCTCCGGCTAACATGAGAATCGGTTCAATTGGGATAGTGATTATCAACGGTGACGCTACTATTAACGCCGGAGGAAATTAAAAGGATGACGGAACCTCTTGTGACATATAATCTGTTTATCGCCCCCGTGATAACCGCAATCGCTTCGGCTCTGATCGTGGCGTTCATCAAGCACAAGTTTGAGGAGCGAGACGAAAAAGATTGTAAAATAGCTGAGTTGCTCAAGGAAGCCGAAGACAGGCGTGAGTCACACGTTAATTCCGAACTGGACAAAATACATGCAAAACTCTGCGATCTCAGCACCACGATCCAGGGGCTTCGCATGGAGACGCAAGATCGTGTGACCCGACAGGACTGCCACCGGAAAGAGTCGGCAATGAATAAACGCCTGACAGATCATGTTGACCGGTACCATACGAGAATAGGAGGAAGGAATGAATCCCCAGGTTAAAGAATACGATCACAGGTGGGTGCAGTTTATCGCACCATTCACCATCCACAGCGAGAAACTTGACCGGGATATTACAATTCCCAGCGGTTTCGTCTGCGACCGAGAAAGTGTTCCGATCATTAAAGGAACGTCTATTCGTGGCGGGTACGTGCATGACTACTTGTACAGGTATGACTCTGATCCCATTGTCTCACGGTCGGTTGCCGATGCCGTCTATTACGAGACCATGGCACGGCGGGGGAATTCGATGTGGCGAAGGGTATTCAAGTGGGCGGGAGTGAGGTGTTTCGGCTTTTTCGCGTACCACAAGCATTCCGTAACAGCGACCATCGAGGAGTTAAGAAAGTAACGGCGGCAACCCCTTCAGGGGAGGCTACTCCTCCGCCTCCCCGCCGCATACTAAGGGTGGCTCCTAAGAGCAGAATTACACCTCCTTTCCCTCATAAATACGCCGGTTAAAAATACGATTAGACGGCTTTTTCCACATTGTTTCCGGCAATGCCGGATGTTGATATGACGAACGTATCTCGATCAACCCATCTGCCTTGTCCGTCACGACATATGTTACATCCGATCCTGTCCAGCGCAACGGGGATTCAAAAATATCTCCGACATTTATCTTACTAAAAGGCATTCCCATGGTCAGACCTCCATTCCCAAAACATTTCGTTTATACTGCCTCCATTCTGACATTTCTTACT
>Ga0334887_1002394_pt1 | contig 20981 bp, 18 predicted proteins | sample GraSluR1_MG_10_FD_207217 | JGI IMG/M metagenome (GOLD analysis project Ga0334887, IMG submission 207217) | Sludge microbial communities from methane-producing bioreactor in Wageningen University, Netherlands - Granular Sludge_18_07-R1 | ecosystem: Engineered > Bioreactor > Anaerobic >...
TGGTCCGGCTCCACACGAGGTAGGATCATGAGTAGGCGCATAATGTCTCTTTCCGCCGGCCGAATGGATCGAACAGGCACGACGTTTGACTCATTATACAACTTTTCACCAACCAATGAACAGTCACAACAGAACGAGGCCCTGGCGATAGGGCCTCGTTCTGGCAAGAGGGGAACTGATGTGAGAATGGCGTCAGGCCAGGCTCAGGTCCGCAGGGTAGGCCTCGGCGCCGTGCTCGGTAATATCCAGGCCCTCGCGCTCCTCCTCGGCAGAGGCGCGCAGCCCCATGCTCTTTTTGATCATGGCGAACATCAGCAGGCCGATCCCCAGGGCCCAGGCGATCACGGTGCCCATGGCGATGAGCTGGGAGACGATCTGGCCGCTGTTGCCGGCCACCAGGCCCGCCACGCCGCCATAGCTGCCATCGCTAAAGATGCCCACCGCCAGCAGGCCCCACAGGCCGTTGGCCCCGTGCACCGAGATGGCCCCCACCGGGTCGTCAATCTTGAGCTTGTTCTCCACAAAGCTGACGCTGGCGATCATCAGCAGGCCCGCGATGGCGCCGATGACCACGGCCGCCCAGGGGGCCACATAGGCGCAAGAGGCGGTGACGGCCACCAGGCCCGCCAGGCAGCCGTTGCAGGCCATGCCCAGGTCGGCCTTGCCCGTGCGCGTCATGATATAGTACAGGGCCACCACGGCGCCGGAAACGCCCGCCAAAAAGGTGTTGACGGCGATGACCGAGATGCGCAGGTCGGTGGCGGCCAGGGTGGAGCCGGGGTTGAACCCGAACCAACCCACAAAGAGGATCATGGTGCCCAGCGCCACAAAGGGCAGGTTGTGGCCCGCGATGACGCGGGGCGTGCCGTCCTTGGCAAACTTGCCCGTGCGGGGGCCCACCATCCACGCGCCCGCCAGGGCCACCAGGCCGCCCACGGCATGCACCACGCCCGACCCGGCAAAGTCGCGTACGCCCGCGCCAAAGGGCAGGGTGCTCAGCCAGCCGCCGCCCCACACCCAGTGGCCAAAGATGGGGTAGACGATGGCCGATACGAGAAAGCTATACGCCATATAGGCCGTGATCTTGGTGCGCTCGGCCATGGCCCCGGAGACGATGGTGGCCGCCGCCGCCGCAAAGCACATCTGAAAGAACCACATCTGGGCGGTGCTCACGTCATAGGCCGCACTGCTTAGGAAAAAGCCCGAGTACCCGATCAGGGCGTTGCCCAGCTCGGTGCCCGGGGCAATGGCCGAGCCGCCGAACATGATGGCAAAGCCAAAGGCCCAAAAGGCCAGGCCGCCGATGCAAAAGTCCATAAAGTTCTTGGTGAGGATGTTGACGGTGTTCTTGGCGCGGGCAAAGCCCGCTTCCACCAGGGCAAACCCCGCTTGCATAAAGAACACGAGGAACCCGGCGATCAACACCCAGACAAAGTTGACCGGCGCGTTGGGATCAGCGGCCAGGGTGGCCTCTCCGCTTGGGTCTGGAGCCTGGGCCAGGACCGAGGGCGCCCCCAACAGCAACAGGGCGGCCAGCAACAGCAGGACTATGACGCGGCGCTTTGTGAACACGATGGACTCCTCTCTTTCAGCTTGCGGAATTCAAGGGCTAGGCGCGCGATTCGGCAAGATCGGCAGCATCCGTGGGTGGGGCCTCCCCAGAGCGCCTGGCAGCAGTGAGGCGATCGAACGAGCGCACAAAGCGCATCTGCCACACAACAAAGGCGGCCTGAAGCAGCAGCGTCAATACAGTCCCCAGGGCCCAAGTGGCATTGATGGTCATCGCTTTGCTCCTTTCGCTTTTGCTACGACGCTTCTCCGGCGCTCCGGCGCATCCGCGCCCCTGAAAGGGCAAAGGCACTCTGCGAATGCGCAGGGTGCCTTACCCATCGGCTGCATGCGCCATGCCTGCAACACGCGGTTAGCATAGCGTCTAGAGCCCGCAACAGCATCGTGCAGATGCACAGTCCTTGCCGGGGGCGGTGTATTCAGGTTGAACAAAAGCGAGATTCGCGGCAGCCCGATACTTTCTTCACATCCCCTCCATATCCTTGGGCCATACTGCTGATGCGTTGCAAGAGGTGTAGTGTATCGTTATCGTAGGAGGTCGCTAGGCATGAAGAAAGTATTGTCTGTAGGGCTCGCTCTCTTGGTCGTCTCTATGGCGGGCCTGGCCGTGGTGGGCGCCGTCTCGGCCCAAGGGCCGGAGGCCGCGCCGACGCCGCAAGAGGGAACGCTCTGGGGCCGGGCGTGGGGCCATATGCGCGCGGGGATGGGGGCCATTTCCGAGGTGATCTCGGAGCTGCTGGGCCTGACGCCCGAGGAGATTCACGCCGAGCGTGAGGCGGGCAAGACCCTGGCCGAGATCGCCAACGAGCAGGGCATCACCGATGAGGCGCTGATCGAGGCCATCGTGGCCGGACGGACCGAGGCTATCGAGCAGGCCGTGGCCGATGGCACCCTGACCCAGGAGCAGGCCGACTGGCTGATCGCCAAGGCCGAGGCCATGGCGCCCTTCCAGATCACCAACCCGTTCGCGCCCGGCCAGTTTCGCGGCATGATGCGCGGCAGCTTTATGCGGGGCGGGTTCGGCCGGGGTGTCTGCCCCGGGTTCCAGGCAGCCCCTGAAGGGACCTCTTCCTGAACGAGCCTGGCCGCTTGAGATCAGTTCCCTACACACCCCGAGGGCCGGCGCGATGGCGCCGGCCCTCGGCTTTTATGCTGCCTGGGAGATAGGCTCTACGTAGGCGGCCTGCGCATACATGCGTACGCATGCATGCGTCAGGGGCCGCCCCCACCTGATCCTCTCCGCGCGAGACGGCGCTCGCGCCTATTCCACCGCCAGGTCGGGCAACACCTCGCGCAGCAGCGCCGCATCCAGCCCTCCGCCGCGCAGCAAACGAGGCGGATCGGTGCATAGATTGACGATGGAGGAGGCGATCCCCTGAGGGCAAGCCCCGCCATCCAGCACCAGCTCCACCCGGCCATCGAGATCGGCCAGGGCATCCTGGGCGGTTTGGGGCGAGGGGCGGCCGGAAAGGTTGGCGCTGGTGGCCGCCACGGCGCCGCCCGCCGCCGAAAGCAGCGCCAGGGCCGCCGGATGATCGGGCATGCGCACGGCCACGGTATCGCCCCCGGCGCAGAGGATCGCGGGCAGGGCGTCCAGGCGAGGCAGGATGATGGTCAGGCCGCCGGGCCAAAAGCGGGCCGCCAGCGCCGCATAGGCCGGGGGCATGGCCCGGGCCACCTGGCTCACATGGCGCGGGTGAGAGATCAACACGGGGATGGCCAGCTCGTAGGGGCGCCGCTTGGCCCAATAGAGCCGCGCGATGGCCCGTGGGTTGCGGTAATCGCAGCCCACGCCATAGACGGTGTCGGTGGGGAACACCACCAGCCCGCCGCCCCGCAGGGTCTCGGCGGCCTGGGCGATGGCGTTTGGCGCATCGGCGGGCAACACCCGGGTCTGCACGGCGCGCTCGGATTCTGTCATCGCTCACCCTCCCTCTCGCTCGATAACCAGCACGCGGTCGTGCCCGCCATAATCGCGGATCAGGCGCATGCGGGCATCTGGCAGTGTGCGGCGGATCCGTTCTTGCAGCGGGGTGGCCTGATGGGGGTCTATCTCCAGCAGGGCCAGGCCCGGACGCGCCAGTCGGGCGGGCAACTGGGCTACCAGGCGCAAAAGGAGCTCGACCCCCTCCGCGCCGCCATCCAGGGCCAGGTGCGGCTCATAGAGCCGCACGTTGGGCTCCAGCTCGGGCATCCTGCCGGCGTCAATATAGGGCAGGTTGGCGACGATCAGATCAAAGGCGGCCCCCAGGGGCGCCAGCAGGTCGGCCTGCACCAGTTGCACCCGCCCGGCCAGCCCATAGCGCCGTAGATTCGCTTGCGCCACGTGCAACGCCGCCAGAGAGAGATCCACGGCCCAGACCCGCGCCCCAGGCAAGTGGCGGGCCAGGGCCAGGGCCAGGACGCCGCTGCCTGTGCCCACATCCACCAGGCGCAGTGGCCGGCTCTGCGTCGCCGCCCAGGCCAGGGCTTCTTCCACAAGGTGTTCGCTCTCGGGGCGTGGGATCAGGACATCTCGCGTAACCTGGATGTCAAGATCGTAAAAGGCGCGTTGGCCGGTCAGGTAGGCCACCGGCTCGTGCTGGGCGCGCCGCCGCACCAGGTCGGTGAAATGCTCGATCAGCGTGAGGGGCAGGCAGTCGTCACGGCGGATCAGCAGTTGGGGACGCTCCACCTGGAGCGCGTGGGCCAGCAGCACTTCGGCATCCAGGCGGGGCGACTCGGCGCCGCGCGACGCCAGCAGCCGCACGGCCCAGCGCAGGGCGTCGCCCACCCGCTGGGGGCAGGGCTCAGGGGATGGGTAGGACACAGGCGTGCTCCGCGCTCAGGAGACCTGGGCCAACTGTTTGGCCTGTTCCTCGGCAGAAAGCTGCTCGATGAAATCGTCAATGTCGCCCGAGAGCACGCTCTCGATCTGGTAGCTGGAATAGCCGATGCGGTGGTCGGTGACGCGATTCTGGGGAAAGTTGTAGGTGCGGATCTTTTCGCTGCGCTCGCCCGTGCCCACCTGGTCGCGTCTCTCCTGGTCGCGCACACTAAAGCGGATGCTGTATTCCAGATCGTACAGCCGAGCCCGCAGCACCTCCATCGCCCGCATACGGTTTTGAAGCTGTGAGCGCTCGTTCTGGCATTGGGCCACGATTCCCGTGGGCAGATGGGTGATGCGCACCGCCGAATCGGTGGTGTTGACGCTTTGGCCGCCCTTGCCGCCGGAGCGAAAAATGTCAATGCGCAGATCGTTCTCGTCTATCTCGATCTCGATCTCGTCGCCCGCCTCGGGCAGCACGGCCACGGTAGCCGTGGAGGTATGGATGCGCCCGCTGGTCTCGGTGACGGGCACGCGCTGCACCCGGTGCACGCCGCTCTCGTACTTGAGCCGCGCATAGGCGCCCTGGCCGCGCACCTCGAACACCACCTCTTTATAGCCCCCGATGCCGGTCTCGTTGGCGCTGATCAGGTTGGTCTTCCAACGCTTGCTCGCGGCGTACATGGTGTACATGCGGTAGAGATCGGAGGCGAAAAGGGCCGCCTCGTCGCCGCCGGCGCCCGCGCGGATCTCGACGATGACGTTCTTGGCATCGCGCGGGTCTTTGGGGATCATCAGGCGCTTGAGCTCCTCCGTCGCCTCTTCCACCGCTCCCTCCAGTTGCGCGATCTCGTCCTCGATCATGGCGGCCATGTCGGGATCATCTTCTTCGTCGCGCAGCCTTTTGGCGTCCTCCAGCTCGTGGATCAGGTCGAGATAGCTGCGATAGGCCGTGACCACAGGCGTGATCTCGGCCTGCTCCTGGCCATAGACGCGCAGCTTGTCGGGGTCGCTGAGCACCTCGGGCGAGGAGAGCAGGCGGTTCAGCTCTTCATAGCGTTCCACCACGGCGGCGGTTTTCTCAAACATGGGCAAGGCATCTCCAGGGAATCCATTCCATCGGTTCCCCATTATAGCCTGCCGCAGCGCGAACCCCAAAAGGGCGGGGCGGGGAACGGACGGCAATGGGCGGCGGGTCTCACGCCTGCGGGCGGGCCAGGGGCGCGCTTGGGTGAAAGGCCTGCTCCGCCAGCCAGCGCCAGGTCAGGCCATGTTGAGCGCCGACGGCCTGTAGCGCCTCGTTCACCAGCTCGCGCAGCTCTTGCGCATCAGCCTGGACGCGGGCGTTGATCAGTAGCTCGATCTCGCGCCCCAAGGGCGGCAGCGCATCCGGCGGGCCATCCTCCTCCAGCGCCGTCAGGCTGAGCTTGACGACCTGCCCGCCCCCACGGGCCAGCAGCTTGATGTGGCCGATGGGCAGCCCGCGCCGGCGCACGGCCCGCTCCAGGGTCTCGACCAGGTCGCCGAGGGCCGGGGCCACATCCTGCGGCGCCCGGATCGCCAGGGCTTGATCGAGCCAGGCCAGTTGCCCCTCGCCCGCCCCGTACAGGGCATAGTCCATCTCCAGCAGGTCGGCGGGCGGCGCGGCCTGCCCGCTCTCGATGGCCTGCACCCATGCGGCCACGCCCTCCGTCGCCAACGAGTTCTGCAGCAGGAGCCGCTTGCCTGCATAGCGTGCCTGGGCCAGCGCCTCAAGCTCTTGCCGGTCGGCGGGCGTCAGCAGGTCCACCTTGTTGGCCACCAGCAGCCCGGCCTCGGCAAGCTGCTGATCCCAGATGTAGATCACCTCGTCGCTAAAGGGCAGGGGTTGGCCGCGTAGCCGCCGGAGCAGCAGCCGGGCATCGGCCAAGGCCGAGAGGCTCATGGGAGGGATGCCGCCCTCGCGCAGGGCGCGCAGCGGCTGCACCACCGTGGCCACCAGATCGGCGCACGAACCCACCGATTCGGCATAGATCACGTCCGGCTGCGCATCCTGGCGCAGTTGCGCCAGCATCTGGGCCAAGTCGGCATAGTTGCAGCAAAAGCAGCCCCCGGCCACCTGCACCGTCGGCACCTGCTGGGCGCGGAAAAAGGCGGTATCCACGAGATAGCGCCCCTGGTCGTTGGTGACCACGCCCACCTTCTCGCCCCGGGCCAGGTGTTGCCCGGCGGCTGCGACGATGGCCGTGGTCTTGCCACTGCCCAGGAACCCGTTCACCAGATGCAGATGGGTCATGGCGCTCTGCTCCATCACACGGCGGCCCTATACAGGATTTCGTGCTATACTAACACAAAGAGCCTGCGACGCATACGTTCGATAGAACGTGACGTTCTGTCGAACGTATGCGCCCAGGCGCACCGCCCAGGCGAGTTGGCGCCCAGGCAAGCGGAGGATAACGAAAACCGCGCCCTGGCGAACCTCTCACCAGGGCGCGGCTGTTCTTTTGCAGGCGTACAGCAGTTGTACAGCACTTGCCGACAAGCATCTTGGGCCAATCGGCGGGCGCACTACTATATCTAGTGGTCCAAGCGCTCCGAGCTACTACAGGCGGAGGGGGTGGGATTCGAACCCACGGTGACGCAAGCGCCACAACGGTTTTCGAGACCGCCCCGATCAACCACTCCGGCACCCCTCCGGGTCGCTTGAGATCACGGTTCGTTGCGCTGGCGGCGTAGCTCCGCAAAAAAGGCATCCATCAGCGCCTGGGCCTCATCGGCCAGCACGCCAAAGCTGACGCGCAGACGATGGTTCAGCCAGGGCGAGCGCACCAGGTCGTACACCGAGCCGGCGGCCCCCGTCTTGGGATCATGCAGAGCGAACACCAGATGATCCACCCGTGCATTGACCAGAGCCCCGGCGCACATGCAGCAGGGCTCCAAGGTGCAATAGAGCGTCGCCCCTGCCAGGCGCCAACTCTGCCTCGCAGCAGCCGCTTGGCGCAACGCCAGCATCTCGGCGTGGGCCGTGGGGTCTGCCTCGGCCTCCTTGCGGTTGTGCCCGCGCCCGATCACCTCGCCCTGCCAGACCACCACAGCCCCCACGGGGATCTCTCCCTCGCGGGCAGCCGCTTCAGCCTCGGCCAGCGCCTCTCTCATCCAACGTGCGTGATCCATAAGCACCGCAATTATAGCACAGCTCGATACCACGCCAAACGCGCCGCGCTCATTGACGAATGGCCACTGGCCCGGCCAGGCAGGCCCGCGCCATGACCCTGGTGTATGTCGCCATTGCCTGGACCCTGGGCCTGATGCTGGGCGCAGGACTGAGCCCGCCCGCGCCGGTGTTGGCGCTGGCGGGCGCCTGGGCGGCCGGCGCGCTGGCGCTGGAACGAGGGCGCCCCCGAGGCCGCCGCATCGCAGCGCTGGCCCTGGTGGCCGTATTGGGCGCCTGGCGCTGGCAGAGCGCCCAGCCGCGCTTTGGCCCCCATGATCTGGCCAGCTACAACGAACGCGGCGCGGTCGTCGTCGAGGGCTATGTCTCCGCCGAGCCCGAGATCCGCAACACCCGCACCCAGATCGAGGTGACCGTAGAGCGCATTACCCTGGGAACCGAGACCCTGCAAGTGGGCGGCAGGCTGCTGGCCAACGTCTCTCTCTACCCTGCCTACCGCTATGGTGACCGGGTGCGCTGCTCGGGCAAGCTGGAGACGCCGCCCATCCTGGAGGATTTCGACTATCGCGAGTACCTGGCCTCCCGGGGCGTCCATTCCCTCATGCGCTGGGCCGGCGTGGAGTCGTTGCCAGGGCGCGGCGGAAACCCGCTGCTGGGCGCCCTCTACCGCGCCAAGGCCGCCTTGCGCCAACGCATAGACCTGATCCTGCCGCACCCGGAGGCCGGTCTGCTGCAAGGCATCCTCTTGGGCCTGGATCACACCCTGCCCGATGACCTGTACGACGCCTTTCGCATCGTGGGGCTCACCCACATCATTGTGATCTCGGGCTATAACGTCAGCATCCTGCTGCAAGCCTGGTTTTTCGGCAGCCGCCGTTGGATGCACCGCTGGGCCAGCCTGATCGCGGGGTTGGCGCTGCTGGCCCTGTTCGTGGCCTTTATCGGCCCCTCGCCGCCGGTGGTGCGCGCCGGGCTCACCGGCGGGCTTTTCGTGCTGGCGCAACTCCTGGGCCGCCGCGCCTCGCCCCTGGCCAGCCTGGCCGCCACGGCTCTGATAATGACCGCCGTGAACCCGCTGCTGCTGCACAGCGTCAGCTACCAGCTCTCTTTTGCCGCCACTCTGGCCCTGATCCTGCTGCACCCCCGCCTGGCCGAGGGATTCTATGGGTGGCTACAGGCCGGAGCGCCGGCCGCGCCCGCCTGGACCCGCATCTTGTGGGAGGTGCTGCTGACCACCACAGCCGCCCAACTCGCCACCCTGCCCATCATCTGGGCCAACTTTCGCGAGCTCTCGACCGTGGCGCTGCTGGCCAATGCCCTGGTGCTGCCGGTCCAACCCCTAATCCTGCTCCCCGGCGCATTCCTGGCCCTCGTCAGCCTGCCGGCGCCGGGCCTGGCGAGGCTGCTGGCGTATGCCCTCTGGCTGCCTCTGCGCTGGTGTACCCTTGTGGCCCGCACCCTGAGCGCCCTGCCCTGGGCGTCCTTTTCCATACCGCGCCTGCCCGAGTGGGCGGCCTGGCTCTTTTACGGCGCGCTGTTGCTCGTGATCGTGGCCAGGCCGTTGCGGCGCACCCGCATCCCCGGCGGCGCGGCCCCTGATTGGCGGCCCCTGGCCGGCCCGGCCGCCGTGGCACTGGCGACGGCCCTGGTCTGGGGGGCGGCCGCCAGCCTGCCCGATGGCAAGCTGCACGTGTATATGCTGGATGTGGGCCAGGGTGACGCCCTGCTGGTCCGCTCGCCCGAGGGGCATGTGGTGGTGATTGATGGCGGCCCCGACCCGGTGCTGCTATCGGCGCGCCTGGGCGAGGCGCTGCCCTTTTGGGAGCGCCGCATTGACCTGCTCATCGCCACCCACCAGGATAGCGACCATCTCTCTGGCCTGGTTCCCCTGCTGGAGCGCTATGAGGTGGGGCAGATCGTGCAGGGCGGCCCTGTGGGCGGCAGCCTGCTCAGCGCCGAGTGGCGCCGCCGCATCGAGGCGGGGGAGATCAGCGAGCAGTGCGTTGGGCGGGGCGACCTGTTCCTGCTGGGCGAAACGCGGCTGTGGATCTTGCATCCGGTGGGCGGTCTGACGTATCATGCCGCTGACAGCAACGAGCGTTCGGTGGTCGTTCTGCTAGAGTATGGCGGCTTGCGCATGCTCCTGACGGGCGATATCGGCGCCCCGTCCGAGGCCGAGTTGCTGGTGGCCGGGGTGGATCTGGGGGCCACGGTGCTCAAGGTCTCGCATCATGGCTCGGCCTCGGCGTCTTCGGCGGCTTTTCTTGCCGAAACGGCGCCCCAGATCGCCATGATCAGCGTGGGCGCCGATAACCGGTTCGGGCATCCCAGTCCGCAGGTATTGGAGCGGCTGGAGGCCATCCAGGCCCGTGTGCTGCGCACCGATCAGGTGGGCACCATCGAGCTGGCCACCGATGGAAGACAGTTGTGGATCAAGACGGAGCGTTGAGGCGAAGGCCGGGAAGGGAGGCTATCATGTCAACTCGAGTTCTTGTGGCCTATGCGACGCGCTATGGTTCCACGCAAGAGGTCGCGGAGGCGGTGGCGGCCACGCTGCGCGAGCGTGGCTGCGAGGCGGACGTGCAGCCGGCGGGCAAGGTGCGCTCGCTGGAGGGCTATAACGGCGTCGTGCTGGGAGCGCCCCTCTATATCGGCAGCTTGCTCAAGGATGCCCAGCGCTTTCTGGCGCAGCACAGCCAGGCCCTGGCGGAGCGGCCTGTGGCGGTATTCGCCCTTGGCCCAACCTTCCCCGATGACGATCTGACAGGGGCGCGCGCCCAACTGGATGGCGCCATGGCCAAGGTTCCCTGGCTGACGCCCGTCGCCCTGGAGATGTTTGGCGGCTGTTTCGATCCGGCCAAGCTGCGCTTTCCCGATACCTTGCTGACCAAGCTGGCCCAATCCGCATAGCAGCGATCGCCAGGCCAACCATTGTTCGCATAGAAAGGGAGCCCTATGCCCGACCGGGATAGGTTCGATGCCCATGTGGTCCTGATTGATTACAGTCGCCCCTTGTTCACGCCGATGGGGTTTGAGGCCGAGCGCATGGCCGCCGTGGGCGCAAGTTGGGAGCAGTACGAGTGCCGCACGCCCGAGCAAGCCATCGAGGCGGCCCGCGATGCCGTCGTGGTGGTGATTCAATCGGTGCGACCCTTGCTCACCCGCGAGGTGATCGAGCAGTTGCCCGCCGCCCGCTGCCTGATCCGCGCCGGGGCGGGCTACGATTGCATTGACGTGGCCGCCGCCACCGAGCAGGGCATCATGGTCTGCAACACGCCCACCTACTGCGTGGACGAGGTGGCGGATCACGCCATCGCCCTGATGCTGGATTGCCTGCGGCACGTCTCCCGGCTGGATCGGGCCATGCACCGGGGCGAGCAACCGCATCGCGAGCCGGGGCGCACCCGGCGCATGCGCGGCGCCACCCTGGGCATCATCGGGCTGGGGCCCATCGGCCGCCGGGTGGCCCAGAGCGTCCAGGGCTGGGAGATGGAGGTGGTGGCCTATGATCCCTACGTGAGCCAGGAGCGCGCCACCCCGCTGGGCATCGAAATGCTGCCCCTGAACGCGCTGCTGGAGCGCTCGGATTTCATCACCATCCACTGCCCCCTCACGCCCGAGACCTATCACATGCTGGATGACGAGGCGTTTGCCAGGATCAAGCCGGGCTGCATCCTGGTGAACGACGCGCGAGGCGCCATCGTGGACGAGGCGGCCCTGATCCGCGCCCTGGAGAGCGGGCGCCTGTGGGCCGCCGGCCTGGATGTGACCGAGCAAGAGCCGCTGCCGTTGGATGCGCCCCTGCGCGGCAGAGAGGACGTGGTGCTCACGCCCCATGTGGCGGCCTATTCCCCCGAATCGCGGGCCGACCTGTACGAGTTGATCTGCGAGGTATGCGCCGATGTGGTGCAAGGGTGCATCCCGCGCTTTGTGGTCAACCGCGAGGTGCTGAGCCGCCTGCGCCCCGCGAGCTGACGGGCAACGCGAGGGCGGGGACGATGGGTCGTCCCCGCCCTCGCACACAAGTCCTTTTGTCAGGCCGTTTCCGTCTCCACCACATCGCTCTCGGCGGGCTCTGGCTCCCCTTCCGTACTCTGGCGCGCAAAGGCCAGGCCCTTGCCGCTGACCTCGACCCGAACCGTATCGCCCGCCCGGAAATCGCCCTCTAGCAACTGCTGCGAAAGCGGGCTCTCGACATAGCGCTGGATGGCGCGTCGCAGGGGCCGCGCCCCAAAGTTGCGGTCGTAGCCCTGCTCCGCCAGCCACTCTTGGGCCTCCTGGCTCACAACCAGGGCGATATCCTGCTCGGCCAGCCGCTCGCGCAGCTCCTTGAGCTGGATGTCCACAATCTTGATCATATCCTCCAGGGTGAGGATGTTGAAAATGATCGTCTCATCAATGCGGTTCAGGAACTCGGGGCGGAAGGTGCGCTTGAGGGTGCTAGAGACCCGCTCGGCGAACTGGGCGTCCTCGTCGTCGCCGCTCAGCCCCAGGAACCCCAGCGAGCCGCTCTTGCGGTCGGCCAGGCTGGTGCCGATGTTGGAGGTCATAATGATCACCGTGTTGCGAAAATCCACGGTACGCCCGTGCCCGTCGGTCAGACGCCCTTCTTCGATGATCTGCAACAGGGCGTTCCACACCTCCGGGTGGGCCTTTTCGATCTCGTCGAACAGCACCACGCGATAGGGGCGCCTGCGCACCGCCTCGGTGAGCTGGCCGCCCGAATCATAGCCCACATAGCCCGGAGGCGCGCCCACCAGTCGCGACACGGTGTGTCGCTCGCCATACTCGCTCATGTCCAGTTGGATCAGGGCATCCTCGTCATCGAACAGGAACTGGGCCAGGGCCTTGGCCAGCTCGGTTTTGCCCACGCCCGAGGCGCCGAGAAAGATGAAACTGCCGATGGGCCGCTGGGGGTCCTTGAGCCCCGCCCGCGCCCGGCGGATGGCATCCGCCACGGCCACGATGGCCTCCTCCTGGCCCACGATGCGCTGGCGCAGGTGCTCCTCCATCCCCAGCAGGCGATCCGTCTCGACTTCTTGCAGGCGGCTGACGGGGATGCCGGTCCACACGGCCACGATCTGGGCCACATCATCCACGTCCACCACTTCGTCAATGCCCTTTTCCTGCTGCCAGGCGGCGCGCCCGGCGGTGAACTCGATCTCTTTTTGCAGGCGCTCGCTGCGGAGCTGGGCCGCCAGCTCATAGTTGCGCTCCTGGCCCGCCGCCTCCTCCTGCTGCGAAAGCTCGGCCAGCGCGCGGCGCAGCTCTTTTAGCTCCGGCGGCAGGCTGTGGATGACGATGCGCAGGCGCGAGGCCGCCTCGTCAATCAAGTCAATGGCCTTGTCGGGCAGCTTGCGGTCGCGCACATAGCGATCCGAGAGGCGCGCGGCGGCCACCAGGGCCTCGTCGCGGATCTCGACCTGGTGATGCTTTTCATAGCGATCCCTCAGGCCGCGCAGCATGGCGATGGTCTCTTCCACATCGGGCTCGTCCACAAAGATCGGGGCAAAGCGCCGCTCCAGGGCGCTATCGCGCTCGATGTACTGGGTGTATTCATCCAGCGTGGTGGCGCCCACGCACTGGAGCTCCCCCCGCGCCAGGGCCGGCTTCATCATGTTAGAGGCGTCAATGGCGCCCTGGGCCGCCCCCGCCCCCACCACCGTGTGCAACTCGTCAATAAAGAGGATGATCTCACCCTGGGCGCGCTGCACCTCTTCCAACACGCCCTTGAGCCGCTCCTCGAACTCGCCGCGAAAGCGCGCCCCGGCCAGCATGGCGCCCAGATCCAGCGAGATGATATGCTTGTTCAGCAGCGGCTCGGGCACGTCTCCCTCGACGATCTTTTGGGCCAGCCCCTCGACGATGGCCGTCTTGCCCACGCCCGCCTCGCCGATCAGCACCGGGTTGTTCTTGGTGCGGCGCGAGAGCACCTGCAAGACCCGCATGATCTCCTGATCGCGCCCGATGACGGGGTCCAGCTTGCCGCTGCGGGCGGCCTCGGTGAGATCGCGGCTGTACTTTTGCAGGGTCTTCCAGTTGGTGCGCTCACGCGCAGGGTCAGCGACCTTGCCCTTGTCCGCCTTGGAGAGGGCCTCGTTGAGCCCCTGGTAATTCACGCCCGCATCGCTGAGGATGCGCGCGGCGGCGCTCTCGGGGTCGCTCAGCACGGCCAGCATCAGGTGCTCGGTCGAGATATACTCGTCTCCCATGCGCAGCGCCTCTTCGTTGGAGCGATCCATCAGGCGCTTGACCCGGGGGGTGATATAGACCTGCTGCGACTTGGAGACGCCGGCGGCCGTCACCCGGGGGCTGGCCTTGAGCACGTCATCCAGCCGCCGCCGGATCAGATCTATGTCCGCCTGCAACTCGTGCAGCGCATAGTGAACGGGGCCCTCGTCTTGCTCCAGCAGGGCCAACACAATATGTTCGGTATCGAGCTGGGAATGGCCGTGGCGCATCATCACCTCATAGGCGTGGGTCACGGCATCCTGAGCTCGGTCGGTAAAACGGTCGAATCCTGGCATGGTACTCCTCAGTAGCAGGTTGCTATCATTTTCGCACGCCCTCACCCCCTCCCCTCTTCCGCACGTGCGGGAGAGGGGAGGGGGTGAGGGCCTCAGAACCAGACAATGATGGCGCACAGGGCGAGCTTCGCTCCTGCGCATTACGTCGTGAGCGTCTCACCTTGTGGGACGGGCGCGCGCTCGAACAGGTAATCCGTCCCATCGAAATCTACGTACACCGTGTCGCCCTCGCCAAAGCGCCCGTTGAGCAACTCCAGGGCCAACGGGTCCTGTAGGCGGCGCTGGATGGTGCGGCGCAACGGCCGCGCGCCATAGGCCGGGTCATAGCCCTCGTCGGCCAGGGCCTGGCGCGCCCGCTCGGAGACCTGTAGGCCGATCCGGCGATCCGCCAGCAAGCGCCGCAGGTAGCCAAGCTGGATCTCGACGATCTGCCCCAGGTGTGCGCGGGTCAGGCTGTGAAAGATGATGGTCTCATCCACGCGGTTGAGAAACTCGGGACGAAAGTGCTGGCGCAGCGCCTCCATCACCCGGCGGCGCATCTCTTCCTCGCGGCCCTCGCCCAGCTCGCTGATCCACTGGCTGCCGATATTCGAGGTCATGATCACCACGGTATTGCGAAAGTTGACCGTGCGCCCGTGCCCGTCGGTCAGGCGGCCCTCGTCCAGAATCTGCAAGAGCACGTTGAACACCTCGGCGTGGGCCTTTTCGATCTCGTCGAACAACACCACGGCATAGGGGTGGCGGCGCACGGCCTCGGTGAGCTGGCCGCCCTCGTCATAGCCCACATAGCCCGGCGGCGCGCCGATCATGCGGGCCACGGTGTGCCGCTCCTGGTATTCGCTCATGTCCAGGCGGATCATGGCCCGCTCGTCGTCGAACAGGAACTCGGCCAGCGCCCGGGCCAGCTCGGTCTTGCCCACACCAGTGGGCCCCAAAAAGATGAACGCGCCGATGGGCCGGTGGGGGTCTTGCAGGCCGGAGCGCGAGCGCCGCACGGCGTTCGAGACGGCCAGCACGGCCTCATCCTGGCCCACCACTCGCTCGTGCAGCCGCTCTTCCATGCGCAGCAGCTTTTGCACCTCGCTCTCCAGCAGGCGGCTGACGGGGATGCCCGTCCAGCGGCCCACAATCTCGGCGATATCGGCTTCCGTGACCTCTTGCTGGAGCATGGCCTGCTCGTCAGGATGGGCGGCCATCTCGGCCTGGCGGGCGGCCAGGCGTTGCTCCAGCTCGCGGATATCGCCATAGCGCAGCCGCGCGGCGCGCTCCAGGTCGCCCTGGCGCTCGGCGATCTCGGCCTGGCCCCGCAGCTCTTCCAGGCGCGCCTGCATCTGCTGCATCTCTTCAATGGCCTCGCGCTCCCGCGCATAGCGCGCTCGCAGGCCGTCCAGCTCCTCTTGCAGGTCGGCGATCTCTTGGCCGATGCGCTCCAGGCGCTCCTTGGAGGCCGCGTCGCGCTCCTTGGAGAGGGCCTGCTGCTCGATCTGGAGCTGCATCAGGCGGCGGGCGCGATCCTCGATCTCGCGGGGCGAGCTGTCTATCTCCATGCGCAGCTTGGCCGCCGCCTCGTCCACCAGGTCAATGGCCTTGTCCGGCAGGAAACGATCCGAGATATAGCGATCCGAGAGAGTGGCCGCGGCGATCAGGGCCGCATCCTGAATGCGCACCCCGTGGTGCACCTCATAGCGCTCCTTGAGGCCGCGCAGGATGCTGATGGTGTCCTCCACCGTTGGCGGCTCGACAAAGATCGGCTGAAAGCGCCGCTCCAGGGCCGGGTCCTTTTCGATATACTTGCGATACTCGTTGATGGTGGTGGCGCCAATGGCGTGCAATTCGCCCCGCGCCAGCATCGGCTTGAGCATGTTGGAGGCGTCCATGGCGCCCTCGGCGGCGCCGGCCCCCACCAGGGTATGCAGCTCGTCAATGAACAGGACGACCTGCCCCTCGGCCTCCTGGATCTCTTTGAGCACGGCCTTGAGCCGCTCCTCGAACTCGCCGCGATACTTGGCGCCCGCGATGAGGGCGCCCAGGTCCAGGGCCACGATGCGCTTGTCGCGCAGGCCCTTGGGCACATCCCCGGCGATCACACGCTGGGCCAGCCCCTCGACAATGGCGGTCTTGCCCACCCCCGCCTCGCCCACCAGCACCGGATTGTTCTTGGTGCGGCGCGAGAGCACCTGGATCACCCGCCGGATCTCCTCATCGCGGCCGATGACGGGGTCCAGCTTGCCGCTGCGGGCCAGCTCGGTCACATCCCGGGCGTACTTTTCCAGGGCCTGGTAGGTGCCCTCGGGGTTCTGGTCGGTGACGCGCTGGGCGCCGCGAATGCCGCTGAGGGCCTGCAGGATGCGCTCCTCGGTCAGCCCGTGGCGGGCCAGCAGTTGGCCCGCCAGGCCGGGCGCGTCCAGGCAGCCCAGCAGCAGGTGCTCGGTGGAGATGTACTCGTCGCGCATGGCGCGGGCCTTGTCCTCGGCGCGGCGCAGCACGTTGCCCAGCTCTGCCGAGAGGGAGCGCTGGGTTTGGCCGTGAACCCGAGCGCGGGTCTCCAGCCTGCCCTTGAGCTCCTGGAGCAACTCGCGCAAAGGGACGTTCAGCTTGAGCAGCACCTGGGGGGCGACGCCATCGCGCTGCTCCAGCAGGGCCGCCAGCAGGTGCTCCGGCTCCACCTGGGCATGGCTGTATCCCTCGGCCAACTCCTGGGCCGCCATGATCGCCTCTTGGGCCTTTTGCGTATATCGGTTCAGGTTCATGGTCATATGGTTATTTCCTTTTGGCTATTGTTCAAGTTAGCTACGGCCTCATGGCCCTCACCCCCACGCCCTCGACGCGCAACGGGCCTGCTGGCGCCCCCTCTCCCATGCGGATGGGAGAGGGGGGCAGCGAATCCTGCTCGCAGAGTGGGGTTCGCCGGGGTGAGGGCGTTTGCGGCATACGTCCGCTTTATAGGATCAGCTTACCGTAAGCGTCTCTGCTACCCGCCCTAGTAGCGCGTGAGGGCCGCAATGCCGCCCACCCGCAGCAGCTCGGCGTTTTCGCGCACGATATTCACTTCGGCGCCCGTCTCGGCGGCCTTGTGGATGGAAACATTCACCACGTCGTGCGTCTCTTCCAGGTGTTTGCCCCGGCACAGAGGGCACTGGTCGCGCCTTTCGGTCAGGGCCGAGCCGCAATCGCGGCAGAGAAAGCCGCTCACGTGATAGGACTCGTCCACCAGCAGCAGCCGCACCTGGCCCTGGTGCAGGGCAAAGAGGGTATCGGTCAAGCCGGTGACGCCATAGCCGCCCTTTGCGGCCTCGGCGATGGCCTGCTCCACCAGGTCCCGCTCGTTCGCCAGGTCCACTTCCTGGGCGAGATCCAGCGAAAGGCCCAGGATCTCGTTGGGCTTGGCCCCCACATCCACGACAAATTCGCCAATGATCTGCTCCAGCAGCGGCTTGGGCATCAGCTCGCGCACCTGGGCCAGCGCCTCGGGGCTGCCGCCCAGCATCAGGCGCCGGTTGCCGGTGCGCTCGGTGAACTGCTGCATCACCTCGATTGCCTGCCGCAGGTTGCGCACGGCCAGATTGTCTTCACGGCGCTGATAGATGGTGGCCGACCAGCCGCCCTGCTTGTGGCGCTTGAGTTCCTCGCCCACAGCCTCTGTCTCGGATTGAATCTTGCCCCAGGCCACAGAGAATAGCCGCAGCCGCTCGCGATCCAACACGGCCACATCGTACTTGCCCAGCCGGTCGCCGATATCGGTCAACATGCGCACATGGGGCCGCGCCGTATAGGTGACCCGGGTGCGCGGCGGGATCGGCAAGGGGATCACTTCCCAGAGATCGTCGCCTGAGGCAAAGATGGCCACCCCGCGCGACTGCCAGTCGTACTCGAAATCCAGGAACCGCTGCACGGCACCCACCTCCTCAGGGGCCGCCTGCTCTAGCTCGGCGGCCCGCCGGCGAAAGGTCAGGCGCACCGCCTCTTTGGACTGATTGGCGAGATCCGTATCCAGATAGACGCTCAATACCTTGTCGCCCTGGTAATCAAGCAATGATTGCAGTTGTTGATCCATGGTCATGGCCGTGTTCCTCCTCTGATGAATCGGGTTCGACCTCTCGCGCGGAGACATTGATCACGGGGCGGTCCTTGTCCAGTTGCAAAGCCGCCTCCAACTCCTGGACGCGATTCTGCAGCCGCTCGATGCGCCGCTGGGCCTTGCTCCTTTCTTGCTCGATCTCTTCCTGAAGCGCCTCCAGCCTGTCGGACATGTTCAGGATCACCTCGACGCCCGCCAGATTGACCCCCAGGTTTTCCGTCAGGCGCGCGATCTTGCGCACGATCTCGAGATTGCGCCGCGAATAGAGCCGGATACGCCCGCCGGTGCGGGTGGGCTTCACCAGGCCCAGGCGCTCATAGTAGCGCAACGTTTGCGGGTGCAGACAGACCAGCTTGGCCGCTACGCTAATGACATACGCCGGCTCATCGTAGGGGATCTGTTCGTCGTTCAAGTAATCGGTCATGTTACTGCTCCCAAGGTGTAGCCATCGGGCTATCAGCGGCGCATAGCGGCCAGCTCGCCAAAGAGCTCTTTTTCGCGCTCCGAAAGGCTCGTGGGCAGCAGGGGCTGCACCTCGACGTACATGTCGCCGAATTGATCGGGCTTGCGCAGCAGGGGCATGCCCTGGCCTCGCAGGCGAAAGCTCTGGCCCGTGCGGGTGCCCGCCGGGATCCGGAGGGACACGCGGCCCTTGAGGGTGGGCACCACCACCTCGCCGCCCAGGAGCATGGTGTACAGATCCACGGGCAGGATCATGCGCAGGTCGTCGCCGTGGCGCTCGTAACGCTGGTGCGGCAGCACCTGGATATTGAGATAAATATCGCCAGAACGCGCCCCGCCCTGGCCCGGCTCACCCTCGCCCGCCACCCGCACCCGCGAGCCCGTCGTGACCCCCGCGGGGATCTTGACCTCCAGGCGACGCTCACCCACTTGCAGGATGCGCGTGGCGCCATGATACGCCTCTTCCAGCGTCACCTCGACGGGGTGCTCGAGGTCGCGGCCCCGCAGGTTCAACGTCTGCTGGCGATGGCCCGGGCCCCCGGCGCCGCGCCCGCCAAAGACGGACTGAAAAAAGTCGGAAAAACCGCCCTGCCCGAACAGGTCGTTCAGGTCGCCATAGTCGGTATAGGCGCGCTGCCCACCGCCGGGCCCGCCCCCGGCGAACCATTGGCTCCAATCGAACCCGCCGGGATCGCCCCCGGCCTGCTGATAACGTTGCCAGTTGGCGCCCAGCCGGTCGTATTTGCTACGCTTTTCCGAGTCGCGCAGCACCTCATAAGCCTCGTTGATCTCTTTGAAGCGGGTCTCGGCGTCCGGATCGCTGGGATTCACGTCCGGATGGTATTTGCGCGCCAACTTGCGATAGGCTCGCTTGATCTCATCGGAGGAAGCGCTCTTTTCCACCCCGAGGATGCGATAATAGTCCTTGTACTCCATCTACCCTTGCTCCCTATAGCCCCTGGCAATCTGGCGAGGCAGATCCCGGATGGCGCCCGCCTCGCCGCTGCGCTTGCCCCCAGAGCCTCTTGCTGCCATTATACGCGATCAAGACCGGGTTGTCAATCAAGTTGCGCCGCTGCGACTCAACTTTTCTGAACAATTTGCGCACATACCTCTTGACAATGCGTGAACAGCTTGCTATACTACAGGGTGAGTGAGCCCTCCCGCGAGCAAGAAGGGTGAAGTCTTTTTCTGAGCGCTACGCGCTCAGAAAAAGAGACCCCTGGTCCATTGTGCAAGGCCCATGCCGGAAGAGATGTAAGGAGTGTCTTCAACACCCCCCGAGCAATCAGATGTTCTTTGGAGGTGGATTATGGATAGGATCAGAGCAAGAGAAGGCCGTTCGATGGTTCCGCTCAGCAATGCGAATCAGATGATCGAGCATCCCTGGTCTGTGGTCAGGCCCTGGCTCACCCGAGACGACCTGTTGTCTATGAGCATGTACGAGTCGGAGGAGGGCGTGGTCGTCGAGGTGTCGCTGCCCGGCGTGAGTGCGGAGGATCTCGAGATCAGCGTCATGGGCGATACCCTGACGCTCAAGGGCGAGCTGGCCCGCTCTGCGCCAGAGGGCGCCAACTATATGATCCAGGAGCGCAGCTATGGCCGGTTCCAGCGCAGCATCCAGCTCCCCGGCGTCATGTCCGATAGGGTGGATGCGACCTTGGAAAAGGGCGTCCTGCGGTTGGTGCTGTTCAAACCAAAAGAGGAACGCCCTCGCAAGATTCAGGTAAAAGCGATACAATAGCGTTTGGTAGAGCAGGTACAGGAGGTAAATAGCCATGTCGCTTACAAGATGGGAACCGTTCAAGGATCTGATGACCCTGCGCGAGGCCATGGATCGCCTGTTCGAGGATAGCTTTGTGCGCACCGGCCCGCGCTGGGTAACCGCGCGCGGCGATGCGCGCTGCGATCTCGCTATGGACGTCTATACCACCGATGAAGAATTGGTGGTCACCGCCGCCGTACCGGGCATGGGGCCGGATGACGTCAGCATTACCATCGAGGGCGATACATTGACCATCCGGGGCGAGCTGCCCGCCCCGCTGGAGAACGTCAACTATATCGTGCAGGAGCGCTCCTACGGAACGTTCCAGCGCGTGCTGCGCCTGAATATCCCTGTGGATGCCGACCGCGCCGAGGCCACGTTCGACAGAGGCGTGCTGACCCTGGTGATCCCCAAGCAGGAAGAGGTCAAGCCGCGCACGATCCAGATCAAGAGCAAATAGCCCCACACACGGGCGAGGCCCGACGACATGGGTCGCCGTGATTGTTCGAGTATTGGTGGAGCATATTGGCACCTGAGAGGGAGGCAGGGAGGTACTCACTCAACCCAGGTACCCTTCCCTGCGGAACGTCTCAGGCGAGCAGCTGCGCCAAGTTCACGCCGCC
>Ga0334887_1002400_pt1 | contig 20965 bp, 19 predicted proteins | sample GraSluR1_MG_10_FD_207217 | JGI IMG/M metagenome (GOLD analysis project Ga0334887, IMG submission 207217) | Sludge microbial communities from methane-producing bioreactor in Wageningen University, Netherlands - Granular Sludge_18_07-R1 | ecosystem: Engineered > Bioreactor > Anaerobic >...
GATCGCGTATTCCCATGTTCGCAAGTACGTCAAGCGCCATGTTGACGACCAGATCCCCGTCGCGGAGGTGATGATGGAAAGAAATCGTCATGCCGTCCCTGACTTCGGAACGACGAAACGCTTCCTCAAGAGAAGCAAGGACTTTCGCCTCTCTTCGCGGTACAGCACGAGCAACATCCGTGCGCGGGGCTCGGAGCGCGTCCCCTGTATACGGACGAAGACACGGCATTCCCGGAATAGATTCCGGCACTTCTCTTCCAGCTCCGTTCCTGATCAACGCCGCTCCCCTCCTTCTCCACCGACACCGGCTGCACAAGCAAGAGCAAGAATTCTTCTGGCCTTCGCCGCCACCGGAGCATCGATCATTCGCCCGTTCAACGCCGCCACGCCTGAACGGGACGCCTCGGCCTCCTCAAGAGCCCGAACCACGCGCTCCGCACTGTCGATCTCCCTCTCCGAAGGGGTAAACGCGCTATGAACGACGCCGACCTGCCGCGGATGAATCACCGACTTCCCGTCGAAACCGAGGCGACGCACTCGAAGAGCTTCGTCGAACAGCCCCTCCGCGTCGTTGATATCCGAAAAAACGCTGTCGAGCGCTTGAACGCCCGAAATACGCGCCGCCGCCACCACCTTGGATCGCACATCGTCAAGCTCGCGCCCCTCTTTGGTCCGTTCCGCTCCGAGATCGGCCGTATAGTCTTCGGCGCCGAAGTTCAAGGCAGCAACGCGAGGACTTGCTTTTGCGATCGAAAGCAGGTTCGAGGCGCCGTACGCGGACTCGACGATCGGGATGATGCCGACCGATCCGATCTCGAGCCCGGAGCGTTGTTCAAGCTCGCCCATCAGTTCGTCCGCCCGAAGAATATCCTCGGCGGTTTCGCACTTCGGCAGTCGAATGAGCGAGGGCGCCAGCGGAACAATCTCTTCGAAGTCCTCCCTGCCGAAAGGAGTGGAGAGCGCATTCACACGAACCGTTACCTCCGCGCCGCTGTAGGACAACGTGTGCAGCGCGTTTCTCACGAGAATTCTGGCCGCATCCTTCTCGGTGACGGGAATGGCGTCCTCGAGGTCGAAAATGACGCTGTCGGCCCCGTACACCGCGGCGTTGATCAGCATCGCGGGGTTGTTCCCGGGGATGTAGAGCGACGTACGCCGAAGACGATGCGTCCTCATAACCGATCACCAATCCCTTCACCCGCTGCGAGCGCTCTGCGGGCCGCCGTCTCCACCCTTGCCCGGAGCGTGCAGTCGAGAGCGCCTCTTTCCGAAATAGTGACCGACGCGCCGACGATCTTCAGCGAAGAGAGGGTTTCCTCCACTGAGTGCCTCATTTCCTCTTCGAAGGCGCTCACGGAAGGTCCGTCGAGCGCAATGGAGACTCCCGAAGCAGCGGCATCCAAAATCACCATCACAAGAGCGTCGCACGATTCAAGCGTTCCAGCCTGCCCGCATCCCGTCGACATGTCCGAGTCCTCCAATCACGGCGCCGAAGAGGCCGGATCCTTCTGGAGCTTGTAGTTGTAAAAAACGACGAAACCCAGTAAAGCCACACCGGCCATGTCGCCAAGAAATCCGGGAATGATCAGGCTGATGGCTCCGGCAAGCGCAAGAAGTCGCGCCCAGAGAGGCACGGTGCGGAAAATGTATCCCTCTGTAGCGACCGCAAGGCCGTACACGCCGATGCACGCCGTCATAATAGCCATTATCGTCGTCGGCCAGCTGCTCACATTGGTGAGCATGATATCGGGCGAGTACACAAAAACAAAGGGAACAATGAACCCTGCAAGCGCCAGTTTGATCGAGGTAAACGCCGTTTTGTTGGGATCGGAGCCTGCGATGCCCGCAGCCGTGTAGGCGCCGACGCAGACCGGAGGGGTCACCGAGGAGAGCACCGCATAGAAGAAGACGAAGAAATGAACGTCGAGTGCGTTGCATCCCAGCAGTACCAAGGCAGGAGCAGCAACCGCGCTCGCCATGACGTAACTTGCCGTGGTGGGCATGCCCATGCCCAGGATCATCGAAAGGATCATCGTCGAAACGAGCGTGAGCAACAGGTTTCCTTTGGTAAAGCTCAGGATGACATCGCCTACCTTGAGCGCGATACCGGTGGCGCCCATCATGCCGATGACCACGCCGACGATGATGCATGCAACGGCGACCGAGAGCGCGCTCTTCGATCCGTCTTCAAGCGTGGCGATAAAGGACTTGAGATCGAGGCGATCCTCCTTTTTTACAAAGCTCAGAACTACCGAGAGGCCGATACCCCAACATCCGGCGTACAACGGATTGTATCCCTGAACAAGGAAGTAGATGATACCGAACAGCGGGATAGCCTTGTAGCCGCTCCTGAACAGCACATCCTTCACCTTGGGAAGCGTGCTCTTCGGAAGCCCTCGAAGTCCGAGCTTCGCCGCCTCAAGGCTGAGACAGCACCAGATTCCCCAGAAGTAAAGCAGCGCCGGGACGACTGCCGCGCTGAGCACCTTGAGGTAGGAAATCCCCAATGTATCCGCGATGATGAACGCCGCCGCGCCCAGCACAGGAGGCATGATCTGTCCTCCCGTGGATGCCGCCGCCTCGACCGCTCCCGCGAAATGGGCCTGATAGCCTATCTTCTTCATCAGCGGAATGGTGAACGCGCCCGTCGTGGCAACGTTGGCCGACGTACTGCCGCTGATCGTTCCCATAAAAGCGCTTGATACTACCGCGATTTTCGCGGGTCCGCCTTTCAGGTGCCCGGTCAGAGCCATGGCAAGATCGTTGAAGAACTGCGAGGTCCCTGTCGAGCCCAGGAAAGCGCCGAAGAGAATAAAGAGGTAGATATAGGTCGCGGAGACACCCGTAACCAGACCGAAGAGACCGTCCGTCGTAAGATACAACTCCTCGATGATTCGGGGAATGGACAACCCGAAGTGGCGAAACGGCCCCGGCATCGAACGCCCGTAGTAGGCGAAGAAAAGGAAGAGCGAGCAAAAGACCGGTAGCGGATAGCCGAGCACCCGGCGCGCCGCCTCGAAGACGAGAACGATCAGCGCGGCGCCGAGGTAGAGTTCGTACTGCCTGAACATCCCCGCCCGGCGCGCGATATCCTCATACATGAAGAACACATACAGCGTACACGCCGCGGCGGCAAGCGCGAAAATCCAGTCCGTCGCGGACGGGCGACCCCGGGGAGAGGATTTCCACATCGGATAGATGAGGAAGATGAGCGGCAAAATAAACGCCATGTGAAGACTGCGCTGCTGCATCGCCGGGAACAAACCGAAAAAAGCCGTATAGAGCTGAAAAACGGCCAGACATACTGTAACAACTGTCACGAGCAACTTCAACCATCCCGTGAAGGAACGTTTTTTGCCGCCGGATACTTTCTTTTCGCTGTTACTGGAGCTCGCGGTGTCCATTCTTAACCTCCCGAAAAAGAAAAGAAAGGGAGGGTCGGCGAGATCGCTTCGCCTTCCCTCCCGTCGTGGTGTTCGCCTATTCCTTGATCAATCCGACTTCGACATAGAACTTTTTCGCACCTGGGTGCAGGGGAACGCTCATTCCGGCAAGAGCAAGCTCAAGCGAAAAGTCGTTGAAGTAGTTCAGCCGTTCCTTAAGAAACGCCGCGTTGCTGTGAAGCATCTTCGTAATATTATAGATAACTTCCTCCGGCATATCCTCGTAGGTCAGCAGGGAACCGATCGCCGCGACAACCCGCACCGGTTGATCGTACCCTTCGTACACTCCGCCGGGAATCATCGCCGGAGCGTAATAGGGGAACTTTTCCACGATCTCCTGCATCTTGTCCGCTTCGATACCGATCAGGCCCACCTTGCCCGAACGGATCATATCCGTCACCTGGGCGTTGGGAGCGTTGGTGGTCCAAATATGCGCCTGCGAATCGCCGACCTTGAGAGACTCCGCAACTTCGGCGCGGCCGAAACGGACGATCTTCACATGCTCGTCGGCAAGGCCGTATATGGACATGAACTCCCTGGTATTGACTTCGATACCGCCGCCGACCGGACCGTAATCCACCTTCTTGTCCTTGAAGTCGGCGATGCTCTTGATTCCGGCATCGAGATTCACAAGGATGTGCGCCGGCATCGGGTAGATCGCCGTAACGTACCGAAGCGTCTTGATCGGCTGTTCGAAGGAGCCCGTACCATGCCATGCATCGTTTACCGTCGAAGACTGTACCATGGCCAGTTCGACTTCCTTGGTTCCGAGATTGATGCAGTTCTTGATCGAGCCTCCCGTTACCGCGGTAAAATTGACATCCTTCATCTCCTGCGTTCCAAGCTGCGCGATCGTATTCCCGATAAGATAGAAGCCTCCGCCGACGCTGCTCGTCCCTATGCGGACGAAGACGTCGGCCGCCGTCGCTGGAACCGCCGCGAACAGCACGCACACAACCGAAAGAACCGCCAACCACTTTCTTTTCATGACCGTCGAAACCTCCCCTTGTTTTCCGGCGAACCGGTGAAATGGATATATTGCACTCTTGAAAACCTCTCAAGAGATAACAATCGGCAAAACCTACTCCACGAATTTCGGAAGGAACGTTTTCTCCTGCTCGCGGAAACCGGGCACGCCGACGAGATCCTTGAACTCGTCGAAGGAGAAGACGAGATCCTTTTTCTCCGGGGCCAGGCGCCCGCCCTTGATCGCTTCGAGATAGTTCTGCACGCCCCTGGCCGCGGCGAACGTCGTTCCCACCGGGATGCTCACGCGAGCGACACCCATCGCGGCGAGTTCTTCGAGCGGGACAAGCGGGGTCTTCCCTCCTTCGATGTTGTCGAACAAATTGATGCTGACAAGCCCGTTGATTCCCTTCACCGCCATCCGAATCTCGTCCACCGTCCGAGGCGCCTCCACGAAGATCATATCGGCGCCCGCTTCGATATAGGCGTTCCCCCTGCGAATAGCCTCGTCGACTCCGGCCACAGCGATCGCGTCGGTGCGCGCATTGATGATGAAGTCGGGGTCCAGTTCGTCCCTCACCTTCGCGCAAGCTTTGATCTTGAGCACCATTTCCTCCGTCGATACGACGGTCTTCCCCTCGATATGGCCGCAACGCTTCGGGAAGACTTGATCCTCCAGATTCAACCCCGCCGTCCCCGCTTTGATGAACTGCTCCGTGACGCGCATCGCGTTGATGGCATTGCCGTATCCTGTATCCGCATCCGCCATGACGGGAATGTTCACGGCGTCCACTATGTTCCGGGTGAAGTTCAAAACTTCCGTAAACGAGATGAATGCCATGTCCGGAAGCCCCAGATAGGTGGCCGCAAGACCGAACCCGCTCACCTGAATCGCCTTGAAACCCGCTTTCTCTATGAGCTTGGCGGAGATGACGTCGTGAGCCCCCGGCGCCGGAAGCGCTTTTTTTTCCTGCAATAGCTGACGTAGCATTGTGGATTTTTTCATGACAAAGCCTCCATGTGCAAAAATAAGAACGATGTAAAACTTCCATATTATGGATGTTGCTTTCATATTATGGTATAATAATCTTACACGATCATCTCAGGATGTCAATGCGTGAATTGCATGAACGAGGAGACGAAATAGGGATGGAGGAAAAGCGAAAAATCAAGGAAGACGGCGCCTCGGCACTGAAGAAAGGTTTGGCGATACTTTCGTCCTTCTCGTGGACGAAGAACGCAATGACTCTGTCCGAAATAGCACGGGACCGCGATCTTCCGCTCCCCACGGCCGCCCGACTGATAAAAGCCTTGGAGACGGAAGGGTTCCTTGAAAGAGACACGAAGACAAAGAGATACCATCTCGGCTTCAAGTGCTCTCTATTGGGCGCCATCGCCAAAAAAACGGGCGTCCTGCGGATGATTGCGACGCCGTATATGGAAGAACTCAGAAGCATGTTCAATGAGACGGTGAACCTCTATCTCCGGGAAGGGGACCTTCGGATCTGTTATGAACAGATCGAAAGTTCGTTCAATCTGAAGCGCTCGGCAAAACTAGGCGATCGCTTCCCTCTCTGGGCAGGGGCTGCGGGGCGTTGTTTTCTCGCCTTTATGAAAAAAGAGGAGATAGACCGAATTTTAGAAAATATAGAGCCCCTGACCGCGAATACCATCTTGGACAAAGACCTGGTAAACCAAAAAAGTCTTGAAGTAAAAAAAAGAGGGTATTCATTCAGTGTATCCGAACGCGAGGAGGGCGTCTCGTCGGTGGCAGCCCCGATTTTCGACACTTCTTTGCAGCCGGTCGCATGCCTGACCGTTTCGGGCCCCACGTCCCGCTTCAGCGAAAAAATGATCGGCGCTCTCATTCCGCAGTTGAAGCAGCGTTGTCTTCTTATTTCGCTTAAACTCGGCGCGGAAAGAAAAAATCTGACGTTTCTGGAAGCCGCAAACCAAGTCGGCTCATCTCTCTGCGAATAATCCACCGCCCCTGTTGACAGGGAATACACAATGTTCTAACGTATGCGTCGTATTCCGTTTCTGTTCTTTTGATTCCCAAACGGCGGAGGTACGGCTATGTATCGTGCGTTCAGCTACGGTATGGTTCTTTTCTGGGTGCTCGTTCAGCAAACCTGTCTTTTCTGCGCTCGCTGGGCATGCGATGATTTAAGCGGCGAGAAAAAACCGCTCGCTCCCTTTTGTGCGGCGCAGGCGCTTCTCTTCCTCATCGTATCGACGCTTGCGGTTGGGGATATCGCCGACTGGATTCCCCGCCTCCACGAACATGCGAATAACTCTCCCTCCATGGTCTGGCAGTTCATCTGCACCGTTATGCTGGCGCTCGACGGCGGACTCATCGCGTACGCATGGCGGTTCTACCGGTTGCACGCTCTGAAAGGGAAACACCCGAAAGATACCGCGCTCACACTCTTCGTCGCCTGGGCAACAATCTGCCTGCTCCTTTACGGAGCCTATTTCATCCCGGCGCTTTCAACCGCCGTCCGTCATTCGCTGACCCTTTGGGAATGGGAGTATATCTGCCTCTTCTATTTCCGGATCGTGAACACATGCTATCTCGTTCTGGAGGGAGCCATGGGCCTTGTCGCCTTTTCGCTGTGGAGAAACCTGAGGAAGGAGGGGGCGCTTGATGCTCGTTCTTGATCGTTTTTTTCTGTGGGTTGCGCGATGGGAGGGCATCTCCGGTTTTCTGGGTTCGCTGGAAGTGTGGACGAACATGCTCTGCAGCGCGACGGACATTCTCTTCGTCTTCTGGTTTCTGCGGATAGCCGACATTGCCCGTTCAGAGCAGGGGCGCGGAGCGATCCGTCTCCGCTATCCCGTTCTCGCGGTCTGCCTGCTGTTGACCCCCGCGCTCCTTTTTCTTGAAGGACCTGCGCTGATGGTGTGGACGTCCCTCATTCTCGGCGTTCCCTACCTGTTGCTCGCCGGAAGCGTCTTCTTCGAGATTCCGGGTATAGTAAAACTCGTGCGCCGAAGAATTCAAAAGGCTCCGTCCTCCGGAAAGATCTCCGCCCCGGACGAAGCCCTTTGAAAAGGGAAACGCAAACAGTCTACGGTCTATCGGAGGCACTGAAGCACTCCGACGCTCCAGGGACATGACCCGCAAGTAAGGGAATTCCCAAGGCAATCCTGCTCGAAATCGTGGCGCTCGATGTAGTCGCACGGCGCCAGACTGCAGTTGCCGCAGTGGGGGAAGTCGTAGCGTCCTATTTCGCTGCGGTAGTCGGAGAACTCCGGGCCGTTCCATATATCCAAAAGCGGCGTCTCGTGCACCGATCCGAAGGAGAGCGCATCGACCGGGCGGACGCGCCCGTCGGCATGGCAGGTGAACGAGTGCCAGAGGAAGTAGCAGGGGTGCACCGTCCCGGAGGCGGCGACAAACGCGCTCCCCTCTTCGATAAAATCGCACCGCCTGTTGTTGCGCGGACTGAGCGAGGGGAGGCGGAGGTTCACTTCGTACCGCGACGCGAGCTCCTCACATCGGCCGAAGAGCTCCTCCATCCGTCGATGTTGCTTTTCGTCGTGCGCAACGAGATTGGGCACGTGCTGCGGAAGCCCGCGAGCGGAAATTTCCGCGATCACCTTCTCCATGAAAGCGACTGTTTCCTCTCCGCGGTCCACGGGACGGAATCTCCATCTGGCCTCGATGTAGCGGGAGAGGTCGATCCCCTGTTCCTTCGCCTCCCTGCTCTTCTCTCTGTAGAAAGCAAGCGTTTCGTCCACGTTGGGGTTGTACGCAACGCTTGGTACCGACTCCTGTCTGTATGGGAGCAGGTGCGTCGCCAGAAGGAACGCTCCCCCTCGCTTCCCTACCCACTCGACCACGCGAGGAAGCTCGTCCAGCGTCTCCCTGGTGAGCACGATTTCGGCCCCCCAGTGGAAATCCGGGGAGGAGACACGTTCACGCGCCGCGTTCAGCGCCGCGGCGGCACGGTTCACATCCTCCGTTTCCCCTCCTTCCCGCATACTGTGAAAGAGCGCCTGGTCCGTCGCGTCCACGGAGAGGCAGACGATGTTCGTTCCTGCGGCGAGGAGCGACCTCGCCCGCTCCGGAGTAAGCAGCGTGCCGTTCGTCTGAAAGCCTACAAGCGCCTTCTCCGGAAGATGCTCCTTCGCCAGTTCGACGAATGCCTCGAGCTTCGGATGGAGCAGCGGTTCGCCGATGCCGTTGAGCAACAGCGTCTCCAGCGTCGGAAATGCGGGAACGAGCCGTTGGAATGTAGTCATGGTCATATCTTCGTCCGGTATTCCGGGGCCGGACTGCTTGACGCACATCGCGCAGCGAAGATTGCATGCGGTGGTCACCTCGACGAAAAGCTTCGAGGGGTACGGGCGTTCAATAGGGGGGAGCGCGCTGTTCATTTTTTAACCTCCAGAAAGGCGTGAATGGCAGCCGATAGCGTTTACTCGGAAAAACCCAGCCTGAATTTTATCCTCCAGACAAGCTTATAGACCGGAGGAATAACCAGAAGGGCGAGGACTCCCCCCGCGATCAGACCGCCGATGGCGACGATGGCCATCGGCGATCGGTAGGAGCCGCCGGCCCCCACGCCCATCGCCAGGGGAACCATCGCGATGACCGATGTGGCGTCCGCCATGATGATCGGACGGAGGCGCACTTTGCATGCCTCGACGATAGCCTCGGAAGGCTCCTTCCCCTCCTTGCGGAGGATTTCCGCGTAGTCGACGATCACGATGGCGTTGTTGACCACAAGGCCGACGAGCATGATGACGCCCATCAGCCCGTAGATGGAGAGGGGGGTCTGCGTCAGGATGAGCGCCGGAACCACGCCGATCACCGAGAGCGGCACCGTGAGCATGATCACGAAGGCGAAGAGGAAGGACTCCAGAATCGCCGCGATCATCAGAAATGTAAGCAGCACCGCGAGCCCGAGCGCGAAGTTCAGCGCGCCGAAGTTCTCCTGAATCGACTGAATCTCTCCCGCATAGGTGAAGCGGTACCCCTGCGGCAGCGGGATTTCCCGAAGACGCTGCTCGATGATCCGGTAGACGTCGCCCACGGTGACTCCCGAAACGTTCGCGTCCACAGTGATCGAACGCTGCCTGTCCTTGCGCAGAATTTGCGTCGGCCCCATCGTCTCCTTCAACGCCGCGAGATCGCGGAGCGAGACGAAGCCCGCGGTCGTCGGGAAGGGAAGATCCGGAAGCTGGAACGGACTGGAAACCTCCTCCGCGCGCAGCTTAACGAGGATGTCGTACTCCTTGCCCCCCTCGCGGAAGACCCCGGCCTTCAATCCGGTGACATAGCCGCGAAGCATATCCGAGAGGTTCTCCGAGCTGAAATTCAGCCTCGCCATCCGGAGTCTGTCGGGGATCATCTGAATCTCCGGGCGTCCGGTCCGCCAGTCGAGGTCCACGTCCACCACGCCGTCAATGCCCCGGAGAACCTCCATCACCCTCATGGCGAGATCGTTCAGAGCGTCGACCTCCTCGCCGCGGACAACCACCTGTATCGGTTTGCCGCGCACTCCCCCGCGCCCTCCTCCTGCGGTGACGCTCGCTTTCATATCCGGAAGCGAGGCAAGAAGCGGGCGGAGAGGCGCCGCAAAGGCGAAACTGGAGGGTCTATCGGGGGTGTCTTCAAGATAGATGCGCATCGTGGCCCGATTCAGCCCCGCCCTCGATCCGCCGCCTCCGATCACCGCATTGACGCCCGAGACGTGCGGGAGCGTCAGAACGTGCTGCTCCACCTGCCGCACGAAACGATCCGTCATTGCCAAAGAAGCCGAAGCCGAGGTCTCCATGCTGATGGTGACCTGTCCTTCGTCCGCGGAAGGAAAAAACTGAAACCCGATACGCCCCGCAAGCATGATCGACCCAGCGCAGAGAGCACCGAAGAGAAGGATTGTGGTGATCGGAAAGCGGACTGCGCTTCGCACCAGCACGTGGTGCAGATCGTCGAACCCCTGGTAGAGCCACTGCCACCATCCCGTCAAAAAACGGTTCAACGCCGACGGCCCGGCGGATCTTCCAATGCGGGCCGCCAACATCGGCGTAAACGTCAAGGCCACCCAGAGAGAAAAAAGCGTCGAAAAGACCACCGTCATGGCGAACGGGTTGAACATCTGCCCCATACGTCCGCCGGAAAGCGCCATGGGGATGAAAACGCCCAGATTCGTCGCCGTGGTGGAAAGCACCGCGACTGCGATCTCCTTCGTTCCGCGTTCCGCGGCGTCCAGCGGATTGTACCCCATCTCCCGGTACCGTATGATGTTCTCGATGACGAGGATGGAGTTGTTCACAAGAACGCCGGTGGAGATGGCGAGACCGAGCGTCGTCATCATGTTGAGCGTATAGCGGGCCAGCACCATCGGCATGAAGGTGGCGACGATGGCGGTCGGCATGACGATTCCCACCAGCAGCGTCACCGAAAGGCGGCGTAAAAAGAGAAAGAGAATCAACCCCGTCAGCAGCGTGCCGACGATCATGTCGCGGAAGACGTTCCAGACGGAATCGGCGATGAACTCGCCGTCGTCGAACGGAATGGCCATCGAGAAGCCGGGGGGAAGCGTCGGGAGAATTTCGTCGAGCATCGTCCTGGCGGCTCTGCTCGCACGGACCACGTTTCCGTCGGGAACCGCGGTGAGAGAGATGATGAAGGAATCCCTTGCGTTATAGCGGGCAAGGCGGCGCACCTCGGCTGTGGAGTCCGTCACGGTGGCGATATCCGCCAAACGCACCGAAACGCCTTTGGCGAGGGGAATCTGCAGCTCCTCCAACTCGCGCACCGTGGCCGACTCCCCCACCACGCGAAGTATGGATTCCTGGTCTCCCAAAGAAATACGCCCGGAAGGAGAGCTGTAGTTGCCGCTCTTCAAAAGGTTGGTCACCTGGCGGATGCTCAGGCCGAGACTGCCGAGCGCCACGGGGTCGAGGTCTACGTGGATCTCCCTGGTCAGTCCGCCTTCAAGGGAGACGTCGGCGACGTCGACTACCTGGGAAAGCTGCCGCTGCACCCTGTCCTCCAGGATGTCGTACGCCCTCTGCGGGGGGAGCGTCGACGTAAACACGATGGACATGAACGAGCGCGCATTGATGTCGAACTTCCTGACGACCGGTTCGTCGGCATCCTCCGGAAGGGTTACCGTTCTGACGCGGTTCGCAACGTCGAGCGCGGCGTCGGAGAGATTCACCTCCATGTCGAACTCCACGAAAACATAGGAGAGCCCTTCCAGCGAAGTGCTTTCTATCCGGCGGGCTCCCTGCACCTGGCTGATGGCATCCTCGAGCGGCTTGGAGACAAGGGTTTCCATGTCCTCGGGGCCCGCGCCCGTATACCGCGTCACCACCGAGACGAACGGTACTTCTATACGGGGAAGCAAGGCTATGCCCATCCCCCGCATACCCGCGAGTCCGAGCAGCACAGCGAGAATGACGATGACCAGGGTTAGGACCGGCCGCCTGATCGAAATGCCGATGATCCCCATTTATTTCTCTCCGGCTCTATCGGGGCTCGCCGTACCTGCTTCCGGCGCTTTCGGACGTCCGCCTCCCTGGCCGCCGCCGGTTCGCAGCGCGCCGTTGGTGACGACGACCTTGGCGCCTTCGTAGAGACTCCCGGCGCCGATCTTGACGACCTTGTCGCCGGGCGCGAGTCCGGAAGAGATTTCGACGTACCCGCCGCTCCCTTCACCCGCAACGATCTCGCGCCGCGCAGCCTTGTCCCCGTCGAGGACGAACACATACGGCTTCCCGTCCTCGCGGAGTATGGATTCATAGGGAACGGCAAGGGTCCCCTCCTTGTGCACCATCCGGACCTCCATCCGCACGTAGTCGCCGGGAATGAGGGTACACTCCGACGGAAGGCGGACGATCCCGCGGAAGAACCCAGTCGCGGGGTCCGCCTCGGGATCCATCCGGAAAATTTTCCCCATGGTCTGTCCGCCCCAGGGCGCCTTGACCTGCACGTCCATACCCGGGCGTATGAGCCCTCGTATGGTGGGAGAGATGAGCATCTCCACCTCGCGACGGTCGAAGTCGGCGATCGCAAGCAGCTCGCGTCCCGGATCGGCGAATTCCCCCCGCTCGGCGTTCCTCCGAACGACGATTCCGTTGAGCGCCGAACGGATCTGAATGCGGGAGACGGTCGTCCTGGCATCCCGAAGCTTGGCGGCTTCTTCCTGGACGGCGACGTTCGCCTTGTCCAGTTCCTGTTTCGATGTTCCTCCCGCCTGGAAGAGGCTTTGCAGACGGTCATAACGGGCTTTCGCGTCGTCATAGGCGGCCTGCCGGGCGCTCAGCGACGCCATTTGGCTCTGCCCGGCGAGGGAAATGAGCACATCTCCCTTCTTCACGCTGTCGCCGATCTCGACGTTGATCTCCTCGATGACCTCTCGCGTTTGGGATGTTACCTTCTGCACCTGCGCGGAGCGGACCGTCCCGAAAAAGCTTCGCCAGATCTCCCAAAGGCGAGGCTGCACCTCGTAGACGGTCACCGTGATTCCCGCCGAAGGGGGCGGGATTCGCTGCTGCGCCCCGGAAGGCGCGACGACCCTGTACCCCAGGAAACCGAGGGCTCCGGCAAGAAGCAGAATCCAGAACAACACATTTGCTTTCCTCAATAAAAACATAACGTCCCCCTTGCCATTTCGAAGCGAAAACGAATCTCGACTCTGAAAATATGTATTCGTAATGTTTTATTATACATCCGGATTTTCGGTTTTCGTTCTGCGCAATTACGTAAAAATCAATACCGCTGCGGCGCGACGCAGCTTATTCCGCCTGAAAACGGGCGACGATCCTCTTCTTCTCCGCCGCATCGAGCAATCTGTCCAGAAGAAGCGCCATCAGGAGAATTCCGACGAGCGACACGCAGTACCGGGTAAGTCCGAAGACGGCGCCGAGGTTCTGAATCTCGAAGAGGATCATCGGGATACGCATCGTTGACCACGCCCCGATGAAGACGAAGACGTTGCGCAAACTCGTCCCCTTGCGCAGCATCACCTCGGCGACCGGGAAAGCGATATAGAGCGGCCCGGCGGAACATGCCCCGAGCAGCACGGAGAGCACGGTCCCTTTCGCGCCGGAACCATCCCCCATGTGCGGAGCCACCCTCTCCCTCGGAACCCAGGTGTCGAAAAGTCCTAGAAGAATGAAGACGGGTGGTAGAATGCCCATGACCATCAGGATGTTCTCCCCGAGAAGGAGCAGCGCGCTTTTCCCGAGCTCCGGCCTCCACACGCCAAGAGGAAGCACGAGGAGCAGAGAGATCAGCGGGGAGCGCCAGCGGCCCAGAATCTGGGACGCGTTCATACCGCCACCGCCATCCACACCACGTACCCGACGACGAAAGAGTAGCAATACGCCATGGCGTTGCGCAGGAGCGTCGCTCTCCACCCGAAGAAAGAGGCCTCGAGGGGCGCCGTCGCCACTCCCACCATCATGAGCGTGGAGACGAACACGGCCATCTGCGCGATTCCCGCGCCGCTTTCCACGAGAATTTTCGCCATCGGAAAGGCGATGAAGCCGGGAATCAGGGTCAGCGATCCGAGGACCGAAGCGAGAAGCTGACCGACGAAACCGCTCTCCTCCCCGATAAGCGAGGCGATTACGCGCTCCGGCAGAAACGCCACCGAGAAGGAGACGAGCAGCAGAACCGCGAAAAACGCCGGGACGATATTCGCGAAGCTCTTCCACGCCTTTTTCAGCGACTTCACCGTCTTCTCGCGGCTCGAAATCGCGGAGGCGACCAGGCACCCCCCCGCCAGAAGATACAGAATCAACGTCATAACCGGCGACCACCCTTTCGTTCACATCTCTTGGCATCTACGGAAAACGATCCGGAAGAACAAGAGAGAGTGTGTAGAGTATATCCTATCACGCGGCTTTAGAGGGGAGCCGCGCTTTCTCCACGGCATACGGGAAAAGCGCCGGAGGCATACGGCGAGAAGACGAGTTGCTTTGCATTCGTTTCCGACACCGTTGCCCGTCAAATTCCCGTCGTGAAGGTATTGACAGAATGAAAAAGGGAGCATATCATCATTTCGTCATTTGCACAAACTTCGAATTGATAAAGGCAAGGAGGAAGACATGGAATCCGTTCTTCGCATCATGAAGGCGCTGGGAGAAGCGCACAGGCTCAAGGCGTTCCTGACGCTTTTCAGCGAAGGAGAACTGTGCGTCTGCGAACTGGCCGGGCTGCTGAAGCTTTCGGCGGCGACAACATCGCGGCACATGAGCCTCTTGGGCGCCGCAGGGCTGATAATGTCGGAGAAACGCGGGAAATGGGTCTATTACACTCCTTCTCCGCATATCTCTCCGGCGCTGCTTCAATGGATTACCGAATCCGCGGAGAACAGCGCCTCCATAAGGGGCGAAACGGAATGTGTTCGAGAAAAGCCGCGCTGCTGCCGGAACATGTCAGGCACACTTAGATCAGGCACACTTAGATAAGGACGAGGAGGAAGATGCAGTGGAGAACATTCGGGACTCTGTACGGGAGCGGTACGCCAAAGCGATAAAAAACACGACGCCCTGCTGCGGATCGGGCGGGTGCTGCACAAGCGCCTCTGGGGGCGACATACTCAGCATGACGAAGGGGAACTACGACGGGGCGACGCTCGAAAAAACGCCGGAGCACATGGCCGACCAGTCCTTCGGCTGCGGCAACCCGTTCACGGAGGCGCGCATCCATCCGGGCGAGACCGTCCTCGACTTGGGCAGCGGCGCGGGACTCGACCTCTTCCTTGCTTCGAAGATGACGGGACCTCACGGAAAGGTGATCGGACTCGACATGACGGACGAGATGCTTGCGACGGCCGGTGAAAACCTGAAGGGGATCGCCAACGTCACTCTCGTCAAGGGGTACATCGAGGAAATGCCGCTGGAGGACGACTCCGTCGACGTCGTCATCTCCAACTGCGTCATCAACCTCTCCCCGGACAAGGGGAAGGTGCTGAAGGAGGCGTTCCGCGTCCTCCGGCCGGGAGGGCGATTCTGCGTCTCGGACACGGTCTTCCTCCGCCCCGTTTCCGGGCGGGCGGCGAAGAACCTCGCGGCATGGTCCGGGTGTATCTCCGGAGCGCTCCTTGAGGAGGAGTACTCCACGAAGATGGAAGAGGCCGGATTCGAACACGTCGAGGTTCGACGGAAAAAAACGTACCACGTGCCGGAGAGCGTGGCGGAAATGTTCTTCCCCGATCTTTCCGTAGAGGAACGCCGGGAGATCGACGGCGCCCTTGCGAGCGCGATCGTCATGGGGAAGAAACCCTCGGCGGAGCTCGTCGAGGGGCGCGACTACACCGTCAGGAGAGCTTCCGCGGAGGACGTCCCCGCGATAACCTCGCTCCTGGAGAAGAACGGGCTCACGCCGCTCGGCGTAGCGGAAGCTCCGGAGAATTACCTGGTGCTTGAGCGCTCCGGCGTCGCCGCCGTGGCGGGCATGGAGATACGGGGCGGGAACGGACTCCTTCGCTCGCTCGCGGTCCGTTCGTACGACAGGAAAAAACGCTTCGGCGAACGGATGACGCGCGCAATCCTGGACGATGCCCTCTCCCGAGGCGTACGCAACGTCTACCTGCTCACCGAGACTGCGGTGCGTTTTTTTGAACGTGCCGGGTTCGCCATCGTTGGGCGGGACGACATCCCGTCCGACCTCCTTTCGAGTTCGGCGCTCGATCTGGTCTGCCCCACGAGCAGCACAGCCATGGAAAAACGTCTCGTGTGCAACGAGGCATCGCTTCGGTAGAATCGACAGGCATGATATAATACCCCTAGGGGGTGATTAGAGTGAGAGAAGAGAAGAACGTCTCCAAGGGTTTTGTCTGCCCTCCGTGAATACTCGTGTTCCTTGCCGCGGCGGGCGTCGCGGGGGTATCGTGGCTTATACGGTGGTTCAGGGGATAGATTTCGGGGCGGCAGAGAACCCTGCCGCCCTTTCGCTACTCGGACAACCCGCTCCGGGGATATTTTTGGAGGAACCAATTTTCAAACGCCGAGGCAGCCTTGCCGATTCGCAGTTCGCAGCCGGACGTCGGGGTTTCGCCGAAATCGAACGATTCTCCCTCCACGCTCAGGAGCAGCGCGGGAGGAACCTTCCCTCCGATTTGCGCTGCAAGCGCGAGCACCCATTCGGGCCCTACGGAGTGGATATTCAACCCTTCCAGAACCGGGTCGGGATCGATCTCTTCCAGCACAATGTCCTCGCCGGGCGCGGTTCCGGCAACCCTCGCATCCGCAAAGACAAGCAAGTCGAACGCGGCGAACTCCTCCGCCATTTCGGGAAGAAGCTGGTGTTCGAGCCGCAACTCGACATTCTCGCCGTACGACTCGAGAAAGGCGGAAAGGAGCGGGGCTAGATGATGCCCCGCTCCGTCGTCCGTCCGAAACGGATTGCCGTACCCGCAGACGAAGATTTTCACTCTTTTACAACCGTCCTCACAAGCTCGCCTTCGCTGTTTCTGATTTCGAGCAGCAACGGCATCTTGCCAACTGCATGGGTCGAACAGGAGAGGCATGGATCGTAGCAGCGGATGACGTGCTCCATCCGGTTAAGAGCTCCCTCTTTTACGTCGGGACCTGTGATATAGTCCCTTGCCACCTGTTCTACGCCCCTGTTCATGGCGAAATTGTTGTGCCCTGTGGCGACGATGAGATTTGCCCTCTCGATGGCCCCGTACTCATCCACCTCGTAGTGATGAATGAGGGTTCCTCGCGGCGCCTCGACGACCCCCACTCCTTCGCGGTTGGTAACATCGCCCGTGATATGCAGATCGCTCTTCAGCACATCGGGGTCGAGCAGCAATTCCTCCAGGCGCTCCATGGAGTAGAGAATTTCGATGAGACGCGCGTAATGGTAATAGAGCGTATAGTGGACAATCCCGTCATCGGTGCTCTTTCTGAAAGCAGCCAGCTCGGAAGAGGCCTCCGGCGTCGAAATATCCTCGCAGGCGTTCAGGCGTCCGAGCGGACCGACGCGGTAGGAGCCGCGCGGAAATCCAAGCGGCCTGTAGAACGGGAACTTGAGGTAGCTCCACTCCTCGACGTGCTCGCCGATGTAGGTGCAGTAGTCCTTGTCGTCGAACTCGTCGGTGATCCGTCCTCTGGGACTCTTCAGGCGGATGCGGCCGTCGTACAGCTCCAGATTGCCGTCCTTTACGAGTCCCAGGTAGGAGGTCTCGAGCGTGGCGAAACGCGCGGCAAGTTCCGCGTTCTCCGCCAGATAGTTCTTGACCAGCTCAAGCGCCTTTCTCAAGTTCTCCTTATGCGCAGGAAGCGACTCGAGCATACTGTCCTTCTCTTCCGTGCGGAGGCTCCGGTTGACGCCCCCCGGAATGCTGTGCCAGGGATGAACTTTTTTCCCTCCGAGGGTTTTGATTATTTCCTGCCCGTACTTTCTCATGCCGATTCCCGCCACCGCGAGCTCGGGGTACTCTTTTGCCAGTCCCGCCACGTTGCGCACGGCGGGATCGGCGTCGAACCCGAAAAGCAAATCGGGGCTCGACAGATGGAAAAAGGAGAGCGCATGGGACTGGATGAACTGCCCCATGTGCATCACCTCGCGGAGCTTCGCCGCCGGAGCGGGAAGCGTCACCCCGAGGATGGCGTCGCATGCCTTGGCGGACGCAAGATGGTGACTCACCGGGCAAATGCCGCAGATGCGCGGGGTGATGACGGGCATCTCCCGAAAATCGCGTCCCTTCGAAAAGACTTCGAACCCCCTGTACTGCGTGACGTGGAAGCGGACATTGTCCACCGATCCGTCGTCGGCGAGGTCCACCGTGATTTTGCCGTGTCCCTCGATGCGGGTAATGGGATTGACCACTATCGTATTTTTCTTGTTCTCCATTCTTCGGTCCTCCGCTAATCGTAGCGCATGATGTCCGTCGGGACGGAGGGAATCCGCCCTTCCAGAATCTCGCTGAAGACATAATAGATGGTGTCGGCGTCGGGGGGGCACCCCGGAACGTAGACGTCCACCTTTACCGCCCGGTCCACGGGAATCGCGTGCGGAAGAAGCGCGGGAAGGTCTTTCCCGGGGATGACTCCTTCGGGGTTCACGGTGCTGACCGTCTCCACGTACCCTTCCCTGAGTACCTGCTCGGCGGGCATGAAGTTCCGCATGCAGTTGATGCCTCCGAAAACGGCGCAGTCCCCCCATGCGATGAGAATCTTGCAGCGTTCACGGAGTTCTTTCGCAAGATGCAGCTCTTCTTCGTTGCCGAGCGCCCCTTCGATGACGCCGACCTCCACTTCCGGGAACTCCTTGATGTCGGTAATGGGCGTGGCGGTAAGCTCCACCTTGCCCAGGAGGTCCACGATGCGCTCGTCTATATCGAGAAAGGACATGTGACAGCCCGCGCAGGCTTCAAGCCATACCGACGCGATTTTCGGCTTCGCCATAATCATCGCACCTCCTTCGCAAAAAGAGTCGAGTCGACCGTTCGGGCCGCGTCCGAAGGGGCTTTTGCCTCGTAGACGTTCTCACAAGGAGCGGCGGAGGCCTTCTGCATCTCGACGCCGAGCTTTCCGGCAATCTCTTTCATGATAACCGACAGCCCCTTCATATTTCCGACCGGCGCGGTCACCAGGTTCATTCTGCGCCGCTCGCCTTCGAGGGTGCAATAATGACCGCTGCGCTCGAACCACGCGGGAGCGGGGAGAAGCACGTCCGCCATGTTCACCAGCGGATGCACCATGAAGGGAGTATGCACCACGACGAAGCGGGCGCGCGTCATGGCTTCCAGCGAACGTTTGTCCTCGGACACCATGCCCGTCGAGAGGACATAGAGGAAATCAAGCTGTCCGTCGCTCACCCAGTCGTTCTCTCCGGTGATCGTGTTCAAAGCGCCGAGGCTGTTGCTGGCACGGAGCATCGGGACAACGCCGAGACCGTCTTCGAAGAATGCTTTCGAGGCGACGGCCAGGTTCACGGCCTCGGTGACAAGCCGAGGATCCTCCTCCGCCAGTTTCGAACCGATGACGACAACGGGTTTTTTCGCATTCCGAAGGATGGCCGCAGTCTCCTTCACTTCCGGAGAGACGTCCTCTTCCGCTCCCTCCACGGCCTTGCGCAGAGCGATCAGAAGGGAGAGCATACCCTTTTTCGTCGTTCTGTGATCCGAATCGGTTATGCCTTCGAAAGGATTTTTCCCTGCGGAGACGTTGATGAGTTTCGCCCTCTCGATAACCGTGGACACGCGGATGTAGCTGGCCGCGACCGGAGTTTCCTCCTGCGGATCAGCCTCGACGACGACGATGGCGTCGCTCTTGAGTATGTTGTGCGCCCCGGTGAACGGACGAACTCCCTGATCGGCGAAGGGTTTGAGCCCCCTCACGAACCCGCGGAGCATATTGCCGTAGAAACCGTCCATCTTCTTCATTTCAAGCGTATCGCGGAAGAATGACGAGATGACCGTCAGCTCTTCGTCGGTCGAGAGCTCGCTGACAAGCGCTCCTGCCTTGTCGTCTTTCAGCGCCGGCTTCATCTTTTCGGCGACGAGAGCGATGGCCTCCTCCCATGACGCCTCGCGGAACGAGGAGCCGCTCCGGATCATCGGCACGGAGAGGCGCTCGCGCTCGGTGGATTTCGGAAGCCACCAGCGCCCCATGTGGCAGAGCTGACCGCCGTCCGGGCTGTCGCCGGAGATGCCTTCAACCCGCACGACGCTCCCCGTACGGACGTACGCCTTGATTCTGCATCCGAGCGAGCAGAGCGGGCAAATGCTTTCGACCTGGTCGTCGCAGTCGTGTCGCCGTCCTCGATAGACGAAGTCTCGCAGCGTGATCGTGCCGGTGGGACAAACCTGGGCGCATGCGCCGCAGGAGACGCAGGAATCGCTTTCACCGAGTTTTTTGCCGAGGTCCGCGGTGATGTTGGTCCCCCATCCGCGTTTTTCGAGATCGAGCGTATGCGCGCCGACCTTCTCGGCGCAGACCCTGATACAGCGCAGACAGAGGATGCAGCGGTTGTGGTCGATCTGGATGTTCGGATCCGAAGCGTCGTTATGGAACGTCTCGTACAGGAACGGATAGCGAACGTTATCCATGCCGTGTTCGATGGCGAGACGCTGGAGTTCGCAGTCTCCGGTCTGCGAGCAGAACATGCAGAAATGGTTCCGCCCCGCGAAAAGCAGCTCCAGAATCTGGCGCCGATAGTTTGTGAGTTTTTCGGTCTTCGTCGAGACCTGCATGTTGTTCTCGGCCGGCGTGGTGCACGCGGTGAGGAGCTTGGCGTTTCCCGCCACCTCGACGACGCACATTCTGCAGGAACCGATGGGAGTCAACCCCTCCATCCAGCAAAGGGTCGGGATATATATATCGTTCTTCCGGGCGACCTGGAGGATGGTCTCTCCTTTCGACGCCCTGCACTCCACTCCGTCGATGACGAGGGTGATTTCACTCATGAGTTTTCCTCCTCCACGACTACTTTTTCTCGATGGCGCCGAAGGGGCACTTCTCGAAGCACGTCCCGCAGCGGATACATTTGTCGGTCTCGATGAGATAGCCGGACTTCCGGTCACCGGGGATGCAGTGCACGGGGCAGTTTTTGGCGCAGATGCCGCACTTCTTGCACA
>Ga0334887_1002420_pt1 | contig 20825 bp, 17 predicted proteins | sample GraSluR1_MG_10_FD_207217 | JGI IMG/M metagenome (GOLD analysis project Ga0334887, IMG submission 207217) | Sludge microbial communities from methane-producing bioreactor in Wageningen University, Netherlands - Granular Sludge_18_07-R1 | ecosystem: Engineered > Bioreactor > Anaerobic >...
CGTTCGCCATGTCGACTGCAATCTTGATGGCGGCGCGGGCGGTGCGTTTGCCGTCGCGGGTCTGGAGCATCCACAGCTTGCGGCGCTCGATGGTGAATTCCACGTCCTGCATGTCGCGGTAGTGGTTTTCCAGCTTGTCGCAGATGCCGATGAACTCGTCGTAGATTTCAGACATGTCGGCCTTAAGCTGGCTGATGGGCAGGGTGTTGCGGATGCCGGCAACGACGTCTTCGCCCTGAGCGTTCATCAGGTAGTCGCCGTACAGCTCCTTGTCGCCGTTCACCGGGTTGCGCGTGAAGGCCACGCCGGTACCGCTCTCGTCGCCCATGTTGCCGAAGACGACCATCTGGATGTTGACCGCGGTGCCGAGGTCGTGACTGATGTTGGTGGCGTTGCGGTAGTCGACGGCGCGTTTGCCGAACCAGCTATTGAACACGGCGCGAGTCGCCAGCTCAAGTTGCTCGTAGGGGTCCTGCGGGAAGTCGCGGCCCGTGTAAGATTTGACCAGGTCCTTGAAGCGACCGGTAATCTCTTTCCACTCTTCTGCGTTTAGTTCGACATCGTTCTTGATGCCGCGCACTTCCTTGACCTCGGAGATGACTTCCTCGAACGGCTCGTCGGGCACGCCCATCACCACCGCGCCGAACATCTGAACGAGGCGGCGGTAGGAGTCGTACACGAAGCGCGGGTCATCGGTCAACTTGATCATGCCCTCGGCGGTCTTGTCGTTCAGACCGATATTGAGGACGGTGTCCATCATGCCGGGCATAGAGAATTTGGCGCCGGAGCGGCAGGAAACGAAGAGCGGGTTTTCCGGGTCGCCGAACTTCTTGCCGGTGCGCTTCTCCAACTCCTTCATCGCGGCCTGCTCTTGGTCCCACATGCCGGGCGGGAACTTGCGGTCGTACTTGAGGTACGCGTTACAGGCTTCGGTGGTAACGGTGAAGCCGGGGGGCACGGGCAAGTCGATGCGCGTCATCTCGGCCAGGTTGGCGCCTTTGCCGCCGAGCAGCGCCTTCATGTCGTCCCAAGATTTCGGTTTCGCGTATTTTTCTGCTTCGTCCAGCTCGCTGAACAAGTAGACCCATTTTTTCGAGGAATCTGATCCTGCTGTCGCCATTTGTTTTACTCCCCTTGGTATTGAATTCATGAACCTGCGGGGCTGCGCAAGACCATCCAAGCGGACGCAGCGCGGCCTCGGTCAGGAGACAAAACTCGTCTCCTAAGTGTAGCCAGAAAGTCTTCCGACTAGGCCATGCATCTGGTGAGCCTGATGGCTAGTCGATTGTCGGGTTTTCTACCTGGTCACGTGACCAGGTAGATCATTGTCATGTTACCACACTCTCGGCGCGAACGGAATCCACTGCATGTCGCGTATGAGTTGATAAAGGATCGGCCCGTAGCTGAGCAGGATCAGGGCCACGGCGCCGGCCACCCAGGGCGTCCACGTATCCAGCCATTTGGGCGTGGGTCCCGGGTGCAGCGGTTCAGCCACGGGCATCTCGACGGGCTTCGCCAGGCGCCGGCTGCGCGGCGAGAGGACCGTGCCGAAGACGACCAGGAAGAAGAGCGTGGCGCTGATGAAGAGGAGCGTGACGCCGACCACGGTCTCGATCAGATACGGCGTCCATTCGGCGACGCGGTAGGGTGCATCGCCCAGCATGGAGCGGCGCGGCGCACCGTGATGCAGGCCGAGCAGGTGATAGCCGTTGGCGAAGAGCAACATGCCCAGGAACCAGGTCCAGGCTTGCGCCAGCGCCAGCGTCTTGGTGAAGAGCTTCTTGCCGGTCAGCTTGGGCAACAGCCAGTAGAGGATGCCGAAGAAGGTGAGCGTGGTGGCCGAGCCCACGGTCAGATGGAAGTGACCGGGAAGCCATGTGGTGTTGTGCACCACCATGTTCATGTTGTAGGAGGCATTGGTGATGCCGCTGATGCCGCCGAAGGCGAAGAGAATCATGGCAAAGTTCTGCGCGGCGTAGGACGGGTCGCCCCAATTCAGCTTGAAGATCCAGCGCAGATAACCCTTGCCGCCGCGGGCGCGTGCGCCAAGTTCCAGCGACGCGATTACGGTGAAGGCGGTAAGCAGGCTGGGGAAGGCAAGGCTCATCGTCCAGGTGGCGTGCAGGATCTTCCATGCCTGCGGGATGCCGGGGTCGGCGTATTGGTGATGGAAGCCGACCGGCACGGAGAGCAGCAGGAAGAGCCAGAAGACGAGGCGCGCCAGGTTCTCGCTGAACATCTTGCCGCCCGTCTGCGCCGGCATCATGCCGTACCAGCTTAGGTAGGCGGGCAGCAGCCAGAAGTAGACCAGCGGATGGCCGAAGAACCAGAAGAGCGAGCGCGCCAGCAGCGGATCGGAGCCGGTGTTCCAGTTAGCGATCGCCGGGAAGAGGCCGACCAGGAAGGCGCTGTTTGCCATGGCCGACGGCAGGATTAGGAACAGGATTTCGGCGGCGACGCCCAGCGTGGCGATCTGCCACATGACCATGGTGATGAGCGCGCCCAGGGCCAGGAAGGGCGTCGTTGCATCGGGGTTCTCTTTGCGCCAGGCGCCGTAGGTGAAGTACAGCCCATAGCCCGACACCCACGAGCCGACGACAAGCAGAACCAGGCCGAGATAGAAGGTCCAGTCAGCCAGCATGGGCGGGTAGAAGGTGTAGAGCACCGTGGCGAGGTTGGCGAAGAGCGGGTAGGCCGCCAGCAGCAGCCCGATGGTCATCAGCACGAAGGCCAGCATGTTGATCCACGGGTAGCGCAGCGGTCGCTTGAGGCTGTTGACAACCACGTAGGTGAAGAAGCCGCAGATGAAGAACGTGGTCCACGTCAGCGCGTTGAGCACGCCGTGGATGGTCAGCCCCTGGTAATAGGTCTTGATGCCCGGCGCCAGGTAGCTATACCAGTTGAGTCCGGCGTGTTCTAGGCCCTGGAGCACGCCCAGCCAGAGACCGATGGTGAGGGCGCCGATGCCGACGCCAATGTTCAGGCCGGTGAGGCGGTTAACCGTCTTGTGATCGGAATCGGTGAGCAGGACAGGTCGCGATCCTTCGGCGAGGCCGGCGGCAGGCAAGGTTTGGACAGACATGCGTTCGGTTTCTCCTTCACTGGGCTGCAACTTGTTCCGCTTCAACGATCAACTGGCCGTACATGGTGTGGTGAAGCTGGCCGCAGTATTCGTGGCAGACGAAATCGTACGTGCCAGGCGTGTCGAACTTGGCTTTCAAGGTCGACACTTGGCCGGGCAGGATCATCATGTTGATGTTCGTGCCCTGAATCTTGATGCCGTGCTGGACATCTTGGCTGGTCGTGTAGAAGGTGACCTCGGAACCGGCCGGGATGCGGATTTCGTTGGGCGTGAAGCTCCAGATCTGGGCGCGGATATAGGCTTCGTACTTGCCGGGGGCCAGCTCGCGCAAGCCCGGGTCGGCGAATGGGCTGCCCGGCTCGTAGAGCTTGGTCGGGTCGATGCGTTGGTAGACGCCAGGCACCTGGAAGCCTGACGCAAAGGCGGACACCAGGATGGAAATGAAGAAGATGGCGAGCACTGCCGCCGCGATGCGCATCCACGCGGCCTCGAAGCGGTCGACGTGAAGCGTCTCTTGCGACGGCGCATCGCTTGCCGGCGGCGCGTCGCCGCCTGGTTCGTGACGGGTTTCCGGCACGGGTTCTTGGCGCGGTTCGCTCATTGCGTCACCCCTCTCGACAGCATGGTGAAATAGACGTTGCTCCATAGAAAGATGATGATCAGCGCATAGACCAGCAACAGGGCGATCGTACCGTGGGGCGTATCCGGCTCTTTTTTCACACCAACTCTCCTCGCGTACTTATCGGGCGTCAACCGTTGAACAAACTGTTTGCCAAAATAACAGAATCGCGGCTGCGGGTTATCTCATCAGGTACGTCAGGTCGGCGGCCATGTCTTCGCCCGACGTGCCGTAGGGAAAGATCATGCGTACATATCCCTCGTCGTCGACGAGGATGACGACAGCCGTGTGGTCGACCAAGTAACCGGCTGCGGACGTGCCTTCGTGCCGCTCGAAGAAGATGCCGAGGCGGCTGGCGACCGGCTGGATATCCTCGACTGTGCCGGTCATGCCCAGGAAGCTCGGGTGGAAGTAGGGCAGATAGGTGGAGAGCTGCTCCACCGTGTCGCGTTCAGGATCGACCGAGACCATGATGACCTGGACGTCTTCCGCCCGTTTAGGGCCGAGGGCCTCCATCATGCCTTTGAGGTCGTTGAGCGTCGTCGGGCAGACGTCCGGACAGAAGGTGTAGCCGAAGTAGAGCAGGACGAACTTGCCGCGGAAATCGCTGAGGCTCATCGGCTCGCCCGTCGAGGTCATGAGGGTGAAGTCCGCGGCCTCTTGCGGCGACTGGATCAGCACGCCGTGCAGCTCCGGCGGGCGCAGCCGCCAGGCGAGCAGCGCAGCCAGGGCAAGTGCTAGGATGACGCCTACGCTCATCCACAGGATGCGCGAATAGATGGAGGTCTGGCGGGCGGCTTCCGGCGCGGCAGTGACAATCGGTTCGGTAGGCGTGTTGGGGGCGGTCATGGCTCAGTCCGGGTAGCAGAGGAACAGGTGGGCCGCCTCGTAAGCGAGTCGATTGAGCCCCTCACTGTTCTCCAGTTCTTTGGTGATGAAGTTGATATCGCGCACGATGCGCGCCGGGTCCGGCATGGGCGTGCGGTAGAAGGCGCGCTGGATGCCCCAGCCGTCGACGAGGACGTACATGGGGTCAAAACGGAAAGCGCCGTCATCCGTTTGGTCATAGTAGGCGCCGAACCCCGCGCCGATCACGTTCTTGAGTTGGGCGGGGTCGCCGGTGACGAAATGCCAGCGTTCGCCGGCGAGGCCGTGTTCGGTTGCGAACTGGCTCAGCCGTTCGGGGGTGTCGCGCTGCGGGTCGAACGAAATGGCAACGAACTCGACGGGAACGCTGCTGCCGGCCTCGTCTACCGCCTGTTGGATGGCTTTGAGGCCTTGCACGGTCTGCGCACAGTTGGCGTCGCAGCCGGTATACATGAAAGTGTAATAGACAAGCTTGCCGCGCAGGTCGTCGCTGGTCAGCCGTGCGCCGTTCTGATCGGTGAAGGAGAAGCCGGGCGCGAGCGCGATGCGCGGGAGCACTTGGATCGGCTGGAAGATGGCGAAGGCAAGCGCCCCGAGGACGGGCAGCGCCAGGAGCAGCAGCCAGTACTTCGACAGCGGAAGCCCGCCGCCGAACCGGGTTGGTTTTTGCGCATGCGTCGACAGGCCCACGTTGTCCCTCAAGCGACGATGTGATCGTTGTTCGGCCAAAGCGGGCAGTAGTGTACATGACAACGCACGCCGGTGCAACTGCCACACCTATTGATGAGCGATTTGACGAGTGATTCGCCGCAGAGCGCAGCGGGCGAACCCTCGGCGAGTCCGCTATGCTTATTCGAGGCGACGTGAGAGCCGCTTATCTTGGCTTGTCGCGTCTAAAAGGGGAGTTCGGCGGGCGAGAAGGCGGCGAGCAGCTTCTGCGTCGGTTCGCTGAGGCCTTCGCCGTGGTCAAAGTCGTAGCCGGGGATGGTGAGGAGCCACGCCGCGCCTTCGTAGCCATAGAGGCTGCGAGCGTAGAGCATGAGCAGGGCGGGCGAGAAGTGATGGCCGAGGCTGGGCGAATGCTCATCCGCGACGACGGGGGCGAGGCGGATGTCGTGCGGCCCGACTGCGGTCGTCGCAGCCGCGTCGACGAAGAGGACGATTCCGGCGCCGGCCGCAGCGATCTCCTCAGCCATTTCCGGTTCCAACTGGTGGGATGTGAAAAGCGTGACTGCGCGGCCGTGTCGCCGCCAGGCGGCGGCGATCTTTTCGGCCAAGATCAAGCCTGCGCCGTCATCACGGCGCAGGCTGTTGCCATATCCGATGACGAGAACCGCCTCGTCAGTCGCGGATGATCTCATCCACAACTTCCCCGTTGGCTGCGACCACTTCCACATGCATCGGCATCTTGCCGGCGGCGTGGGTGGAGCAACTCAGGCACGGATCGTAAAGGCGGATGCCGTGCTCCATGCGGTTAAGCACACCCTCGGTCAGCTTGCCGCCGTTGCCGTTGATGTGGTGGCGGGCGATCTGCTGGACCGTGCGGTTCATGGCCAGGTTGTTCTGGCCGGTGGCGATGATCAGGTTGACCTTTTGCAGAATGCCGTCCTCGTTGACATGGTACTCGTGGAAGAGCGTGCCGCGCGGGGCTTCGCTGACGCCCACGCCGACGAGCTGGTTGACATCGGCTCGGCTGCGCACGCGCTCGTCGAGGATGTGCGGATCTTCGACCGTCTCGGCGATCTTCTCCAGGGCGAAGAGAATCTCGATCAGGCGGGCATAGTGATAGTGAAAGGCCGTGTTGACCGCTCGACCTTGCGGCGCGAGCTGGCGGAAGGCGCGCAGCTCTTCGTCGGCCTTGGGGGTGCCGGCGAATTCACAGACGTTGAGCCGCGCCAGCGGGCCGACGCGATACATGCCCATCTTATAGTAGCTGGGGCCGCTGTAGGCGTAGGGCTTGTAATAGGGGAACTTGAGATAGGTCCACGGCTCGACCGCTTCGCCGATGATCTCGCGGTAGCGGGCGGGTTCGAGGCCCGGTTCCAGGATTTTGCCGCCGCTGTCGACGACGCGCAGCAGCCCGTCGTAGTGCTCTAGCCCGCCCTCAGGCGTGACCAGGCCCATGTAGAGGCTGGGGAAGTTGCCGTAGTGGGCGGCTTCGTCCTCGTAGCCGGCGCTGGCGTCTTTGAGCAGCGTCAGCGCCAGGTCGATGGTGTCGAAGGCTTCCGGCAGCATGTCCTTGATCCGGTCGCGGTTTTCGGCGGACAGCGGTTCTCGCACGCCGCCGGGCACGGTCCAGGCCGGATGGACGCTGCGACCGCCGAGGATGCGGATCGTGTCCTGGCCGAACTTGCGCAGGCGGATGCCCTTGCGGGCGATATCGGGGTGCTTTTGAATCAGACCGACTACGTTGCGCAGGGCCGGGTCGCTGTCCATGCCCAGCAGCAAGTCCGGGCTGCTGAGGTGAAAGAAGCTAAGGGCGTGGCTCTGTACGATCTGCGCCCAGTTGAGCATGCGGCGCAGCTTGGCCGCGGTGGGCGGGATGCGCACGCCCAAGATGGCGTCGCCGGTCTTGGCGGAAGCCAAGAGGTGGCTGATTGGGCAGATGCCGCAGATGCGCGCGGTGATGCCGGGCATCTCCCAGAAGTTGCGGCCTTCGCAGAACTTCTCGAAGCCGCGGAACTCGGTGACGTGGAAGCGCGCGTCCTCGACCTGACCGCTGTCGTCCAGCATCAGCGTGATTTTTGCATGACCTTCGATACGGGTAACGGGATCGATGGTGATCGTCCTCGTCATAGTCGCCTCCTGAAAGAAGAAGTGTGTCGATGTCGGCGGCATGCGCCGGAACGGAATGTGCGAGCAACTACCCGAACAGACGCATTTCCGGCTCAAACTCTACCGATTGGCCGGCTAGCAGCGCGCTGACTGCCGTCCAGATGCGATCCGTGTCCGGCGGGCAGCCGGGGATGAATGCGTCAACCTTGATCAGTTGATGCAAGGGAATCACACGGGGGAGCAGCGCCGGCATGATGTCGTCGTCGTCGCCGTGCGGCGCGCTGCCCGGCCCTTCCTGGTAGACCTTGGTCAACAGATCATCGACTTGGAGCCGGTTGCGCAGGCTGGTCACGTTGCCGGTGACGGCGCAGTCGCCGAAGCTGACGACGATCTTGCTGCGCTCGCGGATTTCCTTGGCCAGTTTCACGTGGTCGACGTTGGCGATGGCGCCTTCGACCAGTGTGACGTCGACGTTCTCCGGGAATTCTTTCAGGTCGGCGATAGGGCTGTATACCAGGTCGGCATGAGCGAAAAGCTCCACGAGCCTCTCATCCAGGTCCAAGAAACTCATATGACAACCGGAGCAGCCGCCCATCCACACCGTCGCCAGACGGATTTTGCCGTTGCTGGGCGGAGCGGCGGGCGCTGCATCTTCACGCGGGTTGGTTTGTTTGGGTGCCATGGATCGATTCTTTGCCTCTATGTGTTAGGAGTAGTCCCACTGCTTCTTTTCACGTCCGGTCAGGATCCACTTGAGGAAATCGTGCTGCTTCTCCATTTCCGCAACGGTGGAGCCGCGTAGGGTGAGCGCACCCGTCGGGCAGACCTGTACGCACTTGCCGCACTTGGTGCAGCTATCGCTGTCGCCCCACGACTGGTTGAGACCGGCAATGACGCGCGAGTTGACGCCGCGCCCCATGAGGTCCCATACATGGGCGCCTTCGATCTCGTCGCAGACGCGCACGCAACGGGTGCAGAGAATGCAGCGGTTGTGGTCCAGCACATAGCGTTCGTGGCTGGCATCCATCGGCAGGTCTGGGACCAGATAGTCGTAGCGGACGTTGTCCATGCCGTTCTTGGCGGCCTGGGTCTGCAATTCGCAGTGGCCATTCTGCACACAGACGGCGCAGACATGGTTGCGTTCGGCAAACAGAAGTTCCAGGATCATGCGCCGGTAGTTGTTCAGGCGTTCGGTGTGCGTATAGACGACCATGCCCTCTTGCACCGGCGTTACACAGGCGGCGAACAGGCGTTTGCTGCCCTGAAGTTCGACCATACAGAGGCGGCAGCCGCCGCGGTCGCTTAATCCTTCGAGGTGACAGAGCGTAGGCATTTCGATGCCGAGCTCCTTCAGCAAGGAGAGCAGCGACTGGCCGGCTTGCCCGCTCACCAGTTCATCATTGACAGTCAGTGTCACAACAGGCATCTTATCTGACTCCTCACTGCTAGGCTTCGGCCGGTTCGGCTTGGGCGCCGTTTTGCGAGTAGACGCGGCTGTTCGTGTTCAGTTCCTGCACCGGGATGCGGTTCATCTCGCAAGCTCCGGACGGGCAGCGCCGCTCTTTGATGTGCGCCTCGTATTCCTCGCGGAAGTAGCGCAGGGTGCTGATGACGGGATTGGGCGCATTTTGACCCAGGCCGCAAAGACTGGTGTCGCGCACCAGGACGCACAGTTCTTCCAGCGTCTCCAAGTCTTCGAAGGTGGCGCTGCCGTCGGTGATGCGTTCGAGCAGGCGATGCATCTGGACGGTGCCGACGCGGCAGGGTACGCACTTGCCGCAGCTCTCGTCCATGCAGAACTCGATGAAGTACTTGGCGACGTCCGCCATGCAGCTTCGCTCATCCATGACGACGAGACCGCCCGAGCCCATGATGGAGCCGAGCGCGCCCAAGCTTTCGTAGTCCACCGGGGTGTCAAGGAATTGCGAGGGGATGCAGCCGCCGCTGGGACCGCCGGTCTGGGCCGCCTTGAAGTCGTAGCCGTCCGGGATGCCATTGGCGATGTCGTAGACGATCTCGCGCAGGGTGATCCCCATGGGCACTTCGATCAGGCCGGTCGTGTCGATGTTGCCGGCTAGCGCGAAGATCTTGGTCCCCTTGCTCTTCTCGGTGCCGATGCCGGAGAACCATTCGGGGCCGTTGAGAATGATAGGCGCAATGCTGCCGTAGGTCTCGACGTTGTTGATCAGCGTGGGCTTGCCCCACAGACCTCGCTCAGACGGGTAGGGCGGGCGAGGCACAGGCTGGCCGCGGCGGCCCATGATCGAGGCCATGAGCGCAGTCTCTTCGCCGCAGACAAAGGCGCCAGCGCCGATGCGCACGTCGATGCGGAAGTTGAAGTTGCTCTCCAAGACGCGGCTGCCCAGAAGCCCGCGCCGTTCCGCTGCGCGGATGGCGCGCTGCAAGCGCTGGGCGGCGATGGGATACTCGCCGCGCACGTAGAGGTAGCCCTGGTCCGCGCCGACGGCGTAGCCGGCGATCGCCATGCCTTCCAACAGGCGATGGGGATCGGACTCCATCATCGTGCGGTCCATGTAGGCGCCGGGGTCGCCCTCGTCGCCGTTGGCGACGACGTATTTCTTGTCGCCTTCAGACTTGCGCACCAGGTCCCACTTAATGCCGGTGGGGTAGCCGGCGCCGCCGCGCCCGCGCAGGCCGCTCTTGGTGAGGGTCGCGCAGACCTCTTCCGGCGTCATCTCGCGCAGGGCATGGGCAAGCGCGGCATAGCCGCCCCTAGCCACGTAGTCTTCGAGGCGTTCCGGGTCGATCTGTCCGCTGTTGGCGAGGACGACTTTCTTCTGCTTAACAAAGAAGGGCATGTCGGCGGGCAGCACGTTTTCGCTGACGGGCTTGCTCTGCGTGACATGCTTGGCGACGATCTCTTTCGCCACTTCGGGGGTCACTTTTTCGTATACGACGTCTTCCTGTCCCGGCATCTTCACCGTGACGAGCGGCCCGCGGCTGCAAGGACCCATGCAACCGGTAGCGACTACCTCGACCTCGGCATCGAGATTGCCATCGGTCAGGGCTTGCTTCATGGCTTCGCTCACGGCGGTGCTGCCGGAGGACAGGCAGGGCGTGCTGGCGCAGCAAAGCAGACGGCAGCGGAACGCATTTTGCCGGTCCGTCTCCGCCTGCGCCATGTTCTGGAGTTCAACTCGGTTCATAGAGCAATTGCCTCACGTTGAAAGTGATTAGGCCGGGACAGATTGTGGTTTCTTAGAGGCGAGCCGTTCCTTCACCTGGTCGAGGACTTCCTCAGGCGAAAGGCGGCCCATCACTTCGCCGTCCAGCACGATCACTGGGGCCAAGCCGCAACTGCCGAGGCAGCGGGCGGCCGCCACGCTGAACTTGCCGTCCGGGGTCGTCTCGCCCGGTTCGATGCCGTATTCGTCCTGAAGCTTGGCGACGATCTCGGCGGCGCGCTTGACATAGCAGGCCGTGCCCATGCAGATAGTGCAGGAGTGTTCGCCTTGCGGCTCAAGCGTGAAGAAGTGATAGAACGTCGCCACGCCATACACCCAGCTCATGGGCAGTTTGAGCTGTTGCGCCACGTAGATCATGAGGTCTTCGCTCAGATAGCCGAAGGATTCCTGGGCAGTGTGCAGAACCTCGATCAGCGCATCCTGCTGGTACTGGAAGCGCTTCAGGGTCCGGTCAATCATTTTGAAGCGCGCGTCACCGCTAGGGTGTTCGGCGCTGGCGCCGTCCGCCGATCGCCTGGCGGCAGCAGGTCTGGCAGCCATAGTGCTCCTTTCAAGAACAACTGTAAAGAAGGATAAGGCACAGTACAGCAACTGATTCGATCACTGCTATGGGACGGTATCCCGGTACTATTTCTCTGCGCCGCGCGAGACTTGAAAACGCGCGGGTGTTCGTATATGCATAACTTATCGTGAAAACGTTCACAATGCCTCATGCATGTGGCGAGACCGCGCCCTAAACCAGTGGTGAGGATTTCACCTGGTCAGTTGGCTAGGTTCCGCCTCGCCTAGAGAGGATCGGGCGTGCCGAAGTCCTTCTTAGCGTTTCGATTCTAGCCTACCACACCGCAGGGCCGCGTGCTTTAACGTGCAGCAAGTTCGTGCTATGATGCACATGTCAAGTAGAACATTGCGCAGATACGGCGCAGCGAGAGAGAGCCTGGGCAAGCCGGGCCGCCGAAGGTGCAAGCCTGTGCATGCCGCCTGGGTGCATGGGTGACACTCTCAGGCAGAAGGATCGTTGTGTCATTGCGACTCTGGAAAGTTCTCCGGCTTTGACGGAGGCGCCGAAGGGGCAACCTCTGCCAAGACGGCAGGGGCAATCTCTCAGGTTGGCGACAGGGCGAACGGGCAGCGTTTTCGTTTGCCCGTTTTTTGTTGCCCGACATCGAGCCATCGAACCGCGCCAGCGGCTCGATGCCATTACCGCAAGAGGAGAATTGACGTGAGCGAATATCAAGCCAAGCGAAATAGCGGGGGCGCTAGCCGCGCGTCCAATGGGGCCGGTCTACCGAGTTCTACGTCCGAAATGGACGTGGCGACAGATCTGGATTCATTTGCGTGCCGGCACATTGGCCCGAGCGCCGCGGACGCGGCAGACATGTTGGCGACTATCGGCGTCTCTTCCCTAGACGAACTGATCGACAAGACCGTCCCGGCTAACATCCGGCTGGGCCGGCCTTTGAACCTGCCTGCGGCGCGAGGTGAGGCGCAGGCGCTGGCCGAGTTGCGCCGCCTGGCCCAAAAGAACCAGGTATGGCGCTCGTATATCGGCATGGGCTACTATGATTGTGTTACTCCCCCAGTGATCCTGCGCAATATTCTAGAGAACCCCGGTTGGTATACGGCCTACACGCCCTACCAGCCGGAGATCGCACAGGGCCGGCTCGAAGCGCTGCTTAACTTCCAGACGATGGTCGCGGACCTGACCGGGCTGGAGTTCGCCAACGCGTCGCTGCTGGACGAAGGCACGGCCGCGGCGGAGGCCATGACCATGTGCAAGCGCGGCCACAAGGCTGCGCCGGCCAACGTCTTTTTCGTTTCGGAGAAATGTCACCCGCAGACCATCGCCGTCGTACAGACGCGGGCCGAGCCGCTAGGCTACGAGGTCGTGGTCGGCGACCACGCATCCTACAACTTCAGCCGGCCTACGTTCGGCGTGCTGGTGCAATACCCGGACACGGACGGCAACGTCGAGGACTATGCTGCGTTTGCCGAGCGCGCCCATGCCGCCGGCGCGCTGGTTGTGGTCGCGACTGATCTGCTGGCGCTTTCGCTGCTGCGCCCGCCCGGTGAGTTCGGCGCCGACATCGCCGTGGGCAGCAGCCAGCGCTTCGGCGTGCCGATGGGCTATGGCGGGCCGCACGCCGCCTTCCTGGCGACGCGCGACGAGTACAAGCGCATCATGCCGGGGCGTCTGGTGGGCGTGTCCGTCGACAGCGCGGGGCAGCCGGCGCTGCGCCTGGCCCTGCAAACGCGCGAGCAGCACATCCGCCGCGACAAAGCTACGAGCAACATCTGCACGGCGCAGGTGCTGTTGGCGGTGATGGCAGCCATGTATGCGGTCTATCACGGCCCCGCGGGGCTGACGCGCATAGCCCGCCGCGTGCGGCTGCAGACACAGGTCTTAGCCGAGGTGTTGGCAAGGCTAGGCTATGGCGTCAACCGCGGCCCGGTGTTCGATACGCTGCGCGTGGACGGCGGGCCGTTCTCGCCGGATGAGCTGATCGAGCGCGCCGCGGCGGAGCGCGTCAACTTGCGGCGCTATGCGGACGGCGCTGTCGGCGTCTCGCTGGACGAAACCGTCAGCGCGGCGGACTTGCAGACGCTTTTCCGCATCTTCGGGCAGGAAGAGCCGGTCGATCCGGCTGAGGCGGCGGCAAGGGCGGCAACGTCCTATCCGGCGCCTCTGGCGCGCACCAGCGAGTTCCTGACGCACCCCGTCTTCAACTCATTCCACACCGAGACGGAGATGATGCGCTACATCTTCCGTCTACAGCAGAAGGACCTGTCGCTGGCGCATTCCATGATCCCGCTGGGCTCGTGCACCATGAAGCTCAACGCAGCCAGCGAGATGCTGCCGATCACTTGGCCGGAGTTTGCCCGGCTGCATCCCTTCGCGCCGCTGGAGCAGGCCGCAGGTTATCAGGAGTTGTTCGCCCGGCTTTCGCGCGATCTGGCCGAGATCACCGGCTTTGACACGATGTCGTTGCAGCCCAACGCAGGCTCGCAAGGCGAATATACCGGCCTGCTGACCATCCGCGCCTACCATCTGGCGCGCGGCGAAGGCCATCGCCGCGTTTGCCTGATCCCATCCTCGGCGCACGGCACCAATCCGGCCAGCGCGGTGATGGCGGGCATGGAGGTCGTGGTCGTGCGCTGCGACGACGAGGGCAATGTCGACCTGGATGACCTGCGCGCCAAGGCGGCGCAGCACAGCGACAACCTCGCCGCCATCATGGTCACCTACCCGTCGACGCACGGCGTGTTCGAGGAAGGCGTCGTCGAACTGTGCCGCATCGTCCACGAGCACGGCGGGCAGGTCTATATGGACGGGGCGAACATGAACGCGCAGGTCGGCCTATGCCGTCCGGGCGACATCGGCGCGGATGTGTGCCATCTCAATTTGCACAAGACCTTCGCCATACCGCATGGCGGCGGCGGGCCGGGCATGGGGCCGATCGGCGTAGCCGCGCATTTGGTCCCCTTCCTGCCGGGCAGTCCGGTCGTGCCGGGCGTGGGCGGCGAGCAGTCGGTGGGCGCAGTCGCGTCCGCGCCGTGGGGCAGCCCCTCGATCCTTCCGATCTCCTATCTGTACATTGCCATGATGGGGGCGGAGGGCTTGACCGAGGCGACCAAGTACGCCATTCTCAACGCCAACTATGTGGCGGCTCGTCTACAGCCGCACTATCCCGTACTCTACCGCGGGGCCAATGGAACGGTGGCGCATGAGTGCATCATCGACGTGCGTCCGCTCAAGGAGGCGGGTATCGAGGTCGACGACATCGCCAAGCGGCTGATGGATTATGGCTTCCACGCGCCCACTATGTCCTTCCCGGTGGCAGGCACGCTGATGATCGAGCCGACGGAGAGCGAATCGAAAGCCGAACTGGACCGTTTCTGTGAGGCCATGTTCGCGATTCGGGAGGAGATCCGCGCGGTGGAGGAGGGCGAGAGCGACCCGCACGATAATCCGCTGAAGGGCGCGCCGCACACCGCCCAGGCGGTGTCGAGCGATGAGTGGGATCGGGCCTATTCGCGCGAGCAGGCGGCTTACCCGGCGCCGTGGGTGAAGGAGTTCAAGTTTTGGCCGGCGGTCGGGCGCATCGACAATGTGTACGGCGACCGTCACATCGTGTGCACATGCGCGCCGATAGAGGCGTATGCGTGAGGCGACAGGGGTCAGGCGTCACGAGTTGTCCGTCATTCCTGACTCGTGACTCGTGACTCGTGACGAATGACTCATGACGCCCGGCTAGTCTGATGCTAAGATCTCTTCACGCCGGCGGCGCGAGAGGCCGGCCAAGACAAGGTCGTAGGACTCCTGGATCATGGCGTCCACGACCGGCGGCGGCACGCTGCCGTCGAGCGTGACCGTGTTCCAGTGGCGCTTGTTGAAGTGGTAGCCGGGCCGGACCGCGGGGAACTCATCGCGCAGGGCGAGGGCGTGCAGCGGGTCGCACTTGAGGGAAACGGTCAACGGCTTGGCTTCCCAGGCGACCAGGGCGAACATTTTGCCGCCCACTTTGTAGACGAGGGCGTCGGGGCCGAACGGCGTCTCTTCGCTTGCGCCGGGCATGGCGAGCAACTGGGCGCGCAGGCTGTCTAGGTTCATGGGGGTATTGTATCATGAACCTGTAGCAGTTCGCAGGGTCGGAAGGTGCGGCCTGTGAAATGGTGGGAACAAATGCATGGCCGCGTCCCGTCCTTTGTATGAGGCGTTTATGCCGGACGCCGCTGTTACACAAAATATGGCGAAAACAAGCCAAATGTGACGATCGGATTTCGCCAAGCCCAAATGCACAAGGAAGAGAGAATCATGCCAAGAGTAATGTCTATCCGGGCGTGGCTGGCTGTCACCGCGCTTCTGTTGGTGTTGGGTGCAACCGGCTGTGCGGCGTCGTCTCCTGCGGAAATGGCGCCTGTGCCTGCGGAGATGGCCGAAGTGAGGCAGGAGTACGTCATGGAAGCGCCTGCCGCAGGCGGCGAATATGCCGTCGTCGCGCCGGCCCCGGACCTGACGCGCAAGGTGATCGCCAACGCCCGCATCGAACTCGTCGTCGCCGATACGGAAGCGGTCGTGCGCCGTATCGAAGGGCTGGTGGACGGACTGGGCGGCTATGTGTCCAACGCCAACTTGTACAAAGGCTCCTACGGCGGGGCGGACCTGTTGCGCGGCATGCTGACATTGCGCGTCCCGGCGCAGTCGCTGGAGACGGCGATGGATGCGCTGGAGGAGATGGCGCTGGACACGCGCTCCCGCTCCATCGACCGGCAGGATGTGACCGACCAATACAGCGACGTCGAGGCCCAATTGCGCAACCTGGAAGCCACCGAGAACGAGTTGCGCGAACTGCTTGCGGAAGTGCGCGCCCGGCCCAATGCCACGCCGGAGGACATCCTGGCGGTGCATCGCAGCTTGACCGAAGTTCGGGGGCAGATCGAGCAGTTGCAGGGGCGCAAGAACGTGATGGACAACCAGATCGCGCTCAGCACCATCGACGTCACCTTGACGCCGGATGCGGCCACCCGCCCGGTCGTAGAGGAAAAGTGGCGGCCCGTAGCGGCGCTGCGCGATGCGTCGCGAGCGCTGGTGTCGGCGCTGCAGTTCCTCGGCGATCTCGCCATTTGGGTGCTGGTGTTTATCGTGCCGATTATGCTGGTGTTCCTGATCCCGCTCGCCATTGTCGTCTGGGTGGTGCGGGCGCTAGTGCAGCGGCGGCGGCGCAAGCGGGCGAACCAGCCGACATGACATAACGTGTGATTGGCGGAATGAACACGGCTGGACGGCACAAGTTGCTGTCCAGCCGTTTGTTGTTGTGCGTAGCGATTGGGGCGAAGTGCGTGTGCGGATGTCGCCTAGAATAGCCCGCCGATCCAGGCGGTGAGGGGATCGATGAGGCCGAAGAACTCGAATATCGAGTAGACTATCACCACGAGCAGCAGACGGCGCACCCAGACGGCCGCGTCCTTGGCCGTCATCATGTATTTTGCTGCGGCCCACGCCCCGATGCTCTGTCCCACGGCTAGAAGCAAGCCGAGCGGCCAGTTGATCAGGCCAGGGGTGAACATGAAAACGACGAGTGCGACGACGGTGGTGGCGAGTACGATCATGAGCTTGATGGCGTTGGCGTGCACCAGGCTGTAGCCGAGGCCAAGCACCATAGCCGCGAGGATGAAGACGCCCACGCCGGCCTGGATGAAGCCGCCATAGACGCCGATGGCGAAGAACACAACCAGCGTCCACCACGCCGGGCGTCCTTCTTTGACGACGGAATGCTGGCGCAGCCATTTCTCGGCGTTGAAGAGCACGACAAAGAGCATGATGACCATGACAATGCCCAGCGCCAGGTTCATCTGGTCCTTGTCGAGCTTAGAGGCGATCCAGGCGCCGACAATTGCGCCGGGCAGCGCCGGCAGCACCAGCCACATGCCGCCCGCCAGGTTCATCTTGCCGCTGCGCTGGAAGGTGGCGATGCCGACAATGTTTTGGAGGGTCACGCCTACGCGGTTGGTGGCGTTGGCGACATTGGCGGGCAAGCCGAGCAGCACCAGCATGGGCAAGGTCACCACCGACCCGCTGCCGGCCAGGGTGTTGATGATGCCGGCGAGAATGCCGGCGAAGATGGCGAGGATGTAGATATACCAAGCGTTTTCCATCGTGTTGTCTTCTTTACTTTGGCTGACCGCGGGTAATAATATCGCGCTACATGCTGAACAGATGGATAGGGTCGAGGACACGAGTCAGGCGTCACGAGTCAGGCTTGACGGATGACAGATGACTCGTGACGCCTGGCGTCTATAAATTCGGCACGATCTTGGCGAGCCGTTCGACGGTGCGCTCCAAGTCATGCATGTGCGTGGCGAAGCTGAAGCGCACATGCCCTTCGCCGGCCTGCCCAAAGGCGATGCCCGGCGTAGTGGCGATCAGGCCCTCTTCCAGCAGGATGCCGGCGATCTCCAGGCTGCTCTTTTTCGTAGCCGTGAAGCGCGGGAAGATGTAGAACGCGCCTTCCACCGGCGGGCATTCGAGGCCGGGGATCTCTTCCAGCGCGTCGAGCAGGAAGCGACGCCGCTCGGCGTAGGCGGCTGTCATTTGGCGCACCACATCTTGGGGACCGTTGAGTGCGGCCGCGCCTGCCGCCATCGTGAAGCTGGCCGCGGATGTGATGCTTTGCGTCTGGTAGGTGCGCGCCAACTTGGCAATGGGTGCAGGCGCAGCAAGCCATCCCAGACGCCAGCCGGTCATGGCGTAGGCCTTGCTGAAGCCGTTGACGATCAGGGTGCGCTCCGCCATGCCCGGTTCGGCTGCCAGGCTGTGATGCGTCGCACCGTCAAAAAGGATGTGCTCGTAGATCTCGTCGGTGAGCACGTACAGGTCATGTTCTTGCGCCACGGCGACGATGGCGTCGATCTCGGCGCGGGTTAAGACGCGGCCGGTTGGGTTGTTGGGGCTGTTGACCATGAGCAGCTTGGTGCTCGGGGAGACGTAGCGGCGCAGGAGTTGCTCGCTCACCGTGAAGCCGTCCTCGCCGCGCAGGGGCACGCGCACCGGCGTTGCGCGGTTCAGTTCGACCATCGGCGCGTAGCTCACCCAGGACGGGTCGAGGATCATCACTTCGTCGCCGGGGTTGAGCGTGGCTGCCAGCGCTATGTAGAGCGCCCACTTGCCGCCGGGGGTGACGAGCACCTGGCTGGGCGTGATGTGATCGACGTTGTTCTCACGCTTGAGCTTGGACACGATGGCTGCCAGCAATTCCGGCGTGCCGAACGAGGGCGGGTAGTGGGTGTCTCCCGCCTGGATGGCCTGGAATGCCGCATCCACGATGTGCTGGGGCGTGTTGAAGTCCGGTTCGCCGCCGGCTAGGTTGATGACATCCTTGCCCGCCGCGGCCAGTTCGCGGCCTTTCTGCATCATGGTGGCGGTAACGGAGGCGGGCACGCTTTCGACAAGCTGGGATAAGCTCTTCATCGCTCGCTCGTTTCTCTTCGTTCGTTTCTTTGGTTAGGCTTGCGTGGCGCGCAGCACGCCGGCGATGGCTTCGCATAGATACTCCATGTTGGCCTCGGTCATGCCGGCGACGTTGATGCGGCCTGAGCCGACGGCGTAGATGCTGTACTTGTCGCGCAGCAGCTTGACTTGCTCCGCGCTGAGGCCGGAGAATGAGAACATGCCGCGCTGCCGGGCGATGAAGTCGAAGTCCTGCTGCACGCCTTTTTCGTTGAGCGTCTCGACGAAGAGGTGGCGCATGGCGTTGATGCGCTCGCGCATCTCCGTGACTTCCTGCTCCCACTGGCGGTGCAACTGGGCGTCGTTGAGGATGGCGCTGACGATGGCGCCGCCGTGCGCCGGGGGATTCGAGTAGTTGGTGCGCACGGCCAGTTTGACGTGGCTGGCCGCGGCCTGCGCCGCTTCTGCGCTGGAGGCGACCACGGTCAGCGCGCCGACGCGCTCGTTGTAGAGGCCGAAGTTCTTGGAGTAGGAGTTTGCGATGAGGATGTCGCCGCCCGTGCCGCACATGGCGCGCACGCCGGCTGCGTCCTGTTCCAGCCCTTCGGCGAAGCCCTGGTAGGCGAAGTCGATCAGGGGCATGACGCCGCGCCCGGCGACGATCTCGCCCACCTGCCGCCACTGCGCCGGCGCCAGGTCGACGCCTGTCGGGTTGTGGCAGCAGCCATGCAGCACGAGCACATCGCCGGCGGGAATGTCCTGCAGGGTTTCGATCATAGCCTCGAATTTGACGCCGTGCGCGGCGGGATCGAAGTAGGGGTAGGTGCGCACGGCAAGACCGGCCGCCTTGAAGATGCCGGGGTGGTTGGGCCAGGTTGGGTCGCTTACCCAGACGGTTGCGCCAGGCATGGTGGCGGCGATGAAGTCCGCGGCCACGCGCAAGGCGCCTGTGCCGCCGGGGGCCTGTGCCGTGGCGGCGCGCTTATTGGTCACGATCTCGTGATCGGCGCCGAAGAGCAGTTCTTGGGTGGCGCGCTGGAAGGCCGGGCTGCCGTCGATGGGCAGGTAGGACTTGGTCTTTTCCGAGGCGAGTAGGCGCTCTTCCGCCAGGCTCACCGTGCGCAGGATGGGCGTGTTGCCGTCTGCGTCCTTATAGACGCCAACGCCCAGGTTGATCTTGCGCGGGTTGGGGTCCTGCTTAAAGGCCTCGGTCAGGCCGAGGATGGAGTCCGGCGGAGCCGGCGTCAGTTTTTCAAACATAGCGACAGGTCACCTCAGTGCGTCCAGAGATTTGGGAATCGACCGCTGCTTAGGCGGCAAACAGATCGGTAAATGCGAACTTCTCGACATCGACCAAGCCCTGGTCGGTCAATTTGAGCTTGGGGATCACTTCCAGAGCCATGAAGCTCATCGCCATGAACGGATCGTGCAGGCGTGAACCTTGAGCTGAGGCCGCTTCCAACAGCGCATCGTATGCCTTGCGGACTTCGGCAATGGGCGCGGCGCTCATCAGCCCGGCGACGGGCAGGGGCAGCGCGGCGATTACGTCGTCGCCCTCGGTGACGACCAGCCCGCCGCCCATCTCGCCGATGGCGCGTGCCGCGCTCCACATGGAGCCGTCGTCGGCGCCGATCACGACCAGGTTGTGGTGGTCGTGGGCGACCGTTCCGGCAATGGCGCCGCTCTTCAGCCCGAAGCCCTGAATGAAGCCGAGACCCGTTGCGCCGCTGCGCTGGTGCCGGTCGATGACGGCCATCTTGAGTACGTCACGCGCCGGATCGGCGACGGCTTCGCCGGCCTCGATCTTCGCTTCCAGGACGCGCTCTTCCGTGACAAGTTGGTCCGGTACAGCGCCGATGACGCGCACCATGTCGCCGCGTGCCGGGATGCGGAAGGAAAGCGCGTCCCAATCGACGTTGATGGCGCCGGTTACTTCCGGCGGCGGCGCAGGCGCGGCCAGGTCGACGCCGGACGCCAACTGCCCATCGGAGGCGACCAGCCGTCCGCCGGCAAAGACGAGGTGCGGGGCGAAATTCTGCAAGTCGTCGAACACAATCAGATCGGCGACGCACCCCGGTGCGACTGCACCGCGGTCATGCAGGCCGAACCATTCGGCCGGGTTGAGGGTCGCCATACGCAGCGCGTCGATGGGGTCGATGCCGAAGGCGATGGCTTCCGCAACCATGTAGTCGATGGACCCCTGGTCGAGCAGATCGCCGGGGATGCGGTCGTCGGTGCAGAAGCAGATGCGCCGCGCGTTGTGCGGCGTGACGAGCGGGAGCAGGGTGTGCAGGTTGCGTGCGTTGGTTGCCTCACGGATCAGAATAT
>Ga0334887_1002422_pt1 | contig 20823 bp, 17 predicted proteins | sample GraSluR1_MG_10_FD_207217 | JGI IMG/M metagenome (GOLD analysis project Ga0334887, IMG submission 207217) | Sludge microbial communities from methane-producing bioreactor in Wageningen University, Netherlands - Granular Sludge_18_07-R1 | ecosystem: Engineered > Bioreactor > Anaerobic >...
GGCGGAAGCAGGGGAATCCCGCGCCGGCCGTCTTCCCGGGTAACCCCTCGCTCCACACCTCCTCCCCGCCCCGCCCTCCGCCGCCCGTCTTTCTACCTCTGGGCTCCAGTTGCACCCATCCCCTTGGTCGCCCGGCGGGCCGTTGTGCGCACGTTGAATGGCTCTGCGGTGGCTGTGGTACCCTTGCTCCGGTGAGCGTATTCCCCGTTCGTCGCGGCGTGGGTGTGCCGTCGTCGGCGAGGGCGCTCACCGTGGCACAGGCTCAATCAGCGCGCCTCCGCGTGAGTTCCTCCATGGAGTGCGTATGCCGGATCGGGGCAGGTTCTTCTTGACGACTCCTCGCGATGAAGTGGAGCCCTCTGTGGGCACGTACGCGGTTGTGGCGTCCCCGGCGGGGGGACAAGACGGCGGGTCTGCGTTCGGGAGCAGGCCGGGTTCCGGGCCGCAGGGGTACATGCCGAAGGGCGGCCTCTACGGCCATCGGGCCCAGCTCGCTGTGGTATGCGCGGCGAGCTTCGTGGTGTGGGCGGGCTTCGGTGCTGTTCTGCCCTATCTGCCCGTGTTCCTTCGGGAGCAGGCACACGCCTCCCTGTTCACCGTAGGTGTGGTGGCAGCCGCCTTCTACGTGGGCACGTTCCTCTTTGCCGCCCCGTTCGGACGTCTGAGTGATATCGTGGGCCGGAAGCCCATGATGGTGATGGGCGTGTGCTTGTACTCGTTGGCCACCGCCCTCTTCGTCTCCACCACCAACCCCTACTGGTTCGTGGTGTTCAGACTGCTCGAGGGAATGGGGGCGGCGGCGGTGACACCGGCCGGCCAAGCCTTCATTGCCGACATCACCCCTGACTCCGAGCGCAGCCAGGCATATGGGTGGCTCACCACGGCTCAGTTCGGTGGCCTTGTGGCCGGTCCTGCTCTCGCGTGGCCGCTCTATGAGCTGGGAGGCGGATCGGGGCCGTGGGCTTTCTATGCGGTCTTCATCTTCGGCAGTGTTCTCTCGGCGTTGAGCGCCTTGAGTCTTCTCGTGGTACTCCGAGAGCCAACGGAGAGAAGACGCATGGCCCGTGCCCGCAGAGCGGAGGGAGAGCGTAGGCCTCCACTCCGTAAACTAGTGACCAGGCCCATCGGGGCGTTTCTCATCGTGGCGGTAACCGGTCACTTCGCGATGGGAAGCTGGGAGGTGCTGTGGAGCATCTGGCTCAGGGAGCTCGGCGCGTCCGTACAGTTCATCGGGGTCACGTGGATAGCCTTCAGTTTCCCCATGCTGCTCGCCTTCCTCGGAGGCAGGCTGGCCGACCGCTATAGCCGCTTCCGGCTCATGTTCATCGGTTACGGCATCTCGGCGGTCGCCTGGATTGTCTACGGAGTCACGCGGAGCCTCACCCTGTTCGTGATCTTCAATGTGGTCGAAGGTATGGCCATCGCCTTGTCGTACCCGGCCAAGCAGGGTTTCCTCGTTCAAGTGGCGCCGAAGCGCTGGATAGGTTCCATCACCGGCCTCGAGCAATCCGCCATGCAGGGGGCGGCATTGGTCGGCACGCTGGTGTCGCCCCTTCTCTTCGGGCTCATCAGCGGCTATGCGATCGGTTTGGGTGGAGTACTCCTTCTCGGAGGCCTCGCTATCTCAGCACCCACTCTCAGGCGGGAATGGCGGCGTCTCAAGGAGGAGGAAGGTGTGCTCAGCTTCGCCGAGACCGAAGCGATCGCGGAGACGTCTTGGGAGGCGCAGTCCGTAGCTGGTGGCCGAGAGGATCCTGGCGGGAGCGCAGCGATGGTGGAGGCCACAGTTGCCGGGGCCTCGACTGCAGCCGGCAAGGCTTCCCCCACGGCGGAGGCCGGGGTGCCGTGAATCGGGAGCCGTGAGCCTGGGGGCGCGGGCAGCGCTGGGTGAGGCGCCCGGGGAGAGGGGTGACCTGGGAGGCGGCGGGCCGGCCTAGAGTAGGAGAAGGGCGATGACGGCCAAGAGGATACCGAGCCCCGCCACTCCGGGCCCATTACTCTTTGCCACCTGTCCGGCATCTTTCAAGAAGCTGCTCACGCACAACTCCTCGTGCGGCCTTCGTGTGGGCCGCGCTTCGCTATCGACACTGGAGATATCGGCAGCTTGGGGCCGCGCCTTTAGCCGCTGCGCGAGGGGAGGGCGGCGGCCAAGGCACGGGCGGCTTCGTCGACTGCGAACGATGGCCATGGAGCCGGGGAGCCGTGGCGGAGCGCGTGTACTGTTCCTGTGGCTTCGGCGGGTTCATCGAGGACGACTCCGATGGTGACGGCCTCGATGCCAGCCGCCGCCAGATCGGCGAGGAGAGGGGCGGCGCTATCTTTTCGGCAGGCAATGAGAAGGCTCCCCGAGGCGATGAGCCCAAGCGGATCGAGAGAGAGAAGCCGGGATATTTCGATCGTCTCCGCATAGAGGGGTATGTGCTCATGGGTGAGGCGCACCGCCCAGCCTCCCGCCGCACTCAGCTCCCTCGAGGCCGTGGCCAAGCCTCCCTCGGTGATGTCGTGCAGTGCGGAGACGCCGTCGCAGCGGGCGGCAGTGCGGGCCTCCGCCACCACGCCGATGTGGCTCAGGAGCTTCCTACCGGCGGAGAGGGTGGCCGGGTCGATGCCGCGACGGAGGAGCTCTTCGCCCATCTCCCGGGCCAGAAGAGCGGTGCCCTCCACCGCCAATCTCTTGGTGAGAATGATGTGGTCTCCGGGTCTCATCGTGCTCTTGCGCACGAGTGTCGAGGAGAATGCCGTGCCGGCCATGGTCCCTGCGACCACGGGTCTCGTCACGGCGCCGGTTATCTCCGTGTGGCCTCCACAGAGTGAGATACCCATGGCCGCGCAGGCGTCGCGGATGCCTTCCATGAGCGACAGCAGGGCCGAAGGAGTCGACCCTGCTGGGAAGAGCACGGTGGCAAGGTACCAGCGGGGCACTCCCCCGAGCGACACCACATCGTTGGCGTTCACCTGGAGCGCGTAGGTGGGCAGTTCCTCGGTGGCGAAGGTGATCGGGTCACACTTCAAGACAACGCCGTGGCCGGGCTCGACAGCCACCACCGCGGCGTCCTCTCCCAGGGCGGGCCCCACCAGTACGCTCGCATCGGGCGAGAGCCCGGCGAGAAAGGGTTGGAGGAGGTCGTTGGGGAGTTTTCCCTCGGGGAGGGCGAGGCCGAGACGCACCATGTCAGGCAGTTCGGTGAGCGAGGAGATGCGGAAGTCGGCGGAGACGTGCGCCAAGTGATTGGCGGTGCGGTTCTCGAGGAGCACGGTGACTGCCCCCGCCCGTGTGCCGGCTTCGATGTCGTGGGTGTAGTCGCCAACGATCATGACCTCCTCGACCGCGACGTCGAGCAGGCGGGCTGCTTCTACGATGCCGTCGGGGGCGGGCTTGGGTGGCAGGGGGAGGTCGCGGGTCATGATCAGGGCGAAGTCGGCTGCGGAGATGCCGGTGAAGTTCTCGAGCGCTCTCTCCACCGAGGTCAAGGAGTTTCTCGTGATGATGCCGAGGGCAAGGCCTTGTGTGCGAAGATAGCCGACGGTCTCCTCTGCCGCCTCGTTCGGCTTAGACAAGGCGGCAGCTTCGAGCTCGAATCTTTCCAAGAGGGCAAAGGCCTCAGCCTGTTGGCCGCTGTCGGCCAGCGTCTCAATGTACTCCAGAACCTGTGTGCCCGGCGGGTTACCTATGGCCCGGCCTATCTCCGCGAAGTCGAGCAGTCCGGGTTCTGTGAGCGTACCGTCGAAATCGAAAAGCACGGCTTTCACGCGGAAGGGTCTCATGGGCGGCCTCCGTGCCGGCGGGCTCGGTCCGAACCGGGCGGAGAGTGGCGGACGGTACCGTGGCCCGTGTATATCACCTTCTCCATGTCTCCTATTGTGCCCCAAGTGCACGGGCTCCGCATCCGGCCGGCGTCGCGTCCCACCGCGCACCCGCCGCCATCCGTTCGTCGCGTCCCACCGCGCACCCGCCGCCGTCCGCCCGTGCGAGGTCCGCACCACTGCCGGCAGCCCTCTGGGGGACGCATAGCCCCGAAGGAGGGTGGACTCAGGTAGGATGAGTGTGGTAGCCGGTGGCGGACGTGGGGGTGACGGGTGTTCTTCGGGGCCGAGCAGGAGAGGCGTGAGCAGGCGGCGCTTGTGGCGCGTGGGGCGGCGGAACCCGATCTGGTGGTGTCGGGCGTGACGCTCTTCGTGGCTTCTACGGGCGAGTTTCTCGAGGACCACGATATCTGGATCAAGGCCGGTCTTATCGCCTGCACGGGGCCGAGCCGCGCCATGCCCGAGCCCGGGGGTGCGCAGATCATCGCCGGCGAGGGCCTCACGGCTGTTCCCGGCCTCATCGATGGCCACACTCACGTGTTCACGCAACTCGGAGTGGAGGAGTTCGTGAGGCGTGTCCTTCCCACGGGGGTCACCACCGTGGTGGCGGAGACCGATGAGCTGCCCCGCGTGACGGGACTTGCCGGCTACCGGGCGGTGGTCGAGGCTCTTCGTCCCCAGCCTCTGAGGTTCTTCTTCACCGTATCGCCCCTCCCGGGTCTCACCGAAGAGGAGGAGATCATGGCACCTTCCGTGGAGGAGGTACGTGAAATCCTTCGCGATGAGCGCTGTCTCGGCTTGGGCGAGATCTATTGGGGCAATCTATTGCTCGAGAACTCCCAGGGGAGAAGGCTTCGGGAGCTTGCGGCTCTCGCCTTGAAGGAGGGGCGGCTCATAGAGGGCCACACCGCCGGAGCCCGCGGTCTCAAGCTTCAAGCCTACACCGGCTTTGGCCCCACCTCCGACCACGAGCCCATCTCCGAGGAAGAGGTACTCGAGAGCCTCCGCCAGGGATACTGGGTGCTGGTGCGCGAGGGGGCGGTGCGGAGGGAGCTCGAGGCGGTGAAGGGCATCTTCGGTCGGCCGCTCGACCTGCGTCGACTCGCCCTCTGCACCGACGGGCAGGATGCGGCCGGTTTCGCCGAGGAAGGGTATCTGGACTGGTCTCTTCAGCGGGCGCTCGCGATGGGCGCGTCGCCCGCACTCGCCTACCGCATGGTGTCACTCAACGTGGCCGAGCACTTCAGACTGGACCATGCGCTCGGCTCCCTGGCGCCCGGCCGCTTCGCCGACTTGGTGCTCATCCCGTCTCCGGGGCGCTACGAGCCGCGGCTCGTGCTCGCGGCAGGACGGCCGCTGTTCGAGGAGGGAAGAGTGTTGGCCGAACCCGTGCCTGTCGCATTCCCGCCCGAGTTCTCGAAGACGGTGCGCGTGGCGGGAGTGGTGATCGACCTGCCCCCTCGGCACGGCCGGGTGCGGGCCATGGAACTCGTGAGCCGGTTGGTGACGAAGGAAGCGGTCCTCGACCTCGATGATCCGGCTACTGCCGCCGACGTGTGCTTCGCGGTCGCGGTGGATAGGGTGCACGGGCGGGGGGTCTTCGCCGGCTTCATCAAGGGGTTCGGACTCAGAGAAGGCGCATGCGCCTCGACCATGTGTTGGGACACCACGGATCTGCTTGCTGTGGGTAGGGACGTGGAGTCCATCGAGACGGCGATGGCCCGGCTCGGAGAGCTGGGCGGAGGGGCTGCCTTCGCCGTGGGGTCGGAGGTGGTTGCCGAGAGTCCGGCTCCCCTGTGCGGCATCTGCTCGCTCGATGCGGCCGAGGAGGTGGCCGGCCGGCTCCGCTCGGTGGAGGAGGCGCTCGCGGCGCGCGGAGTCCCCTGGGAGAAGCCGGTGCTCACGGTGAGCACATTGGCCACGGCCTCGATCCCTCAGCTGCGGCTGACCCACCGCGGCTACGTGGGTCTCCGTGACCGCGTCGTTCTCTCGGTCGAGGTGTGAGCCTCGCCGCTTCGCCTAACGGGTGAGCTTGGGGAGGACGTCCTTCGCCCAGGTCTCCACGGCGTCCAAGTCGCGGAAATCACCGGGAGCCAGGCCGCCCTTCTCCGCAATCTTCTTCATGATGAGGCGCACGGGAGCGCTCAGCTTGTCCGGAGCGTAGATGCCACCGAACAGGCCGCGGTCGACCGGTTCCACCAGCTCGGCCAGAGGATCGAGGTAGGCCGAGGCCTCACTCCGGTGCTGCTCGGAATCTTCGATCATGGTGAGACAGACACAGAAGTAGGCGACGGGAAGCTCCGCCAACGCGGTCGAGTTCTTCTTGAGGAAGGTGGCCACCCTGCCGTGGGGCCTCCCGGCGCGGATGGCCGTGCCCACGATGACGGCATCGTAGGGAGAGAGATCCTTCACGCTCTTGGTGGGCATCACCTCCGCCTCGGCACCTTCCTGCCGCAGGGTCTCCGCCACCTTCTCCGCCACTCCCGCGGTCGAGCCGGTATGGGTTGCGTACGTCACGAGCACCTTTGCCGTCATGGATGCACTCCTCTCCCCTCATGCAGAATGCCGGGTCACGAGCAGACGTGTGTCAGCCAGCGGGGAGAATAGTGCCCGTTCGGCCGGGAGGCAAACGTCCGCACTTGACGTGGGCGCGCAGAGACCCCATGCTTGAGCTTCCCAGTCACGTGAAGGCAGGCCATCATGACACACTCACAGTCTTTCGACCGAGAAAGAGAGAACGGTGGCACCACGGACGCGCGCTGCTGCGAGGGCACGCCGGGCTCCTCCTCAGCGTCCCCTGCGGGCCCGCCGCTTCCCCCGCCGGACACCGATCTCTCCTTTCTCGATGATCCACGGATTCTCGCCGAACTCTTTCCCCTCGGCTACATGGACTACGGGCGCTTCGGCGCCTCAGGTTCAGAGATGATCCACGGGCGAACGGGTTTCTTCGAGGTCGAGCAGGGAGTCCGTCTGGGTTGGGGATTCTGGGTCAAGAGCCTCGAGGCACCCACCCTCCTCTACTTCCACGGCAACGGCGAAACCGTGGCCGACTACGACTGGTTCGCTCCCGCCTACCTGGAGCGGGGCATGAACCTCTTTGTCATCGACTACCGGGGATACGGCAAGAGCAGCGGCGAGCCCACTTTCGTGAACACTCTGAGCGACGCTCGCACGGTCTTTGCGGCCTTGCGGCGCCTGCTTGCGGAGGAGGGATTCCGCGACAGCGTGTTCGTGATGGGGCGTTCCATCGGGAGCATTCCCGCGTGTGAGCTGGCCGCTCATCATGACGGCGAGTTCAGGGGGCTCATCATTGAGTCCGGCGCAGCCAACAACTTCCGCTATCGTTGGAGGCGGCATCTGCCTCGGCGGGAAAATGCCCTTGGTGAAGACGGTGTGTTCTTGAACAAGGTGAAACTGAGGGGTTACGGAGGACCCCTTCTCCTCCTTCACGGGCTGCATGATGCCATCGTGCCTTTCTCGGAAGCAGAGGAGAACCACCGCAATGCGGGCTCTCCGGACAAGCGGTTGGTGTCGATCGAAGCGGGCCACAACGACATCATGAGCGTGGATGGGGCCACGTATTTCGGGGCAATCGAGGAGTTCGTGGAGGAGCACGATCTGCCCTCTGTCTGAGGAGCTCTGTCTGAGGCTGTGAGGATCCCATCAAGGCGGCCCAGCGCGGACGGCACCGCACGGTGGCGCTACGTGCTAAGGTGAATGCGCTGGTGATGGCGGAATTCCGCAACAGGTGAGAAGAGACGGGCCGATGCGAGGAGGGACGGGGCGATGACGCCTATCAAGATAATCCCCTGCTTGGACATGAAGGAGGGCCGGGTCGTCAAGGGCGTGCACTTCATCGACATCCGCGATGCCGGTGACCCGGTGGAGAATGCCGCCTACTACCAGGAAGAAGGCGCCGACGAGTTGGCCATGCTCGACATCGCTGCCACGCTCGAGAACCGCAAGACCAGGATCGAGTGGGCCAAGAGAGTGGCCGAGGTGCTGCGCGTACCGCTGGTGATGGGAGGGGGCATCGCCGCGCTTGCTGATATGGAGCCGCTCTTCGAAGTGGGCGTGAGCAAGGTATCGATGAACACGGCGGCCCTGAACGACCCCGGGCTGGTGAGTGACGCCGTGGCCCGTTACGGCTCCGCCCGCATACTCGTGGCCATCGACGGCAGGCACAATCCGGCCATGCCCTCTGGTTTCGAGGTCGTGGTGGCCGGCGGCACCCAGCCGTTGGGCAAGGATGCTGTGGAGTGGGCCAAGGAGTGTGAAGCCCGGGGGGCCGGGGAGCTGCTCCCCACGAGCATGGAGGGCGACGGCACCTTGGCCGGTTACGATATCCCCTTCACCCGGGCCATCGCCGAAGGTGTGGCGATCCCGGTGATCGCCTCCGGCGGTGCGGGCACCCTGGAGCACTTCTATGAAGGTGTAGTCGAGGGTAAGGCTTCGGCGCTGTTGGCGGCCTCGGTCTTCCATTTCCGTACCTTCACCATCCGGCAGGTGAAGGAGTATCTGCACGAGATGGGCGTCCCCGTCAACCTCTGATCGCGGGCGAGTCTGGTCTTCCGGCATGGCGGTCTTCGATCTGGTAAGGGACATCACTGTTGTACTGGCCGTGGCCGTAGCGGTCATGATCGTCTTCAGCCGGCTTCGCCTGCCGCCGATGATCGGCCTCTTCGTGGCGGGTGTCGTGGTGGGTCCCGGTGGTTTCAGGCTCGTGTCCGAGCCGGAGAGCGTGAGCGTTCTGGCCGAACTCGGGGTGGTGCTTCTGCTGTTCACGATCGGTATGGAGTTCTCCATGCCCGAGCTCCTCAAGATGGGTCGCAACCTGGCCATCGGTGGCTCGGTCCAGATGCTTCTGGCCGGGGGAATCGTGTTCGCAGTGGCCTTGGCTTTCGGCGCGGCAGTGAAGCTGGCGGCCCTCTTCGGCATTCTCTTGTCCGTGAGCAGCACCGCGCTCGTTCTTCGCCTCTATCAGGGGAGAGGCGAGATCGACACACCCCACGGACGCAACAGCCTGGGTATCCTACTCTTCCAGGATCTCATGGTGGTGCCGCTCATGGTGATCGTGCCGCTTCTGGCTGGAGGGGGAGCCACTGAGGGACCGCTGTGGCTCCTCCTGCTGAAGGCCGTGGGCCTGGTCGCCGGGGTGCTGCTGGTGGCACGGTACCTCATATCCAAGCTGTTCTTCGTAGTGGCGCGCGGGAGGAACCCGGAGCTCTTTCTCGTCACCGTGTTTCTCCTGTGCTTCGGCATTGCAGAACTGGCTGCGTTTGCCGGCCTGTCACTCGCGCTGGGAGCGTTCCTTGCCGGTCTCGTCATCTCCGAGTCCGAGTATGGGCACCAGGCGCTCGGCCAGGTGATCCCCTTCCGAGACGTGTTCATGAGTTTCTTCTTCGTGTCTATCGGCATGCTCATCGACCCTGCGTTCGTGGCCCGCGGTGCTTGGTGGCTCCTCCTTCTCGTTCTCGCGATCATCGTGATCAAGGCGCTCACTGCCGGCACCGCGGTACTGTTGCTGCGCTATCCGGCGAGAACGGCCGTCTTCAGTGGGCTCTCGCTGGCACAGGTGGGGGAGTTCTCCTTCGTCTTGGCCCAGCCGGCGGTTGCTCTTGGTCTGCTCAGTGTTTGGGAGTACCAAGCCTATTTGGCCGTCTCGGTGCTCACCATGGCGGCTACGCCTCTGCTCATCAGCGGGAGAGACAAGATAGGCGACATCGTCTGCCGGCTCCCCCTCATGGGTAAGCTCGGGCGGGAAACGGCCGAAGCATCCCCAGACACCGCTCTCCGTGATCATCTGCTGATCATCGGTTTCGGGGTGAATGGACGAAACCTGGCCAAGGCCGCCCGCTCGGCGGACATCGGTTACGTGGTGGTGGAGATGAATCCACACACGGTCCACGAGGAACGGGAAAGGGGTGAGAGCATCCTCTATGGCGATGCCTCCAACCAGGTCGTGCTCGCCCAGGCCGGTGTGGCCCGGGCCCGGGTGGCTGCCGTGGTCATCAACGATCCCGCTGCCACGAGACGCATAGTGGAGTTGCTCAAGCGCTTGAATCCCCGCCTCCACATCATCGCTCGTACACGGTACCTGGTCGAGGTCGAGCCGCTACGGGATTTGGGGGCCGATGAGGTGGTGCCCGAGGAACTGGAGACGTCGCTGTCGCTCTTCGTCCGCACCCTGAGGCACTACCTGGTTCCCGAAGAGGCGATCTGGGAGCTCACGGAGCGCATCCGGGCCGAGGACTACGGTTACCTGCGCCGGGATGACGGAAGAGGGCGGGTGCGCAAGCGGTTGGAGGCACTCAGTGCCGAGGTCGATGTGGCCACGTTCAAAGTGGCCTCCGGGGCTACGGCTGCTGGCAAGAGCTTGGCGGAATCCGATCTGAGAGGTAGGTACGGGGTCACCGTGGTGGCGATTCGCCGGGGCTCCGAGGTGGTGAGCAATCCGGCGGCGGCGGAGGTTCTGGGAGCAGGTGACGACGCCGTGCTTCTCGGTGATGTGGAGGCTCTGGCTCGGGTCCAGGAGGCCCTTACAGCGACACCCGCGGGGCAAGGACCTTCGAGAGGTGAGGGCGAAAGCAGTTGATTCCGGTCCCGCGGGAGGCCGGGTGGGAACACCTGTGAGCGGCGCGGGTGCGGTATGCTGCAGCCAGCGCAAAGAGCGCATGTCTGCCCCGCGGGGGTGCGGGCGGCTCACGTGCACCACGGCCCACGGGAGAAGGAGGCGGTATGCCGGTGAACATACGTAATAGGCACATGCTGCGTCTGGGAGACTTCTCGCCGGAAGAGCTTTGCTACCTCCTCCGGCTTTCCGCGGACCTCAAAGCCGCGAAGTACGCGGGTACCGAAGTGCCGCGCTTGGCGGGCAAGAACATCGCGCTCATCTTCGAAAAGGACTCCACACGAACCCGCTGTGCGTTCGAAGTGGCCGCCTTCGACCAAGGTGCCCACGTCACCTACCTCGGGCCCACGGGCTCGCAGATCGGTCACAAAGAGACCATGAAAGACACCGCCCGGGTCTTGGGCCGCATGTACGATGCGATCGAGTACCGAGGCTTCGGTCAGGAGGTCGTGGAGGAGCTTGCAGCGCATGCCGGTGTTCCGGTGTTCAATGGTCTCACCGATGAGTTTCACCCCACCCAGGTGCTGGCCGATTTCCTGACCATGCAGGAGCACTCGTCGAAGCCGCTCGAGGGGGTGTCGTTCTGCTTCTTGGGTGACTGTGCCTGCAACACGGCTCATTCTCTTCTCATGGGTGCCGCCAAGATGGGCATGGACGCGCGCTTCGCCGGTCCGCCGGAATGCCACCCCACGCCCGAGCGGATGACCGAAGCGCTCCAAGCGGCCGAGGCCACCGGAGCGCGCCTCACGGTCACCGAGTATGCACTCGAGGGAGTTGAGGGCTGCGACTTCCTCTACACAGACGTGTGGGTGTCGATGGGGCAGCCGGCGGAGCTGTGGGGCGAGAGGATCGAACTCATGGTGCCGTATCAGGTGAATGCGAAGCTCATGGCGGCGACGGATCATGCGGCCACCAAGTTCATGCATTGCCTGCCCGCATTCCACAACACCGATACGAAGATTGGCCGGGAAATAGGGGCGAGGTATGGGCTGGACGCCTTGGAGGTCACCGAAGAGGTGTTCGAGTCTCCGGCCTCGATAGTCTTCGACCAAGCCGAGAACAGGCTGCATACCATCAAAGCGGCGTTGGTGGCCGTGCTCGGCGCCTGAGGCGAGGGTAGCGGCTGAGGGGGGATGTGCCGGTGGAGCTGCTCACAGCACTCGGGCTCGCCATCCCGGCCGGGCTCAACGCCTATATCCCGCTCCTCGCGGTGGCTCTGGCCCAGCGTTTCGAGTGGCTCGAGTTGAGAGCTCCTTTCGATGTGCTCGGTTCGTGGTGGGTGATCGCGCTCATTGCCGTGCTTCTCGTGGTGGAAATGGTGGCCGACAAGGTGCCGGTGGTCGACCACGTGAACGACATCATCCAGACGGTCGTGCGGCCGGCGGCGGGGGGTATCGTGTCGGTGGCCGCAGCCGGAAGTGCATCGAACGTGGCTCCCTGGCTTCTCGTGGTGGCCGGAGTGCTCCTTGCCGGTGGTGTGCACACGGTAAAGGCTCTCTCACGTCCTGCGCTCAACGTGTCGACGGCGGGAGTGGGGGGGCCGGTGGTGAGTGTGGCCGAAGATGCGGGAGCGGTCGCCCTCTCGGTGGCCGCCATTGTGGCCCCCATACTGGTTGTCGCGCTGCTGGCTGCGCTGGCCTACCTGTTCTTCCGGCTATGGCGACGCCGAAGGGCGCACCGATCTGAAGTGAGGTAGGCCTGCGCGCAGAGCACCTGCATTCCGCCGGCATGGGGCGGAGCCGGAGCGGGTACAAGAAGATATGTGGTACTTCGTGTAGTACTGCGCGTCGAGCTCGAAAGGGGGTCACATGTCTACCGAGCACACAGGTGCGCCGTTCTGTCAGAGTTGCGGGCTGCCCCTCCAGAGTGATGCCGACAAGGGTACTGAAGCCGGGGGTGTGAAGAGCGCCGAGTTCTGCTCGCTCTGCTACCACGAGGGGTCTTTCCTGGAGCCGGATATCACCCTCGAGGAGATGGCCGATCGGGTGGCGGCTGCCATGGCCGAGGAGAGGGATATGCCCAAAGAAGCAGCCCGAGCAATGGTCGACGGCTTCATTCACCATCTCAAGAGGTGGCGCACTCCGGGCATAGAGGAGAGCTTGGCTCCGGGTTCGGCCACGAGAGAGGCTTGAGGGCGTGCCGGCCGGCGACGCATTCTCTGCGGTGGAGGCCCTCCTCGGCCGCCGGAGCATACGTTCGTACGAGCAGCGTCCCATCCCCGAGGAGCTGGTACAACGGCTCCTTGAGGCGGCCATGTCTGCGCCCTCGGCGGGCAATCAGCAGCCGTGGCAGTTCGTGGTGGTGAACGACCGCCGGCTGCTCGAACGTGTCCCGAGCGTACACCCATATGCCGACATGGTTCCGAGCGCGCCCCTCGCCGTAATGGTGTGCGGCGATCTCACGCTCGATACCCACACCGGCTACTGGGTGCAGGATTGCTCCGCTGCTACGGAGAACCTTCTGGTGGCTGCCTATGCGCTCGGCCTGGGGGCGGTGTGGCTGGGTTGCTATCCGCGGGAAGAGCGAGTCGTGGGTCTGAGATCACTGCTCGGCCTGCCCGAGCACATCGTGCCACTCGCGCTCGTACCCATCGGCTACCCGGCGGAGACGAAGCCGCCTGCCGGCCGCTTCCAGCCCTCGAGGGTGCACTGGAACGGTTGGTAGAAGGGCCGCCGCCGCGCCGGGGTTCCTCGCCATCCGGGCTGCCCCCCGGCATCCGGGCGGGCCGACGCGTGTTCGCAGGCCGTGCGGCGCGGCCTGCGTCAGGCGCGGCGGCGAGGCGCCGACTACTGTGCGGCGCCGGCGTTCGGTGGGGCCTGTGTGCGGCGCCGCCCTTGGTGAGCGGCTTCACGCTCTCCCGAAATCATCCTCCACACGCACGATGTCGTCCTCGCCGAAGTAGTCACCCTGCTGGATCTCGATGAGGATCAAGGGTACCCGGCCCGGATTTGCCAGGCGATGGGTGCATCCCGAGGGCACATCGACAGAATCGCCTGGGGAAAGCCGCAGCTGCCTGCGTTCCAAGGTCACCTCGGCCTCTCCCTCCACGATGCACCAGTGTTCGGAGCGGTGGGTGTGGCGTTGCAGGCTGAGGCGGGAACCGGGATATACCACGATGCGCTTGACCTTGAAGGTAGGGGCGTCTTCGAGGACCACGTAGTACCCCCAGGGCCGGTGCTCGGGCCCAGTGGGGGTTCTTACGGTGACTCCCATGGTGTCCTTCTCGGGGGCGGCCCCGGGGTTGACTTCGGCGGCCCCTCCGGGAGGTGTCGCTGCTGGGGAGGCCGCGGCCGAGGGGGCAGGGGAGGCGGGCGTGCCGCCGGCCGGGCGACCGCCGGCGGACTTCGGGGACGCAGTCTCATCCTCGGGGGTGGCGGTCTCATCGAGTTGCTGGAGCGCGAACACGTAGGCGCCGAGGGCAACGGCCCGCTCAGTCCCGAGCCGGCTCATCCCCACACCGATTCTTGGGACAGGATCGGGGAAGACGGTCCGCTCGCTGCTGGGTACGGCGATCTCTTCCCCTGTCTCCCGCAGGAATCCGGCTCGGCCCTCGGGGTCTTCGAGGTTGAACACCCTCGTCGCGCCGAGGTCCGGTGAATCGGCTCCCCGGCAGGTCATGCATCTGTTCATCTCCTCCACGAGCCGGTTGAGGAAGAGCGGACGGTCTTTCACCAGGCTACCACCTACCACCACCGGTCCGTCCACCGGTCCGTCGAGGAGGGCGACGGCATTGGCGAGCAGGCCTCCGGCCGCCACGGCCACTTCGGTGAAGGCGCTGAGGGCAGCCCTGCCGTCACCGGGGATACCACCCGTCGCGATGGCGTAGAGGTGTGCGAGACCCGGCACCCGGGCGGGGTCGAGGCCGGCCTCCCGTGCGTAGGCCTGTCTGATGCCACCCTCACTCACGGTCTCCTCCGCGCTGCGGGAGGGAAGGAGTGTGGTGGTCATGCGGTTCGTCCTGCCCGCTGCCGCGTGGTCACCCCGGATGAGTTGTCCTCGGTGGACTGCGCCTCCGCAGAGACCGGGACCGAGAGTGGCTCCGAAGATGTTCGAGAAGCGCTTGCAGATGCCCGCGTCGGTCAGCAGGTGGTTGACGAAGGGCAGGAAGCCGGCTGCGGCTTCACCCAGGGCGAACAGGGCCCCGCCATTGCTGAAGAACACCGGAAGGCCGAAGTGGTCTTCGAGCACGGGCCCCAAGGCGACTGCGCCTCTCCGTTCGGGAAGACCCGGGAGCTGCCGGACGACGCCGTGACGGTATTCGGCCGTTCCGGGAAGGCTGCAGCTGAGGGCCCGAACGGGAACCTCGAGTTGCCGGGCGATGGTGGAGAAACCGGTGATCACCCGCTCCAAGAACACGTCGAGCGAAGGTGATTCGGCAGGCACAACCAGGGTCTCCCCGGTGATCTCCATAGCCTGGACGGCGGCGAAGGTGAGACCGGCGCCACCGGCATCGAGGGTGAGGACGGCACGGCCGTCATGACGATAGTCGGCCTTGTCTTTCATCGCCCTCCCTTCAGACGTGGACTCTGCTTCTGACGGCGGCGGTGCCCCCCGGCGCCATGGCCTCCGGCACCGCCGCACCGCTGCTTCCAGCAGGGCCTCCAGCGCAGCCGCACCGCCTGTCTCGGCAGGGTCGTCGCCGCTGCCTCGACCTCCACCGCTTTCCGCGGGCGGGGTTTCGTGCCATGATAGCCAATAGCTGTACTTCGCGTCTCGAGAGGTGGCGGGGGCGGGGAAACAGGCGAACTTCGGGGGTGACGCTATCGTTGAGAGGAATGGCCCCACCGGGTCGGGCCGGCGGGCCGTCTCCCATGATGAGTCCTGGCTACTCAGGGAGCGTGTCAAGGAGCTCAACTGTCTCTACGGTATCTCCCGGGTGTTCGAGAGGAGCAGCGGCGACCTGCCGGCCACGCTCCAGGCGGTTGTCGAGTTGATCCCCTCGGCGTGGCAGTACCCGGACGTGACCTGTGCCGGCCTCGAGGTGGAGGGCCGCCGCTTCCAGACGGGCGCCGCCCCGGAAGGCTGTAGCTGCCAGCAGGCTCCCATCGTGGTTCTCGGAAAGGTGGCGGGTAGTCTCACCGTGTGCTACCTGGAGGAGATGCCCCAGGAAGACGAGGGGCCTTTCTTGGTGGAGGAGCGCAGCCTCTTGAACACCATCTGCCTGCGACTCGGCGCCTTCATCGAGCGGGAGAAGGCCAAGGAGCAACTGGCTTTCTATCAGCACGACCTGCGGCGGCTGGCGTCCGAGTTGTCGATGAGTGAGCAGCGCGAACGACGGGCGATCGCCGAGAGCCTGCATGACCGTATCGGTCAGTCACTCGCGCTCATCAACCTGCGGCTCTCACAGCTTCGCTCCACCGTGTCCGCTGAAGGCGAAACGGCGACTGCACTGGAGGAGATCCAGACGCTACTCGCGCTGGCGATCAGCGAGACCAGAAGCCTCACCTTCGAGTTGTGTCCTCCCATTCTGTACGAACTCGGTCTTGGTCCGGCGCTCGAATGGCTGGGGGAGAAGGCCGAGAGGGATTATGGGTTCAAGGTTGAGACGGCGCTATCCGTGGCCGATGGTTTGAGCGAGCAACTGCGAGTCACTTTGTTCCAGGCGGCAGCCGAACTCCTCGCGAATGTCGCCAAGTATGCGTCTGCGCGAAAGGTTCGGGTGGAACTCTCGGGCACCGAGAAGGTGGTCCGGCTGATGGTGGCGGATGATGGCGTGGGCATGGCTGCACCCCAGGAGGCGTACAGGATGACCGGTGAGGGGGGGTTTGGTCTCTTCAACATCCGCGAGCGCGTGTCCTGGCTGGGCGGGCGGTTCAACCTGGAATCGGCACCCGGCCACGGGACGGTGGTCACGCTCTCCGTTCCCCGGGTGGAAGACGAGTAGGCGAAGAGGTGAGTACATGATCAGGGTGCTTCTGGCTGATGACCACCGGATCCTACGCGAAGGGCTGAAGGGCCTGCTCGAAAAGGAGCGGGATCTCGAGGTGGTGGGCGAGGCGGAGGAAGGTCTCTCGGCCGTGAAGCTGACTCGGGAGATCAAGCCGGATGTCTTGCTGCTCGATATCGCCATGCCCGGGTTGAACGGGGTCGAGGTGGCGAGGCGGGTCATGGCGGGGGCACCCTCCACCAAGATCGTGGTTCTCTCGATGCACTCCGACAGCCGCTACGTACGCGAGATGTTGGCGCTCGGGGTAAGCGGATATCTGCTGAAGGATTGTGCGTTCGACAAGGTGGTGGACGCCATCCGGGCGGTCGGTGCGGGTCGGGTCTTCCTGAGCCCGGAGGTCGGGGGTGTGCTGGCCGACATGGTGCGCCAAGGCGGGCGGGAGAATGACGACCCGTTGGCGGCTATCACGGTTCGTGAGCGTGAGGTGCTCCAACTGATTGCAGAGGGTTGCAGTGCCCGCGAGGTGGGCGAACGTCTCCACATCAGCGCGAAGACGGTGGAGACTCATCGGCGTCACCTCATGGAGAAGCTTGAGATACACACCGTGGCCGGATTGACCAAGTACGCGGTGAGGGCGGGTCTTACCCACCTGGATTTCTAGTTACCCCGCCGCTCCGGCCCCGCCCGCTGCGGCGATTCGACCGAGCTCCGTATCCGCCGATGCTGCCACGCTCCGCACGTACGTAAGCCTGTTCCTGAGCTGGGCTTTGCCTTTGCCCGATGGGCGCATACGGTATAGGCGGACCCGTGAATGGGGCTCATGGGAGGCAAGTTCGCGTCTTCTGCCGATGGCGTTGCGGAGCGGCTCACGACATCATGTGTGTGCACGGTCTACTGGGGCGTTTCCCACACATGGAGGTAGATTGACATGCCCGCCGACGTCTTCGGAGATCTGACCGAGTGGGGTACGACGCTTGAGAAGCTGGAGAAGCTACGCAGCGAAGGCGAGTTGGACGAGCACCAGCCCGGTCTTGCCCGCATCTTACGTTTTCGAGCGAATCGCAGGTTGCAGCAGGCCGTCTTGGAGTGTGTGCCGGAGGTGAACTGTGCCTCCGATCTGCTCATAGCCGACACGCTGAACGTACTGGTCGACCAAGAGGCCCCGCTCACCGTGAGGGTGACGGCGGCCGAGGCATTGGCCCGGCTCATTCCCAAGCGCGAAGAGAACCCTGATTCGACCTTCGAGATGGATCGCGTGCTCGAAACCATCCGTCACGTGGCTCGAAGGTCACAGGCTCCCGTCTTGCGGCGAGCCTTGGATGAGGCCTTGTCCATCCCCGTCCGGACGTCGTGAGGAGGCATGATGCTGATCGGAATTCCCAGAGAGATTCTCGCTGAAGAGAAGAGGGTGGCCGCGACTCCGGAGGCGGTGCGTGAACTGGTCGCCTCCGGCTTCGACGTGCTTGTGGAGACCGGCGCGGGCCAAGGCGTGTTCTTCTCCGACGATGACTACCTGAGTGCCGGTGCCTCCATTGCTGCCGACGCCGTGGCGGTGTTCGATCAGGCCGAGCTGGTACTCAAAGTGAAGCAGCCTGCGTTCAACCAGGCCCATGAAGCTCATGAGGCCGACATGTTGCGTCCCGGCTCCGTACTCGTCACCTTCCTCCATCCGGCGGCTCCCTCCAACTGGGAGATGGTCAAGACCTTGGCCGCTCGGGAGATCACCTCTTTCAGCATGGATTGCATCCCGCGTATCTCCCGAGCTCAGCAGATGGATGCGCTCACCTCCATGAGCACGGTCACCGGCTACCGGTCGGTGATTCTCGCTGCGGAGCATCTTCCTCGCTTTGTGCCGATGATCGGCACGGCCATCGGAGTGAACAAGCCGGCTCAGTTCCTGGTTGTGGGGTGCGGAGTCGTGGGGCTTCAGTCTGTCGCCACTGCCAAGAGGTTGGGCGGTGTGGTGAGTGCCGTGGATATCCGGGAGGCGGCTCGGGAGGAGAGCAAGAGCCTGGGTGCCGGTATTGCCGGCTTCGATGCTCCCCCCGAAATCGCCGTGGGTGAAGGTGGGTACGCGAGGAGCCTGCCCGAGGAGTGGGTGGAGAAGGAGCGGGAGACCCTTGCTCCGCTTGTGGCCGATGCAGACGTGGTGGTGCTGAGCGCCCTTGTTCCTGGGGAAACCGCCTCCATCCTGGTCACGGAGGAGATGGTTGCTTCCATGCGCCCCGGCTCGGTGGTCGTCGACGTCTCCATCGACCAGGGCGGCAACTGTGCGTGTACGGTCCCGGGCAAGGTGGTCGTGGTCGCCGATGTCACCATTGTCGGAACGCAGAACATACCCGGGGCGATGGCTGTGGACGCCACCCGTATGTATTCGGCCAATATGCTTGCCTTCGTCAAGAACCTGCTCGACCCTGAGGGCGGGCGGATTCGGTGGGACGACGACATCGTGCAGGCCTCGCTCGTGACCCGTGAAGGCGAGATTGTACACCGGGGCACTCGAAAAGCTTTGAGTCTGGTGTAGGAGTTCACGCTCCCTGGGCTGCGCGCACAGGTGCGGCCCAGGGAGCCCCCCTTCGAAGGAGGGTGTCTTGGTTGAGATCGTGGTGCTTCTGGGTGTGTTTGTGCTGGCTGTGGTGGTGGGGTATCTGCTGATCTCGCGAATACCGCAGATGCTTCACACACCCCTCATGTCCATGACCAACGCGATTTCGGCGGTCACGATTCTCGGGGCGCTTCTGCTGTTCTCCACGCGACCGACCGGTTTGCAGGTGACACTCGGCCTGGTGGCCGTGGTGTGTGCGGCTTTCAACCTTATCGGGGGCTTCTTCATCACCGGACGAATGCTCCGCTTCTTCAAGAAGGGTTAGGAAGGCGCCATGAGCGATTCGTTGGGCATTCTCATGGACGTGGTTGTCATCCTCGTGCTGGTGGGAGGGGTGGCGTTGTTTCGCTCGCCGAGGACCGCACGATTGGGGAATCTGGTGGCGGCTCTCGCCCTGACGCTGGCCATCGCGGCCGTCTTTGTGCGGAATGAACTCGGCCTCATAGGCGTCATCATCGCGGTGCTGGTTGCCGGCGGGGTTGTCGGCCTCGTGATCGCGCTTCGCGTCAGCATGACGCAGATACCGGCAATGGTGGCGTTCCAGCACGGTGCGGGAGGGATGGCGGCTCTGCTGGTGGCCTTTCTCGAGGTGTGGAGAGGTAGTATCACCGGCATTCCGCCGGTGCAGGAGACGGCCGGACTGGTCGGATTGGTCATTGGTGGCGCCACTCTCACCGGTAGCCTCGTCGCGGCCGGTAAGCTTTCGGGAGTCTTGGACGGGCGGCCCACGTACCTCAAGGGTCATACGTTCTGGCTGATGGTTCTCTTGGCTCTCGCGGCGGCCTCCTGCGTGTGGGCGGGACTTGCGGCCGGTGGTGCGGTGATTATCGCACTCTCGATCGCCTCGCTGTGCGCTCTCGCCGCCGGTGTCGTGCTCGCCATACGAATCGGGGGAGCCGACATGCCGGTGCTCATCTCTGTGTTGAACGCGACCGCGGGTTTTGCCGCCGCCTTCTGTGGGGTCATACTCGGGAGCACACTACTCGTGGCCTGTGGTGCCACGGTGGCTGCGTCGGGTTCGGTGCTGACCCTGGTGATGTGCCGGGCTATGAACCGCTCCGTGGTCAATGTGGTCTTGGGAAGTGGTGCGCGCACCAAGAAGGGCAGGGCGGTGACGACTGTGCCACCGGCGGCGCCTTCCGAGCTCCCCGTCACGCCGGAAGCGGTGGAGAAGCCGGTGGTCGCCACCACTTCCCCTGCTCCCGTCGGCCCCTACGCCGAGTCGGCCTCCGCGCTACGTGGGGCGCAGCGGGTGGTCATCATTCCCGGCTACGGCATGGCCCAGGCCCAGGCCCAGTTCGAAGTGGTGGAGTTGGCCAAGGCACTGCAGGGTTTGGGCAAAGACGTGAAGTTCGCCGTACATCCCGTGGCCGGCCGCATGCCCGGGCATATGCACGTGCTTCTGGCTGAGGCCAACGTTCCTTACGACCAACTGATCGAGATCGACCGCATCAATCCGGAGTTCCCCGAGACCGACGTGGCCTTGGTGGTGGGCGCCTGCGATGTCGTGAACCCGGCCGCCCTCGAGAAGGAGGAATGCCCGATCTCGGGTATGCCGATCCTACGGGCCGACCAAGCCAAGCAGGTGCTGGTCTGCAACTTCGATGAGAAACCGGGTTACTCCGGTGTGGACAACACCCTCTACGAACGCGAGCACACCGTCATGTTGGCGGGCGATGCCAAGGAGACCGTGAGCGGTTTGTTGAGGGCTCTGCGGGAGCTGGCGGAGGAGGCACCGGCAGCCACACCGGCGGCGCCTTCCGAGCTCACCGTCACGCCGGAAGCGGTGGAGAAGCCGGTGGTCGCCACCACTTCCCCTGCTCCCGTCGGCCCCTACGCCGAGTCGGCCTCCGCGCTACGTGGGGCGCAGCGGGTGGTCATCATTCCCGGCTACGG
>Ga0334887_1002430_pt1 | contig 20794 bp, 14 predicted proteins | sample GraSluR1_MG_10_FD_207217 | JGI IMG/M metagenome (GOLD analysis project Ga0334887, IMG submission 207217) | Sludge microbial communities from methane-producing bioreactor in Wageningen University, Netherlands - Granular Sludge_18_07-R1 | ecosystem: Engineered > Bioreactor > Anaerobic >...
CAAAATAACTAATTAATTGCACTTTACCGCCAATGCTTACAAAAACCAAAGGCAGTGCAAGAAAAACGAATGCCCAAATATTTGCATAGAAAAAAAAATTATGGCTAATTTGCCTCCAAATTGGAAAGCAAATGGAATGGATATTTAAGCTGCTAACAATAGTATTCGCATACATCCTAGGAAGTATACCCACTTCTATTTGGATAGGTAAAGTCTTTTACAACATAGATATTCGCGATCACGGAAGCGGTAATGCTGGCGCCACCAACACCTTTAGAATTATGGGGGCAAAGGCAGGTTTCTTTGTATTCTTCGTTGATTTGCTTAAAGGCTACGCTGCCGTAAAGCTCCTTTACCTTACCGATTTTTATATACCCGAAACTGGGTTCTTTACCAATTTTCAGCTGGTGCTTGGGATGGCCGCCATGATTGGGCATATCTTCCCTGTGTTTGCCAACTTTAGAGGAGGTAAAGGTGTTGCCACCCTAACCGGGGTTGTTTTAGCCTTACACCCATGGGCTACCCTTATAACCCTTGGAGTTTTTATTGTAACCCTCCTGCTTACAAAATATGTTTCGCTAAGCTCAATGTTAGCCGCATTCACATTCCCGTTTATCCTAATTTTTGCCTTTTCCAACACCACCCCATCGCTTATCATCTTCTCAATGGTTATTGCGGTACTTCTTCTTTTCACCCATCAAAAAAATATTGAGAGGCTACTTAAGGGCGAGGAGAAGCGATTTAAAATCAAGAAAAAGGAGAAGAAAGAGCAATCTGCTTAGCTTAAACTTAACCTAAGCCTTAGGTGGAGTTAATGCTAGGTTAACATCTGTATCCTAATTTTGTGGCAGAACAAAACAAAATTAGGATTATGAAAAAGCTAAGCACTCTATTGATAATTGCGCTAATGACCTCCATAAGCGTAATGGCCACCAGGAAGGACAACTCGAAGGCTGAGGAGAAAATCTCTGAATCGGCTCCCACTCTAATTAACACCATCACCGGCAAAGTGATTGATTTTAGTACGGGAGAATCGTTAGCAGGAGTAAAAGTAGCTATTGAGGGAAGCCATCAAGAAACATTTACCGATTTCGACGGTAATTTTTCGTTTGCAAATATTAATGTTGAGCAAGCCGAACTAAGCGCCTCGTATATAAGTTACGAACAGGCATCGGTTAAAGTAAACAACATCACTGGTAGTGTGAGGGTTACCCTCAAGTCGGCCTACTAAAAACTAAGCAATTTCGGAGTAAAAGTAAAGGCGCTTTTCGCAGCGCCTTTTCCTATTCACTGAAGATATTAACTGGATACTCAATGTTGGTAAGAAATAATCCCTCGGCAGGTGCCGAGGTGCCTGCAAGCGATCTATCCTTTGCTTCAATTATCTGCACAAAATCGTCTTCGGTAATTTTGCCTCTGCCAACATCAATTAGTGTTCCCACAATGGCCCGCACCATATTCCTTAAAAACCTATCGGCACGTATGGTAAAAACCAGCTCCTGGTCCTGAACCTCCCATATGGCCGAGTACACCCTGCATCTATTGGTTTTCACATCGGAACCCAGCTTGCTAAAGCTGGTAAAATCGGTATAAGTAAGGAGCTTGCTGGCCGCTCGTTTCATCCTGTCAACATCCAAATCGGTTTTGAACAACCAGCTTGTTTTGATGCTAAATGGGTTTTTATGCCTACTTATGTGGTACTCATAGGTTCGCGAAAGAGCCGAAAAGCGCGCATGGGCCTCAGGGCATACCGCAACAATTTCCTTAACCGCAATATCCCTGGGCAACACCTCGTTAAGGCTAACCAAAAGTTTCTGATCCCAGTGGAGGTTTACCTGCGGTGAATCGAAATGAGCCACAAAGAACGATGCATGCACACCGGTATCGGTACGACCTGCACCTAAAGTTGAGACCTCATGGCGTAGAATGGTAGATAGAGCCTTTTCCAGCTCGGCCTGCACGGTATTAGCATTAGGTTGTATTTGCCAACCACAGTAATTGGTTCCCAGATAGGCCAGCTCAACAAAATATCTTTGCACAGCTTTAATTTTTTTAAGAGTATCAAAGATACGAATGAAAACGTAGAATTTGGTCATAATGCCTACTTTTGCCTGCACAACCTAAAAAACGATTTGACAGTGAACCCCAAAGTGCTCCTAGCCATTAGCGGAGGTGTTGACAGCACCACGGCAGCCATTCTGCTTAAGCAGCAAGGTTTTGATGTGACAGGTATACATTTCGAGCTTTACCAAACCAGTGGTCAAGAATCAAGGGATAAGGGAATTGCTCAAATCTGTGAGAAGTTGGAGATTCCCCTAGAAGTGCTAGATTTAACCAAGGAGTTTAAAGCAGCTGTTTTCCCCTACTTTGCTTCAGAGTATATAGCTGGCCGAACGCCATGCCCCTGCTCGTACTGCAACCTCAACATAAAGTGGAAATACCTATTCCAGCTAGCCAAAGGCAATGGTTTTGACCACATAGCCACTGGGCATTACGTTAGGATATCGCAAATTGATGGCTTTTACAGAATTAGGAGAGGGAGTGATTTGGCTAAGGACCAATCGTATTTTCTTTGGAATCTTCCGCAGGAGTATTTGGCCCGATCAATTATGCCCTTAGAAAATTTAACAAAGGTTGAAGTGAGAGCTATTGCAGCCAAATCGGGGTTCGAAGATTTAGTGCAAAAACCTGAGAGTATGGGTGTTTGTTTTCTAAAGGGGATAGATTACAGGCAGTTTATTGAGGAGTTAAGCATTATGAAGAAAAATACTGCCGGAGAGATATTGGATGAGAACGGAAACGTTGTAGGTATGCACGATGGTATTTACCGTTATACAGTAGGTCAGAAAAGAGGAATAGCTAACCTGCCTAAGGGAAAATGCGTTACCCAAATAGATGCAGAGAAAAATCAGCTACACATCGGATCATGGGACAGCCTTTTTTTCGACTCCCTAAAATTGACCAACACCACGCTAACGGGCATTGATGTAGGTGAGCATAAAAACCTAAGGGTTATGATAAGGGGGTTCGGAAAGAATCCTCAGCAAGATTGTATCGTTAGGCTAGAAAGCAATGGCTATGCAATAGTTGAACTAAGCGACCCCGCTTGGGCTCCAATGCCAGGGCAACCCACCGTAATATACAAAGGGGACACTCTTATAGGGGGTGGCTACCTACACTCAGCGTGGAACAGGTAGTAGGCTAACCAAGGTATCCATCGAGGATGCTTAGCAGCTGACGACTATTGATGGGTTTGGTTATATAATCGTTGCAGCCTGCGGCTTCGGCTTTGGCCCTATCCTCGGAGAATGCGTAGGCTGTTTGAGCAATAATTGGAATATGGGGGTTTAGCTGACGAATCTCCAACGTTGCTGCATAACCATTCATTTTTGGCATCCGAATATCCATAAGCACAGCATCGATATTCTTTATGCTATGAACCAGATCAACCGCTTGGGCCCCATCCTTAGCCCATATGATATTCACCCCTGTATCTTCGAGCAGCTCGCTAATGTAAAGATAGTTTATCTCCTCGTCCTCAGCAATTAGCAGCACCTTATTCTTCCAATCGGGAATTACACTGGCCAGCTCCTCAACCTCAATTTCGCTTTCCGGCATAGCATTATCATTATCCCTGCCGATGGGGATATCAAAACGGAAGGTAGCGCCCTCACCGGGCTCAGACTCAATCCAAATGTTACCGCCCAATAGCTCTACAATGCCCCTGCTGATGGCTAAGCCTAGCCCCTTCCCTCCTTTTGCTCGTTCAATCTGCTCGTCAAGCTGCCTGTACCGATCGAATACCACCCGGTGCATAGCTGAGTCGATCCCAATGCCTGAGTCCTGAACATAAAACTCCACGCTGGCTTGCTTAATCACGTAGCCAAACTCAACAAACCCTTTCTCAGTAAACTTCAGGGCATTATCGAGCAGGTTAGTAAACACCTGCTCTAACCTACCCTCATCGCTATGAATTGAAAATTCATCAGAGTTTTCGGGTAATACCAATCGAATTTCAACAGCCTCTCGATGCTGGAACAACCTCTCGTTGTGATAAAAATCTCTCAGGTTGTAAAGCAATCGATTGGGCTTAAAGGTTGACTTCACCATCGTGAGATGCCCCGATTCTACGCGGCTCACGTCAACCATATCGTTGATCAGTTTGACCAGCATCTGGCTTTTACCATTAATTATATCGATATACTCCCTTCGCTTATCCTTGCTTAGATTGGGTATGTTCAGCAGCTGGGTAAAACCGAGGATTGCATTCATTGGGATTCTTATCTCGTGCCCAAAATTTGCTAGATATAGCGATTTAAGCCTATTGGCATCCTCGGCAACATCACGTGCCTGTAGCACCTGCAACTCCAGCTCGCGACGGTGCAGTGCATGTGCATACAGCTTAGCTAGCTGCAGAACAAGCTGCAGCGATTCCTCATGATCGGCAGATTGTGCTGCAATGAGTATCCATCCGTATACCTTCTCATCGGTTTGGATGCCAACTGAGTAGTATTTTTGAATGGAGAAGATTCGCTCCAGATTTCTTGAGGCAACCGATGACACTAAGCCATCGGAGAAAGTGTACAGCGACTGCTCAATACCCTGCACTTTATGCGCCTTGGCAATGCTACCAGCAATAGCATTCAACTGGTACCGTCTGCCAATGGGATTCCAGCCTACCACATCGACCACCTGTTGCCATTCCGATGTTGAGAAACCATAGCCCCCCTCGATGGTATAGAAATGCTGATCGTTGCCAGCTGATGAGATAAGAAAAAGCATATCGTTGATATGATTTTCGAGAGTAGCCCCCAGGTGGTGGTAGTAATTGTTGTCAGGCGAAAGAGAAAATAGTGCTGATGCTGCTTTAGTCACAACTTTGCTGTGCTGTAGCTTTATTTCTAGCGCGTTCTCCTTAATCACCTGTTTCGATATGTCGCGCCCAATTGCAGCAACATTCAGCTCACCATCGGCACCTCGAAAGGGGAAGATTGTCCATTTAGAGAGGAACCTTCGCCCCCGCTTGGTTTCAATCTCAAACTCCTCATCGTAGGGTTCAAAATTGTGGTCCTGCATGGCAGCACGAAGCCTTTTCCTCACATCAACATCAGGAAACAACCTCTTAAACACATCTTTACCCGCCGAAAGATCTGATGTCTTGTGCCCAGTAATCTTTTCGCACACATTGTTCCAGTAGGTTAACCTTCCACTAGCATCAAGAATAACCATGTGCAGCGGAAACTTCTCGAAGTAATTTAATGCGCTTTGGGCATACCTACTGAAGTTGATCTCACACAATCGGACCATCGAAATATCGTAAACAACCCCACGCCAAAAGACCTCATTAGCGCCCTCGATCGACACGGGTTCAGCGCTAATCATCAAATCTTTAACAATCTTCTCGCCCACATTACACTTAACCTCAACAGGTTTCACTTTGCAAGCAACGCCACTTTTTAGCTTTCTCAAAAACTCGTCGAACCTAATGTTGTAGGGTGCTTGAACCATTTTACTTAGGGCTAATAGGCTAGGGATAAAAGAGGAAGTTTTCTCAATATTAAGAATAGAGTACAGGGTGTCTGACCACCTATTCTCATTGGCATTGGGGTATTCGTACCATACCCCAAAAGGAATATCTTCAAGTTTTGAGCCAACCGACACTCCATTGGGAAACAAAGCGTATCGGTTTTGTACATTCTTTAAATTCTGTGTGCTGTTGCTTTTAGAATCCATATAAAACCTATTAGTTACATAACGCTATCGCTAATTTACAAAAAAAACGTAGCACATATTCATTTACAAGGCAATATAGTATTTGGCATATGGCCAAAAGTATTAAAATGTTAAAAACTTTAGGTAAAATGTTAAATTCTTTACTGCATAAAACATTAAGCATATCTAGCGTAATACCTTACTTTGTATTGTAAACAAACATACATCAATCAATGCTCAAACGACCTGGCTTTAATAACGAAAGGCTTAAAAGGGTTCACCGGAAGGAAATACTATTCAACACCTCTGAACTAGAAGCCATTAACATATACTGCAGGCGGTATCGAATAAAAAACCGCTCTAAGTTTCTGCGTGAGGCAGTAATTTCAAAGGTGCTCCAACAGTTTGAGAAGGATCACCCCAAGCTATTCTAATTGCAAAAAAGATCCTAAACCTCAGCGGGAGTAGGATCTCTAGGTATGCTAATATCCGTTCGGTCTATCCAAATAATTTCGAAACCACCTGAATATTCTGATCGTTAAACACATCCTTACCGGCAGGAGTATACAGGTACTGTAACCTGTGGGCAAAATGTTTCTCCACCTTACCGCGCACCACCTTCATGGTGCTGTTAACCATGCCATTCTGCTCAGTAAATGGCTCATCGAGCAGAGCAAAAGTAACAGGAAGCCATCGATCGGGAAACTGCCCTTCGAATTCTCCACCCGTTTTGAACAAAGCAATATCATCCTGCACTAGCTTAATGGCCTGTTGATGTGCTTCGATGGTTGATAAATCGGGATGCAAAGCGCCAACTGCCCTTTTGAGCTGCTCCTTAGCCGGAACCACCAGGGCTACGGTATACGCATTCTGGTTGTTGTACAAGATCACTTGATCTATTAGCTTCGAGTGTTCAATCAGGGTTTCCTCTATCCCCTCTGGGCTGTATTTTTCACCATCGTTGCCTATTAACAGGCTTTTAAACCTTCCCAAAACGTAAAGGAACCCATCCTTATCCATATACCCCATGTCTCCAGTGTAAAGCCATCCATCCTTAACCGCTTCGGCTGTGGCCTTCTCATTTTTCCAGTAGCCTTTCATCACATTCTCGCCATAAATCACAATCTCACCCTTCTGCCCTATTGGCAAATCCTTGCCATTATCATCGCAGATTCTAAGTTCTAGTGGGGTAACAAGGTATCCCGAGGATCCAAGCTTATGGCGCTTAAGCGAATTTGAGCTTATTATTGGTGTTGCTTCGGACAGTCCATAACCCTGCATCATCGGCATACCCACAGCGTAGAAAAATCGCTGCAGGTCGATATCGAGGAGCGCACCTCCGCCAATAAAAAATTTAAGCTCGCCCCCAAACCCCTCGCGCACCTTTTTAAACAGAATTCTATCGAACAACCATAGCAATGGTTTGTAAATAAAGGTACCACCTCTGCCCTTATTGTACCCCTCCTTGTTGTATTTATAGGAAAGCGACAAGGCAAAGTTGAATAGCTTCTCAATTGCTTGTCCTTTCGCTCTAATATTCGCCTCGATGTTCTTTTTAAAGTTTTTTGCCAAAGCGGGAACACTTAGCAGCAGGTTTGGCTTAATCTCCTTTATATTAAGGGGGATATTTTTAAGGGTTTCCATAGGGGTTTTCCCCTGCTGCACCGTGGCAATGCTTGCCCCACAGGCCATGAACGAGTATAACCCGGCCACATGGGCAAAGCAGTGATCGAGGGGCAGAATGATCAACGTTCGGTACGATGGAGGAATATCCATAAGTGTTAGTGCCTGCTCAACATTAGCGGTATAGTTCCTATGCGAAAGGATAACCCCTTTGGGGTCGGCTGTGGTACCCGAGGTGTAGCTAATGGTAGCGTAATGATTGAGATCTACTTGCTTACGCGACTCGGCTAATGCATCAGGATGGGCTGCAAGGTATTCGTCGCCCATTGCAAACAGCTGGGAGATGTGCATTTCGTTACCTTCATAAACGTCCTGCTCATCTAAATAAACAATGTTTTTTACCAAGGTGAGTTGACTCTTTATCCCTTTAATCTTATGGGCCTGCCCACCCGAAACAAAAATGATAGAGGTTTCGGAGTGCACCAACCTAAAGAGCAAATCGGGGCCCTCGAGCTTAATGGATAGGGGGACATTTATTGCCCCCGCATATAATATGGCTAACTCACTTATTACCCACAAGTTACGCCCTTCCGAAAGGAGAGCAAGGGTATCGTTATTCTTTACCCCTAAGCTAATAAGCCCAGCAGCTAAACGGTACACCTCCCTACGAGTTTCCTCGTATGTGGTGGAGACAAATGTATCACTCTTCTTCTCCCACAAGTAGGGGTTGCCCAAATACTTATCGACACTCTGCTCAAATAGATCAATTATGGTAGTCATTCATTTCAAATTTTGTTTATAAACCAGATTCTTATGGCCAACCAGCTGCTTAAGAAAACTGTTAACGCCACCAACAAAACTATAAAAAAATGTTAAATAGCAGCGATAATGAAAAAAATATTCCCTTAAGCTAACTTTGTGGTTTACCAAAAAGCGAGCAAATGCAGCCGATAGCACAAGCCCTTACCAATTGCAATATGTGCCCCAGGCAGTGTGGGGTTAACCGAACAAAGGGCGAATTAGGATATTGTAACACTGGGAGTAAGCCGTTGGTAGCTAGCATCACCATACATAAAGGCGAAGAGCCCGCATTGTCCGGAAGCCGTGGTATATGCAATGTGTTCTTTGCTCACTGCAATTTAAGCTGTTGTTTTTGTCAGAACCACCAAATTAGCCGCAACACAAAGCAATCGGACCAATGGCTCTCCGACTATGAAGTCATAACCCAAAGAATAATTGAAATACTGGATCTAGGGATAACAATACTAGGTTTTGTCTCGCCCACACACCAAATACCCCAAATGGTTATAATTATCGAAAAGCTTAACCTATTGGGATACAGGCCAAGGATAGTATATAATACCAACTGTTACGACTCGCCAAACACCCTCCGACTAATAAGCGATTACGTTGACATATACCTCCCTGATATAAAGTATATTGACAACGCCTTGGCCTCTAAGTACAGCGATGCACCAAGCTACTCATACCATGCTGTTAAAGCCTTAAGGGAGATGCTTTGGCAAAAGGGTACTTCATTGACGATTGATAAAAATGGCATTGTTGAGCAGGGTGTAATTGTAAGGCACCTTGTGCTACCTGGCCATACAACCGATAGCATAAGGGTTATTCGAGAGTTAAATGAAATATCAAACAGAATTACAATCTCACTAATGAGCCAGTTCACCCCTTCAAGTGATGAATCGAACTGCATAAGCAGAACGCTAACCCCAAAAGAGTACGAAACGGTGATCAAGGAAATGGAGAGCTTAGGCTTTCATAGAGGTTGGATACAGAATATGGAAAGCAATTCCTACTACCTACCCAATTTCAGTAAGAAAAATCCATTTAAGGAGTAAATATTTTATCACTGTATTCCAACAACATACAAAACCAACGCCACTAATTATTGGTGATTACCAAATAATTATTAGATTTTTTTTTGTTTGTGAGAAAAAAATGTAGAAATTTGGTATAGAATTTAACTAGAAGCAACTATGAGAAAAATACTCATCCTTACTCTATTACTGGCATTCACCTTTTCAGGATGCCGTTTTTTCGAAAGGTTTAAATCCGACAAAGGGGAAGACACCCTAGTTGTATGGCAAGCCAAGCAGGACAGCATTAAGCAAGCCGAAATGCAAAAGGCTAGAAAACTTGAGGAAACTCGTCGAGCCAAGGAGAAAGCCATTCAGGATTCGCTAATGCGAATCAGGGAGTTGGAAGCTCGCAACCGTTACCATGTTATCATTGGCAGCTTCAAAGTACCTTCAAACGCCGATGAGTACCAGAAGCAGGTTGCCAAGTTTGGCTTCCAAAACCCTAAAATTGTGGAGTCGCCCAACGGATTTAAAATGGTTTCGGTAGGAGCCTTTGAAACCTACTCCAAGGCAGCCAACGAAATCCTTAGGATTAACCGCACCAAGGAGGAGCCCGTTGAGATGTGGGTATACGAGGCCATTTAATTTAAGATTTAAAGAATTTGCGAGGGCATTGAGGAATCATTGCCCTCATTTTTTATTTAATCCCAATGTATTATTGTTTTTGCTTTTTGCCACGAGTCAGCAAAAATCATAGGAAAACTACATTATTTTGTTTTTATTTGCGGATCAAGAAAACCATAGCGAAATTTTATCTCACTAATACTTAACACTTAAACAATGGAAAAAATCAGACAGACTTTACGCGATTCGGCTGCTGCTCGATGGACTGCCCTGTTTATCGTGTCGTTCACAATGCTTTGCGGTTATTTCTTAACCGATATAATGGCTCCTTTAAAAGGCCTTCTTGAGGGGCAACTCTCATGGAATAGCTCTGAATATGGCATTTTTACCAGTGCCTACGGATGGTTCAATGTATTCCTTTTCATGCTAATCTTTGGAGGTATTATACTCGATAAAATGGGTGTACGCTTTACGGGGTTAGGTGCTACCATTATAATGGTAGTTGGTACAGCATTGAAATTTTGGGCTGTTTCAACAAACACTCTCGATGGCCAAACCTGGAATATTTTTTGGCTTTTCGAAGTAAAAGCACAGGTGTTTTTGGCTGGGCTTGGTTACGCCATTTTTGGTGTTGGTGTTGAGGTTGCCGGTATTACTGTCTCCAAAATCATTGTAAAATGGTTTAAAGGAAAAGAACTAGCATTGGCAATGGGACTCGAGATGGCGATGGCACGTATTGGTACTGGATTAGCACTAGTTGCATCGGTTCCAATAGCAAAATCGTTTGGTATTGTATCTGTTTCAAAACCACTTCTAGTGGCTCTTATTGGGCTTTGTATTGGGCTAATTGCTTTTATCATATACATTTTTATGGATAAGAAGCTAGATGCTAGCCAGGCAGCTTACGACCTTGAAAACAACGTGATTGATGAAGAGGAATCTTTTAAGATTAAAGACCTTTTTTCCATTATCTCAAATAGAGGCTGGTGGTACATTGCCATTTTATGCGTACTCTTCTACTCATCCGTATTCCCCTTCCTTAAATATGCAACAGATTTAATGGTTAACAAATTTGCGGTATCTGACTCTCTGGCAGGGCTAATACCTGGTATACTTCCATTTGGTACAATCCTACTAACTCCATTCTTTGGTAATTTATACGACAGAAAGGGTAAGGGAGCGTCAATTATGATACTGGGTTCAATACTTCTAATATTTGTGCACTCCATGTTCTCAATTCCCTTCCTTAACCACTGGATTATTGCCATTGTTTTATCAATTATTTTAGGAATTGCATTCTCGTTAGTACCTTCGGCCATGTGGCCATCTGTTCCAAAAATCATACCCGAAAAGCGATTAGGCACTGCATACTCATTGATTTTCTGGGTGCAAAACTGGGGCCTGATGGGTGTTCCTGCGCTTATTGGCTGGGTGCTTGATAAATATTGTATTACTGGAGAAAAGATTGTTGAAGGGGTAACCGTTCCAACTTACGACTACACCATTCCAATGCTAATTTTTACCAGTTTTGGCGTTTTAGCACTTGTTTTCGGATTCCTACTTAAGGCAGAAGACAAGAAAAAGGGATATGGTCTTGAACTACCAAACATACAAGCATAGCATGCTTTATATAGGATAATAAAAAAGAGAGGCTACAGTTTATATAGCCTCTCTTTTTTATTGTACATTGCTAGAGAGCTAATTATAATCCACGGAGCCTTTTCAGGTTGTAAGAGACTTAGAAAAGGGAGGTCGGAGAATAAACCGTATAGCAAAGAATATAAATTAATATGACTATCCGTTTCGATACCAAAACGCCGAATCGTCATTGCGAACACACCGTTTTTTGGTGGGTGAAGCAATCTGTAAAAGCAAGTTAATAAAAAGATCGTTTCGTCTCGTCTCGTCACAAATAGTGAAAAGACGAAACGAAACGATGACGGTAACTTTATGATGTACCTGTCATCACCAGATTATGCCTAAAAATTTGGGTGAATTCTCGAAATGAAAGGCTATTACGCTGTGAGAGGCGAGGGTGAAAGCTAGAAACGATACCCCAACCCAAAGCGAACCGAGGCATTGAAGGGGAGCGTGTTGGGGTCGTAATGATCCAGCGTTAAAAGGCCCAACCTAAAATAGGGTTCAACAACAAAGCTTACGTGCTTTGTTAATGGCAAGCCTATGCTAACAGCCCCAATAGCTGCTGCGCTATACCTCTTCACACCATCGGTTTGGCCTACGTACTGTCCAAACGAGCTAGCAACCTCGAACTGATTGTTCACAAGGATACCCACGGCAGCCCCCAGCCGAAAATCGAGATCAACCCCGCCACCACTTAGCCGTGCGGAGAGTAAAAGGGGCACCTCTACATGATGAAACCTCTGCTTTAGGTTGGCTATAGCTAGGTTTGTAGATTTGATCACATCCTGGGGCGCCTTGGCGAGATTAGCAATACTAGAGATGCCAGCAATGGAACTCCCCAAGGCAACCTGCCCGTACGATGTGTTAGCATACAGGTATGATAAGTTTTGCTTAATATTTCCACCATACAGTAAAATCAGATTATCAACATTTTGCCCCGTTGGATTAACGGTAATACCTGTTACCAATGACAATGACTTGTTAAGTTGTCGCTTAACCTGCAGCTCGCCACCCCAAAGCCACACACCCGTCTCGTTCATGCTGTTAGTTTTGGCCATTGCCGCCATTGTATGGCTGGAGTAGAGCGGGTTAAGGTATGCCGTTATGCTCCAGGGGCTACCATATGTATTCAACTTGGATTGATTTGCCTCATGAACAGCGGGTTTACCTTCAGTGGGTATAGGCACAGTAAGGCCGTTGGGTAGGGCTAAGCCATTGATCACCGCCAATGGTTTGGGCTTACTCCCAGCGATAGGGGCAGCTGCATCCTGAGGGTATGGGGCTCTGGCTGTTGCAACGTTATACTCTGCCACAACCTTTCGCTGCTGATGCTCTGGCAAAGCCATAACAGCACTTCGTTCGGGGAGTACAATGTAATGATCAGGGGGAGGTTGAACAATTCGAATATCACTAGCAGCAAAGGAATATCCTTCTAAATGCTTTGGCTGTAGCGAAATTATGGTAATAGATACGCTTAGCAGTATAAGAATACTAATCGCTGCGGCCGTAGCTCTCCAAATGAATAGCTTACGCCTATTGCTTGCGCTGTAGTCGAGATGCCTATTTATACCAGACCAAACCTCAGGTTTAGGCACAACCCGAATGGATGACAGCTTGCCAACGTACTCCTCATATGGTCCCGGTTCGTAAAACGGCATACTCTTCAAACTTTTCAATCTGGCTAACCTTCTCCCTTAGGATCATCCTAGCCCTGCTATAGTTAGATTTACTGGTAGACTCAGATATATTTAGTAGCGCTCCTATCTCGGCGTGTGAGTACCCCTCGATGGCGTACAGGTTAAACACCAACCTGTACTGCTGTGGCAGGCTGGCCACCACGGTCAACAGCAGCTGGTAATCGGTATCGAGCGTCTCTAACTCCTGTTCACCAAACACCTCCTCGTTTATCTCAACATCCCTTCCGGCTGTCTTACGCCGGTGGTACTCCAGAGCGGTATTCACCATGATGCGGCGAATCCATCCTTCGAACGAACCCTCGAACCGAAACGAACGGATATTCTCAAACACCTTAATGAACCCATCCTGCAAGACGTCGCGAGCCACCTCGGCGTTAGGATAATACCTTAAGCACACACCATACATCGCCGGTGCATAGATGGTGTATAAGGCTTGCTGCGCCTTGCGGTCGTTACTCCAACACCGCTCAATAATGCTTCTATTAATATCCAAACGATACAATATTAGTATTACACAAGAGCTAATATAGCACCATTTGACCACATATCATATAGATGTTAAAAAAACTTTGGGGGTTGCGTGGGGAAGGAGGTAGCTATTCTTGATAACCACTTTTGTAAAAGAGGTACATAAATAATTGGTAAATGAAGAAATATTATTTGATTCTCATTTGAAACAGCATTACCAAGCACATCCAAAAACAGATGATGAATAATGGAATAGGATGTACTCTAACTGTAAAAAAAACATCAATTATTCAACTTTAACATTTACTATTCTAAAAAATAGGCCGGAATGATTTATCCCGGCCTATTCAAGCTTAGTCTATTGATTCTTTGGAAATAATATAACCCAACAATACTACTTAAACTTCTTTAAACCCACAGGAGTTGAACTGCTCGTATTAAAATTATTTGAGTAGAAACTTTTTCCTTCACCATCAAGAATCTCAAAATCATCAACAAATAGGGCAAAAGCATCGTATGAAACACATCCAATCATTATCTGAACTGTTTTTCCATCGAATGCAGAAAGATCGAAGGTGTAGTTTGTCCAATCGGTAGGTACCTCTTGATATGGATCAGGTGTAAGTAAGGTTTCTGTTTTAGTGTCAGGCTCAAGTACTTTCACAACTAAACGCTCAAGGCCATATGCATCAGTAATAGACTTGGCATATAACGATACGCTGTAACCTGCAGCAATTGCAAACGGTTTACTTATCATCCAGTCGTCGTTGCCCTGACCGATATCAGGTATAGCATTAGCACACATTGCATATTTAGTACCGCTATGCGCTTCCCAACCAGCTACCTCTTCAGGGTCTGTAGCTTCAAAGTCGAAGATAGTCCATGAACCAGCACTACCCGTTCCTGGATATGATAAATCGCTAAAGGTATAGGTTGGTAATTTATCATTATCAACAAGAGTCCATGGTGCAAACTCGGTTACAAAGCTATCATACTCCTCGAAATCCCATAAGCGTTGCTCTGCAATTATAAGAGTATGAGTAGACACAACAGTACCGTTAGCGTTTGAAGAAGTAATGGCAAAGGTAAGGGTGTCCTTATTCATACCAGGATTGATTAGCACATCAACCCAACCGTCAGTCATAGACCCTTCAGGGGTTACAGCAACGGGGTCTTCACTATTACGTGCTCTTGTAACGGTTACTGAAGTTGGAGCTGTACAATCATCCTTTACCTTAAATTCGACCTTAATGGTAGTGTCTTTAGGCTCAATATTTCTCAAGGCTGTTATTACAACCGGGTCGTTAAGGGTAATAACTCTATTTCGAGAGGCAAGGCCATCGGGTCCATCGACCTGAAAGTTTAAAGTCACCTTATCACCAATTTTCACTAGTTCGTTGAGGCTAGCTTTGGGGATTGAGACCTGCCCTTTTCCATTAGAAATTGAAGTGGTTCCAATTTCATTTGATGCTTTATAAATCTTAAGGGTGGTCACATCAAAACTTGAAACCTCAACATTTGTCTGATAGTTTGCGTCGAGAGGATAATAATGGAGCTTATCAACGTGAATTGTGACCCCGGTATAGAATGGATCCTCTGTCTCCTCGCATGCAATGAATACAAATGCAAGGGCAAATATGCTAATTGCAAATAATAGTATCTTTTTCATATTTAAAATTGTTTTAGCATTAATTTACACCTGTTCTTTCGTCCCACCACATCTTTTTGCCCCAAAAACGATCTGTAACCTGAGCGACGAATGGAGCCGAATTAGCACCGTTGAGATCGGCCTCACTGGTTGGATATGCGAAACGGAATGGGGGGCGATTATGCCCCTCGAAACGAGCGGCTGGAGCAGCTGGCATCACAGGAACATCGTGTCTTCTAGATTCTGCCCAGGCCTCATGGCTTTGCTTAAACAGGCTCACCCATTTCTGCAGGTAAAGATTCTCCTCGGAAAATGGAACTGAGGCAAGAAAGGCTTCACCATCAACTCCATTCTCTTCGTTTGAAGCAATAACAGCCTCATTATAAGCCTCAGTAGCAGACATAACAGTAGTATGTCCATTATGGGCCGCTTCGGCAATAATAAACATCACCTCTGAGTATCTCATAAAGGGTGTGAAACCAGATGCATCGTCCCTAAATCGTGCTCCAATGCGGCTATACTGGGCAATGCTTCCCAAATTCTCATCACTAACACCAGGGACTACGCCTCTATACTCACCATCGGAAGTAGCGGGTTTTGCATATACGGGTAACCGTGGATCAGCAGTACTCTTCATATAGTCAATTAAATAGGATCCTACGGCATGGTCATCCCTAGTCTCAGAGTCTTCCATCCAGGGCTCTTTATAGGGAGAAGAACCTGGCCAGTAAAGGAATGCATTATGGTCATTACTCTCCATAATTGGGTAAGTTGAGGCATTGTTCAGCACGTTTTGAAGGTGTGTAACCCCAACACTTGACACATTGGCTATCCTGTTTGCCAGCCTTAGCCGAAGGGAGTTTGCAAAACGTTGCCAAAGCTCCACATCACCGTTAAAGAGGAAGTCGCCATTGCCAGTATTTCCCAAATTACCTTCAGCAAAAATATCACCAGCCTTTTTTAAACTATCGAGTAGAGCTGGATAAATCTCTTCCTGTGTATTGTAGGTTGGATTAACAATGCCTTTATCTCCCTTAATAGCATCAAAGAAGGGCATATCCCTCCAGCTATCTGTACCTATACTAAAGGCAAAGGACTGGAAAGTTAGTGCTGCAGCATACAAGTTAAGATTATCTTCCTCTAACGCTAGTTTTTTTGCACTCTCTAAGTCGTTAACTGTATAGTACAGGTAGGTCCACACATTATTAATAACACTCTCCCTTTCGTAATACCTCGATTCATCGAGATATTGGATTTTCCCAAGATGTCCAACATATGTACCTGTATTATTCATACTAAACCAGGCATCATAGTAGTTGTCGGCAAAATATCTGATGGCTTGTCCCAACAAGTTTGTTGCGGGAACAATGGTGGGGTTGTTAGGGTCGGTGTTCATTTCTTCCCAATCCTTTGTGCAAGATGAAAGGAAAAGCAACCCTACTAAAGCACCACCAAATATGATTTGAATTATCTTTTTCATATTGTATTCTGTTAACAGTTTTAGAAATTGAGATTTAGCTTAAATCCAAGGTTGCGTGCTGTTGGTAGCTGGAACTGCTCTAGTCCCATTCCATTATTGGTTACACCAAAACCTGTTTCGGGATCAATTCCCAAATCGTTTGATGAGTGAGTATAAAGAATGGCAAGATTCCTACCCACAAACGATAACGAGGCAGACTGCACAACCCCAATTTTAGCAACAAGCGATTTGGGAAGGTTGTAGGTCAAGGTTACTTCACGTAACTTGATGTATGAGCCATCAATAATAGAGTACTCCTCGAGTCCCCAGTACCCACCATAGTATGCGGCTGCCGAAACCACTACATCATTTGGATTACCATCTTGGGTAACCCCTTTAACCACAAGACCATGTTCACGTATACCATTAACGGCTGTTTCTTCGGTTAAGCCTGCGTATGCTCCAAACCAATCGGAAACGCTAAACAGGTCACCACCATAACGTCCATCAATAAGTACACCAAGTGAAACATCCTTGTAGGTAAAGGTGTTCTTGATACCACCTGTCCAGTCGGGCGTAATATTACCTACCTCTAATGGCGTTTCGGCTGGGATAGGCAATCCATTTGGCCCTATTATTTTATTGCCGCTGTCATCGCGTAAAAAGCCATTAGCCCTTATAACACCAAAGGGCTTTCCTGGGCGTGCTTCGATAGTAACACCATTCCATGATGAAGAAATTTGATATGCCTCCACTTTCTCACCAGTAACTGGATCGGTGTACAACTCATTTACCATATTCGAGTTCTTGGCCCAGTTTATTACCATATTCCAACCAAAGCCATTGTTAGGCTTTATAATGTCACCGTGAAGTTGTAGTTCTACTCCCTTATTCTCAATTTCACCAGCATTGATTAGCATACTGCCGTAACCGGTAGAACGTGAGACGTTAACCGTTAGAATTTGATCGGTAGTGACCATATCGTAGTAGGTAAAGTCTAAACCAATACGATTGTTAAGGAATCTAAAGTCGATACCTGCCTCAATACTGGTTGTTGTCTCTGGTTTTAATCCAACAGGAGGAAGAGTTCGTGTAGTGAAAAAAGGTGTTACTCCGTTGAAGGGATCGTTTGATTCGTAAACGAATGATAGCTGGTAGGGATTAGTACTATTACCAACCTGCGCCCAACCTCCCCTAATCTTTGCAAATGACAGCACGTCTGGATTAACATCAAGGAATTCAGTAAGAATAAAGCTGCCAGTGAACGATGGGTAGAAGTAGCTCCAGCTGTCCTTGGGCAAGGTCGAACTCCAGTCGTTACGGGCTGTTACATCTAGATAAATAGCGTTTTTCCAACCAAAGCTGGCCTGACCAAACACGCTGTTAGTCTGCAACTTCTCATCGTACATACCCGTTGTTGGATTTCCTTGGATATTACCAATAGTAAACAGATTTGGCACAGTTAACTCACTAGCCTGCAGCAATGAATAGTGATACTCAGAGTGGCGATAGTTTCCACCGACAAAACCATTAACCGAGATATCTCCAAATGTTTTATTGAAATTCAATGTAAAATCGGCATTAAACTCAGCATCTGTTCGGTTGTTTTGCCAAAAAAAACCGTATGGATAATCGATTGATCGAGTGTACTCCACGTGTTTACGACGCTCTGCGTAGTAATCAATCCCAACACGAGCAGTTGCACTTAGCCAATCGGTAAAATCAACGCTCATATTAAAATTACCAAAAATCCTATCTCTATCGCGGCTAGTTGTGTTATAACCAGTTGTCCAATAGGGGTTGTTGTGATAGTTAGTATTCCAGTTATATGGATTACCAAACACATTAAAGGTTTGCCAGTTTGCTTTAAGGTCTTGCATATCAACCTGACGACCGAACCAACCACCTAGCGATTGCATTGGGTTATTGGGGTCGTACCCTTGGCCAGGTAGGTTATCGCTAGTATTGTTAATATAGTTAGCGGCAACGTTTACCCTTAACCAGTCGGTTAGATTCTGAGTGCCGTTAAAGAAAACGGTGTACTTTGTTAAATCGGTATTAGGTATTGTACCCTTTGTACTTTGGCTGGATAACGATAACCTCATATTATTCTTCTCGGACGTTGAGGTAATGTTAGCATTAAGATCATAAGTAGAGCCAAGTTGGAAAAAATCTCTAATGTTATCGGGGTTTGAAACCCATGGAGTTGCTACGCGGGTAGTAGGATCGTTAGGATCGGTTAACGGACTATTAAACTGAGGAATATTCAATCCGACATCAAGTCTTGGCCCCCAACTCTCATCAACGCCATCGTAAACGCCACCGTTGTTGCCATCATAGTAATTAAATCCATAATTACCATTCCATGTGCCATCGGCAAAATCTTGATATGACACCCCTGCCGATTTGGCACCAGAAACTAGCCAGTAGTATTCACTGCCATTTATACCTTGACCGTACAGGTTTTGATAGTTTACAAATTGGTATGGCTGATCGAAAGTGATACCAGCGTTTATACTTACCCCAATACCCTGCTTAGCGGTACCTCCAGTTTTGGTGGTAACGAGCACAACACCGTTGGCAGCCCGACTACCGTAAAGTGCTGCTGCGTTTGCACCCTTCAGCACCGATATTGACTCAATGTTCTCAGGATCAATATCCATTGCAGCATTACCAAAGTCCTGACCTCCCCACTGGGAAACTTCAGTTGCAGCATTACTTACAGGAACCCCATCGACTACCCATAAGGGTTGATTGTTTCCGAAAGATGAGTTACCCCTTATAACAATACGTGACGAAGAACCAACTGCACCACTAGAATTGGTGATTTGAACACCCGCCACCTTACCAGAGAGAGAATTGACAATGTTAACCTCTTTTGCCATCGCCAACTCATCGCCCTTGACATCCTGAACTGCATATCCTAGTGATTTCCGCTCACGCGAAATACCCAAGGCAGTAACAACCACCTCGTCTAGTGCTAGCATATCAGACTCTAGCACTACATTAATAACAGTTCTTCCTGCAATAGCCACTTCTTGAGTTTTAAACCCCAAGAACGCATAGGTTAAGGTTGTTGCATTCTGCGGGACAGCTAAAACATAATTACCATCTGCATCGGTTGCAACGCCGATGGTAGTTCCCTTGACTTGTACTGATGCTCCAGGAATTGGCATCCCATCCTCTGCACTGGTAACAGTACCGGAAATTTGCACTGTTTGCGCTTGTAGGAGATTTATCCCCACAAACACAACAGCTACAAGGAATACGCATAGTCTTTTCATAGAAATAATTTTAGGTTTACAAATAGAGCTAATAATGGTTAAAAACACATGAAAAGTTAAAGCATGAATTTATTCAACACAAGTAATCAGCAAATTAATTACTAACAGCCGTTAATAATATTAACCTACAGGATAATTTAGGTATTTAAAACCCGTAAACAACAAGTAAACTTTTACTCAAACAATATGTGTTTATGCTGTATAACAATACTTTAGAAAAGTGGGAACAACTGTAAAACAACTTAATAACGCTACCTAAGAATAGAATAAACAACAAAGCGTCATATAGATTATATCTATCAATGGGAAAATACTATAAAATACATTCAATAATTTTCTCTCAGATATTAATAAAACACACCACAAAAAGAACAAAAAAGGGTTCAGTACCTAGAAATTAAAGACCAAAAACACTAACAATAAATAATAAAAATTAAATTTTAAAACACTGTTGTCCGATAAAAATATAAGAGAAGGGAGCTCACAAGGAACTCCCAACTCTTTTTAGTAGTTTTGTTTTACCCCAAACATTTAACTACTATGGATAAAAGTACACATTTTTTCGGCACCTCGGTTTTCGGACAGCTGATTTCTTTAGTTGACCCCAGAATCATTTCCTCCAGCACGAAAAAGTTCGATTCTGATAGATACGTAAAGAAATTCAAGACTAAGGACCACCTGATAAGCATGATATTCTGTTCGTTTGCAAAATGCTCATCCTTACGCGAGGTAAGTGGAGCAATGCTCGGATTATCTGGTAAAACCAAACATTTTCAACTGAATCATATACCCAAGAAAAGTACGCTTTCAGATGCCAA
>Ga0334887_1002437_pt1 | contig 20739 bp, 11 predicted proteins | sample GraSluR1_MG_10_FD_207217 | JGI IMG/M metagenome (GOLD analysis project Ga0334887, IMG submission 207217) | Sludge microbial communities from methane-producing bioreactor in Wageningen University, Netherlands - Granular Sludge_18_07-R1 | ecosystem: Engineered > Bioreactor > Anaerobic >...
CCCGCCGATCAGCAGCGGCTTATCCATCCCCAGGCGCGCCATCTCCTTGGCGACGTGCACCATCTCGTCCAGAGAAGGCGTGATCAGCCCGCTCAGGCCGATCATGTCGGCGTTCTCGTCGATGGCAGTCTGCAGGATCTTCTCGGCGGGCGTCATCACGCCCAGGTCGATGATCTCGTAGTTGTTGCAGCCGAGCACTACGCCGACGATGTTCTTGCCGATGTCGTGGACGTCGCCCTTGACCGTCGCCATCACGATCTTGCCGGCGGCGTTCGACCCGCCGCCGTTGACGCGCCGGGCGGCCTCGATGTAGGGCGTCAGATAGGCTACGGCGCGCTTCATGACACGGGCGCTCTTCACCACCTGAGGTAAGAACATCTTGCCCGCGCCGAAGAGGTCGCCCACATGGTTCATGCCGTCCATGAGCGGCCCTTCGATGACCTGCACCGGGTCATCGGCCTGCTGCCGCGCCTCTTCGGCGTCCTCTTCGACAAAATCGGCGATGCCGCGCACCAAGGCATGGACCAGGCGGTCATGCACCGGCGCTGCGCGCCAAGACAGGTCTTCGGTCTTCTTCTTGGCGGTTCCCTTCACCGTCTCGGCATAGGCGACGAGGCGCTCGGTGGCGTCCGGCCTGCGGTTGAAGAGCACGTCCTCCACCCGCTCCAGCAGTTCGGGGGGGATGTCTTCGTAGACCATGAGCGCGCCGGCGTTGACGATGCCCATGTCCATGCCCGCCTGGATGGCGTGATAGAGGAAGGCGGCGTGCATCGCCTCGCGCACGGTGTTGTTGCCGCGAAAGGCGAAGGAAACGTTGCTGACGCCGCCGCTGACTTTGACGCCGGGCAGCGTGGCCTTGATGCGCCGTGTGGCCTCGATGAAGTCGATCGCATAGGAGGCGTGCTCCTCGATGCCGGTCCCCACGGTGAGGATGTTCGGGTCGAAGATGATGTCTTCGGGCGGGAAGCCGGCCTCCTCGGTGAGGATGCGGTAGGCGCGCGTGCAGATCGCCACACGGCGTTCCAGGGTATCGGCCTGGCCCTGCTCGTCGAAGGCCATGACGACCGCGGCCGCGCCGTAGCGCCGGATTAGCCGCGCCCGCCGCTTGAACTCCTCCTCGCCTTCCTTGAGGCTGATAGAGTTGACCACGGCCTTGCCCTGCACGCACTTGAGGCCCGCCTCCAGCACCGACCACTTGGACGAGTCGATCATCACCGGCACGCGGGCAATGTCCGGTTCGGCCGCGATCAGGTTGAGGAAGCGCACCATGGCCGCTTCGCCGTCTAGCATGCCGTCGTCGAAGTTGACGTCGATCATCTGCGCGCCGTTTTCCACCTGCTGCGCGGCGATGCGGACGCCCGTCTCGAAATCGCCCTCCATGATCAGACGGCGAAAGCGGGCGGAACCGGTCACGTTGGTGCGCTCGCCCACGTTGACAAAGTTGGTGAAGGGCGTGATCGCCAGCGGCTCCAGGCCGCTGAAACGCGATACCGGCTCAATTTCCGGTATGGCGCGCGGCTGGAGATGTTCTACGGCCTGGGCGATGGCGCGGATGTGCTCGGGCGTCGTGCCGCAGCAGCCGCCCACGATGTTGACGAAACCGCTCTGCGCGAACTCGCCCAGATAGGCGGCGATCTCCTCCGGCGACTGATCGTATTCGCCGAACTCGTTGGGCAGCCCGGCGTTGGGATAGCAACTGATCGGCGTATCGGCGAGAGCGGAGAGCGTTTCCAGATAGGGTCGCATCTCTTTGGCGCCGAGCGCACAGTTCAGCCCTACGCTGAAGGGGCGGGCGTGCATGACCGAATTCCAGAAGGCTTCGGTCGTCTGGCCGGAAAGCGTGCGGCCGCTGGCGTCGGTGATTGTGCCGGAGATCATGACCGGCACGGACTCGCCGCGTTGCTCCAGCAGTTCGTCGATGGCGAAGAGCGCGGCCTTGGCGTTGAGCGTGTCGTAAACCGTCTCGACCAGCAACAGGTCTACGCCGCCGTCGAGCAGGCCGCGCGCCTGTTCGGCGTACGCTTGCTTGAGCTCGTCGAAGGCGGCGTTGCGCGCGCCGGGGTCGTTGACGTCGGGCGAAAGCGAGGCGGAGCGGTTGGTCGGCCCCAGCGCGCCGGCCACGTAGCGCGGCTTGTGCGGCGTCTTGGCGGTATACTCGTCCGCTGCGGTGCGCGCCAGACGTGCGCCGGCCAGGTTGATGTCATAGACCGCGTCCGCCAACCCGTAGTCCGCCTGCGAGAAAGCGTTGGCGTTGAAGGTGTTGGTCTCGATGATGTCCGCGCCGGCTTCCAGGTAGGCGCGGTGGATGCGGGCGATGACGTCGGGGCGAGTGAGGCAGAGCAGATCGTTGTCGCCCATGAGCGCGGACGGATGATGGCGGAACATCTCGCCGCGAAAATCAGCCTCCTCCAGTCTCTCCTGTTGGATCATGGTGCCCATAGCGCCGTCCAGCAACAAGATGCGCTCGGCGGCGAGTTGGCGAATGTCCGGTTTGACGTGCCCCATACGTGCGTCCTATCTCTCGGGTCCATTTCACGTTCGGGCCAAGCGGTCAGCCAGACCCTTCGCTGCGTTCAGGGTGACAGGTACGCGTACCCAACGAGAAATGCACCTCTCTCCTGCGCCAATATGACCTGCATTATAGCCGGACTTGCCAAAATGATAGGAACCGCGAATTACAAACCGCCATGAGCGTGAAATCGCAAGCCCTCAGCGCCCCTGTGCTTTTATATCCCTGCGCCCGCGAATTACCGCAAGCGGCCCGGTTCACGGTAGAATCAGAGACCGGCACTTTTTCGCGCTTTAGCAATCCATGCGCGCATTCGGCAGTGCGCCCCCCCGCACGGCCTCCGCGCATACGGCGCTATACCCATTGCGGAGCCACTCCGCGCCTACCCCTTGCTACTTCACAAGTTAGGAGGACTGCATGAGCAACTTCGTCTATACCGGCGCCAAAACCAGTCAGATCAGCTTTCCGCTGGGCGGGATCGGCAGCGGCAGCATCGGGCTGGCAGGCAATGGCCGCCTGATCGACTGGGAGATCTTCAACCGGCCCAACAAGGGCAGCGTCAACGGCTTTTCGCACTTCGCCATCCGCGCCGAGAACGACCACGAGGTCGTGGCGGCGCGCATCCTCAACTCGGACCTGTTGCCTCCCTACCAGGGCGAACTCAACGGGCCCGCGTTCAACTCATTCGGTTGGGGGCCGCGCCGCGAATACCTGACCGGCCTGCCCCACTTCGTCAGCGCCGCGTTCACCGGCGAATTCCCCATCGCCAAACTGACCTTCGAGGATGATTCCTTCCCCGGACGGGCAGCGCTGCAAGCCTTCAACCCCTTCATCCCGACCAACGACAAGGACTCCAGCATCCCCGCGGCCTTTTTCGACCTGGAAGTGACGAACACGACCGCAGAGCCGCTGACCTATACCTTCGCCGGCGTGCTGGGCAACCCGCTGCCCGCCAACCACCTGCACACCGTCGAAGAGACGCCCTGGGGACACGCGCTGCATCTGCGCAGCGACAGCGTCGGCCCGCAGGAACTGCGCTATGGCGACATGACGCTTGCCACCGACGCCGGTCTGGAAGACGACGTGCAGGTGAGCTGGCAACAGTTCTGGTTCAAGGGCGCCTGGTTCGATAATCTGGAAGTCTACTGGCACGACCTGAACACGCCCGGACCGTTTAAGAATCGCGTCTATCCGCCGGAGCAGGCTGCCACGCACAACGAAGGTCTCTTGGCCGTGCATGTCCCGGTTGCGCCGGGAGCCACCCGCCACGTGCGCTTTGTGATCACGTGGAACTTCCCCAACTGCGAGAACTACTGGAAGGCCGGCGCTGAGGGCACGTGGCGCAACTACTACGCCACCGTCTGGCCCGACTCTCTCTCCAGCGCGCAGTACGCGCTGGAAAACTGGCCGCGCCTTTATGCCGAGACGCGCCGCTTCAAGGATGCGCTCTTTGCGTCCTCGCTGCCCGACGCTGCCTTGGATGCCGTCTCCGCCAACATCTCGATCCTCAAATCGCCCACGGTGCTGCGGCTGGAAGACGGCACATTCTACGGCTGGGAAGGCTGTCACCCGACCGCGGGCTGCTGCGAAGGAAGCTGCACGCATGTGTGGAACTACCAGCAAGCGCTGCCCTTCCTCTTCCCCAAGCTGGAACGTTCCATGCGCGATGCGGACTATGCGTATAACCTGCGCCCGGACGGCGGCATGCCCTTCCGCCTCCAGCTTCCCATCGGCTCCGCGCCGTGGGAATTCCGCCCCTGCGCCGACGGGCAGTTCGGCGGCATCCTCAAGCTCTACCGCGACTGGAAGATCAGCGGCGACAGCGAATGGCTGCGCAAGCTCTGGCCCGCGGCCAAGAAGTCCCTCGAGTTCGCCTGGAGCCCGCGCAACATCGACCGCTGGGACCCCGAGAAGACGGGCGTGTTGTGGGGCCGCCAGCACCACACGCTGGACATGGAACTGTTTGGGCCGAATTCCTGGCTCACGGGCATGTACCTGGCCGCGCTTAAGGCCGGCGCAGAGATCGCCGAGCGCCTGGGCGAAACCGAGTCGGCCGCGGAGTACCGCCAGATCTTCGCCCGCGGCAAAGCCTGGGCCGACGAAAACCTCTTCAACGGCGAGTACTACTACCAGGACATCGACCTGGGCGACAAGAGCATCGTGGATGCCTACGCCGACGACCTCGTGATCCAGGGCGGCTCTGCGCAGAAGGCCTATTGGACCGAGGAGCATGGCGAGATCAAGTACCAGATCGGGGCGGGCAGCAGCATCGACCAGGTGTTGGGCCAGTGGCACGCCAGCCTCTACGGCCTGGGCGAGATCTTCGACCCGGAGAAGGTGAAGAAGGCCAGCGCTGCCATCTTCAAGTACAACTACAAGCCGGTGATGCGCAATGCCTACAACCCGGACCGCATCTACTGCCTGAACGACGAAGGCGGCCTGGTCATCTGCGCCTGGCCCGAAGGCGTGCGCCAGCCGGTGATCCCCGCGCCCTATTCGCAGGAGACGATGAACGGCTTCGAGTATTCGGCAGCCACCCACATGATCATGAACGGGCTGGTCGAGGAAGGCATGACCTGTGTTGCGGCGGTGCGCAAGCGCTATGACGGCGAGCGCCGCAACCCGTGGAACGAGTTCGAGTGCGGCAGCAACTACGCCCGCTCGATGGCCTCGTACGCGCTGCTCAACGCCTTCTCCGGCTTCCAGTTCGACATGGTGCAGCGTACGCTGAGCTTCGAGCCGGTGCAGGCCGAAGACGGGCGCTTCCGCTGCTTCTGGTCGCTCGATTCCGGCTGGGGCGAGTTCGAGATGGGGCCGGGCATGGCCGAGGTGCGCGTGCTCTACGGCGACCTCGAGCTGAACAGCCTGCGCCTGCCCTTCCTCGACGGCCAGTCTGTGCGCGAAGTGCGCGTGGACGACCGCGCGGTTAAGTTCGAGCAGGAAGACGGCGTGATCCGCTTTGTCGACGGCGCGTCGATCCGGCAGGACAGCATCCTGGCGATCAATTTGTAGGCGGGCCGCTGCGACACAGCCAAGCAAATCGCCAACAGAAACGGGGGACAGGAACGCTCCTGTCCCCCGGCGCTTTTCCGGTGGGCAAGCCGCTATTGGTCGCTTGCGGTTTCGACAGCACTGTGGCATCGTCATGGCCTGCCATCCATGCTAAACGAGGTGTACGATGATCGACCCGCAATTGACCGGCAAGACCGTCCTCATCACCGGCGCCAACCACGGCATCGGCGCGGCTACGGCGCGCGCCTTCGCCGCACAGGGCGCAAAGGTCTTTATCACCTACTATCGGGAGCCGTCCACGACGCCCGAAGAGGAACTGGCTGAGGCGCGCAACGCCGGCATCGGCGGGCCGCGCTTTTACGAAGCCATGCAGCAGCAGCCCGCCGAGCATGTGCTCACCCAGATCGCGGCTGCGGGCGGCGTCGCCGCAGCCCAGGAGGCGGACCTATCCGACCCGGCCAACATCCCGCTGCTCTTCGACCGCTGTGAGGCGGAATTGGGGCCGGTTGCCGTACTCGTCAACAACCACACCTACTGCGTGCTGGAAACTTTTGACCCGGCGTTAGAGCGGGAGGAGGGCTTCCCGCTGCACATGGTTGCGCCTGAGGTGATCGATGCGCATTTCGCCATCAACGCGCGCGGGGTGGCCTTGCTTATGGCGGAGTACGTGCGGCGCTACCTGGCGCGCGGCGCGTCCACCGGGCGCATCATCAACCTCAGCACCGACGCCGCGCATGCGCATCCGGAGAACGTCAGCTACGCGGCCAGCAAACACGCTATCGAATCCTATAGCCGCTCCGCCGCGGTTGAGTTGGGCAAATACGGCATTACCGTCAACGTGGTTGCGCCCGGGCCGGTCCAGACCGGCTACATCACGCCGGAGGACGAAGCTGCCATCGCAGCGGGGACGCCGCTGGGACGCGTGGGCAGGCCGGAGGACATCGCCGGCGTGATCGTGTTCCTCGCCTCGGAGCAGGCGCACTGGCTGACGGGGCAACAACTCTATGTGGGCGGCGGCTGGCGCATACCGCAGTAGGTTGCAGCGAGTCTACTCGATGGCGATCGTATAGCCCGCGTCGCAGCCGGCGGCGCTGCCTGCGGCGGGCATGACGCGCACAAAGTACGTTCCTTCGTCCGGCGGCGTCCACCGCAAGGCGACAGGCCGGCCTGTTGCGCCGCTGTCCGCGGCCAGACGCGTCAAGCCGTCCAACCCGTAAATTTCGGCGGTAAGGCGTACACCCTCGGTGATATCGTCGATGCGCACGGTGCGCGTCTCGCCCGCCGGCGCGTCAAAGCGCACCCAGTCCTCGTCATCCTCCAGATCGAGCAGCCGGCGTTGCGGCGCGTCGCCGCGGCCGATATAGGCGGCGGCGTAGTAGCTGTCGTCTGGCTCCAGCGTGTCGGCGGGGCAACGCAGCGGCGCTTGCAGGTCGAAGTGGCCAAGTTGGTTGGCCTCGGCGATCACGGTGCGGGCGCCTTCGTTCACCGTGGTGGGCAGGGGCAGCCATGTCTGCGAGGCTTCGTCCCAACGCTGCACGATGGCGCGCGCCATGTCCAGGCGGCGCGTGTCCGCGTCGGCGTAATTGAGAGCCAGCGCCAGCGGTCGCGCCGTCATTGCTCCATCCAGGTTGGCGGCTAATGCGCCGGCGCCGGTCTGTGCGCCGGGCGCGTACCAGTCCAGCACGCGCAGCCAGAAAGCGCGGCCGAGGCTGCGCTGTGCGCCTTCCGTCAAGCCTGCCGGGGAGCCGGGGGCTAGTTCCAGGCGCGCCTGCCCGGTAAGGGCGTCGGGCGGCACGGTCACGGCGATGGCGCCGGTGAGGTCGGCCAACTTAGCGCCTTGGCTGCCAAAGACGAACATTTCTACGTTAGGGTGGTGCAGCCAAAGCCAGCGACTTACCGCGCCGTCTTCGGCCTGCGCCCAGGGGTCAGGCTGAGCGCCGGCCCAGCCGAACGGGTCCACCGGCTTGTCCTGTTCGCCGCCGTCCCAGCGTCCGTTGCCGTCGTCGCGGTGCACCGCGAAGTGCAGGTGTGCGCCGTAGCTGTTGCCGGTGCTGCCCATGACGCCGATCACGTCGCCTGGCCCTACCTGTGCGGGCAGGGCTGCGCCAGGTTTATCGCCGATGTGGGCTAGGTGCGCATAGCGCGTGAAATAGCCGTTGCCGTGGTCGAGGATCACCTCGTTGCCATAGCCGCCGTTGCACCAGCGGTCGCCGGCGACGCAATGGCTGACCGTGGTCGCCACCCTGCCTACCGCGGCCGGATGGATCTCTACCGGCTCGAACACGTCCGGCGTGGCGGGGTTGGGGTCCCGATAGGGGAAATCGATGCCGTCGTGCCCGTCATAGCAGCGCCGCTCGTAGCAGCCCAAGGCGGCGTTATAACGTGCTGCGCTGCGCGGGCGCCCGTCCCAGAGCAATACCGCGTCGTTCTTGGCATAGGTGGGCGAGTCGTGATCGAACCAGGCATCCACTAGGCCGCCCTCGTCGGTATCGCGCAGCGCTTGCCACAGCGCGGCGGGCGATGAGCGGCCTCCCAGGGGCAGGCCGAGAAAAGCCGGCGAAGGCCCGCCGTCCGAGCGGGCGACGAAATCGGCGCCGGCGATGTCCGCAACCACGCTCAGGGTGCGGCGTTGGGGGGAAAAGCTGTAGCCTTGGCGCTCGGCAGTCAGTGTGTAGGTGCCGCCGGTGATGTGCATGAACGCAAACCTGCCGTCGCTGCCGGTCGTGGCGCTGTGCGGCCCGGCCCTCACCACGACGCCTTCCAGCGGGCGGTTAGCGGTGTCCACGATGCGTCCGGCCAGCGTGTAGGCGGGCAGGTCGGCGCGCTCGTGGATGAAGACATCGGCCACGCCGTTGCCGTCGCCTGCCGCCAGGTTAGCAGCGGCGGAGACAAAGGCGACAAAGCGGCCGGCGTCGGAAAGCGCGGGCGGGCCGTATGAGTCCGCGTCCGCCTCGACGCCTGTCCAGGGAGCGGTCACCGCCAGCGAAGCGCGGCTCGTGTGGCGCGCCAGCCGGTCATAGACGAAGATGTCGACGGCCCCATTGGCGTCGCCGTTGACCAGATTGCTCGCCGCGGATGCATACGCCACGTAGCGACCATCGGCAGAGAGGGCGGGCGTCTGTGCGTCGCGGTTGGCGGGAATACCCGCGGACGAGACGGAGACCCGCTCCAATGTGTTGCTCTGCCGGTCATACACGAAGATATGCGCCACGGCTTTGGCATCGCCCGGCACGAGGTTCGCGGCGTAGGAGGAGAAAGCCACGAAACGGCCGTCGGCAGAAATGGCTGCATCGCCCGAAGCCGCGTCGCCCGCCAGGCCGTCAATGCCAAACGAAATCAGGTCGGTGCGCCCCATGTCGCGGTCATGCACGTAGACCTGGCTGATCCCGTCTGGATTGGGCCAGGCCAGGTCGAGGTTCTTGGCGCGCGACTCGAAGGCGACCACGCGGCCGTCGCCCGACAACGCGGGCCGCACGGAGTCGTCGCTGCCCTGCGCGCCCTGCGTAGAGACGGAAATGCGCGCGGTCTCGCCTGTCAGACGGTCTCGCACAAACACGTCGGCGGCGCGGTTCGTGTCGCCCTCGACGAGGTTCGATGCCTGGGAATGGAAGGCGACTACGCGCCCGTCGGCGGAAATGGCCGGGCGCGCGCCGAGTCGCCCGTCGCCGGACCGCCCGTTGGCCTGTGCGCCGCGCGTAGAGACGGAAACGCGTTCGTTCGTGCCATGCTGCCGGTCGTAGACAAAGACATCCTGCACGGCGTTGGTATCGCCCAGCGTCAGGTCGCTCGCCCACGAGTAATAGGCGATGTAACGCCCGCCGGCGGAAATGGCCGGCCCGCTCGACCAGCCCTCGCCAGGCGCGCCGTCGACCGCAGCGGAGATCAGGGTGAGCGCGCCGGTCTGCCCGTCAAGGAGGAAGACGTTCTCGTAGCCGCTGTGGTCGGGGTTGCGATCGCCTGCGATCAGATTGTTCGCAGCGGAGGTGAAGGCGACGTAGCGCCCGTCGGCCGAGAGGGCGACATCGCGCGCCGGCGCGTTGAGCGCGGTTCCGTCCGCGCTGAGGGAGACCAGCCGCGTCGCCACTAACTCGCGGCTTACGACCGCGCCGGGTGAACTGGACGAATCTGGCGTGTCGAGGGACGGGTTCTCTGACACAAGCAGCGGGAAAGATTCCGGCTCGGGCGAGGGCAGAGGAAGCGTAACGAAGGAAGACGGCGCCTGGCGCAAAACAAGTGCGGGCGGCGGTTTGATTGCTGCCGGACCACTTGCGCCAATGAGCACGAGCAGGCTCCAGCCCGCGGCCAGCGCTAGTTTTGCCCAACGAGGCAGCCTGCTCCTGTATGACCGCCGGCGCGCCATCTAGCCGCCCCTACGCTTCCGGCGCCGGCGACATCGCGATCATGCCGCCCACAACCCGCCGTCGTCGGCAGCGGCCTGGGCGATGGCGACCAGCGCCTCCGGCCCTTCCAACGCAGCCACCAGCGACAGGCTGCCCTCGACGCCGTGCACCGTCTGCCAGACGCCCTTGGCGGCGTCGCTCTGCCACAGCGCCAGCAGGAACTCGCGCAACTGCGCCTGAGCGGCTGCCGCGGCGTCGGCGCTAAGTTGCGGAAAGCCTGCGCCGTCGCCATATTCAGCGGGAGGCGCGGCGTCGCCGGTTTCAGCAATGCCCGGAATGCTAGCCAACAGCGAAGCCACCTTGCGCACATGCACTGTGTGCTTGTCGCCCGAGCTGTTTGCCAGCGCCTGGCTCACCCCCTGCGGCAGCAAGGCCAACGCCTGATCGACCAAGCCCGCAGCCAGCAGCGGTCGCAACATCCCCTCCACATAGAAGGTGATCAGCGCTTCCCTGTCCAGCAGCCGCGGGATCCACTGGCGAAGCTGGTCGTACAGCCGTTGCAGGTCCTTGGTCCACGCCGGATCCTTCATCAAGTAGGCGCGGAGGCGCAGACGGTCATCGCGCAGTTGGTCGTCGGTCACCACGGTGCGCACCATGCCGCGCAGCCGCTCGCCGAAACTGGGCTGCACCTGGCGTTGATCCAGCAGATACAGCGCCATGTCCGGGTCGCCGTGGTCGAGATAGACTTCGGCCAGCCCCCAGATGGTGGCGCGTTCGGGGTTGCGCTTCTCGTAGGACTTGACCCAGGCGAGCGCCTTGTCGACCTGTTCGCGCGCCAGCTTGGCGTCGCCGAGGTCGAGCAGGGCGCGCACCAGCGAGATCACGCCTTCGCTGCGCGTCGGGTCGTTGGGCGGGATCGAATCCACGGCTTCCACGGCGTACTTGAGCGCGCCCAGGCCAACGAGCGTCGAGGCGGCTCCGGCCGCGGTCCAGCCGTCGGACTGACCGGCCAATGCCGCCACGCGGTCGGCTAAATCGATGCGCTGCTCGCGCGAGATGCGGCGCACGGGCATGGCGCGGATCGCCTCTTGCAGGGTGTAGACCTGGAGGTCCACATCGGGGTTGGCATTGGGCCGCGTTACCTGGCGCAGGAAATTCGGGTCGCCGGTCAGGGTCGCCAGACCGCTCTCGCGGCGCGCCTCCTGCACGTTCGCCATGGTAACCAACTGCTCCAGCACATCTGCAGCCATGCCGCCGCGGCCGAAGGCGATGGCTGCCAGCCGCCGGCTGGTGAGTGTGGCAAGCGTGGCATATTGAAACGTCTCGATGCAGCGCTGTTGGAGGCGCGCGGCGCGCCGCGGCAGTTCCTGCCCGTCCGTCTCGGTGATAGCCGTCAAAATCTCGTGTAGAAATTGCGCGCCGGCATCCTCATAGCGCCGGATCGATGCGGTGATCAGATAGCTGGTGAGCGGGGACAGCCCGACGCGGCTGATGGTCTGCGCCAGCAGGCTGCGCCACTCGCCATTGGCGAGCACCTTGCCCCAGATGCGCGGCTGTTGGTCCAGCCGTTCCAGGCAGGCCAAGGCGGCCGGCTCGTCCCCGATCGAGGCCGCGGCCGCCGCGGAGAAGAGCAACCGCTCGGTCTGCCGCTCCTGATCCGACACGATGAGCGGGTTAAAGAGCTTAGCGGAAAGCCGGTCTAGTTCCTGCGCCGCCAGTTGCTTGAGCGCAGGGAAACGCTCCGTCTGTTGCGCCACACGGTACAGCGCCTGGGCGGGCGCGAGCGGGTGGCGCAATTCCAGCAGCGCGGCGACAGCCATCGCCTCGTCGCCGGCCCCCAGGTCGGCCAATGCCTGCCAACAGCGCTGCATCAACCAGAAGTCCGGCTGCCAGATGTTGCGTTCTTCGACCGTTGCATCCGGATCGTCGGGCGTAACGCCGGCCGCGGCGTGCAGCAGGTCGATGGCGGCCTGCGCCAGAGAAACGGCGCACATCGCCGCCGGTTGATCGGCGCGGGTCTGCGCCTTGCGCACCAAGATAGGCACGAATGAGTCCTTATCCCAAAAGCTGCCACAAGAGTGACAGCGCCAAGATTGCCAAACCGGCCAAGCCCAGCGCCAGGCCGATCAGCGCCAACCTGCCGGCGTTCAGCGCCATGCGCCCGTGGGCGTGATGCGCCGCATCGCCCCGCTCCAGCAAAGCCGGGTCTTCATGCGCGGCGCCCTTCACCTGCGCAAGCCACCACGCCCGGTTACAATAGGCCCAGGAGCCGAGATCGCTGGCGCGCACCAGCGAACGATCTTTCGCCACCGCCATCGACCCTGTCGCTAATCAGCCTCGTCGTCGGATTCTTCGCTGAACGCCAAGCCGGACGCGTCCTCAGCGCCGGCGGCCACGCCCAGATCGTGCGCCAGCCTTGCCTCGAAGCTCTGCAGCGCCTGGCGCATCTGGTCCTGGCGGATGCCCATCGTCAGGTCGCCGCGCGTCCGCTCCAGCACGTTGCGCAGCACGTCCGTATTGCGGCGCAGCCCATCGGTGATCGAATCCGGGAAATCGACGGTTGTGAGCAGGCTGTAGACCTCGTCCATGCTGTCGAGATACGGCTCCGCCTCGGCTACGCGCCCGCGGCGCATCAGGTCGAGCACGAAGCGGCGCATCTCGGTGGCGGCCTCGCTCATGCCGCGCAGATAGGTCGCGCCGGTGACGTACAGGGATGCCGGCTCCGGCATGTCGTCCCCGCGCACGAAGGCCAGCACGAGGTGGGCCTCGACCAGTTCTTTGAGCGCGTCTTGCGTGTAGCCGGTGTGATAGAGCATGGGATAGCCGGCCAACGGCTCCACCATCTCGACGGCGGCGGCGCGCGCTTCAGCCAGCAGTTGCTCAGCGCTCTCCAGTTCATGGCGATGGATGGCGCGGATGCCGGCGGCGCATGAGCGGATCAGCGCGCGGCTGCGGTTGAGCGTTTCGTCGCGAATCTTGCTGATCGTGGTGAAATCCTCGCGGATTCCTTCTACGATCTCGGTTAACGTTCTGGGCGAGTTGTGTCCCGCTCCGTGCATGGCGTGTCCGTTTCGATGCGAATGTCAGTGCGTTTGGTCTATGTTTCCCGGTGTGATTGTCCGGCGCCGGCGATTGATGATAGGGCGCAGGTCGTCGCCCCGATTATAGCCCATGCGGGGAGGCCGGACAATCGGCGGGACCAGCAGATTCGAGTCCGCGGCATGCCTGCACGAGTGCGCAGACGTTCATCGGTCATCGGCAAGATTGATTGCCAAGAAATATAATTCGACACATAAATTGGCGGAACCAATTTCAGGCGAACCCCTTGACAGCGCCGGTTTCCTATACTATTATCGACCACCATTAAGACTTTGACCGGCCGGCTCTGGCCGACCAGCATTGATCGACCCAGCATTGATCGACAAGGAATAGATCGCCGCATGATGCTTACCCTCGTCTCCAGCGTAACACGCCAATCCTGTTGTTGTTCGGCCTATATATGCCGGGATGTCGTGTTGCGCGAAACATGAGGGTTCTGTTTCTCTGGTAGCAACCGCCCCGGCAATGCCGGGGTTTTTTGTTGGCGCGATCTGCGCCGCAACGCCTCGGCAGCATAGCCGGGGCGTTGTTATTTTGTCGGAGTTCCGAGTTTCTTGCTGTCCTGTGTATCACAGACCACGTTCTTGGAAAGGGAACCGTATCGATGAATAGCCACAAACCTCAGTTGCTCGTTATCGTCGCCGCACTCATCACGCTGTTGATCACAACGGGCTGCGCCAATGTGCAGCCCGTTGCTGCCGAATCGCCCGCGGGCGCCCAGGCGAATGCCGCACCCGCCGCCGATCCCGTCGACGCGCCGGAGGTGAATGCCGCGACGGAAGCAAGCCCCGTGGGGTTTGAAAACGTCGTGGTCAGCACGGAATGGCTGGCCGAAAACCTGGACAACCCGGCTGTACGGGTGATCGAGGTGAGCGTCATTCCCGGCGTCTATGAGCGCGGGCACATCCCCGGCGCAGTCAACTTCGTCTGGCATACGGACTTCGTGGACACTATTTCGCGCGATATCGTCTCGGCGACGCGTCTCCAGGAACTGGCGCGAGACGCCGGCATCAACGACGACTCGACCGTGGTCCTCTACGGCGATAACAACAACTGGTTTGCCGCATGGGGCGCCTGGGTTTTCAAGCTTTATGGAGCCCCGGATGTCCGCATCTTGGATGGCGGGCGCGCCAAATGGGAGGCTGAGGGCCGCGAGTTGGCCGTAGCTGCGCCTACTGTCGAGCCGGGCGACTTCACCGCCTCCGGCGCCAACGCCAATCTGCGCGCTCACCTGGCCGATGTGCGCCAGATCGTCGAGGGCGATGTCGACGCCGCCTTGATCGACATTCGTTCGCCCGCCGAGTATGAGGGGACCATCTTCGCCCCCGAAGGATTCCAGGAATTGGCCGTGCGCGCCGGTCACATCCCCACGGCGGTTAACGTGCCCTGGGCGCAGGCCGTGAACGAAGACGGTTCCTTCAAGTCGGTCGAGGAACTGCGTGATCTCTATGCCTCGGTTGGCGTAGACGGCAGCCGGCCCGTCGTCGTCTATTGCCGCATCGGTGAGCGCGCCAGCCACACCTGGTTCGTGTTGAGCCAAATCTTGGGCTACGACGCCAAGCTGTACGACGGCTCGTGGACCGAATGGGGGAACACCGTAGGCGTCCCCATCGAAAATCCGGCCGGCACGATCTGGGGAGCGCAGTAGTCGTATGGCGCAACATGTCGAGGGCAGCCGCTTGGGGGCGGCTGCCCTCCTCCACTCAAGACAGGGGGTGCGCACCGGCATAGCGGTCGCCGTTCTGATCGCCCTGGCGTCCGGGGCTTATCTGCTCCATCAGACGCCGGGACGGGGCGCGCCCGCCTCCTTCTCGCTGCTGACGGGCGTCGTCCTCGGCCTGCTCTTCGAGCGCGGGCGCTTCTGCTTTTTCTGCATCTTCAACGATCTGATCGAGCAGCGCAACAGCGGCCCATTCTATGCGGTTCTGGCCGCGCTCGCCGCCGGCGGCGTCGGCTATGCCATTGTCTTCGGCGCGTTCATGCCCAATGCCGGCGCGGGTCGTCTGCCGCCGGCGGCGCACATCGGGCCGGTCAGTTGGGCGTTGGTCGCGGCGGGGATCGCCTTCGGCTTGGGCATGGCCCTATCCGGCGCGTGCATCAGCGGTCACCTCTACCGTCTCGGCGAGGGCTATAGCCGGGCGCCGATTGCGCTTTTCGGCTCGCTGCTCGGCTTCGGCGTCGGTTTCTACACGTGGAACACGCTCTATCTAGGCATCATTGCCGGCGCGCCGACACCCTGGCTGCCCGCCTGGCTTGGCTATGGCGGAGCGCTGGCCGTTCATCTCACCGTCCTGGCGGTCTTGGCCTTGCTCCTCCTGCGGCGCATCCCCGAGCAAGCCGCCCGGCCTGCACAACGCATCACGCCGGCGCATGTGCGGGACGCCGTTCTAAAGGAGCGCTGGCGCCCTCTCATCACAGGCGGATTGGTCGGCTTGACAGGGACCTTCGCCTACCTGCGCGTCGAGCCGTTGGGCGTCACCGCGCAACTTGGCAGCATCTCGCGAACGACCCTCGACCACACGGGCTGGCTGCCGGAGCGATTGAACGGTCTTGACACGCTGGCCGGTTGCGCCACGGCGGTGGTGCAGACGATTACCAACAACGGCTGGCTGGTCAGCGGTCTGATCTTGGCTTCCTTTGCCGCCGCCCTGCTTTCCAACCGCTTTTCGCCCTCGCCGCTGACGGCGCGCAACAGCGCAACCGCCCTGCTAGGCGGGGTGTTGATGGGGTGGGGCGCCATGACCGCGCTCGGCTGCACGGTCGGAACGCTTCTGTCCGGCATTTCCGCCTTTGCGCTCTCCGGCTGGGTGTTCGCATTGGCTGTCTTTGCCGGCGTATGGCTTGGCATACGGCTGCGACTGCACGCCCTATGACCGGCTGCTCGACAAACCGGCGGCGCGCCGCATCCGCCTGCTGGTGTCCAGCAGGGATGCGGCATGTCGCTTGTCAGGGATGATCAAATACGGACGGTTGCGTTGCGCTCTCTATGGGCGCCGGTCGGTCGCCAACTCCAGCCAGGTGATCTCTTCCGGCGTGAGGCGCAGCGCACTGGCCTCCAGGTTGGCCTGGAACTCCTGTGGCGTGCGGCTGCCGATCAGGGCGAAGATATTCATGGGCGCGCTCATCACGTAGGCCATGGCGATCTGGGGAATGGTCAGCCCCTTTTCCGCGGCCAGTTGTTCGGCGCGATCGAGCCGCTCGAAGTTGTCGTCGCTACAATAGCTCTCGACGGCCAACTTGTCGAGGTATTCCACCTGCTGCGCCATGTTCTCGCGGCGGATGCGCCCGCTGAAGAAGCCGCCCGCCAGGCTCGACCAGGTGAAGATCGGCATCTGCGTCTGCTCATAAAAGGCGCGGTCGCCCTGACCTTGAGGGCCGCTGATGCTGACGCAGTTGGGCCACGGCTCCTTAACCTGCACAGCCAGGCTGAAGTTGGGGCTGCTGGCGCTGAAGCCCTCCAGGCCGTGCGCGGCGGCATAGGCGTTGGCCTCCTGCACGCGTGCGGCGCTCCAGTTGGAGCCGCCGAAAGCGTTGATCTTGCCCGCGCGCTTGTGCTCGTTGAGGATTTCCACTATCGGCCCGACCGGCTGGCTAGGGTCGTCGCGGTGCAGCAGATAGAGGTCGATGTGGTCGAACTGGAAACGCGCCAACGAGTCGTGCAGGTCAGACGTAATATCGTAGGGCGTGACGCGCTGCCGATCCTGGTTGTGGTGCGCGCCCTTGCCGATGATCACCACCTTGTCGCGTACGCCGGCCTCGCGCACCCAGCGCCCAACGGTGCGCTCGTTGTCGCCGCCGCCATAGCCGTGCGCCGTGTCGAAGGTAGTGCAACCCATCTCCACCACGGCGTCCAGCAGCCGGCAACTCTCCTCATACCGATCAGACTTCACCATAACCGTGCCTTGGACCAGCCGGGAGATGGGCTTGTCGATGCCGGACACGCTGCCGTATTCCATAAGTTCCTCCGATGGTATATGAATGGCCGGGCGCGTCACGCGACGCTTGCCATGACCTGCCTATCTTGTCGATTATGCTTGAACGTCCGCCGCCTGCCAAACCCAGACCACGGTGCGTGCGGTATGCACGCTGGCGAGCGCGGCTTCCGGCATCAGGTCCACCGCACGTCCGGCGAGCTCGGCCAGCTCGGCCTCCAGCGCGAAGAAGCGGGCCAAGTCCGGCTCGCGGTCGAAGCGGGTGACGATGGCGACGATGGCGGCGATTGCGGCAGGCGGCTCTGCCAGGCCGAGGGCGCTCAGTTGATAGCGGCTAGCCAGGCGTGGGCCATGCTCGGCCAACAGGCGGCGCAGGTCTGCGTGCGCCGCATCGGGGTCCGCCAAGACATAGTAGGCGCCGCGGCCTGCGCCGTGGCGCGCCAGGCGGCCTGCCTCCGCCAGGGCGGCCAGCCGCCGCGTAGCGGTCGCCTTGCTGATGCCGGTAGCGGTCATCAGCGCGCGCGTGGTGATGGCCCCCTGGTCGCGTGCCAGGTCGAGGATCTCCTGGTCATCGGGCGCGGCATGGCGGGCAATCTGACCTGTGTCGCCTTGCCTGGCGTCGGTAGCTGCGCCCGCGGCGCTCGCCGCGGCATCGCGCAGCGCGGGCAGGTCCGCATGCAACTCGCGGAAGCCTTCGGCCTCTTCATCCAACCCGGCCTCCAAGCTGCGCTGGTAACCCGCCTGCCAATGGCCGCGCGCGTCGTCCTCCTCACCCAAGGCGGCGCAGACCTCGGCCAGGCTGTAGCGGGCGCGCACCTCGATGCGAGGCAAGTCGAGCTCCTGGCAGAGGGCAAGGCTTTGACGGTACGTGTCCGCGGCTGCGGCCGGCTGCCTGTCCTGGTATTGGGCGGCGCCGATGTTGAGCAGCGTGCCCGCCACGAGTTCCTGGTTGCCCAGATTCTCGTAGGCGTCTACGGCGGCGCGATAGGCGGCGATGGCGTGCTGCGGATCGCCCATGTCATCGTAGATCAGGCCCAGGTTGTTGAGCGTTCTGGCGGCGCGCAGCAGGTCGCCCGCTTCATTGCGCTGGGCGAGCGCCATGCGTGCATAGCGGATCGCCTGGGCGAACTGGCGTTTGTGGCGGTAGAGGAGCGCCAGAGCATCGTACACCTCGGCGCGCACCTCAGCGCTCACCTCAGCCGGTTGCTGCGCCACATGAACCAGGGCCGCGGACAAGTCCGCCTCGGCCTCGGTCCATTCGCGGCGCGCGAGGCGCAGCAAGGCGCGATCCTTGAGCAGGCGTATCCGCTCCGGGTCGTCGCCGCGCAGCAGTTCGAGGGCCTGCCGGTACTCTTCCAACGCTTGCTGCGGATCGTCCGCTTCGTGGAGTTTGCCCATGCGGCGGATGATGCGCGCCCGGTCAGCCGGCTCCGTGACGACCTCCAGCGCTTGGTCGAGGGCGACGAGCGCGTCGTGGCGGCGTCCCGTCTCGGCGAGCAGGTCGCTCAACAGCAGGCGCGTGTCGCGCCACAAGTCCGGGGGCAGTTGATCGGGCGGGAAGGCTGCGAGCGTGCGGTACAGATCGTCTACCAGCATTTCGTCGATCAGCTCTTGGGCGGCGTCCAGCAGCACGACGGCGGCCATCGCCCACTGGCGGGCGTGCAGGAAATGCTGCGCTGCAGGCAGCGGTTCGCCGTTGGTCAGGAAATGCGAGGCAGCCCTGGCGTGACGCAGCGCCAGACGGTCACGCGCCTGGCGCCGGTAGAGGCGGTCTTGCAGCACGGGCGAGAGCCACAAATTGCGGCTGCGCTCGCCCGCCAAGAGCAGGCGATGGGCTGTCAGGTAGTCGAGCAACTCCTCGGGTTCGGCCAAGCGCTCGGCAGCGGCCATTTGCAGCAGGAGCGCATACGGGAACACGCCGGTGAAGGTGGCGGCGATGCCCAGCATCTCGGCGGCCTCAGGCCGGTCGTCCAAAGGCAGGCATGCCGCGTCCACCGCGATCTGCTGGAGTTCGGGGTCCGGTTCGGCGGCAAGCAGCCGGCGCCGAAGCCGCTGCGCGACTTCGCGCATGGCGCGACTGCGCTCGTCGAAGAAAGTGTCGACGCTGGGGATGCCCGTCAGGGCCAGCAGGGTTTCGGTCAGGCGCCCGCCGTCCACAAACTCGTCGGGACGCAGCGGCTCAATATAGCGATGGCGCAGAATGTTGTAGCGCCAATAGTGCGGATCGCGCCAAGTCGGGTCGTCGGGCGGGCGGTAGACGCCGAGGGGGAAGCGCATTCTGCCCGGCGCCAGTTGGTCGACGGTTGCGGCCAGCGTGAGGCGCAGCGCTTGGCCGCGCTCCTGTGCCGTGGGGGAGAGATCGTCCAGCACGAGAAGCGGCGCGACTAGAGCGGAATGGGCCAGGGGCGAGCGCGCCAAGGTTAGCAAGCTGTGATAGCTTCTGAGGGCGTCGTTGACCAGCCGGGTCAACTCCGCTTCCGACCACGGCGCTGGGCCGGGGTTCGGGCTGTGTACATTCATGAGCCGGGTGCGCTCCCGCCAACTTCCCTGAGCCGTTCTGAGCCGATTATACCCGCCTGGGGCCGGTCACGGAAAACCACGGCGGGCGACGAAATGACGCGATTCCGCCGCCTGCTTGCGGTGTAGTATACTGTTGCCCACAATATGGCGGCCCTTTGCCGAGGCGCGCATCCAGCGCCGGTTTCCGCCGGCGCTTGTTGAAGGAGAGAGTTCACGATGAACAAGAAGGAACGCGTACGTGCAGCGGTTGCCGGCGCTGCGGTCGATCGCGTGCCTGCAGGCTTCTGGCTGCACTTCCCCCCTGCCGAACAGACCGGCTCCGCCGCCGTGCAAGCGCATCTTCGCTTCTATCGCGAGACGGATGTGGACATCCTTAAGGTGATGAACGAGCACCTCTATCAGGCGGACATCACCGTGCGCAGCCCGGCGGACTGGCGGCAGATGCGCGCCGCGCCCGTTACAGCGCCTTTCTACCAGCAACAACTGGACGAGATCAAGCAGGTCTGCGACGCGGTCGGTGACGAGGCGATGGTGATCGCCACGGTGCATGGCGTCTTTGCCTCGGCTTTCCACGCGTCGCGTTCTCCCGAGGACACTCTTGCCCGCGGCAACCCTGTCTCCGACCACCTGCGCGCCGACCCGGAGCCGGTGCTGGCTGCGCTGGATGCTGTGGCGGACAGCCTTGCCGCCTTCAGCCTGGCCTGCCTCGACGCGGGCGCGGCGGGCGTCTACTACGCGGCCCTCGGCGGCGAGTCCTATCGCTTTTCACAGGAGGAGTTCGAGCGATACATCAAGCCCTACGACCTGCGCGTCCTGCGCGCCATCGAAGGCGCGGGCGAATTGAACATCCTGCATATCTGCAAGGACAACGTGCGCCTGGAACCGTACGCCGATTACCCGGCCCACGTGGTCAACTGGGGCGAGAACGAGCACAATCCCCCGCTAGAGGAGGGGCGAGCGCTGTTCGGACGCCCCATTCTGGGCGGCGTACACTTCCGCGGGCCGGTCGTCAACGGGCCGGAATCGGCCATTCGCGACGAGGTGCATGCCGCGCTGGATCGCTTGGGTGCGCAGGGGCTGCTGCTCGGCGCGGACTGCACGCTGCCGACGAGCACGCCCTACGCCAACATCCGCGCCGCGGTTCACGCCGCGGCGACGTGGCCTGGCAACTGAGCGTAGTCTTGCCAATCATTGACAACTGCCTGCGCAGCCTCGGCTGCAACGGAAAGAACATAACCTTCTAGCACAGTAAGGAGAGACTTATGACACCCAGAAGATGGCTTTTTACAAGTCTAGTGCTGCTGGCGGCGCTGGCATTGGCCGCATG
>Ga0334887_1002438_pt1 | contig 20733 bp, 19 predicted proteins | sample GraSluR1_MG_10_FD_207217 | JGI IMG/M metagenome (GOLD analysis project Ga0334887, IMG submission 207217) | Sludge microbial communities from methane-producing bioreactor in Wageningen University, Netherlands - Granular Sludge_18_07-R1 | ecosystem: Engineered > Bioreactor > Anaerobic >...
TTCAAAAATATTATCTGGAAAACCCTTAAGGGTGCGGAATGTGGGAATGAAGTAAAGACTTATGAATAACAGTTTGAAAAAAGGATTTCACAAAACGGCGACCTGCTGAACTTGTGAAGAAACATCAGGAGGGTCCATTTCTTTGTATCAATTGTCATCAAAAAGGATTGCAGGGGGCCAAACCACATGACTTTAAGCAATCCTGAGTTTATTCTCTTTCTACGGATACCAAACCGATTTTCGACCTTAAAAATTTCCCGGTGGAATTAATCCTTTGCCAATTAGAAACAAAAAAGACTACCAGACCCGTTAAGTTAAACCACAATGAATATTCTGAAAAGATACCTACCGAAAAAATACCAATCGAAAACAAGGTTTCTGTGGAAAGTAATTCCCCGTATTCTCGTCCCCTGTTTTCCTTGATTTCCAATATATTAAGCCCCAGTCGGATGTTGAAATAAGTGTACAAAAACGCACCCGCAAGAACTGCAAAAGAAATGAACAGATAATCGAATTTTAATAGAGAAACAAGCAGGCTAATTATGGTAACAACCACAATAGCTAAAATGCCGATTTGGGCTACATCTTTCTGGCGTTCACGTGAGACAGCCAAAGCATTGTAACCAAAAGAAACAGCCAGAATACCCTGTGCCAGAAGCAAAACGGTGATAGTCGGCACAGCTTGGCGATATTGTTGCAAATAAATCACAAACAACGGCAACAATAGAATGCAGAAAAATATTGTCAGAAATACGGCTGTTGAAAATAATTGGTTGATCTGGTTAATACTTTTTCGGGCTGCTTGGATACTGACTCCTGTCCGTAGTCGTGAAAGGACTTCGGGATATATCGCCCAAGCAATTGAGCGGAAACCCAGCAAAGCAGCCATAGCGATTGAGTTTGCCAGGGTATAATGCCCAACCTCCTCCAACGAATAATAAAAGCTAAGGATTGTGCGCGGGCTGACCATGATTAAATAAAAACTTAGATTGTAGATAAAGAGGGGAAAAGATATCCTGGCCAAAGCCATAAAAACCTCTTTGCTAGCTTTTAGTGAAAATTTGTAAGGAAAACGAACTAAAAAGATAGCGATACCCAACAGATTGGAAATGATCATCCCCCACAATTGAGCGAGTATCACCTTTTCTGTTCTGACCAGCAGGGCAATAATGAGCAAGATCGCTGCAGTAATAATTTCAACAATAGCTATTTTGAAAAGAGCCCTTTTAACACGGAGAATATTCGTCAATACTTGCAGGATATTAGCAGAAATCGTAACCACAAGAATCAATTTAAGATATTGATTAAATTCGAATTTTGGAAATAATTCCACACCAGACCAGTTTATCATTATGCCTGCGGAAAGGGTCAATAAACTGACCAGAAAAATACTGAGCACAGAAGCAGAAGTATATTTGTTTTGTATCTCTTCCTTTTCCTCATCTGCTGTGGATAAAAGCACAGTGATTCCGTTCTCAATTCCAAAAGTGGTATAAGAAAGATACTGCAACACCAACGTTACAAATCCCCAGACGCCTAAGTAATAAGGCCCCAGATGTTTCGCTATGATAATAGCTCGCACCATCTGCAGGCCATAACGAAGATAACGCACCAATGAAAATAACATCAGAGGATGTATGGCTGGTTTTCTAATTCGTCTCATTTTGGGAATAGGCCTCTATATTTGCATTGTCCAGAAGATACCAGTTTGCATCGTTAATTCTTTTTGAGATAAAAAGGTCCTCATACAAAGATCTTGCAAGTTTGCTTGAAAGCCCGTCAAAGTGGCTGCCAATCGTGTCGATATAATATTTTGCCCGTCCCCTCACATTCTCTTTTGATTCAGTGAGCTCGAGAATTTTCTGGATGAGGCAATCAGGGTCGAAGAAAAATTCACAAAGTCCCTGAGAGACAAAACTATAACTACCTCTATTTCCTTTTTCAGAAAAATCATAAAAAAGTGGGACAACATTCAATAAGGCAGCTTCTAGATGTATATTTGAATTTCCCGCAATTACACAATCGACTTTCCTCAGAAATTCAAAAGATTCTTCTCCATTGGGGTCTGAATAAATTAATCCGCGCTGGCTGCAAATAGCTTGCCATACATGTTTTTTCTTTTCACTTGGATGTGGTCTAAAGTAGATTTTGAGCCCTGAAAATTCTTTCTGGATTCTTGTTAATATCTCTTCAGTTTTTTCTACAGGGTCTTGTAAGTTGGTGCAAATCCCAATCGATCCAACCTTTTCATTTTGATTTGTAAAACTGCGATACTTATCAAATTTTGGAGCACCTATCAAAAAGACTTTTGTTCTAGAAGGGGCGATTTCTGAATAAGTTTTTAAAGCATCCTGGCCTTCTAAAAAAGCATAATCGTAAGTGAGGGGAGGAAATTCATCTGTCACGGAAGCGTGCTGGAAATAAATGACCGGTATACCCTCATCTTGGGCTGCTTTCAACATTACCCGATTTTCAACCACATGATCATTGGACATGCTCAGAGTTACCGGTTTTTTACCTCTAAGCCATTTCCTGGCTGCGATATAAAATCCATAAGTGAACCAATAGCGATCGAAATTATAATAAAAGGACTTTTTTTGAATCCCCTTTGATTTAATAAAATGATAAAAAATAAAAAAAAGGAAAGGTATCGAATATAAATAGCCCTTAAATTTTGTTTTTTGAAAAGAATAATCGCCATTTTCCCCGATTAAAAAAGAATTTTTCAGACAATCAACAACCGGTTTCAGACTATCTTTTTGATTTTGTGATTCCGCGAAAAATATAAAAGCGTTTTGAGGAATATGCTGTTCATCTTTCCATGCCTGGAAATTAAGTTGATCTAACATGTGCTTAACAAATACAGCGATTCGTATCAGCAACCCTTTTTGAGGAAGCACTCTTCCTGGGGGAGCTAAAAACCGAATGAAAATTCTCGAGGAAAAGACATAGTTCAAATTAAAAATATCCAGTTGTAGAGCAGCTGCAAGAATAGTATGCTGGTCTTTACTTTTAAGATTCTGCATTCCATTCCTCTTCTACTAAATTTCTCATCAATCAGGCTGAAGAGCAAACACGTTATAATTATTATTTCATTATAAAAATCCGTTCCTCACTTGAATCCAAGTCATAAAAAAATCCAGGTATTGAAAAAATGAGTGTCTTTCTTCTGCTCCATTTCTGGAGAAAAAACATCCCCATAATCAAGATTTCGAAAATATAGGTAAGGGGAAGATATTTTTCAGATAAACGTTGTGATTATAACATGACCATGATTTTCCCCCATCCGCTACATCAAAAAAACCGCAGCCCTTCACAGGGCTGCGGTTTATATCTTTACAAAAGTCTTTACACAACCAACCGCAGCGGCTCTTCAATATAATCTGCCAGAGCCTGCATGAATTGGGCAGCCTCCACTCCGTCTGAAATGCGATGATCTACGGAAATGACCATCTTCATCCGGGTGCCCACTGCCAGCTCGCCGTCTTTCACCACCGGCTGCTGCCGGGCTGTGCCAACGGCCAGAATAGCCGCTTCCGGTGGGTTGATGATCGCGGAAAATTCGCTCACCTCAAACATGCCCAGATTGCTGATCGAGAAGGTCGAGCCTTCAATATCATCTGGCCGCACCTTGCCGTCTCTGGTGCGCTCCACCATCGTCTTCAGTTCGCTGGAGATCAGGCGCAGCGGCTTGCGGTCCGTATCCCTGCTGACCACGGTTAGCAGGCCGCCTTCCACTGCCACAGCCACGCCGATGTTGACCTGACCATGCTGAATGACCTTATCCTCATCCAGGGAAGCATTCAGATTCGGGAATTGCCGCAAAGCAAGCGCCGTCGCTTTGACCACAAAGTCGTTTACCGACAGCTTCTGTTCAGCAGGCAAAAGTGCATTCAATTCCTTGCGCACGGACAGCAGTTTTTCCACGTCATATTCATGGGCCACATAAAAATGCGGCACCTGCTGTTTGGACTCTGCCATCCGCCGACCAATCGCACCGCGCAGTTTGGTCAACGGCACTTCCTTGTCCGCTGGCGGCTCGCCGCCGCCCCAGTCTGGCAAGGGCATCTTCACTGCGGATGCTGCCGGCTTTTTCTGCTTCCTGGGCGCATCAACTTCTTCACCGCCCTCTTCCTCATCTTTGCGGCGTTCAATCGCCGCACGTACATCCTTCTTGACCACCCGGCCTCTTGGACCGCTGCCAGCTACTTCGCGCAAATCCAGCCCAAAATCCCGGGCCATGCGTTTTGCCAGTGGGGAAGCGCGCAACAGTTCATCGTCTTCTGCTTGTTGTTGCGCTTGTTTTTCAGCCGGAACCACCTTGATTTCTTCCTGCGGCACACCTTTTTTGGCTGCCTCTCTGGCCGATTCTTCAAGTTCATCTACCGGCAGTTCACACACTTCTTCGCCGGGTTTCAAAATAATGGCAATCGGCTTGCCGACCGGCAGCGTGGTACCTTCGTCCACCAGCAAACGGCAAATCGTTCCCGCATAGCCGGATTCCACTTCTACCGTGGCCTTGTCGGTCTCAATCTCAGCGACGATTTCTCCCCGCTCAACCGGTTCCCCTTCCTTTTTCAGCCAGTGCACCAGCGTGCCTTCGGCCATATCAAATCCCAGTTTGGGCATCTTAATTACATCAGACATTACAGCACCTCCTTCACCGCTTTGATCACATCTTCTACCTGAGGCAGCGCCGACTGTTCCAGCGTGCGGTTATAGGGCAAAGGCACTTCTGTTTGTGCCACCCGCTGAATGGGCGCATCCACGTAATCAAAGGCTTCCTGATAAATTCGTGCGGACACTTCTGCCCCCACACCATACGAGCGCCAGCCTTCTTCCACAATGACAGCCCGGTTGGTTTTTTTGAACGATTCGAGCACCGGTCCCATATCCAGCGGACGCAGTGAGCGCAGGTCCACAATTTCAGCTTCAATCCCTTCTTTCGCCAGCTTTTCCGCTGCCTTCAGGGACACTTGCAGCATCTTGGAATAGGTAACGATGGTCACATCACTGCCGGGACGCTGGATCTTGGACTTGCCGATTTCCTCTACATAATCCCCCTCAGGTACTTCTCCGCGCACCTGATACAGCGTGGCCTGTTCAATGAACAGCACCGGGTCATTGCTGCGAATGGCTGCTTTAAGCAGTCCTTTCGCATCTGCCGGCGTGCCTGGGGCCACCACGTGCAGCCCAGGGAAATGGGCAAAAATCACGTCCGGCGTATGGGAATGGGTGGCTCCCAACTGCCGTCCGCCGCCGCTGGAGGTGCGGATCACCAGGGGCACTTCCATCTGCCCGCCGAACATGTACCGCATCTTGGCCGCTTCGTTGACGATATGGTCCATTGCTACAAAAGCAAAATTGATTGTCATCAATTCGGACACCGGACGCAAACCAGCCATGGCCGCCCCAACCCCGGCGCCAACAATGGCGGCTTCCGAGATGGGCGTATCACGCACCCGTTCCGGGCCAAAATGATCCAAAAATCCCTTGGTCACAGCGTAAGTTCCGCCCCATACGCCGACTTCTTCACCCATTACAAATACTTTGGGATCCCGTTCCATTTCTTCCCACAGCGCTTCTGAAATCGCCTGTCGCATTGTCATCACCGTCATGAGCGCACCTCGCTATATGAATAAACATCAGCAAACAAGTCTTCCGGTTCCGGCTCGGGACTGTTCTCGGCAAATTCGATCGCCGCCAAAACATCATCCATCGCCTCTTCATCAATCTTGTTCAATTTTTCTTTGGTTGCCCATTCTTTTTCGATAATTTTCGCGCGGGCAATCCCAATCGGATCATTTTCCTGGTATTCATGGATCTCCTCTGAGTCGCGGTAACGTTCGGGGTCTCCCATTGAATGGCCGCGGAAACGATAGGTCTGCGCCTCCAGGAACTGCGGGCCGCTGCCCTCCCGGATCTCTTTGAGCATTCGGGCAGCTGTATCATGCATCTCAAACAAATCCATGCCGTCGGCCTGTTCGGTTTTGATGTCATAGCTGCATGCCTTCTGGTACATCTCCACCGCCGAAGCGCGCTCCACCGCCGTCCCCATGCCGTAGCGGTTGTTTTCCACCACCCACAGCACCGGCAGATTCCACACTTTGGAAAGATTCAAAGCCTCATGGAAAAAGCCGATATTGGTTGATCCGTCACCAAACATGGCAATGGTGACCGCATCCTTCTTCTCATACTGATCCGCCAGGGCCATCCCCGCTGCCAGGGGCAAATGCGCCCCGACAATCGCGTGTCCGCCCCAGAAGTTCTTGCTCACATCCGCCATGTGCATCGATCCGCCCTTACCACGAGAAATGCCAGTGGCCTTGCCCAGCAGTTCAGCCATCACCTTCTTGGCTGGAATGCCGACGTTAATTGCCACCCCATGGTCACGGTAAGCGGTAATCACACGATCCTGCGGCTTGCGGGCTGAAATCAACCCGGTGCTGACCGCCTCCTGTCCAATGTACAGATGCAAAAAGCCGCCAATCTTACCGTCCTGGTAAAGAATGGCCGCTTTTTCCTCCAGAATGCGGATCGTCACCATCTGGCGATACAGATCCAAACTCTGCTTTTTATTCATATTGAAGCGCTCCTTTCACTTACTTTTCAAAAAAAATTATTTACTGTATTTAATTATAGTATAGTAATACTTTTAATATTTTTTTATACGACAAATTATATCTTATTATTCATAAATAATAAAGCCAGATGGGTGTTTTCCTATAAATCGTTAAGAAATATCAGGCTTTTAGCGGCACGGCAAACCCCAAAACCAGGAGCATCTGGCGCTGGTCCTGTTGTATTGCAAGCTAACCGCTTGAATAGGTAAGAACAGGCCGGTTAAACCGTTCCTGCGATACGAGAACAACGAAATGGATTACCATTCAGTATCATTGGGTACCCGCAGCGTACTCCCGTATTCGACATACCGGCGGTATGGGGTATGTCGAATATAAGAAACAGGGCTGTCCGTAACCGGACAGCCCTGTTATTTTTTCTGAAACCCGTGAAATCTCTCCTACTTACCGAAGTGTCTCAGTGCCGAATGGGCAGCTGCCAGGCGCGCCACAGGCACACGATACGGGGAACAGCTCACGTAGTTATTCCCCACCCGGTGGCAGAAATCAATGGAGGCTGGATCACCGCCGTGCTCACCGCAAATCCCAACCTCCAGGTCGGGGCGGGTCTTGCGGCCATCGCGGATGGAGATTTCCATCAAACGGCCTACACCTTCCTGATCCAAAGTCTGGAAAGGATTCTGCGGCAAAATGCCCTCTTCCACATACTGCGCCAGGAACGCGCGCTCAGCATCATCACGGCTGTACCCAAACGTCATCTGGGTCAGGTCATTGGTACCAAACGAGAAGAATTCGGCTAGTTCAGCAATCTCGTCTGAGGTCAAAGCAGCCCGCGGAATCTCAAGCATCGTACCAAATTTATAGCTGAAATCCCCGCCTTTTTCCTTCATCACCTGCTTGGCAATTTTTTCCAAACGCGGCTGGATGTATTTCAACTCATTCACATGACCGGTCAACGGGATCATCACTTCCGGCTTGACGACCTTGCCCCGCTTGGCCACATTGGCGGCCGCTTCAAAGATCGCGCGTACCTGCATTTCCACAATTTGGGGCATGGCGATGCTCAAGCGAATACCACGCAAGCCCATCATTGGATTCGATTCATGGTGGGAGCGAACGGTCGACAGCAGTGCTTCTTTCTCCGCCAGGCCTTCCTTGATACCTTTCACCCGCATGGTAATCACTTCTTCGAGCAGTTCTTCCTCGTCGGGCAGGAACTCATGCAGCGGCGGGTCCACCAGCCGAATGATCACCGGCAGGCCATCCATCGCATCAAAAATATCTTCAAAGTCAGCCCGCTGGAAAGGCAGCAATTGATCCAAATAGCGTTTGCGTTCTTCGGGAGTATTGGACAGGATCATATCCTGCATGATCGGCAGACGCTCGTCTTCAAAGAACATGTGCTCGGTGCGCACCAGGCCGATTCCTTTGGCGCCATACGCGCGGGCGCGTTTGGCATCGCTGCCGCGGTCACCGTTCGCCCAGACTTGCAACCCAGTGGTCGGCCAGCCTTCAGGGAACTTGCGGGTGCCGGGACGGGTACAAATTTCGTCTGCCCAGGTCAGCAGAGTCATTAATTCAACCTGTTCTTCCAAAGCAGGCTCAATTACATCCAATTTGCCCTGGAAAGCTTCGCCGGTCGTACCGTCGATCGAAATCCAGTCGCCTTCTTTGATCACCACATCATCAACCTTCATCTGACGCTTGTTGAGGTCAATTCGCACCATCGAAGCGCCCACCACGCAGGGCACCCCAAACTGGCGGGCTACCACGGCGGCATGGGAGGTTGCGCCGCCTTCGCTGGTCAAAATACCATTGGAAGCCAGCATGCCGTGTACATCATCCGGCTTGGTGAACGGGCGTACCATGATCACTTGCTGCTTTTCTTCCTTGTTCATCCGCTCGGCGGTGTCGGCATCAAAATAAACCCGACCGATGGCCGCGCCGGGGGAAGCATTCACGCCGGTGGCAAACATGCGATTTTCTTCGCGTGCTTTCTGCATGGCCGGCAGATCAAACTGCGGGTGCAAGAGTGCATCAACCTGCTCCGGAGTTACCCGCAGCACAGCTTCGTCTTTGCTGATCATCCCTTCATTCACCATATCAACAGCGATCTTGATGGCGGCAGCAGCGGTACGCTTCCCGTTACGGGTCTGAAGCATCCACAGTCGGCCATTTTCAATCGTAAATTCGACATCCTGCATATCATGATAATGTTTTTCAAGCTTGGCAGTGATATCCATGAACTGTGCATACGCTTCGGGCAAGTCGTTCTTCATGTTGATGATCTTGCTGGCGTTGCGGATACCGGCAACCACATCTTCACCCTGGGCGTTCAGCAGATATTCTCCCATCATCTCTGCTGCACCCGTGGCAGGGTTACGGGTAAAGGCCACACCTGTACCTGAGTTATCGCCCGTATTGCCAAACACCATAGTCTGGATGTTGACAGCCGTACCCAGGTCATGGGCAATGTCGGCGGCGTTGCGATAGTCAATGGCACGCTTGCCATTCCAGGACCGGAACACAGCCTCGGTAGCCAGGCGCAGTTGCTCAATCGGGTCCTGCGGGAAGGGGAAACCTTTGGCTTCCTGCACCACAGCTTTCAATTGTTCGGTCAGTTTTTTCAGGTCTTCGGCCGTCAGAGCAGTGTCTTCGGTAATCCCCTTGGCTTCTTTCATCGCATCGAGCTTCTCTTCAAACAGCTCGTCCTTAATATCCAAAACTACGGAACCAAACATGGAGATCAAACGGCGGTAAGAGTCATACACAAATCGTTCGTTTTCGGTCAGCTCCACCATGCTTTTAGCGGTCTCATCGTTCAAACCAATGTTCAGCACAGTATCCATCATGCCAGGCATGGACATCTTCGCGCCAGAGCGGCAGGAAACCAGCAGCGGCGATTTGGGGTCCCCGAACTTCTTGCCCGTCTGTTTCTCAACGTCTTTCAATGCTGCCAATTCCTGCTCCCACATGCCGTCGGGGAAGTGGTTGCCTGCTGCCAGGAAGGCATTGCAAGCTTCGGTGGTCACCGTGAAACCGGGAGGAACCGGAACCCCAATGCGCGTCATTTCCGCAAGGTTAGCGCCTTTGCCGCCCAACAGACCGCGTACGCCTTCCCAATCTCCGGCATACTTTTCAGCCTGATCAACTTCATGGAATAAATAAACCCATTTCTTTTCAGCCATCTTTCACTCCTGATCATAAATATTTAGTTTGCAAGTCCAGCTATTCAGTACCTGAACTATTTCACGTAAGTCCCAATTTTCAATTTTATCATATCCATCGCGTTTTCGAAAGCGAAAACAGCAGGCAATTGTTCATACAACTGCCGTAAATTTTTTGTTAATCAAGTGCAAGGTAATAACATGCAAAAATCGGGCATAATATAACCACCAAAAAAACGACGAAAAAGAGGAAAACTGACGAAAAATGCAAATCCTGATCATTGATGACGACCCTGCTTCAACGGACTTGTTCACCCTTATGCTGCAACAGTCCATTGTCGCCGAGGTCATTACAGCGAATTCAAGCAGCGAGGGGATTGCACTGTCAAGAAAATATCAACCGGACCTGATCATCCTCAATTTGATGATGCCGGTCATGAACGGGATTGAAGTGTGCCGGGAAATCCGCCAATTCTATCACCGCCCTATTCTGGCGCTGTCCGCCATCCACCAACCTGAATGGATTGCCAGCGCCCTGGACGCCGGCGCCGATGACTGCCTCTGCAAGCCCGTCGGTCGCAGCATGCTGACGACCCGTATTGCCGGCCTGCTGCGACGTTCTTCAAAATGCAGCGAGCCGCATGATTTCACTTCCGCCCCTACCTTTACCACCAGTAATTTATAGTAGAATTCACTCATACCTGAATAAACCGTGCATGGCTTAATCCACGGTTTATTCAGGTATCGGGATGCGCAAACCCGCAAGATCTGGATTCAAACTGCATACACGAAACAACCGGGATTGCGGCCGTTGTCGTACCGGCTTTAGTCGTTACAGAAACCCGGTGAACATATGAAGTGTCGAATTCATTCGTACTCCATATCTACAATTCAGGTTCATCACAAAAGAGGCGGTACCCATTGTTGCCAGCATTCCATAAAATGACAAGCTGCCATTCTTCACAACTCAAGGAGATGATTCATGCGTGAATTCTTGAACAAGGTATGGGACATCAAAGTTCCCCTGCTGATCTTGTGCGTCGCTCTACTTGTCGGAATAGGCATATCTTTCCTCATCCCGCAGCCGGTAGTGGGCGTGATCACCCTCAACGACGCCATCTATGACTATAGCGCACAGTATCTGATTGAACAGATCGTGTATGCCGAGCAATCGCCGGAAGTCATGGCCGTCGTCCTGGTAATGAACAGCCCCGGCGGCACAGTGGTTGATACCGAAGCGGTCTACCTGGAATTAGCCCGGCTGCGCCGTTCCAAGCCAGTCGTAACCGTGATCAGCGGTATGGCCGCCAGCGGCGGCTATTACCTCGCCTCCGGCACAGATTACATCATCGCCAAACCCAGCTCGCAGGTCGGCAACATTGGCGTGATCGGCTACCTGCCCCCTTCCCCACAGGTATTCGAGGAAATTTACTCCACCGGGCCCTACAAACTGTGGGGCAGTCCGCAGGACACCGTTGTCCGTGAAATCGAAATGATCAAACAAGGCTTTTTCGAAGCGATCAAACTGGGACGCAGCGATACATTACAAATGACAGACAGTGAAGTGCTGCGCGGCCAAATTTACATGGGCAGCGAAGCCCTGCGCAAAGGCCTCGTCGACGAATTGGGCGGAGAGACGCTGGCGTATCAAATAGCCGCGAACATGGCCCGCATCAGCAATTACCGTATCAAGGATTTGAACGAGGCGGCCGGCCTGCCGGTATACGATCCGTATGCCTTCTTCTCTCAATCCTCAGACGGACGCAGCACCGCCTACCCCAAAGACGCGGGCATCTACCTGCTCTATATCCCCCCTTCGGAGCGCTAAGATGAATAAAATTAAAGAGCTGCGAAAGCCGCATTTCTACGTTGCCGCGCTTGCCATTCTGCTGCTCCTCCTGCCCTCTGGGCTGCGTTACCTCTTCTTCTACCGCGGTGTGATCGGGCGGGAAAAAACAGATATCCTCCTCCCGGCCTATAGCGAACTCGAAACGGAGCGCCCGGAGATTTCACCTCTGCCAAAGAGCAATCACCCGGTCACCCCCAGCCATGCCGAAGTGCTGTTTGATATTTCCCACGGAAATCTATACGAAATATCCGAACTGGATTCCCTCACCAGCCGTATTAACCACCGCGGCGGTCACCTTAATGTTACCGATTATTACGGTGATCTGGAAACCGAACTGCAAAAAGCCGATGCTTTCGTCGTCATTGCACCGACGATGTCGTTCTCGGAATGGGAACGCCGGGCCATCACCCGTTTTGTGGCACGCGGCGGGCGTCTGCTGGTGATCGCTGACCCGACCCGCAGCATGAGCGACGATTTCCTCATGCTGGAAGACTTCGGCAGCAGCCTGGGCAATATTGAGGTCAGCAACCTGCTCCTCGAACCCTTCGGGATTGCCTTTTCCAAAGGCTATATGTATAACCTGGTCAAAAACGAAGGCAATTTCCGCAACGTCTACTTCACCATCCTCCATGAAGACCAGATCAGTGAAGGATTGTCGCAAGTCGTATTCTATGGCCTGCACGAGATCAAAACCGCACCCAAACCCCTGATTGTCGGAGACGGGAATACCCTGTCCTCCTCAACGGATCTAGGCTCCGGCCTGATTGCTGCCGCCACGGATGCCGAAGGCCGCGTGCTGGCCCTGACCGACCTGAATTTCATGATCCCGCCTTACCACCAGGTCGCCGACAACGCCATCCTGATTGACAACATCGCCGAGTTCCTCAGCGGTGCCGCCCGCGAGCGCAGTCTGGCCGATTTCCCGCACATCTTCACCCGCCCGGTAACCTTGCTGGTCGATAGCGAACGAGCACTTAACACCGAAATGCTCGCCACCATCACCGCCGCCCAGCACAGTCTGGAGGCCCTGGGGTTGGATCTGACCATCGCCAGCCTACCGACCCCCGGTCAAGATCTGGCCGCCTTTGGCGTCTTCCCGCCCGACGAAGCCCTGCTCCCCCTGCTGAAACCTTTTGGCCTGGTCTTCTCCGGTTTTGAAGACCGTGGCGAATTTGAAGAAACAGAAGCAGCTCAAATAGATGACGAACCACGTGCAGAACCAGAAGAACCCGCTGTCCAGCTTCCTGAAACCCTCGAAGAACTGCTTGCCATGAACCGGGCAGAGCTGGAAGCGCTCCAATTCATTGGCCCGGACGGCATCGACATCATCCTCTCCATGGATGAGGCAGAGAAACAGGACCTGCTATCCCTCAGCGAAGACGAACAAGCCATCGTTATGGAAATGCTGCTGGGTGAATATCAAACATACCTGGCAGAAGAAGGGAATAATGCCAGTGACAAAACCCATGAAAACAACGGTGAGACCGTCACCGTGCCCGGCTTTGGCAAAATCAATACCAACGGTGTCGGCTTGATCCTGTACCACGATAACAAAGAGCAAAACAGGGTCATCCTGCTGGCAGACACCCAGGAAAACCTCAAAATTCTGTCCAGCGCATTTTATGGCGGAGACCTGAATAATTGTGCCATGCAAGGGCAAATTGCAGTGTGCGTGCTGGACGAAAGCGCCAGCGAATTCTACTGGGAAGACGGTTTTTGGGAAGATGATTTTGAGGAATACAATGAACTGGAGGAAAACCCCGAAGCCGTCGGCTAATCCATCCATCTCATTAAAACCAACCTCCCGCAAAACATAATGCGGGAGGTTTTTTTCACCATCACCATAATCTCATCGGGTGCGGTCACGTTTTTTGACCGTACCAAATGAGACCATCCCTTAAACCAACGCTCACCTGAATACCGATATACCCTTTATGAACAGATGAGTGCATGTGTGAGGAATACTATGCTGGATGTCGGTTTTCGGCCGAGGAAGGGGGATTTTTCCAATCGCAAAAAAGCTCCCTATCTACCTCTCCCCTACTCCTCAGCCAACCAATCCCGCACAAATGCCAGCGCATGGCCGCGATTTGCAATCTCCCCACAGGCCTGCGCCTCTTCAATTGCAGCTAGTAGTGCCCCCAATTGACTGCCGGGCGCCATGCCCAGCTCCTGGATCAAGTCCTTGCCGGTCACCAGGCGCGGAGGGTTGACCACTTTCCCATACTGTTCAAACCAGCCGGTGAACAGGATTTCCACCACATCCAGCTCTGCCATCCAGCGGTCTGCCGACAATTGCGGCCCATACGCCGCCAACACATCCGCCAGAGACAGCATACAAATATCAATCCCCGCAGCACCATAATCCCGGAAGAAACGATACACCTCTCTCTTCCCCACAGATGGAGAGTCCTTGGAAAGTGCGTGAAGCCGCATGTGTCCTTCCACGATGCGTTGCAACCGTGCCGCCTCATCCTTGCTCAGGGTCAGCGCGCTGCCGCGCTGCGCGGCCAGCACCCCGCCTGCGGCAGCATGTCCGTGAAAATGCAATTTCCCGTTTCCGTCGACAGTCCCCGTACTCACTTTTCCGGTGTCATGCAGCAGTGCAGCCAGCTTCATCACCCCGCGCAATGACCGTCCTGTCACCAGCTCCTGCGCATAGAATTCAGCCAGTTTGGGGCGAAAACGTCCCAACCGGGTAACCGCCATGCCCACATGCAGGCTGGCAACATCATCCTCGTGATGCACATCCACCAGCACGGCAAACAGATTCTCCAAATGCTGCACCACCGCCAGGGTATGTTCCCACGCATCAAGCCGATGCGGCGGCCCAGGCTTCAAGTCCTTCAACTGCACACATTCGGGGAAAAGCTGGTCCAGCACATCAAGCTGGTCCAGCATCCTCAGCGCCGAAGCAAACCCATGTCCCTCCGCCATGCGAAAGATCTCATCGCGCTTGCGCTCCATTGAGACCCGTTCAAGCTGCGGTGCGGCCGCCTGCATGGCATGCCAGGTATCGGGAAGAATCCTGAATGAGTATGCCAAAGCCTGACGCACCCCGCGCAGCACCCGCAGCGGATCATCTTCAAATGATCTGGGCGAGCACATGCGTAATACCCTGTCCTTCAAATCCTGTGCGCCGTGCAAAGGGTCAATCAATTCATCGGGCTGGTTCATATCCAGGGCAATCGCATTGACCGTAAAATCGCGCGAGCGCAAATCCCCCTCCAGCGTCCCGGCGCGCAGCGCGGCAAAATCCAGCACAAAGCGGCCAACCTCTGCATCATGAAAGATGACCCGCGCCGTGCTGCGTTCCTCATCAAGCATATAAAACGCGCCATCCAGGGCATTAGCCGTGGCGCGCGACACCCGGCGCACATCCCCCGGCATGGCAAAATCAAGATCATGCGCCGGGCGCTTGAGCAGCAAATCACGCACTGCGCCGCCAATCAGGTAAACAGGCGGGCCCTTCACCACCAGCGAGCGCAAAATACCGCGGATCCGATCCAGCATGGTATCGGATGGTTCGTTGATCATGGGGTCGTCCTGACCTTATTCAGGGTTTTCGAATTTTTCCAGATCCACCACACCAATGAACGGCAGATCACGGTAATATTCATCCAGATCAAGGCCGTAACCAAACACAAATTTGTCCTCGATTGCAAAACCGGTATAGCGGATGGGCACTACCACCTCGCGCCGGGTGGATTTATCCAGCAGGGTGCAGATATGCAGGCTGGCCGGGTTGCGGCTCTCCAGCATCCCCACCACTGCCGCCAGGGTATGACCGCTGTCAATGATGTCCTCGACAATAATGACATGCTTGTCCTTGATATCCGTGTTCAGATCGAGCGTAATACGGGCCTGTCCGCTGGTTGCGCGTTTGCCCACGCCGTAAGAAGAAACCGCCATAAACTCAATCATATGCGGCAGGTCAATCTGACGCATCAGATCCGTCAGGAACATGACCCCGCCCCGCAAAATGCACACCAGCAGCAGCTCCTCACCCTGATAATCGCGGGTGATCTCTTTTCCCAATTCTGCGATGCGTGCCTGTAAAGCCTCTTCTGAAACGAGGACTTCTTTTAAATATTCATGATAATCTCTCATACGAATCGCCTTTCTGGTTTCTATACGGGCAGTTAATTTCGGGGAACCTTGTGATGCTGTCGGCAGCGTGCCTCGTACATCTCGGAAGCGCCCACGATCACCACCGGATCATCATAGCGGGCCGGATTGCCATTTACCAGACGCTGCGTCCGGCTGGCCTCTTCACCGCACACCATGCAAATCGCGCGCAGTTTATCCACATGTTCAGCTTTTGCCATCAGGAAGGGCATCATCCCGAATGGCTCGCCGCGGAAATCCATATCCAGCCCTGCAACGATCACGCGGATGCCGCGTTCCACCAGATCATCGACCATGATCATGATCTCTTCCGACATGAACTGGGCTTCATCAATCCCCACCACCGTCGTCTCAGGGGCCAGTTTATCCAATATCTGGTCAGGGTATTCGACCGGAATCGCATCAAAAGCCATACCAGCGTGGGACATGACCTTTTCATCCGCATAGCGGTGATCAATCGCCGGCTTGAATACCTGAACCTTCTGGCGGGCAATCTCTGCGCGCCGCAGCCGCCGGATCAATTCCTCCGTCTTGCCGCAAAACATGGAGCCGCAAATCACTTCCAGCGAACCGGTATGATGTTTCATTATTTCCCTCACATAATCTCAAGATGCCTCGATTCTACCCTATCTTAAGCCGTTTGACCTTCACGGTATTCTTAAAATATTGTCCTCCACTATCCACATCCCCCCCGTCTCACGTAAGGACAGGTCTCCTGACCTGTCCGTCACCGCCCCACACACCCACCTTTCTCCACTACCCATATCCCCACCACCCCACGCAGGAACAGGTCTCCGACCTGTCCGTCACCGCCCCACACACCCACCTCCTTCCAAACAAAAAAACTCCCCGAAAATTCGGGGAGTTCAAAACCACATTGCTCTCGCTAAAAAGACTATTCAGCTTCCGGGAGTTCGTAACCGGCAGTCTTCAATGCCTTCTTCAAGTCGATCAGCGACTTCTGCCCAAAACCATCGATGTCCAAAAGGGCCTTGTCGCCTTCTTCCAGTTTATTCAATGCCTGACCAGCCGCAGTAATATCTGCTTTCTGCAAGGCATCCAGAACGCGCTTGGAAAGCTTAAGCTCTTCCAACGGGCGGTCTTCGAATTTGGTTTCCTGACCGGAAACATAGTCCTGACGGGCCTGCAAACGGCGGTAGAAACGATCCACCTGGCCTTCTTTATCCAACAAGCGGGACTGCTGGCCGGTGAAGAACGGGTGACATTTCGAGCAAACTTCGGTTTTGACAACTTCCTGTGTCGAACCGGTTTGCCAGCTATTGCCGCATGCGCAGGTAACGGTCGCATTCGGATAATACTGCGGGTGAATACCCTTTTTCATAATTTTTCATCCTCACTCCTCCATCCGTGATCCTCATAAGCGGGAACACGCTGCAGGAAGTAAATAATCGGTTTGTTATTGCTCGGCTGCCGGCTGAACGTTAACCCGCTTCTGACCGGTAGGGAGCGTTTCAAAAACAACGATGCCGTTGACAGTTGCAAACAAGGTATCATCCTTGCCGCGGCCAACATTCTTGCCAGGTTTGATCCTGGTGCCGCGCTGGCGAACCAAAATGTTCCCTGAAAGCACATCCTCGCCGCCAAAGCGCTTTACGCCCAGGCGTTGAGCATTACTGTCACGACCGTTACGACTGGAACCACCACCTTTTTTATGGGCCATTATTCTTACTCCATCTCAATCGTATTGATTTCTAAACGGGTATACTTCTGGCGATGTCCGGTCTTCACGCGATAGCGCTTCTTCGGACGATACTTGAACACCACAACCTTCTTGCCCTTGACCTCACCGAGGACAGTGGCCTGAACTTTGGCGCCCGCGACAGTGGGTTTCCCTACAGAAACCTTGTCTTCGTCTACCACCATGAGTACAGATTCGATAGCGATCTTCTCACCATCTTCAATCAGCATGCGGTCCACCTGAATGATACCGCCTTCGACGGCCTTATACTGCTTGCCGCCACATTCCACTACTGCATATTTCATTTCTGGTTCTCCAATCTTCACTTCACCACAGTCCACGCGCTAGTGGGGCGCCCGTCTGCGGGGAAGTTGGGGATACGTACAAAAGCCCCGGCACATTGCCAGGACAAGGCGAGAGGAATTATAAAGGCTGAAAGCGAGTCTGTCAACAGGAAAAACAATGTTGTATAATGGCAGCGTATCGAGAGTTCGTATCAGCATAAATTGGGCCTCTGTCTTCAAAAATAAGGTGATCCAATGAGAATAATCAAAAATTATCCACTCGTTTCCTTCTTTATAATGACTTTTGTCATCACATGGACTTTGCAATTAACAGGCATTGCTCTGGCCTCGCAACAAAACATGCCCTTAAGCAACGAAACCAACTTTCTTTATTTCATCGATTTGCTTAAAATGAAACTGCCGCCAGAGCAGGTATTGGCGTATAGTCTTTTCACTCTTGGCATGGGACCGCTTATCTCTGCTGTTCTGGTTACATCCATCGCAGATGGCAAAGACGGGCTGAAAAAACTTTGGCAACAATCTACCAAATGGAAAGTCAGTCTGAAATGGTACCTGATTGCGCTTGGCTTACCGGTTCTATTAAGTGTTGTCAGCGTGGGTATTGGTTGGCTGGTCAGCGGAGGGAAACTAACCTATTCTTTCAAATTGCCTATTGAAAACTTCCTTCCGTTTTTTCTTTATATGTTGATATTCACAGGCGTTACGGAAGAACCTGGCTGGCGTGGCTTTGCTCTTCCCCGTCTGCAAAATCATTATAGCGCAGAAAAAGCAAGTTGGATCCTGGGCATTTTATGGGGTGTTTGGCATTTTCCTTTCATCATTTATTACACATACAATACTGGCATCATCGCTTTGCTTTTTTCTCTCTTGGGATTAACACTGGGAATTGTTGGATGGACAATCGTTAATACCTGGCTTTATAACAATACGGGCAGTGTATTGATTATGATTCTCTTGCATGGTTGGGGAAATACAGTGCAATCGTATTTCGTGTTATCTTCCAACAACATGGCAGCCCAAACGCTCTACGGTATTTTGCCTTGGGCAATTGCAATCATTCTTATCCGTATTTATGGAGAAGAAAACCTTTCACACCATCCAAGACCGAAAATTTCGTAAAGCCAAAAGCCGCCCAACATACCTGCCAGCAATCCTCTCTGGCGCTCCTGTGGAAAAAAACGCAATGGTAGGCCCTATCCCGACCCTCAATGAGGACATTTTAATTTTGCCTTGACACAGGGAAAGTGGGAATGGGAAAATGGGAAAACGTCAATCAGGCAATCAGGCAGTTGTTGATTTGCATAATCCGGTTAATTTCCATTGATTACAAGAACACCTCACCAGGTATTGTAGGGACAGGTCTCCTGACCTGTCCGTCCCCCGCGATAGAAAGCAACTTCTTACAAATTATTACGCATGTCAATAATTCACGGTTTCGCGATCCAGCCGATGACGCGCGTATCTTGTCCAATTTGATATGCTGCTTGATTTTCCACATCTACCATGAAAATATTCCCCATGTCATATCCGTCTGTGTTAGATATGACAAAGTACTTACTATCCGGTGACCATACTGGACCATCAAAACTAGTGGGTCAGTTGGCATGAATGATGCCATTGTTGGATGAGGTTCAGTTTCGGGCGAAGGGAACGATGTACACAAGCACCCGAACCACCTAAGGCCGAGTGGCGCTGGCGACTGCGTTTCCGCCGTGCAGCTCTCGCACCACCCCAGTGAAACGATGTTGGATTTTGGTTCCAGGCACTGGCCACCGCCTCTAACCAGGCAATAATTTGTTCAGGTGCCTGCGGATTTTGTCCGGATAACGCTCGGCGAACCAAAATGCGTTGGATCGACTCAGCCATATTCAACCAGGAACCACCCAACGGGGTATATAAAACCATCACACCGTGTTCAAACAACCACAAGAGCAGTTCGGGGGTGTAGTGGCCTCGCAGGTTGTCCCAAATCAACAGCATCCGTAAGGGTGGCAGTTGCTCCGGCAGCGTAATCCGCACCGATAAACCGCACTGCCAGGTTTTCCACGCCTGGCGGTTGGTTTCTTCATCCAGAATGGGCTTTTCAGGGAGCGTTTTGAGGATGTCTTCCACCTGTTGTTTGATCCAGGGATGCAAAATGGCATTGGTCGATTGGGTGACGCCTTTGACCCGCACTTCTCCGCTGGTCGGATGAAACAGGGTCAGCATTTTGGCGGTTCCATTGCGGATATACTCATGCGGCTGATGCACTGGCTGGCATTCCGGTTGCCAGCTTTCCCCCGCATAGGGAACCGTTTGGTACGGTCCTGCTTCATCTTCTACCCACACCGCCAACCCCATTTTTTCGCCTTCCCGATACGCCGTTTCGATCAATTCTTTTTTTGACCCGCATCGGGATCGGTGACGTTTACAATGCCCCGTTTTCGCTTCCGGGCCACTTGCCCTGTTTCACACCAGGTGCGTGACTTCTGCCAGCGGAACCCCGCCTCTTGCAAAATCACCCAAATCCGTTCTGTACTGATCTCCGGTAAGCCATCCGCTGCTTTCCGCAGCGTTTGCTGTAAGGTAGTCAGTGACCAAGTATTCGTGCCATCTTGCTCTGCGCTGGGCTGCCGTCGCACTTCTTGTAAGACACGATCTCGTTTCTCAGCAGTGTACTTCGGTTTTGGCCCACCGCCGTGTTTTGGCTGGATCGCTGCCAGTCCTTCCCGATTAAAACGCTCCACCATCTGCGAAACCGGGTCTCCGCATTTCCGCCCAACCCGTTCCGCCGCCTGGGTGTAGCTGCATCCTTCTGCCACCGCTAAGATTTCTTTCGCTCGCAGAACATGGCTGGCCGGTTCACTGCGCGACCGGCTGATCCGCTCCAGCCATTTCTGTTCTTCTTCGGTTAGTTTCCTCAATGGGTCTTTCTTGCGTCCTGTCATTGCCCGGTACCTGCCTTTTTTAAGTGGTTTTTCTTCCTGACTTCATGGCAAGTTTCATGCCAACTGACCCACTAGTA
>Ga0334887_1002443_pt1 | contig 20686 bp, 13 predicted proteins | sample GraSluR1_MG_10_FD_207217 | JGI IMG/M metagenome (GOLD analysis project Ga0334887, IMG submission 207217) | Sludge microbial communities from methane-producing bioreactor in Wageningen University, Netherlands - Granular Sludge_18_07-R1 | ecosystem: Engineered > Bioreactor > Anaerobic >...
CCAATATCAAAGCAGCTACCATTAACACCTAAGTATCCTTCATGATACCATCTCAGGTATTTGTTTATCTGGTCTTCCGGGTCAAATACTTTCATCTCAATAAGACTTTGCGCCAAACACAGGGCGGTAGATGTATCATCTGTCCATTCACCCGGCTTTAGATCGAATACTCCACCACCAACCATGTCAGTTACAGGATCAAATGTACCTGGTGACAGGAATTCCAGGGGTACACCTAGGGCATCACCCACTGCCAGGCCGATGATGCTGCCCCTGAATTTGTCTGTTATTTCATTATTAAGTTTGGTCATGGCTCATTACTGTTCAAGTTGAATTGTCTAATTATAACCTCAAGAATTCTGCTAGAAAATTGTATTTGATACATTTTCTATTGTTTAAAATCTCAGATTTCAATATCGTAATTATATTGATACAGTAATTGTAATAAGTAGATTGAAAAAGGAAGTTACAGTTATTAGACTAGCCTTTCACTCTGTAAATATTCATAAAATCATTTCGCTACATTTATGAGTTATTCTAATAAAATAATGTAGTTATTCTTTTAATGATTTAATTTAATATATTCCGCCAATTCAAAGTTGAAATCGTTTATTATCTTCAGGCATCCTATTAAAATACCATTGCAAAACTTCATCTGTTTCAAATATAGCTTTGTATGTAACAGTTTTATAAAAATTTATACCATATTTTTCTTTACAATTTTGATAGTGTTGTTCAATGCTTTCTTTAAGTTTTTGTAAATTTCCTTTAAAGATAAGTAATGATTCATCTAATCCAGTAAGAAGACTGTTTGAGTTATCTGTATATATCGTCAAGATGTTTAATTTTTCATAATGAGTTTTAATAATATTTCCTATTGGATTTTCTTTAAGTTTTTCATTATCTAAACAATATTCAAATATTATATTGTCTTTATTAATAATTTTTGGATTACAAAATAAAAATTCATCTAAATTGTCATCATCAAAGTATTTATTTAAAAATAATCTTTCATCATCTTCAATCCAATATTTACTTTTAGTTTTATTACACTTTGAACAAATTGGGATTAAATTTATAGGTATGAATGAAAATTCTGGAAATTCAGCCATTGGTAGATAATGATCAATTTCAAGAGGATCGTGGAAACTGCAAAATGGACAATAGTCCCTATGAAATTCGTTTTGTTCATTTCTAATTTTATTAATTATTAAATCAGTTTCTTTTGTCTTATCTTTATAACATCGTTTTAATGAATCTCTTTGTCTTGTATTGAGAGTGATAGGTTTAATGGTTTTTAATGTATTATTTTTACCACATTCTCTATATTGTAAATCTGCCTGAGAAATCTCATTTTTTATTTCTGACAGTTTTGTTTTAATAGGTTCTCGTTTACTTTCAATAAATCTTTCAACTAATTCCTTAGCATCATATTCAATCATGTTCAATTTCATTTTTTTTGCCCTCATAAAAAATTCTTGCATTTAAACTTAAATCACCTTCAAATAACTTATCTATGTTTATATCCTTTTGGAATGCAATTTTTTCTAATATTTTTTTATAATACTCGTCATGCATATTACTTCCAAAAATTTCATTTGTTAATGCAGTCAAATTTTCTCCAAAAGTTTCTAAAAGAGGTTGTTTAATTTTAATATTATTATTTATTTGTGATAAAATACGAACATATTTAGAAGGTATCTGTTGTATTATTATAGGAGAATGAGTTGCTATAATTGCATAAGAATTAGTTTTATTTAATATCTCATGAAGAATTGAGATTAATTGATATATAGCATTAGGATGTAAATGTGTTTCAGGTTCATCGTAAAATATAATTGTTTCCTTACTGATATTTGCGTATAAATTGGTAACACAACTTAAGATTATACCTTGTCCTGAACTAACATGTAAAAATTTAAGAATATTAATATTTTCTTTCTTATTAATTCTCTCATTATTTTCAATTTCATCTATTAAATCTACCAGCCTATTGTCATGGAAAAGTGTAGAAAGTGATTCTAACCATTCTTCTTTCATCCCTTTTTCCAAAATTTTCAAAATTGATTCATATAATTGCCTCTGAATTTCTTCATCTGATAATATTGAGTCATCTGAACTTTTTAATCCACAATATACATAACTAAATACCTCTCCGTAATCATAATCTTTTGAAGATTTTTCTATGGGTTTTGGTTTTTCAAATGAATCAAATATACTATATGAAATAGCGATTACTCGACTAAAAAGTGGTCGTCCAGGACTAAAGCTTTTTTTTAATAGAAAATTTTGACCGCTCATTCCGAGTGCTAATTTACTTAGAAATTGTGTTTTGCCGGTTCCATTTTTACCTATTAAACAAAATATTCTATGAGGCAAGAACTCATTTTCTTCAGGTTCAAAATCAAAAGATATTGAAAGTTTATTATTAAAATTTCCTATTTCACAATCAAATGAAAAAATTGAATTGAATTTAGAGCTATGGCCATCAATAATATCTTTTCCTTCTTTAAGAGCTTTTTCGAAGTTAGTAGTTCTTAAAAATGAGTTTTTAAATCCATGATTATCAACAAACTGTTTTTTAATATTTTCATTTATTGCACAATCTCTTAGTTTTTGAAGAATATTTTTTGCATCGCTTTTGAAGTATTTTTTTATCTTATAATAATAATCAATTGAACCTAAAGAACAATAATCTTCAGAAAGCGCACTAAATTTTTTAGGTAGACTTGTGTTTTTGTCTTCCTCATGTAAAATTTTCAAATATCCAATTTTTTCTGATTCTGATGCAGAATTAAAAAATCTCATATGATATGATGTTTTATATGTATAATCGTCCCATGAATCTTTATATAAAACAATAGCAGGATATTCAACGTTTATAGGAGGACGCCATCGCTCAAAATCAAATTTTTTAGAATAAAAATTTATTTTCATTCAATCCCCCCATAACCGTAATTTTTCATTTCTTTCCCCTAATCTTGATTGCCTCATCTGAAGACACTAATAAAACCCTCATTTCTAAACCAACAAATTCATGTCTTTATTAAAATAATTTTTATATTTAAAATCAATGAGGATTTTTCATTTTAAATTTAGCTGCTTTATCTTGCTTGCAAATTTCATTCAAATTCGTCTATTATTTATTGTAATGTCTTTTTAAATTTAGACAGAAATTTAATAGACTAATCTATTAATATTTAGAATTAAAAACTCCAAATTTCTATAGCTGTCTTTGCAAGTTCGGTGGATCTATCTCTTATCTGTTTTTCTCCCCATTCTTTTTGTTGAGACAAATGCCGATTTAATTTTAAACCACTATCTTTGAATCCATTTTCCATATCACGTTTTTCTATAAATCTCTTGTTCGAATACTCTTGATTATAACCAGTTAAGGTTAAATTACCAATTGATTCTACAAATTTATTATGTATGAGCTCCCAATTTTCCCCTAAATCTTTTTTCCACTCTTTATTTAAAGTTTGAGGCATGATATGTTCAAGTTGCATTTCAGATAATTTTACTATTTCTTTATTTTCGGGATGTTTTTCTAATTCTTCGAGAATGTATCTATAAACTTGTTTGGAAGAATTACCTTCTTTAAGACATTTTCTAAACTCAGTTTTATCTGGCATTCTTTGTGTTCCAATTCCATTCCTAAGTGTTTCTTTTAGTGAATTTGTCATGTCTGACTCATCAAGTAACCCATATATTCTTGGAAAATAGGAATTCAATGCATTTACTGGAATACCACAAACAGACCTTCTTACAACAAAAGTTTCGATTGCATGCAAACACTCGACTAGATCCTCTATATAGAAATCAATATTTTTATTTCTATAATCATCGTATAATTTGAGAAGTAGTGGATAAGAAGTAGTGCTGTTCAAACGTTTAAATTTATCAAAATAAATTCTTAATTCCTTTTCTTTTTCATTGGTAGGATATAAAAAGTTGCTATAATATTCAGAAAACCTATTAAGTCTTTTCATTACCCATAACACACTATCTTGGTTTATTTCTTTATCTACAAGTTCTTTAAAAGTTGTGTACAATCTATTAAATGTTGGCAAGTCTCCATCCATAGCCAGATAATGTCTTATGAAATAATCCATTCTTTTGTCTTTATCACTAGTTTTTTCATTTCCAGAGTCTTCTGGTCCTTTTATAAATGTTTGTAATGGTAACCAAATGTTTTTATAAGCATTTTGCTGATTTTCTGGATCTAATCTCATAAATAAATAATTTCGTATTAAATCAGCTTGTGTTAATGGCGCACCGGTTCCATTAAGAGTTTCAAATATTAAATAAGGGTCATCTCTTTCTTCCAGAGCTATATCAACAATTGAAAAATTGGTTAATATAGTTTGTTTAATTGAATCTAATTTTTTAGTATCATCTATTTCTGCAAATTTTTTCTTAAAAAAGTTGTATGTCTTGAAAATTCGATTATTAGATTCTTTAATATCTTGTCCTTCCATTATTTTAAAAAATACAGGTTTATCTTTTTGAGTAGGTACTAATTTAAATTTATATTGGGGGTGATGTTGATTCAGTAAATATAACGCGTCAATCTCATTCTTACTTGGATGTTCTGGATCTAATTCTTTGATTCTTTCCCTAATTGTAGCAAGTATTATATATATGGTTGTCAATCGTTGCTGTCCATCGACTACGGTGAACTCTGAAACCGTTGAAGCACCACTAGGTGTGGGCATTGTTACAAAAGAACCAAAAAAATGTTGATCCATCTTATAATAGTTTGTTTCTGTTTCTTTTATGTCCTCCCACAACCTTTCTATATCTTTTTTCTCCCAAACATATTCTCTTTGATATAAAGGAACTACAAACTGTTTACTTCCTTCTAAAAAGACCCGAATTTGAGTATCATTTGCTTTTATACTATCTCCCCCGACAATTTTATATTCTTTATCTTCAAGATTTATTTGCCCTCATTTTAAAATCTTATGATTATTTAAACCTGTTTTAAACAGATTTATATATAACATGATGTAATTAATCACATATATTACTTTAATGGATGTGTGTCCATTGAAACCACCAAAGATGCTTGATAATAAAAAAAATGGTACCGTTCACGAAGAACTAAGAGATAATATTAAAAATGGTACTAAATTATCTGTTATATCTGCTTATTTTACAATATACGCTTATAATGAGTTAAGGAAAGAATTTAATAAAGTCAAAAATATGAGGTTTATTTTTACTAAGCCTAGTTTTCTAAAAAATGATAATCAGCAATATAGAGAATATTATATTAACAGAAATTTCGAGAAAGATCTTTTCGTTAATGAATTTGAAATTAAACTAAGAAATGAGTTAACTCAAGGCCATATAGCAAGAAACTGCGCTAAATGGTTGGAAGATAAAGCTGAAATTAAATCATTTAAATCAATAAATACGGCCCAACCAAGGATGATTTACATTGAAAATGATGACGAGCATGTTTTAATAAATGGAAGTGTTGATTTTACTACTGATGGATTAGGTATTACTCCATCCGATCGTTCTGACTTTAATTCCTGCATGTATGGAAAGGAGTCTACGTATCACTACCTGCAGAATTTCAATGAATTATGGGAAGATAAATCTCTATTGGAAGATATTAAATTAAAAGTACTTGAACAAATGCAGGTAATGTATAAAGAAAATCCTGGTGAATTTATCTATTTTGTTACAATGTACAACATATTTTATGATTATCTCGATGAATTAACCGAAGAAAATATCGTTAAGGCTCGTACTGGGTTTAAAGATACACAGATTTGGAATAAATTATATAAATTCCAGAAAGATGCAGTTATTGGTGCTATCGATAAAATGGAAAAACATAATGGCTGCATATTAGCTGACAGTGTGGGGTTAGGTAAAACCTTCACTGCATTAGCAATAATAAAATATTATGAGCTTAGAAATGATCGCGTATTGGTCTTAATTCCCAAGAAATTAAGAGAAAACTGGACCATTTACACTAGAAATGATTTAAGAAATCTTTTTTTAGAAGACAGATTTAATTATGACGTATTAAATCATACGGATTTAAGCAGATACTCTGGTCATTCAGGGGAGATAGATCTGAAAACAATTAACTGGTCAAATTATGATTTAATCGTCATTGATGAATCCCATAATTTCCGTAATAATCCTGCTTTCAAAGATCGAGTAACACGATATGAAAGATTAATGAATGAGATAATTAAAGCAGGAGTTAAAACTAAGGTTTTAATGCTCTCAGCAACTCCTGTAAATAACCGTATGACAGATATAAAGAATCAAATCGCCTTTATTACAGAAGATAACGATGAAGCATTTAATGATATAGGGTTAGACAGTGTTAAAAATGTGCTAAGGAAAGCACAAATGGTTTTCAATGCATGGTCAAAGCTGCCTGATAACGAGAGAACTGGTGAAACTTTTGTGGACATGATGGATTTAGATTACTTCAAATTACTTGATACACTAACAATTGCTCGTTCTCGAAAACATATTGAGAAATATTACAATTTAGATGAAGTAGGTAAATTTCCGGTTCGGCTGCCTCCAAATAATCAGTATTCTGATATAGATACACAAAAAGAGTTCCCTCCATTAAGTGAAGTAAATAGAACAATTAAAAGACTTAATCTAGCAATATACTCCCCTTTGTTATATGTATTACCGGATAAAAGAGACGCTTATAATGAAAAATATGATAAAGCAGTAGGTAAGGGGCATACTATCTTCAAACAGAGCGACAGGGAACGTCAAATTGTGGAATTAATGCGAATTAACATGTTAAAACGTATGGAAAGTTCTATTCATTCATTTAAACTAACTGTTAATACATTACTTGAAAAAATCACAGATTTAATCGATAATATTGAAAATAAAGACACCAATTTTGATCCAAATATTGATATTAACTTAATAGATCCTGACGAAGATGAATATGACGACATGATGTTCGGGAACAAGATGAAAGTGTTGTTTAAAGACATCGATCTCATTAAATGGAAACAGGACTTAAAAGCAGACCAAGAAATACTGAATTACATACTTGAAGAAGCAAAGGAAATAACACCTGATCATGATTCTAAACTTAAGGATTTAAAGGAAATCATTGAAAAGAAAATTAAAAACCCTATAAATAGTGATAATCAAAAAATAGTGATTTTTACTGCATTTGCGGATACTGCCCGTTATTTATATGAAAATATAGCTGAATGGGCAGAAATTAATCATAAACTTCATTGTGCAATGGTAACTGGCACTGATGATAATAAATCAACCATAAAGAGGATAGGATCCACTGATATAAATAACATACTAACTAATTTTTCCCCAATCTCTAAGGAACGTGACAAAATTGATAGTAAAATTAAAGAAGAAATTGACATTCTGATAGGTACTGATTGTATTTCTGAGGGTCAAAACCTCCAGGATTGTGATTATTTAATTAATTATGATATCCACTGGAATCCTGTACGTATCATTCAGCGTTTTGGTAGAATTGATCGTATAGGTTCTATCAACGAGAAAATTCAGTTAGTTAACTTCTGGCCTAATATGGAATTAGATGAGTATATTAAGCTTAAAGGCCGTGTAGAAAATCGTATGGTAATGGTAGATGTATCTGCAACTGGAGAAGAGAATATTATTGAAGATAATGATAGAAAGAAAATGAATGATCTCGAATATCGTAAAGAACAGTTAATGAGACTAAAAGAGGAAGTTATCAATTTAGAAGATATTTCCAGTGGTATTTCTATAACTGATCTTACATTCAATGATTTTAAAATAGATCTAATGGAATATTTAAAACATAATCAGAAAGAACTAGAAGAAGCTCCTTCTGGAATATATTCTATAGTTAATATCGATGATTCACTTAGAGATGTGGTCAAACCAGGAGTTATTTTTACATTAAGACAGGTTAAAGGATTTGGAAAAACTAAGGATCAAAATCCGCTATTTCCATTCTTTATGACATATATTACCGACGATGGGGAAGTTAAATTAAGCTACCTGCATGTTAAAAAGATACTGGATTATTATAAGAAGTTATGTCTGGGAGAAAAAGATGTTCTAATTGACCTGGTTAATGAATTTAACACTGAAACAAGTGATGGACGTGATATGAAGAAATATTCAGATTTACTTTCATCCTCTATAGAGAGCATACTTGGTAAAAAAGAAGAAATAGGAGTCAATAGCCTTTTCCATAAAGGCGGGACCTCACCAGTGAAAAACAGTAGAACAGGATTTGAAGAATTTGAACTAATTACTTTTTTAATTTTAAAATAGAGTATGGTGTATTTAATTGTCTAAATTAGGAGAATTAATTGAAATACCAAGAAAATGCGAAGTGGGCAATACAATATTTAAAAAACTCTTTTTTGAAAATGCCAAAATGAATAGAACAGATAAAGAGACTTTCACTAAGGATATTGAAAAAATAAAATGGGATTACAACTTAAAAAAAGATAATATCAATATAAAACCTTATAAAGATGGAATATGGGACTTTCCAGAAGTTGAATTTGTAACTGTGAAACTTAAAAATTCAGATAAAACTAATCGCATAGCTGAAATAATTATGCGGACTATACCTTACCCAATGGTTCTTTGTTTTGAGAAATCTAATGAAATCTGTATATTTACAGGTGATTACAAAATTAATCTTGCTGATACTAGCAAGAATAGAATTGATGAATTTTTTTTCACTGATTGGATAGATCTAGATAATTTGGACGAAGATGATATTGCACTATTTGATAACCTTAAATTGAAAAATTTAAATTTTACAAACTTTAATGCTTTTTATAATTGCTTTATTGAGAATATTATTCGATATAACGTTTTTAAAACATCCCATATAAGATCTAATCTAGATCTATGGGATATTAAAGATATTTACGATAAGATAATTGAGATTGATACTGAAATAGAAGTTATTAAAGGGCAGATAAAAAAAGAAACCCAATTTAAATATAATGTTGAAAGAAATATAAAAATTAAGAAGTTAAAGGATGAGAGGGAAAACTTAAGGGGGATGTTGATTTAAATGGAGAAATTAGTTGTGGATTTGGAAAATTGCTATGGGATTTGTAAATTAGAATATGAATTTGATTTTTCCCGTCAAAATGGCTGTTTAATTTATGCTTCTAATGGTACTATGAAAACTTCATTCGCTAAAACATTTTTAGACATATCTAATAGTGATATGCCATCTGATAGGATTTATGGCAGACCAACAACAGCTAATATTCAAAAAATGGATAATGGTACGTTACTCACAATTGAACCCGAGGATATTTTTGTTATAGAATCATTTAAAGATGAATTTAACTTTGAAAAAATTTCAAGGCTTTTAGTTAATAATGAACTGAAAAATAAATATGATAGGCTATTTAATGACATCCAAAAAGCCAAAGATAGACTTATTAAAAAGATGGCAAGTTTATCTAAGTTAAGACAAGCAGATGTTGAAGAAAAATTTATTGAAGATTTTAAAGATTACGATGATTCTTTCTTGGATATTCTAATCTCATTGGAAGACAAAATCGATGGCAATATTGAGATACCTGTTAAAGATATAAGGTATAAAGTGATATTCGATGATAGAGTTATTAACTTTATAAAAAATGATGAAATATTCAATTCAATAGATGAATACAGTGCCAAATATTCTGAACTTATTGATAAATCCGCAATTTTTGAAAAGAATGTTTTCACTCATAATAATGCTATAACTGTAGGAAAAGATCTTGATAAAAATGGTTTTTTCAAAGCAAAACACCAAGTCACGCTTAAGACTGGAACGTTAATAAAAAGTAAAATTGAACTTGAAAAACTTATTGATGAAGAAAAAGAAGATATTCTTTCTGATGACAGGTTAAAAGAACTTTTTGAGAAAATTGATTCTGGTCTGGATAGAAATAATGAAGCACGAGAATTTAAACGAATTATTGGGAATTACCCTGAAATAATTCCTGAATTGAATGATATTCCCAAATTTAAGCAAAGTATATGGATTTCAATTTTTAATACAGAAAAAGAAATATTTAGTGGATTAATAGGGATATACAAAAATGGAAAGGATGATATTGAAGAAATAATCCGTGAAGCTAAAGATGAAGAATCATCTTGGAGAGCTGTGATTGAGTTATTCAATAAACGATTTTTCGTGCCATTTAAAGTGAATTTAATAAATCAGGAAGACGTAGTGCTTAAAGATAAAGTCAAACCTACAGTTGAATTCATTTATGGTGATGATACAGAAGAAAAATGTATGAACAAAGATGAATTATTGGGTATTCTTAGTAACGGTGAAAAAAAGGCATTGTATCTATTAAATGTTATTTATGAAATAGAAGCAAGAAAATTAGATGGGAATCCTGTTTTAATTATACTTGATGATATCGCCGATTCATTTGATTATCAAAATAAATATGCAATTGTTGAATATTTAAATGATATTTTAAAAGAGGACTTCTTCAAATTAATCATTTTAACTCATAATTTTGATTTTTATAGAACAGTTCATTCAAGACTAAATATACCTCGTGATAATTGTCATATGGTCTTAAAAGAACCAAATGAAATTAAGATAGTTCCAGGCCAATATCTTAATAGTGCTTTTAACTTTTGGAAAAGACAGTTGAACGGTAACATTGCTAATAATCATAAAAGAACACTCATTGCTGCTATACCATTTGTAAGAAATCTGATTGAATATGTGGATGGTAAGGATTCTAATGATTATAAATTACTAACAGATCTTTTACATATCAAGGAAAACAGTGCATCTAGACGATTATCTGATTTACAAAGAATATATACAGATGTTTGGAATGCTAATTTTAGAATAGATGATGATGATACTATTTTTGATTTAATTTTCCACGAGGCTGAATCTATAATTGGGGAAAATATTGACGGAATTAATTTAGAAAATAAAATTACTCTTTCAATAGCAATCAGACTTATAGCAGAGGATTATATGATTTCAAAAATCTCTGATACTGATGCAATATCTGAAATAAGGTCTTATCAAACTAGAAATCTTTATAAACTATTTAAAGAGGAAAACAATATTGATCCTATTATTTCTACTTTAGAACAAGTTAATTTAATGACTCCTGAAAACATTCATATGAATTCTTTTATGTATGAACCAATCCTAGACATGAGCGATAATCACTTAAAAAATCTTTACAATGAGATTAAGGAGGCTAATGATGCAAGAAACTCAACTTAGTGGTGAAAGCCTTGATATTGTTGCAGAAAACATTGCAAAATTGAAAGATTTATTTCCTGAGATTGTTACTGAAGATAAAATTGATTTTGATAAACTAAAGGTAGTTTTAGGGAATTACATTGAAGATGATTCTGAACGATATAATTTCACATGGAAAGGTAAAGCCAATGCTTTACGACTTGCGCAAACTCCTTCAACCGGAACCTTGAGACCTTGTAAAGAGGAAAGTAAAAATTGGGACACAACAGGAAATCTTTATATCGAAGGTGATAATTTAGAAGTTCTAAAACTTCTTCAAAAATCTTATTATAGCAAAATAAAGATGATCTATATAGATCCTCCATATAATACCGGTAAAGAGTTTGTTTATCCAGACGATTATAAAGATAATCTTCGAAATTATCTTAAAATGACAGGCCAAGTTAGTTCTGAAGGAACAAAGCTCTCAACAAATACGGATACAAGTGGACGATATCACACAAACTGGCTTAATATGATGTACCCTCGATTAAGGCTTGCGAGGAATTTACTTAGTGATGATGGTGTTATTTTTATCAGTATAGATGATAATGAACTTGAAAATCTTAAAAAGATGTGTAATGAAGTTTTTGGTGAAGAAAATTTTTGTGAATGCATCATTTGGAGGAAAAGAAGTACTCCACCAAATGATAAAATAATTGGTGCTGCTCATGATTACATTTTGATCTACGCAAAAAGTTTGCCTAATGTTGGATTAAACTTACGTCCTAGAACTAGTGAACAATTAGATCGGTATAAAAACCCAGATAATCATCCTAAGGGACCATGGACTTCTGGCGATTTAATGGCAAATGTCAAAGGCGGTAGATATGTTAAATCTTTGTATTTCCCAATTACTAATCCAAATACTGGAGAAAAGCATTATCCTTCTTCAAATGGAAATTGGAGATTTAACAAGGAAACTATTCAAAAACTTCTTGAAAATAATGAAATATATTTTGGAAAAGATGGAAAAGGACGACCAAAACTCAAAAGATTTTTAGCTGATGTAAAAAGTGGCATTACTTATACGACTTTATGGGATTTTGTCCCTTTAAATACGCAAGGTTCAAGTGAAATGGCAGAAATATTAGGTAACTTAACCATATTCGACAATCCAAAACCTTCAGGATTAATAGCTGAACTTTGTCGTTTAGGTTCAAATGCAAATTCTATTATTCTCGATTTTTTCTCTGGTTCAGCTACCACAGCACATGCAATTATGAAACTGAATGCAGAAGATAATGGTAATCGTAAATTTATCATGATCCAACTTCCAGAAGTTACAGATACAAATAGTGAAGCATACAAATCAGGATTCAAAAACATATCTGAAATTGGTAAAGAACGTATCCGCAGAGTTGGAGATAAAATTTTATCCGAATTAGAAGAAAATCAACAAATTACCCATGATTCTAAACAAAATGTTGGATCAAACATAGATCTCGGTTTCAAAGTCTTTAATCTCGATTCATCTAACCTGTCTAAATGGGATCCTGAATACGATAATATCGAACAAACATTATTAGATAGTGTGGAAAATCTTGTTCCTGGTCGTAGTGAACTTGATTTAATTTATGAAATCATGTCGAAGTATGGAATTGATTTAACTCTACCAATTGAAGAGCATAAGTTGGCTAATGGAAATATCTATTCTATTGGATTTGGTGCATTGATAATATGTCTAAATGACAATCTTGATACCACCATAGCTACCGAACTTATTAAACTAAAGGAAAAGCTTTCACCTGAAATTATGAGAGTAGTGTTCAAAGATAATGGATTTTCAACAGATAGCGATAAGACTAACATTAAAGAGACACTTAAAACTCATGGAATTGATGAATTTGTTACAATATGAAGTATGGTGTTAAAATGAGAGAAAGTACACTAAACGGAGAAAGTTTGGATGTATTGACTGAAAACATATCAAAACTTAAAGATTTGCTCCCTGAAATTGTAACAGAAGACAAAATAGATTTTAATAAATTTAAAGAAGTTTTTGGAGAATATATTGAGGATTCTCCAGAACGATATAATTTCACATGGAAAGGTAAAGCCAATGCTTTACGACTTGCACAGACTCCTTCAACCGGAACCTTGAGACCTTGTAAAGAGGAAAGTAAAAATTGGGACACAACTGAGAACATATATATTGAAGGAGATAATTTAGAAGTTTTAAAGCTACTTCAAAAATCTTATTATAGCAAAATAAAGATGATCTACATAGATCCTCCTTACAATACAGGCAATGATTTTGTTTATTTTGATGATTATCAAGATAACCTCCAACATTATCTTGAAATAACCCATCAAATAGATTCTAATGGAAAAAAACTTTCAACTAATACTGATTCAAGTGGACGGTATCATACAAACTGGCTAAACATGATGTATCCTCGATTAAAACTTGCGAGGAATTTACTTAGTGATGATGGTGTTATTTTTATCAGCATCGATGATAATGAACTTTCTAATTTAAAAAAGATGTGTGACGAAATATTTGGTGAAGAAAATTTTATAGATTGTATAATCTGGAAAAAAAGGTATGGAGGAGGTGCTAAAGAAAAATATTTAGTAACATTACATGAATATGTGCTATTTTATGCTAAGAATATTGATTCAATTGACCCAATCTTTATTCCATTAGATGAAAACTCAATTAAACGATATTACAAACAAAAAGATAAGAACTATCGAAAAAGAGGACCTTACAGAACACATCCATTAGAAGCTGTTAAATCAATGGGTGATAGAAAAAATCTTATTTTCCCAATTAAAGCCCCCGATAACAGTGATGTTTATCCTAAAAGGCAATGGTTATGGGGTAAAGAACGTGTTGAGAAAGCTTTGGAAAACAATGAACTTGACTTTGTTAAATCTAATGGAGAATGGAAAATTAACACCAAGCAATATCTGAAAGATGAAAAGGGGAATATTCGAAAATCTAAATCTTTTTCAATAATTGATGATGTTTATACGCAGCATGGGACTAATGAAATAATTGATATTTTTGGTAATGCACGAATCTTTCCTTACCCAAAACCTACAGGTTTCGTGAAAAAATTATTAAACATAGGTATTCCTTCAGATGGTATTATATTAGATTTCTTTGCAGGATCTTCATCTACAGCAGATGCAGTTTTGAATTTAAACTTAGAAGATAATAGTAATCGTAAGTTTATCATGATTCAATTTCCAGAATTAACAGAAGAAAAAGATGAGGCTAACAAAGCAGGTTATGAAAATATTTGTGAAATAGGTAAAGAACGTATTCGCCGAGCCGGGGAGAAAATCTTATCTGAAAGGGAAAAACATGACCAAATCTCTCTTTATTCTAAAGAAAATTCTGTAAGTAGCATTGATGTAGGTTTTAAAGTCTTCAAACTGGATTCATCTAACCTATCTAAATGGGATCCGGAATATGATGATATGGAACAAACATTATTGGATAGTGTGGAAAATCTTGTGCCCGGTCGTAGTGAACTAGATTTAATTTATGAAATCATGTCGAAGTATGGAATTGACTTAACTCTCCCTATTGATGATTATCAGGGGGGGGGGGGGGAAGTTATTTATTCAATAGGATTTGGAGCATTATTGATATGCCTCAATGACAATCTAGATATAAGTATCGCTAGTGAGCTACTAAAAATAAAAGAAGAACTTTCACCAGAAATAATGAGGGTTGTGTTCAAAGATAATGGGTTTACTACTGATAGTGACAAGACCAATGTTAAAGAAACCCTCAAAACTCATGGAATAGATGAGTTTGTAACTATATGAGCGAGGGATAAGATGAAACTTAAATTTAACCCAAACCTAGAATATCAGGACCTGGCAATATCTTCTGTTGTAGATCTATTTAAAGGTCAAAGATCTGCTCAATCGAACTTCACTGTTCTAAGTTATGGTGCTCAAGTTGGATTATATGATGCCGGTCAAGGTATTGGAAATAGATTAGAACTCATTGATGAAGAAATCCTAGAAAATCTTCAACAAGTACAGTTAAGAAATGGATTACCATTGAGCAAAGATTTGCAGATAAACAATTTAGATTTTGATATTGAGATGGAGACAGGAACTGGGAAAACTTACGTTTATCTTAAAACTATTTTTGAATTAAACAAAAATTATGGATTTTGCAAGTTTATTATCGTTGTTCCAAGTATAGCTATCAAAGAAGGGGTTTATAAATCTCTTCAGATGACTGAAGAACACTTTAAAGTGTTATACGATAACACACCCTATGATTACTTCATTTATGACAGCCAGAAGCTCGAGCAAGTACGTAACTTTGCTGTGAGTAATAATATACAGATAATGATCATTAATATAGACGCTTTCCGTAAAAGTTTCACAGATCCTTCAAAAGAAAGCAAAGCAAATATCATTCACCGTGAAAACGATAAATTAAATGGAATGAAGCCTATTGAGCTTATACAAGAAACTAATCCTATTGTAATAATTGATGAACCTCAATCAGCTGCCAGTACTCAGAAAGCTCAAGAGGCTATTGATTTTCTAAACCCTTTATGCACTTTACAATATTCAGCTACACATAAAAAAATTCATAATTTAGTGTATAAGTTAGATGCTATAGATGCCTATGATTTAGAACTGGTTAAACAAATTGAAGTTGCATCTTTTGAATCAGTGGACTATCATAATAAAGCTTATTTAAAATTGGTTTCTGTAGATAATACAAAATCCCCGATCACTGCGAAAATCGAAATAGATGCAAACGTTAAAGGAAAAACTAAACGAAAAACTGTAACTATCCGACAAGGTGATGATTTATCGTCCAGAAAACTTTCTAACAGAGAAATTTATGAAGGATACATCATTGGTGATATTTACTGTGAAGAAGGCAATGAATATGTTGATTTCACCAACAAACCTGATATTCTCCGATTAGGAAAGGCAATAGGAGATATTGATGATCTGGTTATCAAACGCCAGCAGATTAGAAAAACTATCGAGGAACATTTAGATAAAGAATTAATCCTAAAACCTCAAGGAATAAAAGTCTTAAGCCTATTTTTCATTGATAAAGTGGCTAATTATCGTTATTATGATGAAGAGGGAAATCCTCAAAAGGGTATTTATGCTGAAATCTTTGAAGAAGAGTACAAAAATTTAATTTCTAAACCTAAATATCACACCCTTTACAAGGAAGTTGATGTGGAAACACCTGCTGCGGGTGTTCATAATGGTTATTTTGCCCAGGATAGGAAAGGAGCCTTAAAGGACACTAAGGGTAACACTTTAGCTGATGAAGATGCTTACAGTCTGATCATGAAGGATAAAGAGAAACTTCTAAGCTTTGAAAGTAAACTAAAATTCATATTTTCACATTCTGCATTACGAGAAGGATGGGATAATCCTAATGTGTTCCAGATATGCACTTTAAATGAAACAAAATCCACGATGAAAAAACGTCAAGAAATTGGTAGAGGACTCCGTCTTTGTGTGAATCAGGAAGGAGAAAGAATCAAAGGTTTCCAAACTAACACACTTACGGTTATGGCAAATGAAAGCTACGAAAATTTTGCAAAAACCCTTCAAAAAGAAATTGAAGAAGATGAAGGAATCAAATTTGGACTTATCCAGAAACATACTTTTGCAAATATCACTCAAGAAAACGAGAAAGGAGAACTTGAATTTATAGGATCTAAAGCTTCAGAGGAAATATACAATTTCTTTAAAGATACAGGCTACATCAATAATTCTGGAAAAGTCACAGATGAACTAAGACTAGCTATTGCTGAAAATAATGTTGAAGTACCAGAAAAATTCGATCATGTAAAAGATGCTATAACTAGCGCTGCTAAAAAGGCAACCAAAGAACTTAACATCAAAAATATCAACGATAAAAGAAAGGTAAAACTAAATAAGAAGGTTTATCTTAGCCCCGAGTTCAAGGAATTCTGGGATAAAATCAAATATAAAACCACTTATGAAGTTGAATTCAGCACTCCTGAACTGATTAAAAGATGTGTTGAAGCTATGGATGAACAACTAGATGTCAAACCTCCCAAATTAGTTTCAACTAAAGCCAAAGTAGGTATAACAGAAAGTGGAGTCTCAACGACTGAAAATGAACGAAAAGTAGTACATGCAGATGATAAAAAAGTTCCTTTACCCGATATTATAACCTATTTACAGAATGAAACTTATCTTACCAGACGTACAATTGTTGATATCCTGATTGAAAGTGAAACTCTTAACCAGTTCAAAAAAAATCCTCAACAATATATGGATGAAACACTGAAGATAATTTCTTCAAAAATGAGACATCTTCTTGTAGATGGTATCAAATATACGAAAATCGGAGATAGTGAATATTATGCTCAGGAACTATTTGAAAATACAGAGTTATTCGGGTATTTATCAAAAAATATGATGGAAAGTGAACGATCTGTCTATGATCATATTATATATGACTCTCAAAACGAAGCAGACTTCGCAGAGAGATTCGAAAATGATAACAATGTAATTTTATATACCAAACTTCCTGGCTGGTTTAAAATACCAACTCCTTTAGGCTCATATAACCCTGATTGGGCTGTACTTTTAGATAGGGATGGTGAAAGGAAGCTCTACTTTGTACTGGAAACTAAAGGAAATGTTGAATTTGAATCCTTAAGACAAACTGAAGCTGATAAAATAAAATGTGGTGAAAAACATTTTGAAGCTTTGGGTAGTGAAGTGGAGTTTAAGGTAGCTGACAATTACAACACATTTATCGAAAATACATTCTATGAAAAATAAATCGTGCGGTTAAGTATATATGATAATATCACTTATTATTAAGTGGTGATTAAATGATACGAAAACCTGTTATCTCCAGCAATTTAGAATCCGTCGGATATGACCCAAACACTTCAACTTTGGAAATAGAATTTCATAATGGATTATACGAGTATTATAATGTCCCTGAATCGATTTATAGAGGACTAATGGCAGCAGCTTCTCATGGAGAATTCTTTCATCAATATATAAAGGATCAATATCAATTTAATAAACTTAGATAATCTTTTATTAAGACTTGAATAGCCGAAAATTTCTTATAATAATAAATTTCTTATAATATAATATTACAAATCTATCAATTTTTTAATCCACATTATTTTCCAAATCATGATAAGAAAATTTTGCACAGTGTTCTTTTAAAATTAAACTTATTTCTAGGATATTTTTATTTTTTTATTTCTTCATTTTTATCAACTATGTAATCATTTAATTCTAACGGTTTCAAAACTATATAATTTCTTGGGTTCTTTTTTATCTCATAATCATCATTTACGAGAATCACCATAGAAGTAATCCATTTTACCCCTCTAATCCCTTTATGGGATAAATATTTCATTAAACCTTTAGCATTTCTTTGTGCTTGTCGTCCAGGGTTATTTCTAACTTTTCTATCATATAATCCAGATTTTACCCATTGTTCCCCCCATATAGTATACTTAGCTTTATGATTTTTTGTTTCGAGGGCGAATATTCCACTGGGACCCACAACTACATGGTCGATGTTACCTTTGAGAGTAGGAATTGTTACGTCATTGAAAACATAATAGTCTTCAGGCAATTGATTTAACTTTTTAGCTACCAATTTTTCACCTTCAGCCCCTTTATGCCATCTATCATACTGATTTTTGCTAAATAGGAATAAAGGAACTCCGGGCATCAAAATATAAATTAGAAATAAGATGGGAACGACTTGTAAACGGATTATTGATGTTATTAAAGGTTCTAAAATAACCAATAATATAAAAATACCTATTATTATCATCCCATATTTAAAAAGCTCCTCCATCTTTACCGTGTGAAGCTTTCTATATGAAATAATACTTTGTTTATATTCATTATCGATTGTATGGCTGTTTTCACCTTTCTGATATTTCAAATTCCCATTACAGTATTCACACTCATATTTCTCTATAGACTCTCCTTCTGGTAAATCATAGAGCTGCCCACAATTTTCACAGATTACATTCACCATAACACTTTACAAAAAATATTTCTTTAACAATAATATTATCCTTTACTATAAGTTACGGACGGAAGTCATGAACTATATAGATAAAATGGTATAGAATAAGTCACTATTAGGAGTTTTTTAACATGACCGATTGGATTGAAGTTTCAAACGATGATGAAGAAAAAGAACAGGCTAAAATGTGGGAGCCTGATGCAATAGGGGAGTCTATCCAGGGTAAATATATTGATAAAGAGGAGAGTGTGGGCAAATTTAAGAGTAATCTTTACACCATTAAAACCCAGAAAGGTGAGGAAATTAAATTCTGGGGGTCTACTGTGTTGGATAATTTACTGGAGAAGGTACCGCTTTCTTGTGAAGTTAAAATTATTTTTCAGGGTAAAAAGCCGTCAAAATCTGGGAAAAATCCCTATAAGGACTATAAGGTGATGTATAAAAAGGATTGATTTTGTATTGAATTATAGTCATGTAACCTTAATGTTACATTTTTTTTAGCTGTTTGCACCTTCTTTTATTACTTGTTCTCCATTGGATGTCTTTTTTCTATCTCTATTTCACTTAATTCCCTGGTGAATGTCATTATTGCCTTCGTCGTAGTTGATTCCTTTTAGTGTGTAGAGTTGGGTAATGTTATTTTCCCAAATATTCCCATTATTCAACATCATGGTAAAGGAAATCGGCCATTGGTAACCATTTATCTTTCCATTCATCAGATATGTGTTTTTGAGTATTTTCTGGTAGTTCCTGAGCCCAGATGTCGCGTTGGGCTGGTGGTAAATTGTAAAATTGGAAGGGAATAACCAGATAGTCTGGTGTATAACGTTCCATACTGAATTTTCGATAACTTTCTATCAACTTTATCATTTCATCTTCATCCAGCAGGCTACCAATCTTTTCGACTGTGAGGTATATCTCCTCCACATCTATATGCGGGTGCCAGATGTCATTAATACCAGTTAATGCTTCATTCAACTGTTTTAAAGAAATTAGCGGATCACCCTTTAAATCTGGGATTATATCATCGAATTTAATTAAATGCATTCCAATTTGTCCATGCTCTTTATTTAATTTATCAACCGGTAAATCAGGTATTTTATCCCTGAAATAGGGAAATACCATTTGAGTTTCAAGATGATGGTGGGCGGTTAGCACAGTTTTAATACACTCAAGATAATCAATAAATCCCCTTTTAGATGTTTCATCAAGCCCACCAGAACTTAAAGATTCACGACAATGCTCAATAGCCACATCCAGAGAACGTGTAATAATATGATGAGTGCAAATCAATCCTATAGCCAGATTAGGTTCATAAACCATAGAAAATCATCCTCCCATAAAATATAATTTTTTTTAATTCTTACTCCCATTTCTAGTCTATTAATTAATCTAATTCCCAATTGGGC
>Ga0334887_1002455_pt1 | contig 20627 bp, 18 predicted proteins | sample GraSluR1_MG_10_FD_207217 | JGI IMG/M metagenome (GOLD analysis project Ga0334887, IMG submission 207217) | Sludge microbial communities from methane-producing bioreactor in Wageningen University, Netherlands - Granular Sludge_18_07-R1 | ecosystem: Engineered > Bioreactor > Anaerobic >...
CCTTTCAAAAGGTCGGAATTTGCGCTCGCTGCTGTCGAAGAACAAAGTTGGATTTCATAATGAGGCTATTTTTATCACAAGAAAATGACATCGTCAAGTAAAATAAGTAATCGTATCAAAATCCGTCCCTGGAAAGAAGAAAACAACCTGATGATGCAAAAACCTGCCCCACCCGAACTTGCAAACTGGCTCAGCCAATTGATCAAAATCCCCAGCGTTAACACCGCCCAGGCTGGGGGGGATGATACCATCGCCGGCGAAAAACGCCTTGCCACGGCCCTGTCCAACTGGTTTCGCCAGTTTGGTGGGGATGTCACCCTCGACGAAGTCCTGCCGGACAGGCCCAATGTCTACGCCATCTGGCGGGGCGCCAGTGACCTGTGGCGGGCAGTCGATGTCCACATGGATACCGTAGGCATCCGTCAGATGACAGAGCCGCCATTCAGCGGTGACATTATCGACGGCAAAGTGCGCGGACGCGGTGCCGCAGATACCAAAGCCACCCTCGGCGTCCTCCTTGCCATTCTGGAAAAACTACACCAAAACAAAATCAAACTGGATTTCAACTTGCTCATCTCTGCTACCGCCGATGAAGAAATTGCTCAGGCGGGCGCGCAGGGCCTTGCCCGCTGGCTGCCCAAAAAGGGAATAAAACTCAACGAATTACTCGTCGCCGAACCCACCCTGTGCCAGCCTGCCGTTGGCCACAAAGGCGATCTCTGCCTGATCTTCGACATTCACGGAAAAGCTGCCCACTCCTCACAGCCTGAACAGGGAGAAAACGCAATCACCGCCGCCGCAAAACTGATCACCGCCCTGGAGGCAGAACACCAGCGCCTGCAAACTCTCCCCCCCTTGCCACCTCTGGGGCATGGGAAACTCACCGTCACCATTGTTGAAGGAGGCAGCGGGACGAACGTCGTTCCCGCCTCTTGCAAGGTAGCAGCCGACCGGCGCGTCCTGCCCGGCGAGGATTTCGATCAAATCGGTGAACACCTGCAGCGTCTGGCCGAGGAGCATTGCCCCCTGCCTTTTACCATGAAGAGCATGGATCCGCTGAAGCCCTTTTGGCAAGCTGCGGATACGCCATGGGTACAATCGCTGGTGAGCTTCACCGGCTGCCAACCCATCACGGTGCCCTACGGCACCAACGCCTCATATTACCCCGGTCTGGCGCAAGAAATCGTCGTCCTCGGGCCTGGCTCCATCGACCAGGCCCACGGCGCACAGGAATGGATCGCAGTCTCCGAGCTGGAGCGCATGCGCGACATTCTCCTCCACTGGTGGGGGCTGTAATCCGCACAATGGCTATGCGAAGTTTGCGCACTCCAGCAGGATTACACTTTATGAAATCAAGTTTTCAAAGTTAGCTTTCTCATCCAATTCCCTTGCCGTGCCAATCAACCAAAAGCCCTCTCCCAAGTCTGGGAGAGGGCGATATTCCCGCTCTGCGAGAATACGGCTGAGGGAAAAATGATTACAGGTTAAGGTTGTTCCGTTCCCTAACGCCAAATTTTGAGGGCGGCAAAACCAGGAAGAGCGCATTCATCACGATGCCAACAATGGCTGCAAACACAATGGCAGGGATGCCATCGGGGAAAATCGCAGGGATCGGGAAAGGGAAAATCCCATTCGGCAAACCCATACTGCCACCGATGCCGCACACCAGAATGATGGAGCCGATCGCCAGTTGGCGGGGATCAAACAGGTTCACTTTCTCAGACATGATCAAAGCGACACCCTGCATCCCGATCACCCCAAACAGGTAGATCGCCAGGCCGCCGGTCACTGCCACTGGAATCGAGTTGACAATCGCCGCAAGCTTTCCAATAAAACCAAGGATGATCGCAATCCCGCCGGCGGCCATCAGTACTGCCACTGAATAGTTACGGGTGATTGCCATCAGCGAGTTATTTTCACCATAATTGGTGCCTGAGCAGCCTCCCAGGAAACCACAAATCATATCATCCGTACCATCTGCAACCAGATTCAAGCCGATCAATTTCTTGATCTCAATTGGTTCACGTCCCATTTCCTTTGCCAGGGCATCAATGTACAGGCTCATCTGATATAAATGGGCAGTAGATTCCGGAACGGTAGCGATGGCGATCAAAGCGATGCTCAACACCGTTCCCCAGGCATCAGGATTTCCAAACGCAGGAAAAGTAATATTGGGAATGCGAATCCACTGGGCAGCAACAACACCACTCAAATCCACCTGCCCCATGATCCAGGCCACAACGTACCCAAAGACCGCGCCCAGCAAAATGGGCAGCATTCCGATCAACCCCTTACCCTGCAAGTAAACAGAGAACGCCACCGTCGCAACCAGCGTGATCAATGCGACAATCCAATTGGACGAAGCCATGTCCAATGCCGATCCTGCCAACGCAATCCCAATGGTAATGGCAATACAACCAGTGATCACAGGCGGCAGCACCTTATCAAGTGCTTCCTTACCGATGCGCATGATCAACAACCCCACCAGGATGTTCAGCAAACCCGTAGCCATGATCCCCACCTGCACGATGCGAACACCGTCGGGGCAGTAAGACATGGCGGCATCGCCAAAACAAACCGGATCATAAATGGACATAACGGAAGCCACAACTGCAATATAACTGAAACTCGAGCCGTAATACATGGGGATCCGGCGGCCGCTGACCAACAAAGCAATGATTGTACCGATCCCGCTGGCAAGCAAGGTAACGCCGACATCAAACTTGGTCAAAATGGCAACGAGAACCGTGGCCGGAAACATCGTCAATACTTGTTGAAAGCCGAGGCTCAACATGGCCCCGATTGAGGGGACATCTTGAGGAAGATAACCATACACGTTATTAGCTGATTTTTCCATCTTTATTACTCCTGGTCTATTATGTTGAGGAACGATTACAAAAGACAATCAAGCATAGGGCAAAAAAAATTGCGCAGAAAATTTTTCAGGCAGGCTCCTCCTTTCATCTATCATCAGATATAAAAAAACTGACGCCAGGTCGATCACCTGACGTCAGTTGGAAAAATAAAATGGGAAGTTGGCAGTTTAGCCGTCCGTTTTTTAAGACAATGCCGGGGAAAATTCCCCGGCGCCGAAAAGAAGAAGAGTATTTTAGACACATCTCCCTCCAGATATGTTTTCTTTGGACAAACAATGCGATAATTCTTGTTGCACAACACTCATAAAAAGACGCTTACCTCTTGCTCCACAAGATCGGATGGTTCATGCGCCAAGCCAGACAGGACAATCACTGACCTGGATTCAAGTAACGTACGACAAATTGATAAAAAGAAACGTTGGATTTACGATCAGTTGAATAAACAATCTCACCTAAAATCAAGCTATCATACTCCCAAAAATGGTTTCTTGTCAAGAACAAAATCGATTAAATACATAACGATCTTCATGTTGCTGCAGATGTCTGTAAAATTTGCCAGGGGCTTCCAGGGTTTTCACATTTTTAGTGATAAACTTACTTCCATTGCAAGGGTTTGATGCCTTTTCCAAATCCGGGAGTACCAAGAAGAGGAGTTATCACATGAAACTGGATACGGGGACGATCATCGTCATCGCGATGGTCCTGCTTTTTTATCTGCGGTTGATCATCATCCAATGGGGCAAAGCAGATCACTATAACCGGGCAAAAAGCAAAGGAAAAAAATCACCGCCTCAAAATTATGCTGCCCTCCAATTAAAATTCAACTGGGTGCTGATCGGCATTGGCGCGGGGCTTATCATTCTCGCCGCTGTAATGAAAGGCACTGGTCTCTTTGGCCTGTGGCTGGAAGAAAACTGGTGGATCTTCGCTTCAACCGGCATCTTCGTCTTCGGCATGGGCATTCGTAAGTAGCAGCGTAAAATAAGTTCATATTCACCAGCAGTGCTTAAGAAAAATGAAGGAACCCTATGAAAAAACCGGACGCCGTCTGCCCGCAGTGCAGCGCCAGAAAAGAAGTCTATCAAGTCAGCGAAATCTATCTATCCGGCCTGGAAAGCATCAAATCCAGCAAACCGCTGAAAAATAACACCTTTGACCTCGTTTTCGGCCACCCCAGCCAGAAACTTGGCCGGCGCTTTGTAGACCAGACCACCAAGCGCACCCTGGTCAGCAAATTTTCTCCCCCCTCCAGCAGCAAACAGCGCATCACCCGCAGCCTCTCCCCTGATTTCATCATGTTTGCCACCCTCCTGCTGAGCATCTTCATGCTTTACCAGATATTTACCCAACAGCGCAAGGTCTTCCTGCCTGCCCTTCTCATCATCCTCGGTGTGACTGTCGGCTATTTTCTCACTCGAAAAAAAATCGTCACCAAATTCCAGCAGAAACAAAATACCGATGCAAAAGAAACCGGTCAGGTCAAGGAAGCCATCCAACGCTGGATGAAACTCTACTACTGCGCACAAGATTTCATCGTTTTTGACCAGAAATACCGCATCCCGGTTCCCTTGCAGGACATGAACCTGTATGTGTTCTCGCCCGAAGACTATATCGCTCAACACCAGCCAAAAGAATAACCATGTCCCAGACTCTGTGTACAGGAAGCGCATCGCACAACAGCTCACGGCTGATCAAGACCTCCGACTCATCGGCCAGACAGACATCCCGCAGCTGCTTCCTGCAACATGACCACCGAAAAATGCGGCCCCGCCTGGCTGGACGGCATCCATTCCTGAGGCAGTTCCTCCGGAATGGATGCCCTTGCCGGAATCATCCTCACCAAAAATTACCCTTTACCCTGATACCTCTACCACCATTCTCAAGCAGGCTGACGTGATTCAATCCCCCAAAAAAATTCTGACACTCCTGGGTTTCGGCACTGCAATTTCCCTGCTGGGTGATGCCACTCTGTATACCGTGCTGCCCAATCCAGCCATTGCCGCCCAGGTCGGCGTTACATTGGCGATGGTCGGTATTCTGCTGGGGACGAACCGGGCCATCCGCTTGCTGCTGAATGGACCAATGGGTCTGTTGATCGATAAGCTGCCGAGGCGTGGTCTCCTGATCACCTCTTTGGCTTTGGGAACCATGGCAAATTTGAGCTATGTGATCGGACACGGCTTTTGGCCGATGATGATCGGGAGAATACTTTGGGGCATTGCCTGGTCTATGTTGTGGATCACCGGCAACGCAGTCGTGCTGGATATCTCTACACATAAAAACCGCGGCAAGTTTAGTGGCCAATACCAAATGTGGTTCGCCATTGGTATCGCAGCCTCCTCCTTCACGGGAGGTTTATTGACCGATCTGCTTGGGTTCAAAGGTGCCATGTCGCTGACCAGCGGAGTGATCGGGGCAACAACATTGCTGTGGTTCTTCTTTCTGCCAGAAACCAGGAAAGATGCTGAACCGGCTGCTGTAACAAAAAGCGATAAGAAAAAAACACCCTGGAAGCTCGTCTTCACCCTGTCTGTTCCAGTTTTTGTGTCCCGCTTCATCAGTTGGGGCGTTCTGGCTTCCACTTCAATCTTGTGGCTATCCACTTTTGTGGGGAACGGATTGCAATTAACGAACTTCTACATCCCCCTGGCAACCTTGACCGGCGCCTTCACCGCATTTACCATGTTGACCAATATCGGCAGTGCGCCCCTTGCCGGCTTTCTGTCAGACAGGATTGGGCGGCGTTGGCCGATCCTGAGCGTCGCTGCGCTGCTGGGCGCGGTCGGCATCTGGCTGATGAGCAGCACATGGCTATTGCTTGCCCTGGCCGGAGCTTTGCTGGCTCAAATCACGGGTGGCAGCACCGAAACCCTGATCCCGGCAATTGCCGGCGACCGGATCGAGAAAGATGCGCATGGCCGCGTATTGGGCATTGTCTACACTTTTGGCGACCTGGGCAGCACACTCGGACCGCCAGCAGCATTAGGTCTGCTCAATGCCGGGCATATCAATATCCCCACAATTTACCGGTTTTCTGCGTTATTATTTTTGGGGATAGCTGCTTTTTCACTGCTGCAAATCAAAAAAAGGATTGCTCCTCATAACACATAAAAAATCCTCCGGGCATATACATTAATAAAACACACCGCCCATGTTCGGCGGTGTCTTGATTCTTGTTGAAAGCCAGGCTGCTTCTCGATCTACCCATTCGCCAGGCGCTGGGTAGTCCGTTCTGCATGGCGCAGCAGTTCACCAATCTGCTCCCCATCCCCCGGATAGCTGGCTGTACCCACCCAGCTTTGCATATCCTTCCACTGGGACAGCGCTTCTTCCACCCGGTCAGCCACTCTGGCAACCACGTGCTCATCCGCCTTGAACAAAAATACATAAAAACCATGCGGCACAGAGGCAATCACATCTCTGGCGCGCAATTCTTGCTGCACCAGGTCGGCCATGCCGGCTCGCAGCGGCTGCGAAGTGGTCACAGCCAGCACCGAAACCGACTGCTGGCCCTCTTTGGCTATGTCCAGCAGACTCTTCCAGTCCTTCTCCAGCGAAGCCAGCGTGTCCGCTCTCGTTGTATGACCATATACCACCACAGACGGGCCATCCACTGTTCGGGCGGCATGCAGCGCCTCTTCAGCATGATCCAGCACCAGTTTCATCCGGTCACCATGCAGCGGGAAACTGGCAACCCCGGCCCATGATTCGAGATGCGCCTCTTCCATGATGAAATTTCTCAGCTTGTTGCCCACCCTTAACGCCACTGCCGGCATCGTATTCCACAAGAGCACCAGCAGGCCATCCTCCAGCAGCATCAGCATATCCCTGCTGCGCAGCTCTTTCTCCAGCAAGTTGAACATATCACTGGTGATCGGGCGCATGGTGTAAATGGATAAAACTGACAATGGGCTATTGCTGTTCACCGCCTGTTGGGCAACCATCTGCCACGAACTGCCCAACTGTTCCAAGGCTTTGCTTCTGCTGATCGCCTGCACCTCCCGCGGCATCAGAAAAGACATCATCAAGCTTGATTCGGTCGTCATCAAAGCGATCACAATCATCACCATGATGCCTTCCCCCCTCACCCGATATACAAACAAGGCGCCCATCAAAGCCGCCAGCACCATCAAAGACAGGAAGAACTGCACCCGCAGCCATACCCGCCCTTCCGAGCGCATAGAAAAGAGAATGCAAACAGCTTCCAGAACAAAGAAAACAGCCAATACAATCTTCAATCCTTCAGCACCAGGCGCCGTGATCGCCCAGGGGTCGACCGCCAACGTTCCCAATGCAACTACAATCCCGATCAGGTTGATCCATTCCATTGTTCCTGGATTTCGATTTTTCATCACTGCTCCTGAAAAACGACGATGTACTTATCGCCAGTACATACCAAAATTTGAATACTACCATTCTAACAAATAAGCCATCAACCTGACATAAAAATTCATTAAATTTCTATAACGAATGTGTCAACGCCTGCCCCCACCAAATCCTGGGTTCATCTTTTGCCTTTGATTTTGCCTGGCAGGAAAATCTCCGCTACCAGGATAAATGAGAACAAAATATCAAAACGCCCGCCGGATATCTGGCGGGCGTTTTCGTATTATTCAAGCAATTTTTCAGGCAGCCACATCATCCAGCAGCCGTTTTTCACCTTGCAATGCGCGCAGCGGGGCCAGATTCTGGCTGACCTCAATCGTGCCGCGGTAAGTGCCCTTTTCATCCCGCAGCGCAAAATAGCGGATATGAACGAACATGCCCATCATCTGGATCCAGAACTCAGCTTCATCGCGTTTTCCGGCTTTGAAATCGGCCAGGATCTGCTGCACCTTGTCCACACTCTGCGGCGGGTGGCAGTTCTGCACCTTGCGGCCAATGATGGCTGGCGAGCGTTCAAAAATCCGCTCCCTGGTCTGTGAAAAGAAGCGTACTTCGTCATTCTCGTCCACAAAAGTAATATCCACGGGCAAATGGGTCAACATCAGGTTGATCTGCTCACCGGTCAAAGCGCCTGTGAAAAGCGAGACCAGCCCGTCCACTTTGCCTGCCTGGGTGGAAAGCTCTGCCAGATGCGCATCTATCGCGACTGCTGGTTTCCACTCATTGCCAGGCTTCAACACAAAATGACCAATCTCGGCTTCCTGTGCGCGTAATTCTGCCCATTCCGGGTCTGACAAGCGCTCTAACGCCGCCGGGAAGAGGATCTTGTCTTCCTTGTAGATCATATCCCGCATCGTACCGGACACCTGTACCCCAATCGACTTTAATTCAGCAAAGTCCGGCTCACCATCCGCTGCCAGCATGGACTCCAGCGAGCGCCACAGCGCACGGATTTCATCCTGCACGCCCCACATCACTTTGGAGGGGCCTTCAAACCCATGCTTTTCGAGATAGGAAAATAACTGGTTTTCCTTGCGCAGATAATGCACCTCAAACTTCATAATTCGTTCCAACTCAGATCGCAGCGCAACCCGGCTGGCCTCATCCCGCTTTGCCAGGTACGCCTGCAATGCTTCATCAAAACTGTGCAGATAGCGCTCAAGGATCTGGTTTTCACCGCGCAGGGTGAAGACCGGGTGGCCGGGGATCGTCTCTGCCGCTTTTTGCTGGTCCAGTGACTCACGGAAAAGACTCACGTGTACGTCACACAGATTCTGAATCTCCTCCACCGGCAGGCCATCCTCAATCAGCAGCCGTTCGATCTCAACGATCTCGTCTGCGCCAACTTCATCCAGCAATGCGCCAAATTCCGCTTTCACATCTTCCATGCTGCGCCCCTCATGCAGCATACGCAGCACCTTCTTCAACATCTCTTTGCGCTGGGAAATATTATTGATAAATTCGCTCATCTTGTATCCTCCATCGATTGACAATCATCCAGTTGCCCGGATAGTTTCGGTATTTATGATCTACACATACTATACCGAAACTATCCGAATATATCTGCGACTTATGTCACATTCACAATGATGATAGTAAGGTGCGTTTGCTTTTAAACGCACCATTCCAGGTCGCCGCGATACCACCTGATCACAAATGAGGAAAATACATAAAATTTTACAGGTTTTATAACGTCTAAAGTCGTTACGACAATGATCGAGCAAGCAGGAAAAGCCTACGGCAGCCACTGCGGCAGCGCCGCATTTTCTATCAGCAGGCGGGCTTCGCCCGCCTCCCGATCCCACACCCATACCTGCGGAACAGCATCAGAGAATTCCAGCGCAAAGCGTTGATACACCACCAGCTCCCCATCCGGTGCCCAGCGATATGCCCCATGCGAAAAGTTATGGTCGCTCGTCACAGCGGTGGCCTCCGCCCCCTCCGCCAGCGGCATCAGCCACAACTGCTTGCTGAAGGTGGCGAAATACGGCCGCTGGGCCAGCAAGAGTAATTCTTCGACAGGGTGCCATACCGGCACAGACGCGTCCACCCTGCCCGGGGTCAGGTCAATCTCATCGCCGTGTTCTGCCTCGCCAGTATCTACAATGGTGGCAATATCATCAAACTCAGGTAATGCCAACTGTTCAATGCTTTTGGTCAACAAATCCGCAATATATACATCCACGCCGCCAAACAAACTGTCGTTAGCGGTGTCCAAAAATACCATCCGCTCCCCATCCGGCGACCAGTTGCCCATCAAGCCATCATCCCCCGGCAGGAGGAATTGCTCGCCGCCCTCCAAATCCACAATGCGGATCCTATTGCTCTGCGATTCAACGAACGCCACCCGCCGCCCATCCGGTGACCACGAAGGCGAATGTCCAGCCGGGGCGCCGTCTGCAACCAACGGCGTTACCGCACCACTCTCGCGGTTCACGATCCACACCGATTCACGGGTTCTGTTCCTGCGGGTAAAGGCCAAATACGCCTCATCCGCTGACCAGCTTGCTTCAATACAGCTTTCTTCCGCACAATCCAACAATTTTCGCAATTCGCCAGAAGCAGTGTCGATCAACCACAGGTCATGCCCCACGGTTTCATTGGCCGTCGAATAAGCAATCCAGTCCCCGGCACGAGAAACAGCAAAATCATACACCTGCCCGCCGGTGTCCGTAAGCTGAAGGGCCTCACCGCCAATAACGGGGACGCGCCACAGTTCGGGCGCATCCACTGGAGACAAAGAAACGACCTGCAACGCGCGCGGGCTGGCATCAACGACCTCTCCCACCATCCCCCCACCACAGCCAGACAGAAAGATGACACCAACCATGAGCAGCAAACCGATAGAATAGATACGAATATTTTTCATCTCAAATGAATTTATACCAGATTCCCCCCATCTGATGCCTTTCAAAAACAAGAATAACCGCATCAAGCGAACACAACAAATTCCTTTCCCAAAAAACTACATTGTTGGGAAAGATGAGGGGGTGACTACCGTCCAATCTCCCATACCAGATGCTTCATCTCCGGCGCGATCAGTTTCTCCCAGGCCAACTGCACCGCCGCCGGTGACCCCGGCGTAGACACGACCACCTTGCCCTGGTACACCCCGGCCGTGGCCTGGGAGAACATGGCCGCCGAGCCGACCTGTTCGTAGCTCAACATGCGAAAAATTTCGCCGAAACCGGGCAGGGTCTTTTCGAGGTGTTTTGCCAGCACATCGTAGGTGCGATCGCGTTTGGAGATGCCTGTGCCGCCGTTGAAGAACAGCAGCTGCGCCTCACCGGCACTGAGTTCCTCCAGTGCGGCGGCCACCTGGTCGGGCTCGTCCTTGATGATGCGGTAATCCACCAGGCTAAACATTCCACCTTCAGCCTGCGCCTGAAAATAATGATAGTTCTTGTCTGTCTCCGGCGTGCGGCTGTCACTGACTGTCACCAGGGCTATGCGTACCGGTTGGCCGTCATCGGCCAAATGCTTATGCTGTGCACTGCTTTCAGAATGGTGTTTGTGATCGCCCATCTCAACCTTCCTTCCTGAATACCAGATGACCGCTGTTCTTCCACAGCAGGCTCAACAAATACGCCACGCCTGCCACCAGAATGATCGTCGCACCGGATGTCAGATTGAAGAAATAGGATAAAAACAATCCCAGGGTAGTAAAGACCATCCCCAAAATACTGGAAAGCACCATCATCGATTTCATCTGGCGCACGAATTGCGCACTGATCGCCGCAGGCAAGGTTAATAATGCAATCACCATGATCAACCCCACCACCCGCATCAACATCACCACCGTCAGGGCGATCATCCCCAGCAGGATCATATTCATCCAGCCCACGGGGATATTTTCCACCGTGGCAAAATCCTCATCAAAAGAGATCGCCAGCAATTCTTTATAGAACATGGCCACCATCAGGACGATCACCAAATTTAACACCACCATCATCACCAGGTCGCTCCGGGGGACAGCCAGAATGCTGCCGAAGAGATAGCTCATCAGATCGGCCTTATAGCCGGGGGTCAGGTCGATAAAGATGATCCCCACCGCCATGCCAATTGCCCACATCGCGCCGATCACCGTGTCCGCCCGCTGGTGGGTCTTGCGCTGCACTGCGCCCATCCCAAACGCGGCCAGCAGGCTGAAGACCACCGCCCCCAGAGTCGGACTGATCCCCAGAAAATATCCCAGGCCAATCCCGCCATAGGCGGCATGCGCGATGCCCCCGCTAATGAAGACCACCCGCTTGATAACCACATACGTGCCAATCACCCCGCAGGCGATGCTCACCAGAAGCCCCGCAATCAATGCCCGCTGCATGAATTCATACTGCAATGCGTTCAGCATGGTCTCGATCACGAGTGCACATCCTCATGGTGATGTTGATGCGCATGATCTGCCAGCACGCGATGCGGCACGCCATGCGCGATCAAATCGATCGGGCAATGATAGGCGGCCGAAACCATATCAGGGGTCACTTCCCGCCCGCCGTGATAGAACAACGTGCGGTTCAAACACCCCACCGTCTTGGTATAGGAAGAAATCGCGCTCATATCATGCGAGATGAGCAGGATGGTCACATCCTGGTTGATCTCATTCAGCATTTCAAAAATACTGCCGCTCACCTGCGGATCCACACTGGCCGTGGGTTCATCCAGCAACAGGATATCGGGCTGCGTCGCCAGAGCCCGGGCAATATACGCCCGCTGGCGCTGCCCCCCGGAAAGCTCGCCGATCGTTCGTTTGCGCTGGTCAAGCAGCTCCACCCTGCGCAAAGACTCGGCAACAATCGCCTCATCTTCTGCCGAGTAACGGCGGAATAACCGCCGCTTTCCCAGCCGTCCCATCAGCGCCACTTCCCACACACTGATTGGAAAATCACGGTCGAAGACCACCACCTGCGGCACATAACCAATATGCGCCCGACCCTGCTCCACCGCTTTGCCCATGATCTGCACTTCACCCCGCTGTGGGGGCAGTAATCCCAACAACACCTTGATCAAGGTCGTCTTGCCGCCCCCGTTCGGGCCGATCAATCCGATGAAATCTGACTCATACACCGAAAGATTGATGTCCTCCAGCACGAGGTCGTTTTCATAACCTGCCCACATATTGCGGATGCGGATCACTTCCTGTTTTTGTTCTGTCTGAACCGTCATAGGTCTCCTCGTTACTGCTCCAGCACACTGCTGAATGCCTCCGCCACCGTGCGCAGATTATTCATCCAGTCCAAATCAAGCGGGCTGATCAAGACCACCGAGCCGCCAATCTCCGAGGCAATCGTCTCTGCCGAACGGGTGCTGAATTCCGGCTGCACAAAGATGACCTGCGCCTTCTCTGCTTTGGCCTCATCAATCAAAGCCGCCAACTCGCTGGCGCTCGGCTCCGTCCCGCCAATCTCGATCGGCACCTGTTCCAGACCAAAATCCCTGGCGAAATACCCCCACGAGGGGTGATAGACGAAAAACTTCTTGCCCTCATAGTCCGCCAGACTGGCGGTAATCTCCCCTTCCAGCACTTCAATCTCGGCAATAAAACTATTCAGATTGGCCTTATATTCTTCCTGATTCTGTGGATCCAGCCCGCCCAAAGCCTGATAAATCGTCTGCGACATGGTCTTCACCAGCTGCGGGGACGTCCACACATGCGGATCAAGGGTTTCCCCATCATGGGTGTCCTCCTCTTCCATTTCATCGTGCCCGTGTGAATCCATCGGCATACGCTCGATGTTTGCGACCAAGTCCACCATCAACATATCTGCATTGGCCGCAGCAATTTTATCCAGCCACACTTCTTCAAACTCGACCCCAATGCTGAAATAGGCCGCCGAATCACTTAATGCTGTCATCTGCTCCGGCCTGGGTTCGTAGGTATGCGGGCTGTCACCCGGCGCGACCATCACGTTCACCGCTACATGTTCTCCCCCAATGCGCTCTACGAAATACTGCTGCGGCAAGATACTGACGGTTACCGTCAGCTTACCATCTCCATTCGTTTGTTCAGGCTGCGGGCCGCAGGCACTCATCAGCAGCACACCGGCCATTACCATGCTGGTGATCCATTTACTTCCACTCATCAAACCTCACTCCTTATTGAAAATGATTTTCATTTAATAAAGGTGAGTATAGCAGGCCGACCCATCACTGTCAAGAAGCGAAATACAGCAGATCTCACAAAACCGCTTCTGCGATTTTTCGTACGGCAGCCATGTGTTCTTCCGGCGTTGTCAAGCCGGCATTCATCGTATTGAAGGAAAGATGAGTGACGCCAGCTTTCTTCCACCCGTTCATTACCTCAATCCACTGATCGGGATTACCTTCACCAAACGGGATGCGCGCTTCCAGCCCCAAATCCTGCCGGCTCCGGCCATTTTCAGCCAGGTAAGCATCCAGCTTCTCCAGGGAAGGAGCCGCATCTTCGGCTGTGCGATAGTTGGGCATCCAGCCATCCGCCAGGCGTGCCGCCCGTTTCAGCACCACATCCGCGTGTCCCCCCATCCAGATCGGAATCGGACGCTGCACCGGCAAAGGATTGATGCCCACATCCGGCAGATGATGCCAGCGGCCGTCAAACTGTACCAGCGGTTTTGTCCACAACATCCGCAGCACTTCAATCTGTTCTTCGATACGCTTGCCGCGATTGGAGAAATTCATTCCCAAGCCTTCATATTCCATCGCATTCCAGCCAATCGCAACCCCCAGGCGCAGCCGCCCGCCGCTTAACACATCCACATTTGCCGCTTGTTTTGCCACCAGCGCCGTCTGCCGCTGGGGAAGCACCAAAATCCCGGTCGTAAACTCCAGCTTGCGGGTCAATCCAGCCAGATACGCATACAACACAAAGGGATCTTGAAACGTTGATTCGTGCGTATAAGGCCCCTGAAACCCTCCAGGACGCTGCGGATTGGCGCCCAGCACGTGTTCATAACACAGGATGTGGGAAAACCCCAGCTCTTCTGCCATCTGGGCATACGCTTTAATCGCTCCCGGGTCACTCCCAAATTCTACTTGTGGAAATACAACTCCGATTTTGATCATGGTCAACCTCCTGACGATTTAACTCTTAACATGTTATCGGCAAAACGATACAATCCCGCTCCCAACAATCCAGCCCACAAGGGGAGCATATCCTCAAATCCAGCTTCACCATACCGTACAAAAAACAAAATAGCTGTGATCAATCCCATAATTTGCCCCGCCTGCACACACGCGCCGCGCAATGGGCTGCCACCCACATCACAAACCGCAATGGGGCGGGATGATTTCAGGATCAACCAGATATACAAAATTATGCTGACCGCCATCACCGCAAGGACCGCCACTGGCGCACCTGCTGGATTTACAATCAAGGGCTGCGGTCGCAGCAGAAAAACCACCACCGTCATCACCACACTGATCCCCCCCAGCACCAATTCCTGCCGATTTTCAGCTGAAAGGCGGTCATCCACAAAAAACGCCGCCGCAGTCAACAAACCTACCTCATAATATCCCTGCCATAACAGCCAGCCCATCAACCCCAGCAAAAGAACCCCATCCATAATTTTCACGGGCAAGCCCACCGAGCGATTTAATATCCGGATCGTTTCAATTAACCAAAACATGACCAACAGCCTGCCCTGCGCCCCCCAAATCAAAATCCCGGCCAGATACAGGCCAACAGCCACAAAAGCTGCATATTCATCATCCGGGTCCAGCTCCCGGGACAACGCCCAGCATACGAATACAGCCAGGCCCGTCGAAGCGCCCCATCCCAAAGCAGACAGAAAGCCCAGGCCGGCCCAAACAAGCTGATACATCGTCCCCAAAACCAAAACACCCAAGCTCAGTAAGATAATCAAACGATTGGTCGGATAATTCCAATCCACCGGCCGCATGATTGCACTCAGGTTTTTTGATCCCATCTTTCCGCCTCATCCATGCTTTCTTGTCTTATATGAATCATATACATCCCGAAATAGTCCATGATATAATTGAAACCGATGTAACGAGACCATTATAGTCTAATTCAGAACCTTTTTGGAGTAAACATATGGCAAATGAAGTCACCCAAGTAGCTGATGATGTTGTCGTCAGCATCGATTATACCCTTACCGTTGATGGTGAAGTCGTTGACTCCACCAAAGATTCCTACCCGTTGGAATATATCCAGGGGCACAGCAACATCATCCCCGGCCTGGAAAAAGCACTGGTTGGTCTGGGCGTTGGCGAGACCAAAGAAGTCTTCGTCCCGTCCGCTGAAGCCTACGGCGAAATCAACCCGGAAGCCTTTACCGATGTGGAACGCGTGCAGTTCCCCGAAGGCTTTGAACTGATCATCGGGCGCTCCCTGCGCATCAATACCACCTCCGGCCAGATGCTGACCGCCCGCATTCACGAAATCGGTGAAGACATGGTCAAGCTCGACCTCAACCACCCCCTGGCAGGCCAGGACCTGCACTTCAATGCTTCTGTCGTCGGCCTGCGCGCCGCCACCGAAGATGAAGTCGCCACAGGCCAGGTTGGCGGCGGCGGATGCGCCAGCGGAAGCTGCGGTAGCTGCGGTTCCGGCTGCTGCTAAAGCACTACATTTTGAATATCAACAGGCTGTCCAAAAATTGGGCAGCCTGTTTATTTCTTCCCGCTTGCCAAAAGGTTTTCCTTTGCGACTTCGCGGCTTTGCGTGAAATTTAGTTTCTCATTTCCCCTATTTTCAGCTATAATAACCACGTTTGACGAAACAAATATCGCCTCGCCTGCTCTCCGCAAAGCAGGCGGGCTTCAATGAAGGGAAAACACCCATGCAAACTTATCCCATCCCTATGGTACCCGGCCCGGTCAGCGTGCCGGAAGAAATCCTGAAAGCCTACCAGATTGACTTTGGCTCCGGCGATCTGGAACCTGAATTTCTCGAACTGTATAACCGCACTGAAGCCAACCTGAAGACCCTGCTCGGCACCCAGGAAAGTGTCGTCATCCAGACCGGTGAAGGCATGATTGCCCTGTGGGGTGCGCTGAAAAGCTGCCTCAAACCCGGCGACCGCGTGCTCTCCATTGCCACGGGCGTCTTCGGGCACGGCATCGCCGACATGGCAAAGTCCCTCGGCGCTGTGGTCAAGACCTATGACTTCCCCTATAACCAGACCATCTGTGACTGGGAAAACATAGAGAAAGCCATCGCTGACTTTGGCCCCAAAATGATCACCGCCGTCCACTGCGAAACCCCTTCCGGCACGCTCAACCCCATCATCAAGCTGGGTGAGATCAAGGAACGGCTGGAAGTGCCACTCCTGTATGTGGACGCCGTCGCCAGCGTGGGCGGCGCCCCCGTTCTGGCGGACGAATGGCATATCGACCTGGCCCTGGGCGGCTCGCAAAAATGCCTCTCCGTCCCGCCGGCCATGTCCTTCCTCTCCGTCAGCCAGCGCGCCTGGGAAATCGTCGCAGAAGTAGGCTACGTCGGTTACGACGCCCTTATACCCTTCCAAAACGCCCAGGAAACCTTCTACTTCCCCTATACCCCCTACTGGCACGGCATGGCTGCCCTGAATGCCGGCGCAGAGCTGCTCCTCAAGGGTGGCCTCGAGCAAAGCTTCGCCCGCCATGAAAAAGTAGCTGTCCACTGCCGTCAGCGCATCGAAGACATGGGCCTGACCCTCTTCGTCGAGAAAGGCGCCATCCCCTCCCCGACCGTCACCGCGGTCAACATGCCTGAAAACATGACCTGGGATGAACTCAACGCCGCCCTGCGCCAGCGCGGCATGGTCGTCGGCGGCAGCTACGGACCCCTGCACGAGAAAGTCTTCCGCCTTGGCCACATGGGATCACAAGCCAATATGGAGCTTGTTGATAAGGCCCTGGATGTACTCAAAGAAGTGATGAAGTAACCCTTTCCAATGGAACGCAAAACCCGCCCGAAAAGTTCGGGCGGATTTTATCTTCCCTATCTGGAGATCAACCGCTCCGCGCGGCGGGTCATTTGAACAGACGTTATTGTCCCCTCCGGTTCCACAGGAAGGACGATCAGCGGTGCAGCCACGGCCTCCTCATGCGGGTCAAATTCAACGGATTCAGGGGCAGCTTCAACAGCAGCCATCGCCGTGAAATTCTGCCGCATCCAGGACTGCTCCTGTTTCAATTGCTGAATTTCCTGCACTGTGGCCTCAAATTCAATCGCATTCATCAACGCTTCCCCCTTCCACAGGGCGCGGGCGCTGTCCACGGCATCTTTCGTGTTTTGCAGCAGACCAATCAGCGAGTGCATCGGCGCCGCCCCCGTGCCAATCAACAAACCGGTGACCAGCTTGTCCACCCAGGTCAACCCTTCCGGCAATCCCAACCCCAGTAAACCGAAAAGCGCCAGTCCCTGAACGCTGAACGCAATGATCAGGCCAAACACAAAGCCCAGCAGCAGCGCATAAGCACGTTTGATGCTCACATACTGCGGATTTTTCACAAAGCTCGCCAGCCTGTCCTGAGCATCTTTCAGTGCCTGTTCTGCTTTACCAACCTCAGCCGGGGTCATCGTATCATTGAAGGCATCTTTGGCGTCCCGCACCTGCTTCTGTACCCAGGCCACATAGGTTGACCCCAGGCCGGGAAACTTGCTGAGCTGCATCACCGCGCTTTCATACCAGTCAAAAATGACCTCAATCAGGCGCTCCACCACCGTCGCCGCTGCGATCAGCGGCAGCAACAGGGCCTGTACCTCACTGCCAGTGACTGTGCCATCTTCGCTCTGCGCAGACACCACGCTGACCGTCATCCCGGCAAACAACAGGACAAACAATAGTATCTTGATGTATTTTTTCATTTTGTTTCTCCCTATCGATTCATCATCTCTGGCCGCTCCGGCTTATCCATTCGGGTATGAGATTGTCCCCTCCGGGGATAACAACAGGCTCAGCCTGCGCTGCTATTTTCACTACCCATAGTATAGAAGACTACCGTCACAAATTCAACACAAACCTCCCTGCGGATTGCCTGGTTCGTAAATTGACCGGGCATCACTCCCCTAATTGCCGAATCGCTAATCAACCAATTGCCTGATCGCCAATTTCCCAATCAACTTTCCCCCCATCCGCTATAATGATATCCATGAAGAAAAAAATCATCATCATTGGTGCCGGACTGGGCGGATTATCCGCAGGCTGTCGACTGGCCGCTGCCGGACATACTGTCGAAATCCTTGAACGGCGCGCCGCCCCCGGCGGGCTGGCCGCCAGCATGCGCATCGGCGACTACGAAATCGACACCGGCCCCTCTGCCCTCACCTCCCCCGAAGCCGTGGAAAGCATCTTTCAAGCCGCCGGCAAACCCCTGCCAGAATCCCTGCAATGGCTGCCCATTACGCCTGCTTACCGCGTCTTCGATCACACCATGCGCTCCTTCAATTTCAAATTCGACGCCCCGTTCCTGGTCGAAGAAGTCCGGCGCTGGGATGCAAACGAAGTCGCGGCCTGCAACGAATATCTAAAAAACATCCGTCCCTTTTTCTCACCAAAATTCCAGGACCGCTCCAGCCAGCCCTTCCCCAATCCTCTCAACTTGCTCAAGACCCTCCCGGTCATGGTCCACCTGGGCGGAACACAAAGCGCCTACCGCTTTGTCAGCCAGTATTTCAACGACCCGTTTTTACGGGCCGTCCTGTCGCTCAAACCTTTCCTGCTAGGCAGCAGCCCGCTGAAAGTCAACATCTACACCACCCTGCACATGCAATTGCACGATACTGCCATGATGTTCCCTGCTGGCGGAATAAGCACCATCCTCACCCATTTATCCGAACTCTTCCAGGAATTGGGCGGCAAGCTCCACCTCAATGCCGAAGTTGCTGGAATTCTCACACGGGGTAATCAGGTCAGCAGCGTGCGCATGGTCGATGGCGGCCTGCACCCGGCCGATATCGTTATCTCCAATGCTGATATGACTGAATTGCTAAAACACAGGAATACGAACCTGCACCGGAAAAAGCCGGTTGGCCGTCAGAAATTCAGCAGTTCCGTTTTCGCCATTTACCTTGTCACCAGCCGCCGCTATCTTGACACACCGCTTGCCCACCACAATGTCATCCTGCCCGCAGATTTCCCCGAATTAATCAATGACATTTTCCAGCGCGGCGTGGTGAGTGAGAAACCCGCCATCTTCCTGCACATGCCCACCCGCACAGACAACACCCTCCTGCCAGGAGACCACGAGATTCTCAAGGTCCATATTCCTGTTCCCAACCTGACTGCCAAAATCAACTGGACTACCGAAGCCCGTCCCCTGCGCGAACGTGTCCTCGCATTCCTCGAAGAAAACCTGCTTCCCGACTTGCGCGCCAGCATCCTCGTCGAAAACGTGATCACCCCCCAGGATTTCCAAAACAAGTTCAATGCTCCCTACGGCACCCCGTTTTCCTTGCAGATCTCACCCTTCCAGGCGGCATGGCTGCGGCCACATAATCATTCCAGTCAATTCAAAAACCTCTATCTGATCGGCGCCGGCACCCATCCCGAGCCTGGCATTTCCGCGGTCCTTTCTTCCGCCGAGATCGTTGAAAAACTGATCGGCCCTGCCTGATCTACCCTGGAGGCCATCTTGCGCAAATTCCTCTACCGTATATTGCCGGACAAATGGGTACCGTACCTTTTACATACCCGCCCACGCGCCTGGCCGATTGTCACCGCCCACATGCCGGTGGGCTTCATCCGCCATCAACAGCGTGGATGAGCAGGACGAGCCATTTCTATCTTGCACTGTATGCCTGGGCCATCCCCAATCTCGCTGTTCTCAGTACATTCCTGCCAATATTCAGGTAATTTTGATATAATTACTCTATGACACATTTACATTCCCATCACAATCATGGTTCTGAAAGCACCCAAAGTATCAAGGTCGCTTTCTTCCTCAACCTGGGTTTCACCTTGCTGGAAATCGTCGGCGGGTTGTGGACCAACAGCCTCGCCATTCTCTCCGACGCCATCCACGACCTCGGCGACAGCCTTTCGCTGGGCCTGTCCTGGTATCTGGCAAAGGTCTCGGATCGTGGCAATGACCAGAAGTACAGCTACGGCTACCGGCGGTATTCGCTGCTGGGCGCATTAATCAACACCATCGTGCTCATCGTTGGCAGTGTTTTTGTGCTTACCAGGGCCATTCCGCGCCTCCTGCATCCTGAACCCACCAATGCCCCCGGCATGGTGCTGTTTGCCATCGTCGGCATCATCATTAATGGGGCTGCCGTCCTGCGCCTGCGCGGACAAAAGGGCCTGAATGCACGCATGGCCGCGCTGCATCTTCTAGAAGATGTTCTCGGCTGGCTGGCCGTGCTGATTGTCAGCATCATCCTGCTCTTCAAAGACCTGCCCTTCCTGGATCCTGCCCTGTCGATCCTGATTACCATGT
>Ga0334887_1002464_pt1 | contig 20586 bp, 20 predicted proteins | sample GraSluR1_MG_10_FD_207217 | JGI IMG/M metagenome (GOLD analysis project Ga0334887, IMG submission 207217) | Sludge microbial communities from methane-producing bioreactor in Wageningen University, Netherlands - Granular Sludge_18_07-R1 | ecosystem: Engineered > Bioreactor > Anaerobic >...
CCTTTTTTTATTTCAAGCATTTTTTCTAATTACCTTACTACTGGAAAAGAATTGTACCATCCTCAAGAAAATTTGAACAATTACAAGTAAAGATAAATTTGAAAGGTCTCCCGGCAGATGTTGAAATTCTATTTTGAGGCATCATGAAAGTTATTTTTTATTGACTTTTTCTAATAACTTGTTATATTGAATTACTATCAGTACATGCTAATTAATCTTATTATTTAGCAATGACTGCTTAAAAATTAATCCTGAAATAAGTTAAGACTTATAATATTTGATTAAAAAATAATTTCTGAGAAAGAAGGTAAAACAAAATTATGACTGAGTCATCATCTACTGAAAAACCCCCCCAGCGAAAGAAAAAAAATAAGGAAAAGAAATTATTCCTCGGACCGGTTTCTAATTTAGAACAACATGTAAGGCCTGACTGGTGGAGTAGAATCTTTAATTATTTATATCTAAAAACCGATGGAGATATTGTAGATGATTTAAGTATTACCTCCAACGAAATTGACCTATTTTTAAGTATTCTTAAACCCTCTTTGGATGATAGAATCCTTGACCTTTGCTGCGGTCAGGGCAGACATTCTATGGAATTAAGCAGAAGAGATTTTCAAAACATAGAAGGATTAGACCGATCCCATTATTTAATACAGAAGGCTAAAGCACAGGCAAAGAAAGAAGACCTTAATGTCAGGTTTAAAGAAGGCGATGCTCGTAAGATACCATTTGCCAATGATTCTTTCGATATGGTAATGATTTTAGGAAATAGTTTTGGCTATTTCGAAACTATACAAGATGACTTAAGGGTATTAAAAGAGGTATTTAGAACCCTAAAGCCATGGGGAAAATTACTTATCCAGGTTACTGATGGAGATTACTTAAAAAAGCACTTTCAAGCCCGCTCCTGGGAATGGATAGACAAAAAACATTTTGTCTGTAGAGAACGTTCGCTTTCCCTGGACAAACAACGTCTTATCTCTCGGGAAGTAATTTCCCATATAGAAAAAGGAATAATAGCCGATCAATTCTATGCCGAAAGACTTTATTCTCAAGAAAATCTAACTGAGCTTTTGAACGCTGCTGGTTTTAGCGAGATAGCTTTTCACGGATCAATATCTCCTCATTCTAAAAGAAACCAGGACCTGGGAATGATGGAAAGATGTTTAATTGCCACTGCAATAACTAAAAAAGAATGGACACCCATAAGGAAAAAATCTCGTCGGGAATTAAAAAATGTGGTGGTAGTTCTGGGAGATCCCAATAAAACAGATCCTTTAAAGCCTTCAGCTATCTTCGACGATGATGATCTTTATACTATTGACCAGTTAAAATCAGAATTAGGCGAATCCAAAGATTTTATATTCACTTATTTAACCAATCATGATACTTTAATCGCTGACTTAAATAAACTTAAAGAAAAGGGTAGAATTGACTTAGTATTTAACCTATGTGATGAAGGCTATAATAATGATGCCCGAAAGGAATTACATGTTCCTTCTCTGTTAGAAATTGTTAATCTACCTTACACCGGCTCAGGCCCTCAATGCCTGGCTTTCTGCTATGATAAATCACTGGTTCGAGGAATTGCCAGAGAAATGGGCATCCCGGTACCGGAGGCCTTTTTTATCAAACCTGATGATGTTATTTTTGAGTTCTCATTCAATTTTCCGGTAATGGTCAAACCGAATTTCGGTGACTCCAGTTTTGGCATAACCCAGAGAAGTGTTGCTAATAATTTTGAGGAAGTAGTAAATGCTATTTCTGAAATCAGGGAGAAATATGGTTATGATAAACCAATTCTAGTAGAAGAATTTCTTAATGGGAAAGACCTGAGCGTAGGAATCATAGGAAATCCTCCTGAATCCTATACAGTATTGCCTGTAATTATGGCTGATTATTCTGCCTTACCGGAAGATTTACCCAAAATATGCGGTTACGAATCTAAATGGTTACCAGACACTCCCTACTGGAATATCAAGTCGGTTCCTGCTAATCTTCCTGAAAATACAGAAAAATTTATTATTGAATGTTGCTTGAAGTTATCGGAAAGGTTGGAGTGTAGGGATTACTGTAGATTTGATTGGAGACTGGATAGTAACGGGACTCCTAAACTATTGGAGGTAAATCCCAATCCCGGCTGGTGCTGGGATGGACATCTGGCTAAAATGGCTGAATTTGATGGGATATCCTATGGAAAAATGCTTAGAATGATTTTACAAGCTAGCGAACAAAGATTAAACCAGGACAAATCAACTTATTCTTTGTCATGATGTTTCAAACCAATTTGTATCTTCTGTAAAGGGTTGAATTATGTGAAGATGTAATCCTTTTATTTAATAGTTAAAAAAGATACAAGTAACACAACCAGCTCGCTTATTTCATTGATAGCACCTATTACATCACCACAAATTCCCTGAATCTTTCTGTTGGAATAAGCAATAAGGCTACCGGTTATACATCCGGTTATGATTAATAAAACAAGGGCATGATAGATAAAACTGGGGGATAATATTAGAAAATTAAAACCAACAGTGAATAAAGTTGAAACAACTAATTCTTTTTTTCCTAAATAATTAGTGAACATCTTGGTTAAGGTATTCGAAGAAGAGGCAGGTTTCCCCAGATAAGCTGTTAAAACCATAGCCCATCTTCCCATCATAGGAGCCAGCAGTAGTGATACCCCTTTAACTGTCTCAGCTAAACTGATTAACAGAAGATATTTCAAGAGAATTAATATAATTAAGGCAATAGCTCCCTTTGCTCCGATAGAACCATCTTTCATAATACTAATAATATTTTCTTTATTTTGCCCACCAAAAAATCCGTCTATCATATCAGCTAATCCTTCCAGATGAAGGCCTCCGCTTAATACCACCCATACAGCAAGAATAAATCCTGCTTCTAGATGAACAGGTAAATCAATAAGTTTCAGCAGCCAATAAATGGTAAATAGGATACCCCCCATGAGCAAACCAACTAAGGGGAAAAAGATGCTGGCTTTCGATAAATCCTCCTTAATAACTTCCTGGTCAACAAATTCTTTCCTAAAGTAGGGTAAAGAAACCGGTAGGACTGTCAAAAAAGAAAGTGCTAACAAAAATCTTCTGACTATATTACCCATCTCTTTTCCCCTTTATTAACATAGGAATACCAGCTACCATAAGATATACCCGATCCGCATTCAGAGCAATAGCCTGATTAGCCTGACCCAGTATGTCCCGAAAAAAACGTCCGGTTATATTGGTGGGAACCAAGCCCAGTCCTACTTCATTGGATACCATAATAACAGAAGCCTGGCATTTTAATGCTTCGTTAACAATAACATTAATTTTTACTTTGATTTTTGAGGAAAGATTTTTTCTGGATTGCTCATCCGGACAATCAGACATAAGATTAGAGACCAGCAAAGTCAGACAATCAATCAGAATAACATCTGTTTTATGGCCAATCTCTTGAATAATCTTCTCAACCTGATAAGGTTCCTCGTATGTCTGCCAGTTTTTCGGTCTTCTTTTACGGTGTTCTGTTATTCTTTCAGACATTTCCTCGTCTAAGGCCTGTGCTGTAGCAATATAGGTAATTTTTTCACCGATTTTTGAGGCTAGCGATTCAGCAAAAGAGCTCTTGCCGCTTCGTACTCCACCCGTAATCAGAATGAGTTTAGGTTTGTATTTATTCATCTTTTAAATTCCAAATTATTATTATAAAGAGGATTGATTTGTCTTCTTAACCCGTACTTATTCTTTAATGGTCATTAAATCATCAAAAGTAGCCATCTGATTAAGTAATTTAAAACCCGCTTCTATAAAGCTCATACCAAAAACTGCTCCTGTCCCTTCCCCTAGATGCATACCCAGATCAAAGATAGGGAGCATATCCAGATAGGTAAGGGCAATGCTATGTCCCCTTTCCCTGGAACAGTGGCTGGCAAAGAGATAATCATGTATCTGAGGATTTAATTTTACTGCCAGTAAAGCACAAGCTCCTGATATTAGACCATCCATTATTATGGGAATTCTTCTTTTTGCAGCGGCAAAAATACATCCTACCAGGCCACCAATCTCAAATCCACCTACTTTTGCCAGTACATCTAAAGGATCATCAGGATCGGGTTGGTTTAAAGAAATAGCCTTCTTAAGTACTGCAATTTTATGGTATACTGCCTCAGGAGAAAGACCTGCTCCTCGATCCACTACTTCCTCGATTTTAGCGTCAGTTAATAGACTAACAATGGCACTGCTAGCAGTAGTATTACCAATCCCCATTTCCCCTAATCCTATCATATCAATCTTCTTCTGTGCAAAAGTATCCTCAAAAACATCAAATCCAATCTCCATTGACCTTTCTGCCATTTCCCTGGTCATAGCTGATTCTTTCGCCATATTATTAGTTCCAGAGGCAATCTTCTTCTGAAAAATGCCTGATTTCCGGCATAACTCTCCCTTTACTCCTATATCGGTTATTACTATCTCCACATCAAAATGGTGAGCCAATACATTTATAGCAGCCCCACCTCTTAAAAAATTTAATACCATCTGACGAGTGATTTCGGAAGGATAAGCACTGACCTGCTCATCAGTTACTCCATGGTCAGCAGCCATCAGAAATATTACCTTTCTATCTATAACAGGATTCAAACGGCCATAAATACCAGCTGCCCTGGCTACCAGATCTTCCAGTCTCCCTAAACTTTTTCGTGGTTTAGTTAACCTATCAAAACTTTCTAAAGTATTTTTCTGGATAATATGATCAATGGGATGAATATCGCTAATAATTTTGGCAATCTTATTATTCTTCAACTAATTTAACCGGTTCCTTTCCCTTAAGATGACTGATATCATTTATCGATTCGACAAAATAGATATTATGCTTCTGATAAAAGATTATATTTAAAGCAGTGGAATATTGCTTGATATACCAGATTTTTTCCAGAGGAATATCCAGAGCAATACTAATAATGATTCTAGCTACTCCACCATGACAGACAATAGCAACAGTATTATACTGCTCATCATGATCATGTTCATCAATTATCTTCTCCAGACCATCTAAAACCCTTCTTTGTAAATCAGAAATACTCTCTCCACCAGGGAGAGGTTGGCAAGGTTCATGCCACCAATGTGGACAATTGCCCTTATTATTTTCCGTATTAATTTCCTCAAAACGTAATCCCTCCCACTCTCCAAAGCAGATTTCCCTGAATAGTGGTTCAGTGCTAAGATTCAACTGATGTCTCTTGTTAATAATACTGGCAGTATGGATAGCCCTTTTTAAATCACTACTATAAATTGCTTTAATCGGAAATTCTGCCAGACGCTCTGCTAACTGTTCTGCCTGCCAAATTCCTTTTTCAGTAAGGTCAACATCCTGATGACCTGAAAAGCGTTTTTCAGCATTACTAAAAGTTTCTCCATGTCTTATAATTAAAATTTTTAACATATTCTTTTCCCTATGACTATTACTAATTTTAGTATTTATTTTTTATTATATATGGGCACTCTTTTTTATATTTAATAAAGAGCGTGAAGAATGATTAACACATTATCAATCTTTCGTTGATACTGATATTGATTTAATATAGATAGGCGGAAAATAATATCGACCAGATATCCATTCCGCTTTATTACCTATAGCAATAATATCTTTTAAGACCTCTAAGGCATTTCCAGCTATCATTACATTTTTAATTCTGCCGACAATTTTTCCATTAACTATCTTGTAACCCAGCTGAACATTATTAGAAAAAGCGCCACTAAGAATATTACCCTGCCCTAATCCCAATACCTGGTCAACAATGATTCCGGTTTTGATGTCCTTAATCATATCAGTAAAGGAGGTATTTCCTTCTGAAACGATCAGGTTGCTAATGCCGGGGGAAGGTGAGGTATGAAAACTATATCTAAGGCCATTACCGGAAGGTTTTACTCCTGCTTCTGCAGCATTTTGTAAATCATAATAATAATTCTTCAAGATACCCTTTTCGATTAAGGGCAATTTCTGCATAGCAATCCCTTCATCATCATAAGGAGCGCTTCCTTCTGCATAATCAATTATTCCATCACTATCCATAGAAAGCAATGGGCTAAATAAAAGCTGACCTTCTTTTCCCTGTAAAGGAGATATTTTTCTATTAATCATTCTTCCGTTTAAACCTGCCATAAGGGGGAGTAGCAGGACCAGTAAAGCCTTGGGAGTAAATATAACTGGCATATAACCATTTTCTACCTCTACAATTTCTTTACTCCATTCTATTTTTTTCTTCACCTCTTCCCAGAGAGAGTCCAGAGAAAAATTAGCTTGACCCCATTGCTTGGACTCCATCAAAATCATCATATCATTTTCCTGAGTATCCTGAATCATGATTGAATTAGAAAAAATGGTTTTCTGATAAGTAAAGGAGGCGCCATAGGTATTCCAATATTGAATCTTACCCTCTTGCTTGACAATTCCTGCATCACAGCGCAATTCAGCATTTATGGAGTTGACTCTGTTCATAATATTATTTCCAATTTCTATCATCTCAGCAATACTTTTTTCAGATAACAAGTGGTCATAGAGTTTTAGTTTATCCTCCTGGTCAGCATTAATCTGTCCGGGAAAATCAAACAGTGCAACCTGTCCAAATTGGGCTACTGCCATTGCCATATCAACCATTGCCTCAAACTGACTTTCTGAGGTGGAAGAAGAAAATCCTATTTTACCATTACTGATAAGCCTCAAAGCCCATCCTTCCATTTCTTCTGCATTTACTGACTTTAATTGATTCATTTCGTATTCAACCGGAGTTGATTTAAAATTAACCTTATAAAGTTCACCAGAACTTACTTTCTTTCTCAACTTAGCCATTAATTGTTGCATAATTCCTACTTCCCTCCTACCACGACATTTCTAATACGAATATGAGGACTACCAAAGGTTACTGGTAAAGGTTGTTGTCCACCCTTACCACAACCCCCTCCGGATTCAATAATTTTCAGGTCATTGCCAATACCATCAATATGATACAATGTTTCAAATAAATTACCAGTCAATGTTATATCTCTAAGTGGTTCTGTAATCCTTCCATTTTCAATCATATAACCCTCACCGGCACTGAAGGTAAACATCTCAAAGGTAGTATTTCCTCCATAAAACTTTCGGGCATAAATGCCCTTTTTGATATCATTGAATAATTCCTTATATGGTGTTTTGCCTTTCTCTATATAGGTGTTAGTCATGCGGACTATTGGTTTGAAATGATAGCTTAAAGCTCTAGCATTTCCAGTAACAGATTCTCCCATTTTAGCAGCAGTTTCCCGGGAATGAAGCCTGCTGGTGATAATGCCTTTTTTGATAAGGTAATTTTTCCTGGTAGGAACTCCTTCGTCATCATATTTAGAGGATCCCAGCAATCCTGGTAAAGAACCGTCATCCACCACATTCAATTCTTCAAAGCCTACCTTCTTTCCTAATACCATTAACTTTTGCATTCGCGGATCTTCATATAAAAAATCAGCTTCACTTAAATGACCAAAGGCTTCATGAATAAATACTCCAGCCAGGAGTGGATCCAGGATTACCGTATATTGACCACCAGGAACAGATTTTGACTGTAATAACTTAACAGCACGTTGTGCTGCTCTCTGTGCTCGAGAAGAAAGCCGTTCAGCCTTTTCGTATCCTTTAATACTACCAATACTTTCACTGGCCATCTGAACATCATCGCCATCACGAGCAATGGCAGTAAAGTGTATATTGAGATAAGGTCGTTCCTGTCTGATATAGGTACCTTCAGAATTAGCAAAATGTACTGTGGTAAAGCGATCAGTATAATCTACAATTGATGATTGTATCTTGGGACTAAAGTTAACTATAATATTGCTATAGTTTTTCATCATAGTTGATTTTTCTTTTAAACTAACCTGTCTAAAATCTTTGCTATAGTCAGCTGTTATATTATCTACCACCGGCTCTACCTGAGCTAAATTACTTGGTTTATCGCCAATAAGAGTGGCAATCTCAATAGCTTGATTAATTTTTTCTTTTAAATCTTCCCACCGATTAAAAGTAACAAATCCCCATCTTCCTTTTACCAATGCCCGGACATTGCCTCCCTTTTCCTGAGAACTACTAATCTTCTCTATATCCTTTCCTTGAAAACGAATATTGGTTGATTCATATTCCTCCAGTCTTATTTCCAGATAATCCGCTTTTTTCCCGGAAAGTGCATCTGTCAGTCTATCATGCATAATCTTCCTCCTGCTGTATTATTGTTGGTTATCTTTAAATTATTGTGAGCTAAATCTTTAGCTTATTTATTCTTCAAAATTTTTACTACTATCTTCCATTATAACCTGTTCTGCCAGGTAAATGGAACGATCTAACCACCAGACCCAATCACTCCATTTTTTATCTACATTCTTATTCTGTTCTTTCAAGCCAATTAATCCATTGATTTTAGCATCAGTATCATCAGCATAAAAAAGAGCTATAGCTGGAAGAATACTGGGAAGCTTAGGTGAGCCAAATTCAAATTTACCATGATGGCTTAAGATAGTATGTTTGAACATAACCGCTAAGTCTTCTGGAAAATCTTTTATCTGTTTAATTTTTTCCTCAACCATCTCTGTTCCCATAATTATATGTCCGATTAGTTTCCCCTTATCGGTATACTCAATAACTCCATTCAGCTGATATTCTTCTACCTTTCCAATATCATGAAGAAGTGCAGCACTAACAAGAAAATCCCTATTAACCTGAGGATATATTTGACAGATAGTCTCACATATCCTTGAGACGTTAACGGTATGTTCTGCTAAACCTCCCTTATACGCTTGATGTAATTTTTTAGCAGCCGGTGTCTTCTTAAATTTTCCCCTTAAAATCAGATCATCAAAAAAGGAGAGTAATAATGCCTTTAAATACTGATGCTTTATAGAAGAGATTTTATGGTCTATTTCCTGCATTAATTCCTCAACATTCAGTGGTGTAGCTGGTATAAAATCCTCTAAAGATGATTCCGGTGCTGACTCTAAAGATTTTATGCTCATCTGTATCTGTCCGTCACTTTTCTTTTTAATTACCTGGCCTGCGATTTGAGCAAATTGCATATTCTCAATTTGAGATAATTCCTTATCTGATATATCCCAATAAATAGCTTCTATTTCACCACTGCTATCAGATATTCTCAAAAAACCATCTACAGTCTTACCATCTCTTCGCAATCTAAATTCTGCTTCCTTTATATAGAAAACCTGTTTTACAACATCTCCTAAATCCAAATCAACAATTCTTTTTTTATTATTCAAAACAATTTCTCCTTAATTATATTTACTTCCTATTCTTTTCGTTCTCGTAGAGTTGTTTCCAAGAAAATACTTCTCAAACCTTGCTAACCTTCTCAGATAATTCTCCTTGACAAGCTACTTAAATTTATCTATGCTATTATTTGTTAGGTAGAAGTATTCTTAATTGTAGTTTCTGGAATTGGCTACCATGTTTTACTAGCCGAAGTGGCGGAATCGGCAGACGCGCTACGTTCAGGGCGTAGTAGGTTTTACACCTGTGGGGGTTCAAATCCCCCCTTCGGCACCATAAAATAGACTCCACTTATACGCCCCTATCAATCTTCGTCCAGTCAGTTCCTTCGCTAAAAAATTCTTCTCTTTCCTTTTCAGTAGTCGGAATTACATCAAATTCGCATTCTTCATCTTCCCGCTCGGGCATACATTTTGTATGCACCAGTTTAAAATGTGGATTATAATACATAGATTTAGCTAAGTCAACATAGCAATATAGCCTACCTAATTCCTCCTCACCATATTCCCGCCATAGTTTACCAAGAACGCAACCATAACTTTTTCTTCGTTTTCTTCCCCCGCTCTCAAAGGTCTCTCTCCCTGCATGCATACCATATCTGGGAAGATCCCTGGACTTTCCTCTACCATAATTATCAGGAGTTGCCTCTAAGCCTTGATCATGTATATTTTTCTTCACCTCTTCCCCTATTAATTTACCATAATACTTGATAGCCTTTAAAATTACTTTTTCTCCTTTTTCATTTCCCAGCTCATTTACTAACGTTTTAGCATAAGCAAGATGTAGCAAAGCAATTCTCTTACTAACCATTTCTATTTCTTTCGCAGCCTCTTTTTTCGTTACTATTTGTGTATTATTAGAATCTTTCAAAATTTATTTACCCCTTTATTTGAAATAAAAATGAATAATGGGCAGAAATGAGGTCTCTTAATCCAAATCGTTAAATCTTTCCGTTTCCCAGTTATAATTTTCTACCAATTTCTGAAAAGTCATTTCGCCCAACCTAATTTTTTCAATATATTTTTTACTATGATAAAAAAAGATATCTATGGGACTTAACGCTTCTCCTTCTAGTATCTTAAATATTATTTGCACATAGAGTCTATCATATAGTCTGATAATAATCTTTTCATTCTTTTTTATACTTGTTTCAATATTACTTACTCGCTCTAACCAGTGGCATAAATCTACCAGATCAGGTTGTTCATCATAATTTGATTGTGCCATAAATTCTATATTTCTCTTGTGTGGCCTCAGCTCTTCCAGCTCATTTATGTGATAACCGAGCATATGTTCCAGAGCATAAATAGACTTCTGCTCTGCCCTAATTTTTTGCAAAATCTCTATATTAGCTTTTATTCTTGTTCTCACTTCAAAATAATTCATGTTACCTTCTGCCGAGTATATTTCATAATAACATAACGGATTTTACAGGGGAAGGCTTCCCCTTGAGAACCTCTTTACTCAGTATATAGTATACCAGTATAAAGTATACTGTAAAAATCTAATCCAATAAAATAACTGAGTTATTATTATAACAAAATTGGTTAAGAAAGTTAATTTTACTACGGATTTGTCTCGGTATTTCCGGATACTATGAATCTATCATTAATACATTTTTATTAATTTTACAACCATATTAAACTATCTTAGAAAGTCAGTAAGATATTGTATAAAAATTTTGGGGTGGTTCTTCATATAGCCACTAGTAGCCAGTTCCGATGCCACTAACCGCCAGCTAAACCTTGAACCACCTAACCCATGAATCAATAATATATTTCCAAATAAAATATTAGATAAAGGTTGCCAGATACGATAATGTAATTACACCCCATCTACCGTTAGAAAGGCACTATTATCAAAAGTAAGGTCTTCAATTTTATACTCTGTCTTAGAGTAGGCATTAGAAAGAAGAAAAATATTTATTATTCAGCTAAGCAACATTATTAGAAATAAGTTATTAGGGTTTTTAATGACAGGGCATTTGTTAGGCAAGTTTTTTCCATTCAACTTCATTTCTTATTTCCTCATTCTTCTAATTATAGTTATATTTCTTCTGTCGTCCTCTTCACTTCTTTTTGGAGTTTCCAGGATAAAAGGCAAATCTTTTATTGCTTGATGATTTACTAACATGCTAAATCTCCTTAACCAATAAATCCTTCCCTAATAGCATATGTCAGTCTTTTTTAGATTTTAAATTATATTTAGAATCATTAAGATGAATAACCTTCAATTTATTCCAGTTGATTTCTTTTTTTAATATAGCATCTTTCCTGACAGGTGAGAAAATTTTTAGAAAAGATTTGCATGGCATTGATTCCTAAACTTTTTGCCCTGGCAACAGCTTCCTCAATACCTCCAGCAATGGAAACATGGCACCCTATTTTCAATCATTTTCCTTCTCTTTTTTATTTCTTCACTATTGTATCATTTATATGAAAAAATAGCCCAAGTAATTTGCTCCTAATAATTATAGTTTTTATTTATAGGTTGCTAGGGGATAAGTAATTTTTTATGCTCTTTCTGATTTGAATAATATCTCAACAGGTCTGTCTATGCTATCCTTACTATTTTATTTGTGAATATGTTTGAGTTTGTTCTGTCTTGGGGTAGCTTATGATTTACCGGCAAAGATTGCTCTTATCTCGGCAGACGTGGTCGCCTGGGATAATGTCTCCATACGTTCCTGTTCTTCCTTTTGTATTAAGGCTAAATTTGTTACTACCTTTTCTAACTTATCTACTGGAAATTTACAAGCTCCATTCTCATCCATATGAATAATTTCTCCTGGATATACATCCATACCAGCTACTGAAACCGGTACATTAACGGCATGAACAGCCATATCCCCATGTCCCGGTGTTACCCCAGTCAACATATATTGAAACTTCATTGGTCTTATCTCATCTATATCACGGGAAGGACCATCAGAAATAACTCCCACACAACCGATTGATTTTAGTGCTGTAGTCATATTGCCTCCGGAAAGACCCACTTTATCCGCTATTTCGGATGGAAAATTCTGTTTAATGATTAGTATGGTCGGCTTTTTAGATTGTTCTAAAGCATCAATGACATTCATAAAAGAAAGACGTGAGTATGCAGGATCAGGTAAACCATATACGCAAGTAACAGCATAACCGGCTGTTCTGCCCAGTTCCGGAAACATACAGTGAATAGTCTGATCTGTATACCAATTCTGGCTCCAGGGATGATAAAGTCCCAGACATAGGGGATGATTAGGGTAAGTAGCAACTATGTTGGTTACCGAAGGTGTATCATATTCTTTAATCTTTGTTAATAGTTCTAATTCTTTTGTTCTTTCTCTTTCCATAACTTATCTCCATTTTTTTATTTTTCCTTAAATTATACCTTATTTATTTTAAAATAGCATATCTGGAGGAAATCAAACTAAACAATTAACTTACTTAATATTGACACAATTTCAAAAGCAATATTCCAGTTTGAATAGGGAAATGGCTAATTCTGTTACCTTGAGCCATAGTATCGATTTTATTCTAATTTAAAGAGTCATATGATAGAATTATTAATATATTTTATAAATATATTAATTTTATTTATTTTTTTATTGACATATTTAATATATATATTATAATTATTAATAAATAAATAAGATAAATTAATTTATGGTATTTAAAAAATTAAAAAGGAGGTGTTTGCTTTGCCCAACATTCCTACTAATTGTCCGGCTTGTGGTTCTAGAATGAATATCACTGAATTAAGATGCAGTAAATGCAACACAAAGGTACAGGGAAATTTTCCTATAAACAAACTAATCTCTCTTTCTGAAGAAGACCGGGAATTCTTGTTGACCTTTCTTCGCTCTCGGGGAAATATAAAGGAAGTTCAGGAAAGAATGGGGATTTCTTATCCTACTGTTAAAAACAGGCTGGATAAATTGTTAGCGGCTTTAGGTTTATTCGATGAAATTAAAAACATGAGCCGAAGTGAAATAATAAATGCTCTTAATAATGAAGAGATTTCAGTGGAAGAAGCGATTAATTTACTACAAGAAAGCTAATTTTAATTAATAAATTTAAGGAGAAAAAGTAAAATGAAAGAAGAAATTAAACAGGTTCTAGATATGCTAAAAGAAGGAAAAATTACTCATGAAGAGGCAATTAACCTTATCGATGCTTTGAAATCAACAGATAAAGAAAAGAATAGCGAGGAGCAATCTGTCATCAGTAAGCAAAAAAGGTTCATTAAAATTAACGTTACCAAGGATAACAAACCAAAGGTTAATATTAAAGTTCCTTTCAGTTTGGTAAAATGGGGAATTAACATTGCCAATAAAATGGGAAAAGACACCGTTAAAATTGGTGGAGAGGAAATCCCCTTTGATATGGAAGAACTCAATAAAGCCATGAATGATCCAGAATTTTCCGGTAAGATTTGTGATGTCTATGATGAAGAAAAAAACGAACATGTAGAAATTGAAATAGCATAAAAAACAGAAGCAGGAATAGTTCTTATACTTATAAGAACTATTCCTGCTGATTTTCCAAATTATCTTCTGAATAACAGTTAATTTTTAATCACTGATGCTCAGTCCTGCTAATGATCTCATCTTGCAGGGTCTTACTGAGGTTGTTGAAGTAGTCGCTGTAACCGGCTACTCGTACAATGAGGTTCTGATATTCTTCTGGATTCTTCTGAGCAGCTCTAAGAGTCTCGGCTTTTATCACATTGAACTGGATATGATGACCACCTAACTTAAAGTAACCCCTGATGAGATGAGTGAGACTTTCCAACCCCTTTTCTCCTTCTAAGAGAGAGGGGGTAAACTTCTGGTTCAAGAGGGTACCACCGGTCTTCAGCTGATCCATCTTGGCTGCTGATTTAATCACTGCTGTGGGACCCTCACGGTCTGCTCCCTGTACTGGGGATATTCCTTCTGATAAGGGTTCACCAGCTTTACGTCCATCAGGGGTAGCACCAACTACTGAACCGAAGTAGATATGGCAGGTGGTGGGCAGCATATTGATACAGTACTTTCCTCCCTTGCTATTGGGACGTCCCTCCACCTCCTGGTAGAAAGCATTAAAGACCTCCTGCATGATGCTATCGGCATAGTCATCATCATTACCATATCGGGGAGTATTGTTTTTCAAGAGTTGATATATCTCGTGTTCTCCCTGGAAATTGTTAGCCATGATAGAAAGAAGGGTATCCATACTCAGATTCTTGCGGTCAAATACATGGTACTTGAGGGCAGATAGGCTGTCGGTGATACTACCTATACCTACGCCCTGCAGGTAATTGGTATTATAACGGGCACCACCGGCATTATAGTCCATCCCCTTTTCTATGCAGTCACTTACAATGAGGGACAAGAAGGGAGCAGGCATGGCATGGGCATAGAGCTGTTCGATGATGTGATTGCCTTTTATCTTGATATCGACAAAGTGGTGCAGCTGTCTTTGAAAGGCAGTAAACAGCTCTTTATAACTGGTAAAGGTTCTGGGATCACCGGTGGCCAGGCCGATCTTCTTTCCGTTTACTGGATCTAATCCGTTGTGGAGGGTAATCTCCAATACCTTAACCAAGTTGAAGTAACCGGTTAAGATATAAGCCTCTTTACCAAAAGCTCCCGTCTCTACACAGCCACTGGTTCCACCCTCTCGAGCATCGCTGAGGCTTTTGCCCTGTCTTAGCAATTCTGCAACCACTAAATCGGCATTGAAGACAGATGGCTGTCCCCAGCCCTTACGAATAATCTCACAGGCACGCCTTAAGAAGAGGTCTGGACTCTTCTGACTCAATTGGATATTGGTGCTAGGCTGCAAGAGTCGCATCTCATCTATAACCTCCAGGATAAGATAGGTAACCTCATTGACTCCATCTTCTCCTTCGGGAGTGAGTCCTCCGTTGTTGATATTGGCAAAATCAGTATAGGTACCGCTCTCAGCTAAGGTGACTCCTACCTTAGGGGGAGCAGGCTGGTTGTTGAATTTGATCCAGAGACACTCTAGTAATTCTCTGGCTTTCTCCTGATTCAGTGTCCCATTTTCTAATCCCTCTCGGTAGAAAGGTAACAGATGTTGGTCTAAGTGTCCGGGATTAAAGGAATCCCAGGTGTTAAGCTCACTGATGACTCCCAGATGGACAAACCAGTACATCTGTAAGGCTTCCCAGAAATTACGGGGAGCCTTAGCCGGTACTCGGCGGCAGACCTCGGAAATAGCAAGTAATTCCTCTTTTCTTTTGACATCTTTTTCTTTTGCAGAGAGCTCTTCAGCCAGTCGAGTATAGCGATGAGCCAAGGTGATGATTGCCTCAGCGCAGATAGACATGGCCTTCAGCTGGATAAGCTTTTGGTAGGCATCCTTATCCTGATGAAAGTCTATAGATGCAATAGCCTTTTTGATTTTCTCCTTGAGGTCTAAGAAGCCTTCTCGGTAGATTTTACCATCAGCCACCGTATGGCCAGGTGCCCTTTGTTCCATAAACTCGGTGAAAATACCAGACTGATAGCAATCCAGCCAGCTCTGATCCATGAGAGAGAAGATCTGGTGACGGATAGAGCGCTCCTGCCAGAAGGGAATAATCAACTCTTTTTGTATCCTCTTCACTTCAGCGCTGACCTGGAAGGAGATCTTCTCTCGCTTGTGGATAATATCTAAATCTTCCAAGGTATGACAGCAAAGCTCGGGATAGGTGGGAGTGGCACTAGAAGCACTACCCCGCTCTCCCACAATTAGTTCATCTTCATCAATGGCGATGGTCTTCTGCTCCAGTAAATACTTAAAAACTAAAGCCCTCAAGATGGGAGTAGGCACCTTACCCTGATAGAGCTGGTAAGCCTCAGTTATCAGTTTAGCCCGCTCGATATCGATATGAGGCTTGATGGTAATACTCTTTTCTCTTAATCTTGCTATTTTAGGATTCATCTTCATCCTCCTATATTTACCTTCACATTGGTCTTACTAAAAAGACGTATGATACTCTGAATATGCTCCCCGGAAGGAGCCTGAATCTGCATCATTTTGGATGTTAAACCTAAACGGCGGTATTTATCCAAACCCAGCCGGTGAAAGGGTAGGATACTCACCTGAGCTATAGCCAGGGAATGAACAAAACCAGCCATCTCAGTCAGCTCCTTCTTATCATCATTAATCCCCGGGATGAGGGGTATTCTAATCTCAATATTCTTGTTTTCCCCAGAAAGTCGCCTTAAGTTCTCTAGGATAGTCTGGTTAGAGAAACCAGTATACTGCTTGTGTTTCTCTTCATCAAGTAACTTCAGATCATAGAGCCACAGATCAACCAGGGGAAGGATACACTCCACATTAGACCAGGAGGCATAGCCACAGGTATCTACCACTCTGGTGATGCCCTCCTTCTGACAGAGGGAAAGGAGGGAAGAGAGAAAGTCAATCTGTTCCAAAGGTTCACCTCCGGAGAAGGTAACTCCTCCATTGGATTCCTGATAGAAGATTAAATCCTTCCTTAGCTCTTGCATAACCTCCTGTGGGGTTACTTTTCTCCCGATAATCTCTCGGGCTTGATTGGGACAGTGAGAAACACAGGTACCACAGCGTACACATTTACTCTTATCAGTGTAGGGATAATCACCCTTTAAGGTAATGGCTTTATTTGGACATAAGGAAAGACACTGATAGCACTTGATGCACTTTCCCTGATCAAAGGCAATCTCCGGTTGAGGGAGCCAACTCTCAGGATTATGGCACCACTGACAGCGCAGCGGGCACCCTTTCAGAAAGACGGTGGTACGGATACCAGGACCGTCATGGATGGCAAATTTTTTTATGTTGAATATGATACCGGTAGTCATTATTAATCACTATTCCCACTTAATATATACTTATTCACCATAAATCCTCCATCCCAGGATATTGGTCTGATAAATTCCATTTTTTTATTTCAGAAATTGGTGGCGATTTATAACTACAAACCTTGCTGTGTATCCAATTGAATTTCTTATGAAGTTCAATCATAAATTCTGCATATTTAAGAGAAGCTATGATAGAATCTATTACTGGAACTTTAAGAGCCTCTTGAAGCTCTTTATAAAAACCAAATTGCATGGTACAACCAAGAATAATAACCTCAGCATTTTTATTAAAAACTGCTCGTTCTGTCGCTTTATGTATTCGTCTTAAGGTTTCCGTTTTATCTTTTTGAAAGTCATTCACTCCTAAATTAACTGATTCAAATGAAGCTAAACGGTTAATCAAACCATAGTTAACAACATTCTCGTACATTTTAGGAATACACTTATTACTTGCAACAATAATTGAGAACCTATGCCCTAATCCAGCAGCGACCAACATACTTGCCTCGGCAGGAGCAGAAATAACAATGTGATCAGTGATTTCTCTTGCTTCCCGAAGACCAGGATCGTAAAAGCATCCAATTATTGCAGCATCATACCCCTCTTTTTCTGCTTTTTTAACCTGATGTAGAGTATCAGTAAGAATCAGGGCATCATAGTAATAATAATTAAGATGTAGTGGTCCCCTTTTCAGAGAAACTACATCTACTGTAGTATCATCCTGCTTCACACTGTTAACATTTTCTAAAATAAGCTGATCAACATCGACCATTTCATTTACTGGATTAATCCAGAGAATATGATTATTGATTTTATTCAATTATTTACTCCCAAGTAAACATAATTATAATATTCAAGATATACTACATTATTTAATTGTAAATTAAAGTAAAAACTTTCTTAACTGTAAAATAAGTGACATCTAACCATATGTCCGGGTGAGACCTCTATCATCTCGGGATCTATTTTAGAGCAAACATCTTTTTTATATGGACATCGTAGATGAAAGCTACATCCTGAGGGAATGTTCACCGGACTAGGTATTTCTCCAATAGAAATCACTTTTTTGGGTTTTAGATGCTCTTCTTCCTCAGAAATTACTGGAACTGAAGAAATAAGCATTTGAGTATAGGGATGAAGTGGTTTTTCAAAAAAAGTAATTGCCTCTGCCACCTCACATATTTTCCCCAGATACATTATAGCAATTCTATTTGCAACATTTCTCATTAAACTTAAATCATGAGTTATAAATAAGTAAGTTAAATTCATCTCTCGCTGCAAATCTATTAATTTATTTATAATTTTAGCCTGGACTGATACATCTAAGGCTGAAGTTGGTTCATCAAGAACAACTAAAGATGGATTTGGAGCTAAAGCCCTAGCAATAGCAACCATCTGTTTTTCACCCCCACCAATTGAAGGGGGTAATTTATAAAGGTATTCTGGAGAAAGTTCAACTTTTTCTAATAGTTCAACTATCTTTTCCTGACACTGTTTTTTGTTTAAATTAGTATGGATTTTATATGGTAAAGAAAGGATTTGCTCAATTGTCTGTTTAGGATTCAATGATGATCCAGGATCTTGGAAAACAATCTGAATTTCCTTTTTTGAAGATAGCCTTCTTTTAGATGCCTCCTTACCAATATTTTCACCTTTAAATATTATTTTTCCAGAAGTTGGATGATACATACCTACAACTGTGTAAGCAATGGTACTTTTCCCCGATCCGGATTCTCCTACTAATCCTAAGGTTTCACCATAATTTATATCAATATTCACTTCATCTACCGCACGAACATATATAAAACCTTGTCTACCTTTGCCAATATTGAAATACTTTTTTAATTTTTCAATCATTAATATTTTATTATTTTTTGTCTGTTCCATTTGTTTACCTCTGTGTTAAATGACAAGCTACTAAATGATTTTTTTCAATCTCATGTAATTGTGGAGGTTTTTCTATACAAATTGGATTTACACATTCACATCTCGGCTGGAAGCGACATCCTGACGGGGGATTCAAATAGTTTGGAAGTTTACCAGGAATACCATTAGCAATTCCACCACCTGATATTTTTGGTACTGATGCAAGCAAACCTTTAGTATAAGGATGGATAGGATTTTTAAAAAGTATTTCAGGTGTAGCTACTTCAACAATCGTTCCTGCATACATGACATAAATTCTATCAGTCATTTCTCTAGCTACCCCTAACGAATGAGTAATTAAAATAATGGCTGTATTTCTTTTATCTACAATCTCATTTAATAGTCGATGAATTTGATCCTGAATGGTAACATCTAATGAAGTTCCCGGTTCATCAGCTATAAGCAAGTTTCTTGGAGAAGATATAGACATAGCAATACAAACCCTTTGTCTCATACCTCCACTTAACTGAAAGGGGTAATTTACTAACATTCTTTCTGGATCGGGAAGATAAACTTCTTTAAGTGCTTTTATGGAATTATCTTTAATTTCTTTTTGATGTCTACTTCCTTTAAAAATATCTGCATGCCTAATTACATCTCCAAGCTGGCTTCCAATAGTAAAAACTGGATTTAATGCTGCTGTTGGATCTTGAAAAATCATGGCAATTTCTCTGGAACGTAAGTTCTGAACTTCCTTAGAATTCATCTTGAGAATATCCTTCCCCTTATAAAATATCTCACCCTCAGGAATTTTAAAATCTCCTGGTGGAAGAATTCTGAGTATTGATTTCATAGTGGTAGTTTTACCACAACCTGCTTCACCTACAAGACCAACTCGTTCACCTTCTTTTACTACCAAATTAACACCATTTAGTACTTTGAAATAGCCACCAAATACTTTATACCAGACAAAAAGATTTTTAATATCTAGTAATATTCTTTTATCCATTAATATTCCTTTCTTCTTAATGTCTCACAGTTATTAACGGGAAGATTGTAACATATCTCGAACTCCATCACCAAATAGATTAAAACCTAATATTGTTATTACTATGGCTAATGCAGGGAAAATACACATCCACCAGAGTTCTGGTAAATATCTAGCACCATCTGACACCATCTGCCCTAAAGCTGGTGTAGGAGGTTGTTCTCCTAAGCCTACAAAACTGAGTGAAGCACTAATGATAAGAACCCATCCAACATCTAATGCCATTTTAGTAAAAACTGGAGAAAGACAATTTGGTAAAATCTCACGGAAAAGAATATAACTACTACTAGCACCATTCAATTGTGCAGCAACAACAAAATATTCATTTCTTATAGAAGAAGCCATACCATAAACCATCCTGGTATACCAAGGCCACCACATTACTGTTACAGCAATCATGGCATTCATCATATTTGGTTTGAGAACTGCAGCAATAGCTAAAGCAAGAACAAGAGATGGAACAGAGAGAAATATATCTGAAATACGCATGATAATAGTATCAATAATTGTCCTGTAATAAAAACCTGCTATTAGACCAAGAATGGTCCCA
>Ga0334887_1002468_pt1 | contig 20577 bp, 19 predicted proteins | sample GraSluR1_MG_10_FD_207217 | JGI IMG/M metagenome (GOLD analysis project Ga0334887, IMG submission 207217) | Sludge microbial communities from methane-producing bioreactor in Wageningen University, Netherlands - Granular Sludge_18_07-R1 | ecosystem: Engineered > Bioreactor > Anaerobic >...
AGTCATATGGGATTAGAAACTTCCTTAAAAACGTCTTTAGAATTTAGTATGAGTGAAGCGGTAGATCCGCATGTAAATAGAAAGCGATTTACCGAGGAGTGGTGGGCTTAACCGATGACCAATGCATATTGGTTTCATTTCTTCGCTTCTAATGATCTTTAGAGTCAGGCGTTCGTGATTCCAACCATCTGGTAGCAACTCTTTCTCTGCAGCATGCGAAAATGGCAAATGACCCAGATCGTGGCAAAGAGCCGCCATCCGCAAAACCAGTCTCCAATACTCATATTTGTAATCGCCTTTTCGAGGTACCAACTTCCGGACAGATCTATCTATCAAATTATCTGAATCAGTTACTACATCATAGACCCGCCCCGCAAGTTCCATGACGCCCAATGAGTGTTCAAATCGCTTATGAGTAGCTCCCGGGTATAAAAAGGAGGTGAGAGCCAACTGATGAATATGGCGAAGTCTTTGAAATGGGACCGAGTCCAAGACCTTACGCTCTTCTGCACCGAGTCGGATGAAATTGTATATAGGATCTCTTATCTCTTGCTTATGAGACATGGATGACCTCCGATATTCTTTTGACGGCTATTTGATCTCCACATCTTCCCGAGAAACTGCCTCATCGGCAGAAAGTATTACCTCTGCCCCCAGTCTGTAATGCTCCACCTTCACCACCGGCGCCCAGCCGAGCCTGGCGGGATTACGGATCGGCTTCACCTCGGGCTTGCTGGCGCAGTTGAAGACGGCGTAGAGCCAGTAGTCCTCCTTCAAACGGGCGGCGGTCTTGTACTCGTTCTCGGTCAGGGCGACCTCGCCCACCGTCGCCCTCCCCTTCACCTCGATGAACCGGACCTCCAACGCCGTCTTCGGATCTTCGGGATGTAGCCTCCGGGAGATCAGATCAAAACCCCGGTTCTCGCTCTCGACGCTCTCAACCTTCCAGCCCCGTGCCTCCTCGCGGGCGATGACCGCCTCGACGGCGGTCCGTTCGATCTCCTCATCACGGACCATCGGCGCAATTCCGGGATCGTTCCTCTCGGGATGGGGAATCACCCAGGCAGATCCCAGTCGGTGAAGATCAGAGATGGTGCAGTGAAGCTCCTTTTCCAGCTCCGCCCTCCTCCTTTCAAGACGGTTGTTCAGATCGGCGAGCCGGTCGTCGAACTGTTTTATCCTTCCCTCAAGGCCCTGCTCTTTCGAGCCGGACTCTCTCTTCTGGTGAAGATCCGCAAACTGACACTGCACCCGATCTATGATGGTGTTCAGGCTGATCTCAGCATGGTGCAATACAGCCTCCACCTCCTTGCTTCGTTGGGAGCTCGCCTCCTCCCTGAAGGGCTGCAACGCCGCCTCGTAAAGGTATCTCTCCACCACCTCCCAGCCGGGAAGCTCCTTTCCATCAGGAACCTTTGGGACCTTCGTCCCCGAAGGCGCTGGCGCCAGATCCAGAAAAAGGGTCGGCTGACGGACCGACATCTGGCCGTCCAGACCTGTCTCGACCACGAAGAGCCTTCTGTTCAGGGTGGCGCCCAGCCCGTCTTTTAGAGCAGCCGAGTAAACGTCCAATCTCGCGGGCCTCTCTCGATGCAGATCGAAGAAGACCGCGCCCCGCCTGAGATCATCCTCTACACAGTCAATAGAGTATATCCTCACGCACTCGAAGAGGGGATGGCCGGGCGTCACCCACTCCAGGGTTGCGTCCTCCTGTAAGAGGTCCTTGTCGAAGACGATCCGTTTGTACTCGCTTCCGAGAGGCCCACACCGCGACTCCGACTCCAAACAGTCCCCAACCGCCCTCAAAGATCGGGGAACCTTGCCGATCTGGTAAATGTGCCGGTTAGATCTGGCCTCCTTCGGCCTCATTCCTGCCAGAGGCGCCGCCTGGACGAAGAAGTCCTCGACCACCTCCGGAACGAGCCTTCTTTCCTTCGCCTCCACCCTCTTCCCCACGATGGCCGAAAGGTTCAGCTCCTTCTTGGCGAGGGAGTTCTCCAGAGTCGAGTCGGTGATCTTCTTCAGATGGGCAGAATCCACCTGCTCCACAATCCTGCTCTTGATCACGTCCTCGGTCAGGTTGTGAGCGTACATCTCCCTCAACATCTTCTCCAGCTGGTTTGAGGGCAGAGCGTCTCCGAGAACGTTGAAGACCTTGCCGGTATGATCCGGATCGAGATCCATCTCTATCTTCTCTATCCGCTCGAAGAGCTTCTGGAGAACCCGCCCCTCCCGGGTATTGATGGCCACGAAGTTGAAGATCAGACAGTCCTTCTCCTGACCGTAACGATGAATCCTGCCCATCCTCTGCTCCAGCCGAACCGGGTTCCAGGGGATGTCGTAGTTTATCATGAACCAGCAGTACTGAAGGTTGATCCCCTCACCCGCAGCCTCGGTCGCCACCATCACCTGGCAGTCCTCCCGAAACTCTCGCTCTGCAGAGAGTCGAGTTCCGGGCTCGTCCCTGCCCCCCACCTTCATCCCGCCGTGAATCTGGGTCACTGAGAGTTTCCAGCCCCTCAGCTTCTCCACCAGATAATCGAGGGTGTCCTTGTGCTCAGTGAAGATCAGAAGCTTCATCTTCGGGTCCGAGAAGATTCCCTCCTGGGTGATGACCTCTCTCAGCTTTGCAAGCTTCGTCTCGATCTCCCTCTCCTCCAATGCTCGGGCCTGATCGATAAGCCGGACTAGCTCCTGGATCTCCGCTTTCAGATCGGCAGGGTTGAAGGACGCGACCGCTTCCTCCTGATCTTCGATGATCCTCTGCTGCTCCTCTTCAGTAAGGTCGTCGAAGTTTTCGGGAACCCCTTTGAGCACGAGCTTTCTCCGATAGCCATCGGGATCTGCCAGGATCTTTTCCCGACGATCACGCATCCGTTCGAGGCTCCTCCTCACAGCATAAATGCTTGAAGCGAACCGCCGCTGGAGCATCGCCATCGTGAACCCAAGCGCCCGGCCCCGGGCTGAATCGTCCTCTGCAGCCTTGATCGATTGGTCTTCTACGTAGCCTGTAAGCTCATCGTAGAAGTCCAGCTCATAGCTATCGATCTCGAACTCGATCGTCCGAACGTCCCGCTTGGTGAAGAGGGTCTTTGCTTCACCAGTATCCGGGTCTGGGAAGGTCACCATCGCCTCCTTGACCCTACGAAGATAGAAGGGCGCCTCGTGATGACGCATCGCCTCTTCCAGGCTCTTCACGTCTCCGTAAACGTCCTCATCCAAAAGCCGGAGGAAAAGACAGAAGTTCTGAGGATCGCCCTTGTGGGGCGTTGCGGTCATGAGCAGATAGTGATCCGTCATCTCCGAGAGCGCCTCGCCAAGCTGATAGGCGAGGGTCTTCTTCTCGGAAGAGTAGGCGCTCATCTTGTGAGCCTCGTCAACGATGACCAGATCCCAGTGGCTGTGAAGCAGGCTCTCCTTGGCGTCCTCGATCCGAGCCACCCAGGGCATCGAGGTTATGACCTGATCCCTCTCCTGCCAGGGGTTGGTGCCGTAGTTCGCCCTCAAGACGACACCCCTTATCACCTCGAACCGCTCCCCGAACTTCTCTCTCATCTCTCGTTGCCACTGAAAGGTCAGGTTGGCAGGGGTGACGATGAGAATTCGCCTGATAAGGCCCCTTATCTTCAGCTCCTTGACAAGGAGCCCCGCCATTATGGTCTTTCCAGCGCCAGGATCGTCTGCCAGAAGGAAACGGATTCGAGGGAGCTTGAGGAAGTAGTCGTAGACGGCCTCCAGCTGATGGGGGAGAGGATCGACCCGGGCGATTGAGAGGCTGAAGAAGGGATCGTACTCGTGAGCCATTCCCAGCCGCAGAGCCTCAACTCCCAAACGGAAGTTAAATGCGTCGCCGTCGAAGGACTCCATCTCCGATCCGATGTTTCTGAGAGTTTTCAGCTGTTCTGGCGACAAAACCGGATCATAAAACCGGCCGGTCCTAAGCCCCTTGCCGATGATCTTGACGGATTCGCCCATGGACACCGTCATGCTTATCTCGATCGGCTCGGGAAATGTGGGCCCTTCGACGATGGTATTTGGCCCCAGATCTGCACTTTCATTTCTCAGTTCAGTTACCCTCCTTACAGCGTTAGCTTGGCGGTCTTCTATGACGGTCCAACCGCTGATAAAACTTTCCAAAACAAATTCGCATATCTTCTCAAATGGGCCGAACGATTGGGAGAGAACACAGAACACGCCGATACGTTAAATGATGAGGAAAGCAGAATATAATGACCATGCCCCCAAATCCCCTGCCGGCCGACTCCCCCGCCCCCGCCGCCCTCCTCACCGAGGCCGAGAGAGACCGGCTCCTCGCCAACCTCCACCGGACCCTCGTCTGGGTCGGGGTCCAGGACCCCGACCGGCTCGAGATCGACGCCGACCTCCTGAAGGAGGAGATGGCAAGAGACGGGATCGGCCCCGCCGACCTCCCGCCCGAGGTCCACCCCGCCTCGGGGACCGTCGACCTGCGCCACCTGATCTGGAGGCTGATCCACCTGGCGAATCTCTCAGATAAGGAGGAGACGGTGGTAATAGAGCTGGTCGAGGTTTTGAAGGCGAAGGAGATCCGCGACGAGGAGAGGCTGAAGGAGGCGCGGCTCACCCGCGAAGAGGCCCACCGGATCTACGAGGAGACCGCCGCCGTCATTAGGTCCCTTTTGGACCTGCGGGATATCCTGGCAAAGAAAGAACATAAGACGGATCTGGATAGAGAAATCGTGAAGAAGAAGGTGGAGGACGTCCGGAGGTGGAACGCCTTAGTCGACTCGATGGAAGGCAAATCGTGAAGTTGCAGTGGGAGATGGAGGGCGTTCGGAGGCTGTCACTTTAGAAGAAGCGCATCAGCTCCTCGGCGATGATCTTATACGCCAACTCGTTCAGGTGGTCGAGCCCCGGGAGGATCAGGCCTTCGAGGGGTATGCCCTCGCCGAACCGGATCCCCGAATACATGTCGTTAATGCCAAAGTTCACCTTGACCAGGTCGGAGCTGAAGGTCACCGGCCGGCAGGGCGAGGAGAACAGACCTCCCCCAGGCCGCCATCGAGCCCTTCGGGAAGGCCTTCCTCCTCCCCCTCGACTGCCTCATCGGCTGGATCGCGATGCGGGGTCGGGGCAGCGGCTCTTCAACCGCCTCTCGGATACCATGGTCATCGTCGACGACGGATCGGCGCCGGTGGGGGTGCGGTACGTGAGGGATGAATGAACCATCGACTGGAGCTATCGTCCTCCTACGGAGTAGACGAGAAGGACGGCGTAGCTGGACTCTCCCGGAAACCGGGCCGCCAGACTGGCGTCTCCCACCGATAGGGTCACCTCGCCCCGGAACGTCTCCCCATCCCGGGTCATGATGGTCCGGTTACCGTCGTTTATTATTGCCACCGTCTCTGCTCCCGGTACAATCAGCTCGAACCGTTGGGGTGTTCCGGCAGGAAGCCTACCCTCCTGGGGGCGGATGAGCCTGCATCCGGCCTCGGCGAAGGTTACGAGGGTCCGGGGGTACCCCGCCGCCTCCGACCCGGATTCGGCCAGAACGGCGTACTCGATCGCCGAGGCGTACTCGCCCCCGAGATCCCCCTTCTCCTTCGCGTAGATCTTGAGGGCGTACTCTCCGGGTTTAGGGAAGGCCGCCCTGACGGTGTATCCCTCCTCTTCCCTCTGGGCGAGGGTCCGGTCTTCGGAGAGGGGCCGCCCCTCTCCGTCCAGGAGCCGCGCCAGGAGGAGGATATCACCGGGGGCGGAGAGGGTCACCTTCAACTCCGACCCCGAGTCGATGAGCCCTTCGGGATGGCTCGCAGTTTCGAGGCCCATATCCCAGAAGGCGTCCCAGACGACCGGAAGCCCCCTCTCTCTTGTGGAGTTGGGCCCCGCCACGACCCTATAGTCTAAAGCCCAGTCGTACGCATCTCTCTCCTGATCTTCCTCTTGGCCCACCCTCCTGGAGTAGATCCGCAAGGTGTATTCTCCGGGGCCGGGAGGGGCGGCCCTGACCACGACCCCGCCGTTGGACCATTGGACCTGGGCGAACCTCGCCGGAAGCTCCCTCTCCGCCCCATCGAGGAGATGGGCGGCGACCCTCACGTCTTGGGGGACGGAGAGGGAGACCGTCGCCCCATCGTCGGAGGCGATGGTACCCCCTTCGGGTCCCAAGATCTTCATATCGTTATTGAAGAAGGCGGGCTTTGCGTAAACGAGCCGCTGGAACTCGTCCCTTGATATCGGCGGATCCAGAAGCTGCCAGGCCGGATCTTCTGGGAGGTGGGTCCAGATGAGCTCCTCGGGGGGGGTGAAGAAGTAGAACTCCTCGAACCGTTCGACGAAACACCCCCCGGGGTCCAGGTGGCCAGAGCCCCAGGTCGCGTCGACGAGCCTCCACTCTCCATCGATCCTGACGGCGTTCCAGGCGTGGTTGATCGACTCCGGCATCTTGGAGCCGACGAAGTAGCCTCCCCCCTTCCCGCGACCTCTGATCACCACCGCCTCGATCTCCAAGATTTCAGAGAGGCTCGAGAAGAGGGCGGCATAATCGCTGCATACCCCCTTCCTCTCTTCCAGCACCTCCTCCGGGGTCCGGACCCTCCAGCCGCCTCCGACGCAGCCGCCTGTAAAACCCTCGACGTCGTAATCGATATTGGCGGTGATCCACCGGTAGATCGCCCGAGCCCGCTCCTCGTCGTCCCTCGCCCCGGAGCCGAGGTAACGGGCGAGATCTTCGAGGGAGGACTCCGCCTCCGCCGGAGCGTTCAGGGCGAGTTCGTCGATCTGCTGAAAGACCTCCAGCTCGTCGGAAGAGGAAGCCTCCAGCACCAGAAGGAGGGCGAGGAGGAACCCCACCAAAAGCCGCCTCATATCCTCCCCCGAGATCTCAAAACCGCTCAGAGGTCCTCTCTCCTCTCCACCCGTAGGGTGGAAAGGAGCCTCTCCGTCGGATCCCAACGGAGGCCCGACTCCACCAGGCACCTCGTCGTTCCCATGGTCTGACCCTCATCCGTCACGACCTGGTCCGGCCAGAAGATCGCCACGTAAAGGATCTGGTGGTCTCTGTCCTCCCCTACCCCCAGAACTGCCGGACTTTCGCCGACTGTCCATTCCGAGACGTTATTGCCGATGTATCCTTTCGTCCGGAGGTGAGCCTCTGCTAGGAGCTTCTCAGTGCCCAGGTTCACCATCCTCAAGCCGTCGTAGCCGGTGATCTCGATGGTCGCAGCCCTCGTTGCCTCGTCGAGGACGATCCTGTAATTCTCAAGGCCCATATCCCCGTCCTCCTGGGGGACAGGGATCTCGGTGAAGGTGTAGTTGAGATCCCCCAGGTCGAAGGAGACGGCATAGCTGCCTGCCGTCACCTTCTCCATCGTCGACGGCCTCTCGGCCCCTTCTGCCTTCTTTTCGAGACGGAAGGTCTCGAAGAGCTCTTTTGTCGCCGGCCAGGGGAGGCTTGAGGATATGACGCAGGAGGTCTTCCCAAGATAGTCCCCGGGGGCCAGATACCTGTCGAGCCAGTAGGCGACCTGATGAACCTCTCCCCCCGAGACCTGGTGGAAGGTCGAATGATGGCCCGTCTGGCGGTCTACGAGCTTCTCCTTCGTCTCCACGTTCATGTAAGCCATCGTCCAGGGCGCCTTTCGGCTGAGGGCCCTGGTCTCCCGGTCTCCGGCCGGGACCGGATCGCTGTAGCTCGTCACCTTCATCAAAACCCGGCCGCCGTCGCAGTCCAGCGGGACCGACCTTTCGACGTAATCTATCCCTCCGGCAGTCTTCCCTCCGACCTCCTCCGCCGGATCGATGGAGCAGCCGAGGTCGGAAGGGAGGCTGAAGGTGGCGGCGTAGGGACCCAGGTCCGCCGTCACCTCTGCTGCCGAGCTGGCCGGGCCAAAGAGCAGAGCTATCGATACAACCAGAAATAATTTCGATCTCATGATGCTGACACTCCCCAGCGTGGCGTCTTTTCTGCAGCAATCAAAACAGTCGGCTTCGTTATTAAAGCCTCCGCGGTTCAGAGGGCTCTGGGCGAGAGAGGGCGGATCGAGAGGGGCGGACTAGACGACAGATTCTTTATTGAGGAGCGAAATATAGAAGGCCAAAAGATTTTGTGGGGCGAGAGGGACGAAGGGGGCGACGATAGTTGCGTTCCTCCTCGTCGCCATCCTGGCGACGGGGGAGGGATCGGCGAGCCCGGCCATCTCCGAGCCGGCCCAGAGCGAGGACTTCTACAACAGGGTCAGGGCATCGGGGACCGGGTACTTCGAGGTGGGATCCTCCGTGGTGGACAGGAGGATGGGGCTTGAGTACTACAGCTTCGTCTACGGAGACGGCACCCTCCAGATGGACTCCAGGAGCGCCGTATCCAACAGGGCCGGGGACGTCCGGGGGACGATCGACGGCTCCAACGTCCCCCTGAACCTCCTCGAAGACATCAAGATCAGCTACTCCGGCAAGACGCCGATGGTGGGGGTGAAGAGCATCAACTCCAGGGCCTTCTACGGCGGCATCGGCGTCCAGGTCCAGGAGGCGTTCGAGGTGACGGAGATGGAGCGGGTCCAGACCACCTACTTCGCATCCACAGATCCGGGATCGAGGGTCAGCGACCCTGCGGAGGCGGAAGCTCTGAGGAGGGCTAGCCCCTCCCAGATGGTGGGAATGGACGTTGCGACCAGCTTCAACGGGACGTGGGAGAGCGACTACAGGTGGCACAAGATCTTCTACAAGGATATGTCGGAGCGCCAGACCTTCTCCGGCACCTTCGAGGTGGAGAGGACCCTCCGGTTCCACGAGAACCCCACCGGCAACGGGATCGGAGGTATCTTCTGAACCTTTCGACTCTCCGGACTGCTGCCAGCGAGATCCGACACCCCCGCCGCCTACCGTCTCCAGCAGTCGGGGGCGGACGTTTTCTGCCGTCGGTCCGAAGATGATCTCAGAGACGAACGAAGTGAAAATAGTGGGCCACTGGCGATCTCGCCGCCGGTCGCAGAACCACAAGCTCCTCAGCATCGCCGCGGAGAACCAGGAGGTTTAGCCTCCGGCAACCTGATCGACGCGCCCCCGAATTTCGCGCCATTTCGCGCCTTCTCTTCTGGATATTTGAGACGGAATCTCCCGATATCTATCCTCCTCAAAAACTCTAGCCTACCACCAATGAATACCTGAATTCAGAGAAGTACCCGGCGGGGTAGCTGTAGTAGCATGGGTACTGGCAGTATGGGTACTGGCAGTTGTACGGGTAGCAATACCAGTTGTAATAGCGGCTGCTGGGGTAGTAATAGTCGTAGTAATAGCTGCCTGGATAAAAACCGTAGGGATAACTCGGTCGGCTGTAAAACGATTCATAGTTCCAGGGATTGAGCCAGTCTTTGGAGGGATGCGTCCATTGTGGATATTTCTTTGAATGATCCCAATCTTTGTACCCCGAAGCCTCTGCGGACGCCATTGTGCAGAGCAATCCGACTGCTAGTAGAGGAAGTACCATTATCGCCCTAATAACTAACACCCCAAATAACAGGGGCCACCGGAGTATTTAAGCATATTGCTCCTGTCAATCTCTTTTGGGAGTGAGAGGGGCCGGCTCCCCATCTCAGGGGATGGGAGATAGCTCCGGTCGAGCTGGAGGCTGCGGCCTCAATCCAGAACGAAAGAGGGGGAACGGCGGTGACGAGGCGAAGAAGAAGAAGAAGGGAAGGAAAGCGAATTAAATTAGTTGAGACGTTCATTGGCTCCTGGGAGCAGGAGCTATGCATCTACAAAACGACTTCCACCGCGAGAATATGGTGGGGCCACGGCGATTTGAACGCCGGTTACAGGACCCCCAGTCCTGTGGGATACCAGGCTACCCTATGGCCCCGCTGCGGATTCCTGGACGCAGATCATCCATATAAAGGTTATCGCCAGGATCCGGGGGTTCTGGCGCCGACGTCCACCATCCAGAGGCCGCATAAGACCATAAGGCCGTTGAAGAAGAGGGCCATGGGGTCCAGGGCGTTCGGAACGATGGTGAAGAGGAAGATACCCGTCGAGACGGTGCCAAGTCCCATGAGGACGACCCCCGCCCGGGCGGATACGAGGGTGTATAGGATCCCCGCAGAGATCAGGACCATCCCCACCAGGATCAGAGGGTTGGGGGGTAAAGCAGAGGGAAACATGGCTAGAAATTTCGCGGCCGTTTACTTATAAGTTATCGTCGTCGCTGCCGTGGCTGGCCACCGTTTCGCGTCTCTGTGGTGCACCCGGAATCACTCCTCTTCCTGGCCGGACCTGACGATCACCGCGGCACCCCGGCGCAGCTCCATCATCTCATCCGGCGATAGGACGGCTTTTCCGGTGGCGATGAGCCTTCCGTCCTCGTCGACGACCAGCACCTCCTCCCCCGCCCTGATATCGGGGTCGACGCCGACGACGTGCTTTGCAAAGGCGGTCCCGCCACGGGCGACGTAAGGGGCGACGTCGTTCATGACGACGACCCGTTGTCTTGGAGGAGGGAGAAAGTCGTAGAGGAGCTTCGCCCCCGAGGCGCTCAAGGTGAGGAGACCGTCCCTCGCCCTCACCGTTGCCGTCCTCTCGCCGTCCCGGTAAAGGTGCCTCAGCCTTCCGGTATTCGATAGCATGAAGGTCGTATCGTCCCCAAAGAGGGCGCGACCGCAGCCGCGGCCGAACTGAAGGTCGGCTATCATCCTCGCCCGTTTTAGCATCGACTCCAAATCTTGGCCCCTCGCCTAAAAAGGCTGACGATGGTGCCTGTTCTCCTGCGGAACGGCGCAAGACCACCATAACCTATTTTGCCCCCGAGGAAGTCCTCTCTCGAAGATCGTTTACCGGTGATTTGATTGAGATTCCTGGATGATGCTGATCCCGAGATCGCCTCCGCCATAAATGACGAGCTGGAGCGACAGAGAAACGGCCTGGAGCTGATCGCCGCCGAGAACTTCACAAGCCCCGCGGTGATGGAGGCCTACAACAACGTGATGACGAATAAATATGCCGAGGGCTACCCCGGCAAAAGATACTACGGCGGCTGCACCTTCGTCGACGTCGCCGAGAACCTGGCCAGAGACCGGTGCCAGGCTCTATTCGGCGCAGAGCACGTCAACGTCCAGCCCCACAGCGGCTCCCAGGCGAACATGGCCGTCTACCTCGCCCTCCTCAAGCCCGGGGATACCGTCATGGGTATGGCCCTCGATCACGGCGGCCACCTCTCCCACGGAAGCCCCGTCAACTTCTCCGGCAAGATATACAACGTCGTCCACTACGGCGTCAATAAGGAGACGGAGATGCTCGATTACGCCGAGATCCTGGAGATCGCAAGAGACTGCTCTCCCAAGATGATCGTCACCGGCGCATCGGCGTACCCCCGGACCATCGACTTCGGTGCCCTCCGGGAGATCGCCGACGAGGTGGGAGCCTACCTGATGGCGGACATCGCCCACATAGCGGGGCTCGTCGCCGCCGGCGTTCATCCCTCGCCGATCCCCTACGCCGACGTCGTCACCACCACCACCCACAAGACCCTCCGGGGGCCGAGGGGCGGCGTTGTCATGTGCAGGCAGGAGATCGCCCCCGCCATCGACAGGGCGGTCTTTCCGGGGGTCCAGGGCGGCCCCCTGATGCACGTCATCGCCGCAAAGGCCGTCGGCTTCAAGGAGGCATTGACCCCCCAGTTCAAGAGCTACCAGGAGCAGATCGTCAAGAACGCCGCCGTCATCGCGAGGACCCTCCTCGATCAGAACTTCGAGCTCGTATCGGGGGGAACCGACAACCACCTGATGCTCGTCAAGCTCCTGAATATGCCGTACTCGGGAAAAGACGCCGAGGCCGCCCTGGAGCGGGCGAGGATTACCCTCAACAAGAACACCATACCCTTCGATCCCACCTCCCCCTTCATCACCAGCGGTATCAGGATAGGTACCCCAGCGGTCACCACCCGGGGGATGAAGGAGATGGAGATGGTCCAGATCGCGAACATGATCGGATCGATCCTAAGGAACATCGACGACGAGAACGTCATCGCCAGAGTGAGAGACGAGGTGGCCGAGCTTTGTCGCGACTTCCCCCTATATCCGGAACTGGGACGATCATAGACGGCAAAGCCCTCGCCTCGGAGATGGAGGCGGAGACGATTGCCCGCGTCGAGAAGCTCGCAGCCATAGGGAAGAGGCCCGGCCTTGCGACGATCATCGTCGGCGAGAACCCCGCCTCGGCGATGTACGTCAGGATCAAGCACTCCGCCTGCGACCGGGTCGGGATAAGGTCCCAGACCGTCCGTCTCCCGGAGGAGGCGAGGATCGAGGAGATCCTCGAGACGATCAAGGGGCTGAACGATAGGGACGACGTAAACGGCATCCTCCTCCAGCTCCCCCTCCCCCGAGGGAGGGACCCCACGCGTGCGATGGCTGCCATCGACCCCGCAAAGGACGTCGACGGCTTCCACCCCCTGAACATGGGAGCCCTGTTGGCCGGGGCGGAGAGGCTCGTCCCCTGCACCCCCAAAGGGATCATCTGGGCCCTCGAACGGCTCGGCGTCGAGTTGGAGGGGAAGGAGGCGGTGATCGTCGGCCACAGCAACGTCGTCGGAAAGCCCCTCGCGGCGATGATGCTCAACAGGAACGCCACCGTCACCGTATGCCACGTCTTTACAAAAGACCTGGCTGCCCATACCCGGAAGGCTGAAGTCCTAGTGGTGGCTGCGGGGGTCCCCGGCCTCATCAGGGGAGATATGGTCCATAGCGGAGCCTACGTCTTCGACGTCGGGATAAATCGGGTCGGCGACAGGACCGTGGGGGACGTGGAGTTCGACGAGGTGATGAAGGTGGCGGCGGCGGTCACCCCCGTCCCCGGAGGGGTGGGTCCCCTCACAGTATCGACGCTGATGAGCCAGACGGCGGACGCCGCCGAGATCCAGATGAGCTCTGAAGAGGGATGAAGTGAGGGAGAGGTCCTGATGTCTCTGGTGGTGGCCTATTCCGGGAAGGGTAGAGCGGTGATGGGGGGCGACCGGCGGAGCATCTCCTTCTTCGGGGAGGCGGGGGCCCTGGAGGAGGAGCTCTACGGCGGCAAGATCAGGACCTGCGAGGATCTGCAGAAGAGGGCCCAGGAGCTCGGCTCAAAGATCGCGATCAACGACGGCCGCGAGAAGGTCTGGAAGAGGGAGGGGGTCCTGGCAGGGGAGGTGACGGAGCTCTCCATCGAGAAGCAGAGGCGCAGGAGGATCTACGCCGTCCCCGGAGGGTATATCCTCGTCGATATCGATGGCCAGAAGGCCGAGATCACTAAGAGGGGTACGTCCGCTCTGGTCATCCTCGGAAACCGGTTCACAAGAGACCTCGCATTCCAGCGGCTCGGATCCGGCAGAAAGCCGTCTGACGAGGCATCTTTTAAGGCCCTCTTCGAGGAGGTGGGGAGGACGACCGCCTCCGTCAGCCCCGACTTCACCATCCTCACCACCGACTGCAAAAAGCCGGACCCGGAGGCGGCCCTCCTCCGGGCTCTGAGAGAGGACTGCCGGGAGGGAGGATGGGAGCTCTGCGGTCTTCTGTGATCCTCGCCGGGGGCGCCGGAAGGAGGATAGGCTACCAGAAGGCGTTCCTCGAATTTTTCGGCGTGACCATGATCGAGAGGACCGTCGAGGTCGTCGGCGAGGTGGCGGACGAGGTGGTGGTGGTGGCGAGGGACGCCGATCAGGCCGAAAGGCTGAGGGAGGTCGTCCCCGAGGCGAGGGTCGTCGCCGATCCCGTCCGGGGCTTCGGCCCCGTGGCGGGGCTCGCCGCAGGGATGGAGGCGGCCGGCAGCGAGCTCGCCCTGGCGGTAGGCTGCGACCTTCCCTTTCTGAACCCCAGGGTTATGGAGCTTCTATTCGACCTCGCCGAGGGGCACGACGCCGCGGTCCCGATCCGGGAGGGGGGGCTCATCGAGCCGCTCCACGCCGTCTATCGGACCGGCCCCATGGCCCGGGCCTGCAGCGAGGCTCTCGCCGCGGGAGAGAGGAGGATCCGGGCGCCCCTGGGAGGGCTTTCGGTCAGAAACGTCCCCGTGGAGCTCTTTCGCCCCCAGGACCCGGAGCTATTGAGCCTCTATAACCTCAACACCGAAGAAGACCTCGCCGAGGCCCTCCGGATCGAGGAGGTCAGATGTGGCGGCGGAGGACGAGGTAGACGACGTAGACGACCAGGGCGAAGATCACAACCCCTGCAAGAAAGCCTATGACGTTCCATAGGAGGACGGCGACTATGAAGGCCAGGACGAGGAGGAGGGCGTTCTTTGCAAGGGAGCCGCTCCCCCCGGCCCGGCCCGGAATATGATGGGTCATGGGTCAAAGTCTGCCATTTTAGATGATAACGGTTTCTCTCAAGAGCTCTCTACCGGCCCTCCACCTGCTCTCCGGACTTCTCAGTTGCAGCTCTAGGTATAGCTCTGGAGGAGGCGGTATACGAGGTAGACGACGACGGCGAAGAGGGCGACCCTCAAGATCATTCCGATGAAGTTCCAGAGGAGGGCGACGATCACCACCGCCAAGACGAGAAGTATGATATTCTGCTCGCGGCTGCGGATCCTGCCGGACCTGCCCGGCGTTCTGCATCTCATGACGGTATGGTGGGCCCTGCCTTCTGATAACCCTTTCTCTTCCATATCCGCCAAAATCAAGATCGGGACTTTACGGCGAGATAGACGACGTAGGCGATGACGAATAGGAGCATGAACTTGGAGAGGAACCAGAACGCATCCCAGAAGATGATGGCGAAGAGGAGGGCGAGGAAGAGGAGGCCTGCCGTCTTCTCCCGGTTCATATCCGCCTCCCCTGGCGGCGGGGGAGCCTTCGATCCGCGCTTTCCCTTCTCCCCTCTCTCTTTCTTCCCTCCACTCTCTTCCCACTCTCCCCCCACTTTCTTCTCTGCCTTCTCTTTCATCATCGACCCCTCGCCCCTGGTCGGCAATAACCCTTCCGCCGGATAGACCCCGCCCCTCCGACGGCGCCCCGACCTCCTAAAAAGCCCCCTCGCCAGAAGGAACCAAAAGCGTTATACATCCCCACTCCTCTGGGGGGGGTGGTGATATCCGTTGGAGAGGCTTGAGCTGGTGGTCAGGAATGCAGAGGAGGTCGTAACCCTCGACGAGCTGAAGGCGTTGATGGAGACGAAGGAGAGGCCGAGGGCTTACGTCGGGTACGAGCCGAGCGGGAAGGTACACATGGGCCACATGCTCACGGCAAACAAGCTCATCGACCTCCAGGCGGCGGGCTTTCAGGTCGTCGTCCTCCTGGCGGACCTTCACGCCTACCTCAACGAGAAGGGGACCCTCGAAGAGGTGAGGGCGACGGCAGACTACAACCGCGACTGCTTCATAGCCTTGGGCCTCGACCCCGAAGAGACGGAGTTCGTATACGGGACCGACTACCAGCTGGAGCCGGAGTACGTCAAGAACGTCCTGAAGATGGCGAGGAACACCACCCTCAACCGGGCCCGCCGGTCGATGGACGAGGTGGGCCGGAACATGGACAACCCCCACGTCTCCCAGATGATCTACCCCCTGATGCAGGCGGTGGACATCGCGGCCCTGAGAGTCGACCTCGCCGTCGGGGGGATCGACCAGAGGAAGATCCACATGCTGGCTAGAGAAGAGATGCCCAAGCTCGGCCTGCAGCCCCCCGTCTGCCTCCACACCCCCATAATATCCGGCCTAAACGGCGGGAAGATGTCCTCCTCGAAGGGCAACTACATCTCCGTCGACGACTCCGCCGAGGACCTGGACAAGAAGATAATCTCCGCCTACTGCCCGGCAAAAGATATCGAAGGAAACCCCGTCACCGAGCTCTTCAAGTATCACATCCTCCCCCGCCTGGGGGAGGTCACTATAAGAAGGCCCGAGAAGTTCGGCGGCGACGTCACATACACAAACTACGAGGCCCTGGAGATGGACTTCCTGGTCGGGAAGATGCACCCCCTCGACCTCAAGAAGAGCGCCGTCGAGCACTTGAACGAGATACTGGAGCCGGTGAGGGAGAAGATGGGGTGAAGGGGCGGGCAGCGAGAGGCTGTCGGCACTAAAATTTAAGGGGTTTGAAGGGAAGCGGCGCAAAGGGTGACTGATCTGGTAATTACTGAACAGATCTGTTAAGAAGTCACCAAAATAACAGCTAGATGGTGTCCATAGGTAATGGATATCGTGAATTTCACCATTTAAAGGTGGGAAAAGGCCGGTTATAAATCAGAACGTGACTGACTGCCCTGCTCTATTAATATTTTATTTACTGGCGAGTATTTTGACTTGTTAGAGTGTATAATGAGTGACATCAGGAGATCTGAACGGATAACAAAGATATGAATTCATCATCTATTTCGCGACGAGTATGGATTTGGCTGCAGTGGGGATAGCTTCCGAAAATTGCATATACTTGGATGCGGAATGTTCCTGCAACCATATACGAGAGATTTAGGAGGAATTTGAAATTAGTATATTAAAGACGGCCTTTAAGACGGGCAAAGTGATTCCGCATGATGATATTATAAATAATAAAATTTCTGAAAATACATTTGCAGTTGGTTTTCATGCGGTTCTAAATAACAAAGCAGATGATATTTATAGAGATCCTTCTCAGTTTTTCAACTTCACCCATATGACCAAAAATTTGGTTGGCATCATTAAATCCGTGCTAATCAGAACCACAGAGGGCGAAGGAAGTCCTCTTCTTGTTATAGATACCACTTTTGGCGGTGGAAAAACACATACGTTAGTTGCCCTTTACCATCTATTCACAACGCCAGATATCGTGAAAAAGCATTCAGAAATTAATAAAATATTATCTGAATTAAGAATGAAAAATATCCCTGATTTGTCTTTGGTCTCGATTGACTGTCATAACATTTCTTCAGTTAAAAGCCCCGGAAAAGCCCGCACCATTTGGGGCGAAATCGCAAAGCAACTCGGGGCATACGACTTAATGGAGGAGTATGATCAGAGGTTACGTCGCCCGGATTCGTCAACACTGGAAAGCCTGATTTCATCGACAGGAAAACCGGTTCTAATATTGCTCGATGAGCTGGTCAATTACCTTAAAGATGCTAGGGCAGAAGAGGTGGGGGATCAAAACCTCGCAGAGATCACAGTTTCTTTTTTCCATACAATAACAGATGTAATTTCAAATAGCAGAGATGCGATGCTCATCATAACGCTTCCTGGGAACGAATCTGCATATAGAGAGGAAGCTGAACTTCTCGAAGCGTATACCAGTCGAGTGAAAGAGATTTCTGGGCGGGAGGCCGCATTCACTGTGCCCATGGAACGATCAGAGATTTATGATGTAATCAGAAAACGACTCTTTCGTGAAGTCGATCAGACATATGCTTCAGAGGTAGCCGAGGAACTCCAGAAATTTTACGCGTTGCATCCAGAAAGCTTTCCAAGCGAGGTGCTGGACTTAGATTATCGAGATAAGATCGCAAAATCTTATCCTTTCCACCCAGTTCTCATTGACATACTCTACGAGCGGGTTTCAACTATCTCGGAGTTTCACAAGACTCGGGGTGTATTGCGCCTTCTTTCACATGTATTGAAAAGTGTATACTTCTACCAAGACCGGTTGAATTATGACGTCGTAATTACACCAGGAATTGTTAACCTGAATGACACGAGCGTTTTCCAGGAGCTGACCAATAGGATCGGACGCGGAGAATTTCAGAGCGTCATCAACTCGGACATAGTGAATGATGAGCATGGGGCGAAATGTCAGAGGATTGACTCGATAGATGGCTTTGGGCCTGCAGTCCGAATAGCAACAGCGACCTATCTTTACAGCCTAATTGGAACGACAAAGAAATTGAGTAGGGGATGCTCAGAGAACGAGCTTGTCCTTGCAACTTCGGTTGATGGAATCACCTATCCGAGAGATATAATAAACGACGTCAAAGATCTTGAGAGGACTCTCTGGTACATATATGAACAAGCTGGAAAGTACTATTTCTGGGTAGAAGCTAACATCAATAAAGTCATAGTGGACGAGATGGAGAGAATTTATCGACCCCAATATGACAAGATAATTAAAGATCGATTGAGGAAACTCCTCCTTAAATCTGATTTCTTCGACGTTCGGGTATGGGAGCATGATATTCGAACTCCACACAAAGCAACTTTGGTGGCAACGAATTTCCATGAGATATCCGGCAGTGAGTCTGTCGTTCCTGAGGGAGTTAAAACTATCATAGACAGAGAAGGCAGCTCTTACAGGTCAAAGAAGAATTTGATGTATGTATTGGTGCCTCGCGGGGATAGAGTTGGAAGGATGGTTGAGGCAGCAAAGCGTTATCTAGCTATTGAAGAGCTGAAAAAGAACTGGAAAGGACGCAAAGAGTTCAGATTTTATCAGGATAAAGTCGGCGAATTATCTAAAGAGGCGGATTCAAGCCTGAATATGGTTGTTGAATACTGTTACTCGTTGATATATTACCCGAAGGGCAAAGATGTGAAGTGCATCACTGTGGCAGACGGTTATGAGGGTGCAAAGGATCTTCCGGATAAGGTTCTTAAAGCGCTAGAAAAGAGCAGCAAAATCGTCTCAAGCATAGTGCCGGAGTATTTTGTCGATAGGGTTTTTGGTGATCGACGTGAGATGACAGTTGACCAGCTCTGGGATACCTTTGAAGAGGCACCAATGCATTTTTTACCTGAAAATAAACAGGTTTTCCGCGATGCGATTTCAGAGGGGTTGAAGGAGAAACTTTTCGGCCTCTACGCAGGCGGTATCGGTGACGTCATCAACATCAACGAGAGTAACTATCAGAGAGTAGGCGAACAGTTTTTTTTTGGGAGAATCTCTCAGTCAGGCCCTCACGACGGAAATTATATTTTACCTAAAGATCGATCTGATGGTATTGAAGCGAAGTTAAACGAAATCGCCGAGAGAATGACTTCAGGCAATTCGACGAAAGCAAAAAAAATTTCAAGCTATACCTTGGACACCGGTAGTGTTGTCGGTGGTATTTCGGTAGTTATACCAATTCGAGACGTTACTGTGGAAGTGCCTGCTAGTCTTTCCGAATATGTCGGTTGGAATTTAGAAGAGATGCAGTTTTCTTTTGGAAATCCACGGGTTTTTAATTCTTTGCAGAGCCCTTTAAGTACGATGCTTCTCGGGATTCGTGAGGTCTATTTATCAGTTGACGCGAAAAGCAGAATAATGGGGCTGGATATTAGAGATGCGCCATTATCGGATGTCAATGCAGCCATGGATATACTATATAAAATATCTTCGATGTTTAATCAAGACCTGAACGTTTCCGTCACGATAAGATTCGGGTCAGAGACCCAGATAGATGAGGATCTCATCGAATCAGCAAAGGAAATTCCGGTTTTGGAGGGAGAACTTGAGTTTGCGGCAAAGCTCACAGCAGACCAAGGCTAGATTAACCCCCGCTGGTCAGCTGAGGCGATGATGAAAAACTACCTCAAAAGGGAGCGAATACATTACTCGGTCTCCCTGAAGAGCAGTGGAAAAGATGAGCTGGTCCAGCTCTGGGAACACATCGACGGAATGAATCGCCAACATGAGAACATGATCGGTGTAGTCTTCTCTTGGCGAGCTGACATGATCCGAGTCTTTCTGGACAAATTGGCCTCATCATATCAGTATGAAATGGCAAAGAGCACCATATCCTCTCAGTTGGCGCTCAGCCAAATTGAAGATTACTCAAAGGACTCCAATAAAGCCCAGTGGAACGCCGAGTATAGTCTACCCCAAGAGATTGCTCTGAAACTTCTCCTGGCTATGAAACTGAGTTCCAGCATTGATCGACGTCCACGGATCGAGGAGGCTTTGGAGATAGTTCATGCCTTGTCGGATGAGGAGATCGCTTTCTGGGTTTGGAAACTATTGAATATGAAAAATCGGGCTCTGAGCAGTTTCAAGGCGATGTATTTGTAAAGGGATGATTTGATGACCATGGAGAAAAGAACACTTATCGAGACATTTTTGCCAGTAGAAGAGATATCGGAAGAGGCGAAGAAAGAAAAACAAGGAAATGCAAAACCTCCTATATCATCAATGCATTATTGGTGGACTCGAAAGCCCTTGGTCGCCTCTCGTGCTGCGGTCCTTGGATCACTCCTCCCCGCTGATTTTGATGTAAGCGAATTCAAGCGTCTTCTCGGTCTTGGAAGAAACGAGCGGGCTCATAAATATGACATATCCCATGATCAAATAGAGAATTTAAGGCGAGAATATGAGAAAGTTTGGGGAGAAGTTCCCACAATCCTCGATCCGTTTGCAGGCGGTGGATCAATCCCCTTTGAAGCGATGCGAGTAGGCGTTAATGTAATCGCCAACGATTATAATCCAGTTGCTCATCTCATTCAGAAGGCAACGCTTGAATATCCAAGAAAATATGGCCAACAGCTCTACATAGATGTTGAAAAGGGTCTTAATTGGGTCTTCGAAGAGACAAAACGAGAGCTTGAGCAGTATTATCCTCAGCATGACGGGGCACAGTCTACTTTTCCAGTGATGAAGTTGGAGGCTGGATACATTCTCCCAAAAGTTTTTAGTCTTTGAGGCGAAGTACCCAGTGGTTCCCTCCAATGACTCAAATACACCTTAACTTGATAAAT
>Ga0334887_1002484_pt1 | contig 20521 bp, 14 predicted proteins | sample GraSluR1_MG_10_FD_207217 | JGI IMG/M metagenome (GOLD analysis project Ga0334887, IMG submission 207217) | Sludge microbial communities from methane-producing bioreactor in Wageningen University, Netherlands - Granular Sludge_18_07-R1 | ecosystem: Engineered > Bioreactor > Anaerobic >...
TAAGAAGTTACCATTGCGAACTGTCTTTGAAGACCAATGACGGACTTTAACTTTGGCCTTACCCTTCGTCTTGTCTGTTTACTCCAAACGAAAATAATATTTTGTTGCAAACATAGGATGACGGAGGGGGGATGATCGCGAGGGGACAAACCCGTCATCGCGAGAAAGCGTACTTTGCTGACGAAGCGATCTGTTCAACGCTTACTATTCATGAGATTACTTCGTTCCGCTTCGCTGCTCTCGCGGATGACGCAGGGAAACCGTCATCGCGAGGAGCCCACAGGGCGACGAAGCGATCTGTTCAATGTTTACCATCCATGAGATTACTTTCAGTGAGAACGCTTCGCTAAGTTGCTTCGCTCCATTCCATTGCGCTACCAATGACGGGGGAGGAAACAAAAAAACCTCGGGTTTCCCCGAGGCTTTTTTTAATATTATGAATTAAGAACTAGTTCTTAACCATCTTACGTACAACACGCTCACCATTGTTGCCCTGGAAGATTACAATGTAAACTCCCTTGCTCAGGTTGCTGGTATTGATTTTATCGCTATTCAGCGGCATATCCATTACCACCTGACCAATAAGGTTGGTGATGATAACGCGATTTACACCTTCAGCATTGCTTACAATAATATTATCGCTGAATGGGTTAGGATAAACTTTCAGGTTAGAAAGAACATTCTCCTCAACGCTTGTAAACCTTACGTAAACAGTGTATGTATTGGTTGTTTCACCATCTTCAGCAGTTACTACAAACTCCTGTGCATCGGTGAAATCCATAACAGTTGGGTGCACATAATCAATGGTAGCACCATCGGAAATGGTCATGGTTGGAGTAAGTTCAGTAATATCAGTTCCAACAGCTACATGAACCATGATTGTAAAGCCATCAATTACTACATTATCCTGTCCCTCATCGAAACCGAAATCTGTAATTAAAGCCTCGGTGCTTAGTCCAGTATCACCAAAAATATCGTTAACCACTACATCAGCATCAACTACTGTAACCACACGGTTTGGATCGCCAACCCATTCGCCACCATCCCAGCCTGCTCCAATGGCATCGGAGAAGTACTTGTACTCGTAAGTTCCAGCCTCAAGTTCAAGGGTTGCGGTGTAGATAAGCTCTGCTGGGGGCTCAACTTCAGCGGTAACTTTAAAGTTATCTAACATGAAGAAGAATGCATCATATGATACATAGTTGATGGCAATGTATCCAGTTTCTCCAGCATAATCGCTAAGATCGAAGGTGTACTCTGTCCAAGAAGTTGGAACCTCAAGGTAATCACCAGCTGAAATTAAGGTGAAGTCCTCTGGCTCTGTTCCAGTAGTGGATACTAGCACCTTAATTCTTTCAAGGCCGTAAGCATCGGTAATTGATTTGCCCCAGAAGCTTAATTCGCTGGTCTCGTTGAAAGAAAGTTCAGGGGTGATGATCCACTTGTTGTCATTGGTGCTGGTGTACTGAACAGCAACAACATACTTTGCACCATCCTGAGCTGGGTGGTTATCAACAATTGAAGGATCGGTTTCGCTGGGGTTGAATACCATGAATGCAAATGCCTCGCCTTCGCCGGGGAAGTCGAAATCGCTAGCACCATAGGTTTCTCCTTCACTAAGCTGATAGGTTGTCCAGGGGGTTAGGTCTGTGGTGAAGTCATCGAAATCCTCAAAGCTATCCTCAAAGTTAAAAGGAGCATTCTTAGAACCGGTTATCAGTTCCATCTCAATGGAACCTTCGGTTCCTGGTTCAGCCCAACCCACCATGCTACCGGTAAGGTAAACAACGTCTTCTGCAGGGTCGAAACCTTCTACTTCGGTCATGTCTACGTTGAAGGTAACATTGTAAACATCAGGTCCTGCCATTTCCATAACGTATGCCTGAATGTTCCAGTTGTAGTTAAGGCCGTAATCAGCAGCCATGGCTACCCAGCCATCGTCAACATCGTAAAGCATGTCACCTTTTCCACCAACTGCTGGTCCTGCATCGGCACCAGCAGGGTATCCGGCTTCGGTAATGATGTAGTAACCAAACATCATCTCTGCGGAAGCATCGATCTGGTAAGGAGTTTCCAGTTCAACGGTATTCCATTCCATAATGGTAACCTCCTCAACATCCTGTGTATACGCTGAAGAATGGTTAACTCCAGTCCAAATCTTCAGGGAGTAGGTGGCATTCTCTTCTCTGGGGAAAAAACTGATCTGGGTGATGTAAAGACCATCATAGTCTGCCAAATCGGCTGCTTCCCAGCGGCTGGCAACGGCAAATTCGCCAGGGCCATTATAGCCAATTCCTGTGTAGTTAGTGCCATCGTCCCAATGTATCCACTCGCCTTCATCTTCCTTTGCCTGATTGAAAGGAGTAGCGATTGTAGACTCAACGGCCATTAATTTAACACCGTCTGCTTTTTTGGGGGTTGGAGTTACTAGTACCCTTTGTGCAAAACCAAAGGAAGCAAACATTAGGCTAAGCACTAGCCCAAGTGAAAGAATTCGTAAGCTTTTTCTCATAATTGAATTGTTTTTGGTTAGTAAAAAAATTATTTTAAAAGTTAAATTGAAATTTATTAATGTTGCCATTAACATTAAGTTTAATTTTTAGCAAAAATTATTCCAAAATTTTTCTCATAGGCAGCCCTTTTTGGTTAAACTTATTGCAAGTTAATTATTAGTAATTTAATAACAAAGTGAAAAATATTATTTTTTGTTAATAAACTCAAAATTAGATTGCCCGAAAAAACGGAAGTATCATTTAATCAAATTCTTGCGTTGCAAACAACTAAAAAAGAACGTCTTTGAAATAAGTCCAAAAAAAGATGGTTTTCCAATAAAAAACCATACCGTTTATTAAAAAACTGAGCAAATGTAAGTCCTATAGATTAATTTTCCAAATATTTTGCACAACAAAAAAATAAAAAAAGTAAGTAGCTATTTCAGCTAGGCACAAGAATCAATGGCAAAAATTGACAAAATTTGAAGTTCGAAAAATATAAATGTTGAAAAATGTATACTATTTAGTACAATTTGGGGAAACGTTTTGGTTTAGCCTCATGCATAAGGTCATAAATGGTTTCGAAAACATCTTCTGCATTAGGATTTGAAAAATAATCGCCATCGGTTGTATAAGCAGGACGATGTTCTTTGGCCGTTATTGTTCGGGGCTGTGAGTCAAGATGGTTGAATGCATCACGCTCCTCCAGCACTTTTTGCATCATGTATGCAGTGGCTCCACCTGGAACATCCTCATCGAAAAATACAATTCGGTTGGTTTTCTTTACTGATTCAAGGACCAAGTTAGGCAAATCAAAGGGTAAAAGAGTTTGCACATCGATTAGCTCCACCGAAATACCAAACTCTGCCAGCTGCTCCACGGCTTCCTGTGCAATGCGTACACAGCTACCATAGGTTACCAGCGTTACATCGTAACCCTCTTTAAGGATTTCTGGAATTCCCAAGGGAACTCTGAACTCTCCAATGTTATCAGGTAAGGGTTCTTTCAACCTATAACCATTTAAGGGTTCAATAACCAAAGCTGGATCGTCGGCATGCAGGAGTGTGTTGTACATTCCGGCAGCCTGGGTCATATTGCGTGGAACGCAAACATAGATGCCCCTAATGGAATTAATCACCATGCTTAAGGGTGATCCAGAGTGCCAAACTCCCTCAAGTCGATGTCCCCGGGTTGAGATGATAAGGGGAGCCATTTGCCCGCTCTTGGTACGCCAGCGCAGGGTTGCCAAATCATCGCTCATGGTTTGGAGTGCATACAAAAGATAATCGAAATACTGTATCTCTGCCACTGGTCGTAAGCCACGCAGTGCTGCACCTATACCCTGCCCTAGTATTGTGGTTTCACGAATTCCGGTATCGGCAATTCTGATCTCACCAAACTTCTCCTGAAGGCCTTCAAAGGTTTGGTTCACTCCGCCAATGAAACCAACATCTTCACCAAAAACGACAAGCAATGGGTTCTTCTCAAACTGAATTTTCCAGTTATCGCGTAGCACCTCTCTACCATTAACCATTGGGGAATTATCTGAATAAACTGCAGGAATAGGTTTCATTTTAATGGCAGCTCTATCGGTTTCGCAGTAAAGGTGTGAACTATACATTTCGTAGCCGGCATTGTTATTAATGCTGATCCATTTTGAAAGATCAGCCTGCAACTCCTTACGAATTGAACAGTCGGTACAAACATGCCGTAGTATTCTCTTAGCGCTGCTCATATTATCCTTTCGGATAGGATTAGGTATTTTCTTGAGTTCATCGGTTATCAAGCCCACCTTATCTATGTGTTCCCTTTTGCAAACGCAAGATCGATTATCGATAATCTTTATAAGCGCATCACGCTCAACCTTTATGGGATCGGTAAACTTCTGCCATGCAGTGTTTTTTGCCTCGCGTGAATGTTCAACAGCTTTTCTTTCAATATCTTCAATTTCTTTTCTGGCTGCATAGCCATTTTCAAGTATCCATTCCCTAAACTTAATATTACAATCATAATCCTTTTCCCATTGTAAGCGTTCCTTTGATTTATACCTTTCGTGCGATCCAGATGTTGAGTGTCCCTGAGGTTGGGTTAGCTCTGTAACATGGAACAAGACAGGAACATGCTCCTTACGGCAAAGGGCAACACCCTTTTCAAAAGTTTCAATCAGCTGAGAATAATCCCAACCTTTTACTTTATATATGAGTATGCCAGTTTTATCGTTCTTCCCCTTCTCCAATCCAGATAAAAACTCTGAGATGCTTCCCTTGCCCGTTTGATACTCTCTGGGAACGGAGATTCCATAGCCATCATCGTAAACTGTCATGGCCAAAGGAACCTGTAACACTGCAGCTGCATTGATGGTTTCAAAAAAGTGCCCCTCTGAGGTGCTGGCATCGCCAATGGTACCAAAGGCAACCTCATCGCCCTTTTTTGAAAAAGTGGAAAACTTATGCAGATATTTGTTCCCCCTAAAAAGCTTAGATGCCCAAGCTAAGCCTAGCAATCGGGGCATTTGCCCTGCGGTTGGAGAAATGTCGGATGATGAATTTTTTATGGCCGTTAGGTCTTTCCACGATCCATCGGGATTAAGAGAACGGGTTCCAAAATGATTATTGAAAGATCGACCTGCATTCCCAGGATTTAGCTCCACATCCGTTTGACCGTAAAGCTGGGCAAAGAAATCTTCGGCAGAGAAGAGCCCTGTAGCCATCATAAAGGTTTGATCGCGGTAGTAGCCCGACCGCCAGTCGCCATTGCGAAAGGTTTTTGCTAAAGCTATTTGCGCCAGCTCTTTCCCATCACCAAAAATTCCAAACTTGGCTTTTCCTGTAAGCACCTCTCTTCTTCCCAATAAGCTAACCTCACGGCTTAAAACAGCCAAATAATAATCATTTAAAACCTCATCCTTGTTGAAGTGCTTTTGATTTGTGGACTTCTTTGCCATTACATTGATTTTAATTTCGATAGAATAAAAATAAAATTAAAAATATTATGACTATCCGCAAATATGCCTAAAGTGATGAAAAACTTTTGAAACACCAAAATAATAAAGTCTTCGTCATTGCGAGGAGCGTTTTTTGCGACGAAGCAATCTATTGTAAATCAGAATTAAAGATTGCTTCTCCCGACAAATAACGTCGGGATCGCAATGACGTAAAAATGATATAGGTATAATAGCGGATAATCATAAAAAATATATATAAATATCGCTGTTATCAAAACAAACAAAGTAAAAGAAAGTTTAATCATGTGGATTTACAAAAAATGCCCAAACCAAATGGCTCGGGCATTGAAAGAGTATAAAGCCATGAAGTTTATCAATGCGTAACCATGACATTTCTAAACCTGAGTGTTCCTAACTGTTTGTTGCTTGTTCCAAAAACCTTAATTTCAATAACAGCCATGTTTGCTGTCCGTTGAACATTTGTTTCGTTGAATGTAATGGTTCCCTTAATGGAAACACCTTCGATCAAACTACGATTTCGGAATGTATTCTGACCTGAATGGCTGTTAAACTCATTGCCATCCATGTCAATAAAACGTGCCTCCATGTAAGTTATATTGTCATCATTCTTGTTGTTAACAACAACAAGCGTAACTTCAATCCTATCACCTACAGATTTTATATCGGTCATCTCAAATTCCAGATCACCTATTTTGTCGGCAAACTTTTGTGTGGAAGTTTGGGGTAGAGGTCTCTCAATATAGACTGGTTTTTCAACCACCACTTCCTTCTCGATGTAAACTGGTTTCTCAACTACTACCTCCTTTTCAACTATTACAGGTTTTTCTACAATAACTACCTGTGGTTCAGGCCTTGGTTCGGGTTTCCGAATAGGTTTGCCCAATAACTTATCAGTTAACGCACTAGAAGCAAATGATTGTCTGGAGTAAATATTTGTGCTTGATATCCCGTTGGGAACTAAATATCCTGTTATAGTAATGTTTTGATCATTATCGTTAACTTGTCCATAAATAAAAGCATTAGGGACTATGCCAATGGACTTAAAGATTTGCTCACTGAGCTCGGAATAAATCTGAAAGCTATTAGCTTTACTCAGATCCCACCCGTAAGATGTAATTAACCTATTAATGGCGTTCTGATCGATTACCTCGAAACGTTTGCTGCTTCGATAATTGGCATTTAGCTCATCCTGTATGAACTGATTGAAATTGGTTAGCTCGTTTTCGCTGGTTCGAAACTCAAGAATGGCCACCTTAATCCTATTGCTTCCAGGATGCTTTTCCTCTAGCTCATTTGCCATTTTAGCCAAACTCTGTTTGATCTCAGTATTGTTAGTGGCATATCCAAAATATGATAAAACCAACATGCAAAGGGTGAAGTAGATTAATCGAATCATTTTATTATACGTATAAGGTTAATGTGGGTAAGTGGTTAATTGTGTATATATCAAAGGTAGGAAAAAAAGCAAAAACAATACCAAAAAAGTTATTTACTTTGCAAAAAAAATGATGAATTTCATTACTCTACTGCTATTTGTTTTGGGTCTTTTGGCTTTTGCCGTTGTATTAATGGCAGTAAGAATTCTTTTCCATAAAACACACCGTTTTCCTGAAACATCCACAGGTCATAACAAGGAGATGCGAAAGCGTGGCATTAAATGCCCCCGACACGAAGAGATTAAGTGCTGGGCAAAAAAAGATGACAAGCCTGAGTGCGCAACTTGCTATGAGCATGCCAGAGAATAGCTGAACAAACCATTTCCCTTCTTGTTTGTTATTATGAAAATTTTTGGTTTTTAATACACATTTAAATGGATGCTCTTAAGCTGATAGCCGTAACCCTTGGCTTTTTAATAGTAATTGCTGGTTTTTTCTTCGTTGCTTTTTCTCTTTCTAAAAAGAAAAATGTGAGCAATTGTGATTCCAATGCAAACTCTTCCTCTTTTGGGTGTGGTTGTGGTAGCGGTGCTTGTGGCTTACCAACTCAAGAATAATCAGTAGAATTAGAGTGGAGATATATTCTGATGGCACACATAACTACCAAGGGAATTTGGATTTGTCCCTAACTAAACTATTCGACTTATCCTACTATTCAACTATTCTTTCACTCATTCCTTCGGATATCCAAACCTGAAAATCGCCATTTTCATCGGAATAAACAAGATAGGCTTCAACTCCCGGATTGTTCGACAACCACTCAATAACCCTTTCTTTTCCCATAACCATAAAGGCTGTGGCAAGGGCATCGGCTCTTGTTGCCGTACTATCGAGAACCGTGGCGCTTAGCAGCGAATGGTTTACGGGATATCCTGTTTGAGCATCAATGGTATGACTATACTTAACCCCGTCTCTGACGAAAAATTTCCTGTAATTTCCTGAAGTAACCAGCGATTCTCCTGATAGCTTAATGATTACCTGTAAATTATCGCCCGAAAGGGCGTTGTCTTCTGGTCTATCAACCCCCACTAACCAATGGGCACCACGAGGACTTTTTCCTAAAGCTCTTATTTCACCGCCAATCTCGATGAGGTAATCGCTTATACCCTCATTTTCAAAAGATTGAGCAATTTGGTCAACAGTAAAACCCTGTGCAATGGCATTCACATCAATTTTCACCTCAGGGTGCTTTTTGCCAAGGTAAAGGTTTTCCAACTCAATCATATCTGAACCAATGAATTTCATTAGATTTGTGATAGTTTCTCTCTCAGGCATTTCACCTTTTTTGGCATGAAAACCCCATGCCTTTACCAGAGGACCTACTGTTATATCAAAAGTTCCATCGGTTTCATTTGTATACTGTAGCGAATACCTAACCACCTCTGCAAGGAGTGAGTCAATCAAAATACCATGAACACTACTGTTGAAAGCATTTATAATCGAGTTCTCCCGGTATAACGACATAGAGCTGTCAATCTTTTCAAGAATGATATTAATAGGCCCTGAAAAATCCCTGTTCAACGAATCATAATACATTATATTAAAGGTGCTGCCCTGTGTAAATCCTCTTATCTGTGTATATTCTCGTGGAGTAGGTTCTGAGCAACTAATTACCAGAAAGGATATTATAAGAAAGATATTGAATCTGTTCATTGTTGGTTGTTTTTTTATAGATTGAGGTTGAGATTGTGTTGATAAAATAAGCTTGGTTATTTGTCGAAGTAAAACCTTAATAAACTGGTTAAACTTTTGAATTTTAAAGTTTTTTGATGTTGTTCCAGAATAGAGAGAGATCAGTAAGAATGCTATAGTTCTTGGCGTAGAGAATGTTTATGCGTTCCAAAGCGGAAATATCATTTTCCGACTTTAGTGGATTGTAATAAGGTGGAAAAACACCCTTTCGTAGCGGTGGCATACCCGAAGTATTAACTTCGGCTGAATCGATATATCCAATCCAAGTGAATTTGCCAAACAGTACTCCAAAAGCCTTTCCCAATAAAAACTTAACTCTTCTTAAGAATAAAGCTAAGATTGGAGAAAAAAGAATTATGATAGTAGCCATTGCCATATCAAAAATGCGCTTACTCCTTTTATTGGAAGGTTTTGTAATGGCGCTAAAGTCTATGGTGTAAAGATCGCCAGAGGTGTTTATGGAATTACTTCCAATGATCGATAGACTATCGGGTGGAGCAATTTTATAGTCAATTCCTGCAGGCACAAGCATCAACATATTACGAATTATCTCCTGAGAGGAGATATCACCAGAGCAAAAGATTATCTCATCCACATTGCTTATCCTGGCAAACTCATGAAGCTGATCAATGGAGGCTACCTGATCTTTATGGACGATATCATGTGTTGGAGAAATGGCTCCCAAAAATATGGAGTCGATACCAGCCTGTGCCAAAATATCCAGCACTCTTTGCACTTCGCTAGGTCCTCCAACAATTGCGATACTCTTCCTTTTAAGAAGTGCAGGATATAAATCCTTTTTATACAACCCCAACAATATATGGCTTGTCTGCACAAGAATTATAGACCAAATTGCTGTCAGAAGGATGATTGCCCTTGAAAAGCGCATGGAAACTGGGAGCAATGCATAGACTGCAAGAATAATTAGGGTACCAAACCCAATGCCCTTAGCTGAAGAAAATAGCTTTCGCGGCTTATCGTACGATCCTGCCAACCAGCTGGATATAATCCATATCAGTATATAAACCGTTGAAAGCATAACAACCAACTTGTCCGGAAAAACATCTGTACTATGGAACTTAAAACGTTCCCAAAAAGGTAAAATAATTGCAAAACCCAAGATCATAATTGCTGCATCGGCAAGGGGCAACCAAACTGCATAGAAAAACCTTTTGCAAATACTCAGAAAAGCCCTAAAGTATATGGCCAAGTATATGAGGACAATATAAAGGGAGGCGTTTTTTCTGCTAAAATGCTTTCGGGCAAAGATCATCATGGCTTTGTAAAAAACCATCACATAGTTAACGCTTCCCTTCTTTGTGCTTTCTCCTTTATAGTGTATAATTGTGGTTTCAGGGAAATAGTAATTCTTGAACCCTCCTTTTAGGATACGGAAAGAGAGATCGATGTCCTCACCATACATGAAAAAGGTCTCGTCGAGCAAGCCAATTTTATCCAATGCTGCCTTCCTAATAAACATGAAAGCACCAGGGAGTATTTCAATTTCGTGAGTTTTGTCTTTGTCGAGGTGCCCAAGGTGATATCGTGCAAAAACTTTGGAATGGGGGAAAAGACGGGATAGGCCAAAAATTTTGTAGAATGAAACCATGGGAGTTGGCAGTGCCCTTTTCGATTCTGGCAGAAACTTGCCCTTTCCATCGATCATCTTCACTGATAGACTCCCTGCACTGGGATGCTCATCCATAAAAGCAATGCATTTGGAAAAAGTATCCTCCTCAACCACTGTGTCGGGGTTTAGCAACAGGATGTACTCACCCTTTGAAATACGAATTGCCTGATTGTTTGCGTAAGAAAAGCCATAGTTCTTTTTGTTCTCGACAAGAGTAACCTCTGGAAAACGTTGACGCACCATTGGGCAAGATCCATCGGCCGAGGCATTGTCGACCACAAACACCTCTCCCTCAATGCCTCTCATGGCTCCCTGAACCGATATAAGGCATTGTTCGAGGAAAAACTTTACGTTGTAGTTTACAATGATAACCGATAACTTCATGGCACGACAAAGGTAGAAAAAAACCGCATCCAATGTTATGGGTGCGGTGATATTGTTACTATGAATTGGCAGTAAACTGCCAATAAGTTAACTTTACATCAACTGCTTAACGGCATCGGCAAGACGCTTAACACCTTCATCGTTTTGCTCCTTCGACATGAATGAGAAGTTCAGGCGCATGGTGTTGTGACCGCTTCCATCGCAATGAAATACGTTCCCAAGCACAAAGGCAACCTTCTGCTCTATGGCGATCTTGAAAAGATCCTCTGCATTCATATGCTCCGGAAGGGTTAGGAATAGGAAAAGGCCTCCTTCGGGTTCTGTCCAACTAACCCCCTCAGGCATATACTTACGGAATGCAGCCAACATGGAATCACGCTTAATCCGATAGCTATCGATTATCATCTTCAGATTTTGATCAAAATAGCCCTTTTCGAAGTACTTGGCAGCAATTTTTTGGAGGTAAGGTGAAGTACATAGATCGGTTGCCTGCTTCGCCATCACGATTTTATCAATAATGTCCTCATGAGCCACCACCCAACCGATGCGGAACCCGGGAACAAAAATCTTGGACATGGTTCCCAGAAGTATTACTTGTCCTGTACCCTCGAGCTGGAACATGGTTCGCTGTGGACTACCATTGAAGCGAAGCTCACGGTAAGGGCTATCCTCAACAATAAGCACATCATACTTATGGGCTATTTCAATTATTTCAAGCCTACGAGACTCTGGCATGGTTATACCAGCAGGGTTTTGGAAGTCGGGGATAATATAAATGAACTTTGGCTTCTCGCCATTTGCCTTCAACAAGGAAAGCTCCTTCTCCAACAAATCAGCACGCATACCCTTATCATCGAGCTTGATTCCAATCATTTTTGCGCCATAGGTGCTAAAGGCAGAAAGACCACCAAGATACGAAGGGAGCCCACAGATAATCTTATCGCCAGGGTTAATAAAAATCTTGGGTATCAAATCCAATGCTTGCTGCGAAGCAGTGGTAATCACCAAATTATTGATGTTAATGTCCAAACCATCCTTACGGTAACGCTCAACCAATAATTCCCTTAGCTTATTATCGCCTTCGGTAGCTCCATACTGAAGGGCTTGTGCTCCTTCTGTTTCCAGCACCTCGCAGGAGATCTCCTTAAGCTTTTCGATGGGAAAACTTTCGGGCGATGGTAATCCTCCTGCAAAAGAGATTATATCGCTCCGCTGGGTGAGCTTTAACAACTCGCGAATGGCAGAACGCTTCATCCCTTTGGCTGAAGTGGAAAAAATATTTTTCAGATCACTAATCATAACTATTGATTTTATGGGTTAAAGTGTCAAATTATAATATATTTTAATAATATCCTGAAAAAAAGTTGATAATTCATGCAACGAAGTTACAAAGTGTAATTCAAAATGGCAAATCCTTTAACACTTTTTATTAGGTATCTGTCTTCATTTTTATTCGTAATTTACCCACTTATTGTGAATCAACAATAATTATAACCGGTAAAAAATGCTTATTCTGATTCAATTTCTATTTTTGTGAAGAAATTGGATCCAATATTCTAAAAAAATGACAGAAAAGTCAAAAAATCCCTTAATCTGGGCAAAGGATTTTTTCGCCCATTTAATAACGCTTTTATGGTGGCATCTGCCCATTAAAAGGGAAAAGCGAAAGCGTATTAAAGACTTCGTCTTCACAAGATTTGGGTTTATTTTCGGCAGAACAAAAATGTATAAATGCTGGCAGGAAGCTAACTTGCTTTCGGGAATAACCTACAACGACAATGGTATTGACTACCCTGAGCACTGGCCTAAGCTGGTTCAGGGTAAAGAACTTTTAACAAGTCCTGTTACCCCTGTTCAGGTAAATAAAAATCCCATTGAATCAATGGCTATTATTGTGCACGCATTTTACGGTGAGATTCTGAAGGAAATCCTTGAACACCTTTCTGAAAATTCAAAAATATCATGTAAACTTTTTGTTACTAGTCCTCAAGAAAAAGAGGATGAAATCAATGAAGTTCTTAAGCATTCTACCATTAACTTTGAATTTTTTGCTATAGAGAATAGGGGACGCGATGTATTGCCCTTCCTGAAAATATCTCGTATTGCCATCGACCAAGGCTTTAGGCTAATCCTTAAGCTGCACACCAAAAAATCGGATCACAGGATGACAGCGAGTATATGGAGAAAGGAAATTTTTGAGGCCTTACTACCCCAAAGATCAAGGGAACAGATTATCGACATTTTTAACAACAACCAAAATATTGGAATCCTTGGACCCGCAGGGCACATTGTTCCCATGAGCCTTTACTATGGCATCAATGCAAAGGGTGTGGGTTACCTTTGTCGTCAACTAGGAGTAGATACACGTGAACTGCAAAGCATGAATTTTGTGGCGGGCTCCATGTTCTATATTAGAACGGAGGCTCTTTTGCCCTTGCTTAACCTGAACATGCCCGATACAATTTTCGAAACCGAAGCTGGGCAGCTGGATGGCACCATGGCTCATGCATACGAGCGTGCATTTGCCATTAGCAGTTTTGCTGTTGGGTTAAACCTTGTTGACAGTAAGTTTGATCCCCGAAAACCAAATCCAACAATCACTACTAACCATAGGTTTACCTGGTAAATTGCAAAATGTGGGGCTTGTTGGCTGTCTTCAGTCTTCAGTCAGCAGTCTCCGCTTAGATTCCTCACTCCGCCCAAAGGCTTCGTTCGGAATGACAGCCAAGGTACCGGTATGAAGGCCGGGCTGGTGCTGGCTGAGGGGCAAGGGCTCAGCCAGCACCAGCCCTTTTCCCCCAAACAGCCCTGTCATTCCGAGCCCCGTTCTATGGGGAGAGGAATCTTTGCATAGGGCATTCAGGTTTTCTCACTTCGTCGCCCTTAAGCTCCTTGCAATGCCGAGGGGAACCATCATCGCGAGGGGACAAACCCGTCATCGCGAGAAAGCGTACTTTGCTGACGAAGCGATCTGTCTGTACAAAAAAGATTGATTGACTGATTGACTGACCGGCCTGCCGGCAAGGCAGGTTGACTGATTGCTCTCATTTTCTCATCTTCTCATCTTCTCACTCTCTCAGTGCTCAAAGCTCAACTCTCTTTTCTCAATCCTTGGCTCTTAACTTTTGGCAAGTTTTTCAACTTAACAAAATCATTCTTCTGAACTAATGCTTTCCTCCTCTGTTTTTTTTGCTTTTTCTTTCATCATTAAAGTAACAGCCCTCAAATTATCTTCAAGTCTGGGAGTCATAATATCCTTTGGAGCATTTGAAAGTAATTCGTAAGCTTTTTCATAATCCTCCTCCATGAAGTATGTGGCAGATAGGTTCAGAATGGCATCATGCGAAGGGAAGATCTCCATGGATTTAATCAGGTACTGCTCTGCTTGATCATACCGTTTAAGATGATAGTGAATCGCACCCAAGCTGTTTAACGCTTTGATGCTTCCAGGATGCTGGTTGTGTGCAGCCAAACAATACTTTAATCCATTCTGATAATCCTTTAGATTGAGGTAAGCCAGTCCAATGTAATAGTCAATTGGGTTAGCCTGCGGATCTAAGTTCTTTAAAACAAATTTGGCATCCCTGGAATACTTTAACACTTCTCTCCACTTATTCTGTAGCATTGCAGCGGCATTCTTCTGCTGGTTGGCAGGTAACGACTCAATACGTGGGAGTATTCCCTGGTTTATTATTCTAAGTTCAGCTCTGGCCTTCTTGAGATTTACTTCCTGCCTTACAGCGTGATAGCCATAAAATGTGCCAAAGGCAAAAACAATGACAATGGGAATAAATAAAGAATATTTCCCAACCTTCAGGCTAGATAAAGGATAAACGGAGTGGTAAAGCGTAACCGAACAGGCAAAAATTAACCCTAAGAATGCTTGATGGAATATCCTTTCGTAGGGAAAGTCGAAAGCCGATGCAGCTAGGTATCCAACCAGACCAAAGACAAGAAAGAGTGCCATTAATCGACTAGATTGCTTTGTATCGGCAGCAATTACCCTAAAAAGGTAGAAAAATGCCAGTCCAAATATGGAAAGGTATAGCAAAATGCCCATAATTCCTTTCTCAGCAAATACCCAAAGAAAATCGTTGTGGGGTCGCTGCCAGTTAATTTGATCTTCCAGAAAGAATCGCCCTTTGAAATAGTAACCTACATGCAACTTCCAGTTGCTGGGTCCAAACCCAAACATCGGGCGATCCTGAATCATCTCCACTGTTGTTTTCCAAATATTGACTCGATGAACATTCTGAGGAGATTTTGGGTCTGTAATGGACTGCAACTGCTTAACATACTGGTTCTGACTGGTTGTCCTCAGAAGGAAAAGAGTTCCCCCAACCACAGATGCACCAATTATGGCTGCGGCAATTAAAGCCAATCGCCATCGGTTTGAAATGTTAAATTTTTTGCTAAAAATAATTAGCACCAGTACGGTTACAGCAGAAGCCACCATTGTTCCAACCCAGGTTGCACGGGCCTGAAGCATAAAGATCAATATCAGCTGAAAAGTTAATGCAACAAGGGATAAGATTCTCCATTGATTCTTGAATACTGACACTCCATAAACAACAAAGGGAAGCATCATGAAAAGCGAAAGGGAATAAAGGTTCTTGTGTGCCATTACCCCAACCACTCTATAGATTATCTTTCGTCCATCGGGTAGTAAGGATTCGGTGGATTTAAACACCCAAAGGTAATACTGTACAAAGCCAACCATTGAGCAAACTATTGCCGATAGTACAACAATCTTTACCAGGTTATCCAACCAATCTTCCTTGTCAGAAAATAGCATTGCTCCAAACAAAGCAATGGTAATGGTAAATAAGACTTTAATAATATCGAATAAACCTTCGATAGGATTTGAAGAAAGTGCTAGGGTTACCACTGAGATAATAAGCCAAAGACCAAATACCAGAAAAATCCTATGCCTTATTACGCTTAGCATTTCGGGTTTATACCATTTTGAGAAAAAGAAAATGATTGGGAAAACCATAAGGAATAAGCTAAGAGCAAAAACTCTGGGCATCATGGTAAGGTCTAATGTAGCCTGGTAGTAGGTCACAGGAAGTAAAAGCCCAATAAAAACTGTGAATATGTAAAAGGGATAATTTCTGGTTGACTTAATATCCTGCTGCTTCTGTATTTCGCGTTTTCTTTGCTGTCTGCTCATGGTTAATGGGTTTAATTTTGTATTGAAAAAGAATATACAGTTAGTTTATAGATGCCTCAAAAATAAGAATTTTGCTTTAAAAAGGGTGTCTTGTCTTTATAATTATAGATCCAATACACATATCCTTCCTCTATTGCAAAAGCTGCAACCTCAAGCATCTCGATATTCTTTTGTTATTATTTTGGCATTTTTTGTATTATTTTTGCTGATCGACACCCAAACCCAATCGAAGATTTAAAGAAATCTGGTTTTTACATGAAAATAGCCATTCTGGGTACGCGAGGAATACCAAACCAATACGGTGGTTTTGAGCAGTTTGCCCAATACCTTTCGCAGGGGCTTGCCGAAATGGGCGTTGAGGTATGGGTATATAATTCGCACGATCATCCCCATAAAGGGGAAAAATGGAATGGCGTAAATATCATCCACTGCTTCGATCCCGAGTATGCCATAGGTGCCAGCGGTCAGTTTATCTACGATTTAAACTGCATTCTCGATAGTCGTAAGCGCAACTTCGATATCATACTGCAATTGGGATATACAACCAGCACCATTTGGCATAGGTTAATGCCTTCCAAATCGCTTGTTGTTACCAATATGGATGGACTAGAGTGGAAGCGTAGCAAGTACAGCAAGCCACTTAAACACTTTTTAAAGCATGCCGAAAGGCTGGCCGTTAAGAGCTCCGATTTGCTGATTGCCGATTCGGAAGCCATACAGGAGTACTTGAGGGATGCCTTTGATGTGGATGCAGTTTACATACCCTACGGTGCCAAAATATTTACCAACACAAAACCCGAAACGCTGAAAGCGTTGAAGCTTGAGCCCTTCCAGTACTTCCTACTTATTGCAAGAATGCAACCCGACAACCACGTGGAGGAGATTATCAAAGGGGTTATTAAATCCGATACAGATTACCCATTGGTTATTATTGGAAATACTCAGAATGCTTATGGTAAATATCTAAAGAAACGATATTCCGACCCAAAGATTAGGTTTATTGGTCCTATTTACGACGAAATGCTGCTTAACCAGCTACGGTACCATTGTGCCTGTTACTTTCATGGTCATTCTGCAGGGGGTACAAATCCTTCGCTTCTCGAAGCCATGGCAGCCTCGGCGTTCATTTGCGCACACCTCAACCCTTTTAATCTATCGGTTTTAAAGGAAAATGCCCTTTACTTTTCGGGTGAAAACGAAGTAACCGATACCATAAAAAGAAGCCTTTTCCTGGAGAACAGGGATGTTTTCATCCCAGAAAATCTTAAGCGAATTGATGAAAATTATCGATGGGATAGCATAATAAATTCATACTTCGAGTGTTTTAAAGCATTACTAAAACTTAAAAACCAGGATTAGCGAATAATAAAAATTAAGATACCTTTGCAGCAACCTGTAAGACATAACCGGTGAAGTACTCCAAGTTTATACCAATCATATCTCTTATTGGGGATTTTTTTATCCTTAACCTGTTGTTTGTGATAGGGTTCATTGTTTTGCACCCTTACGCACAGCACCTTACAGATAAGCATGTTCTATTCTACCTCTACCTGAATGCATGCTGGTTTGTTCTATTCTTCGTTTTTGGGGCAAATAATGTTGATCGAAATACCCGAAAGAGGTCGATCTTCTTCACCTATGTCAAGATCATCGTTTTCTTCTTCTTCTTCTTCCTGATGTATTTTCAGGCAGTTCCACTGCAATTCTACCCCAGGCATCATCTTAAGTACCTGTTCGCATTGTTTTTTGCAGTATTGATCTTTTGGAAATTTGTGCTTTACTATGCCTTCTATTTCTACCGAAAATACGGTTACAACTACAGGAACGTCATCATCCTGGGGTATGGACATAAAGCGAAGGAGCTCTCGAAGTATTTCCTCACCAACCCCTGGCATGGCTACCGTTTCCTGGGTTTTTTTGATAAGGAAAAGAACGAAAAGCAGCAAATTGTTGGGACATGGGACGATCTGAAAAGCTTTATTGAGGACAACGATATTAATCAGGTTTACATCTCCTGGGATACCATTCCACGTAGTGTGCTAGCAAATGTTACCAACTTGCTTGCCGATTACCCCATTAAGATCAGGATACTGCCCGATCTGGACAACTTTGCCTACAAAAGTGCCGAACTGGTTAACTACGGAATGGTTCCTGTGCTACAGATTCACCCAGGCCCCCTTAGCTACTGGTATAACCGCCTACTGAAAAGGTCTTTCGACATTGCCCTATCATTATTAATAGTAGTCGGATTCCTTTCGTGGTTTTCGCTGATAATCTATATCATTGACCTTATTGTTTACAGGCAAGGTATTTTTTTCAACCAGAAACGCACCTGTATCGACGGGAAGGTTTTTACCTGTTACAAGTTCCGCTCCATGCAGAAAAACGATGAGTGCGATACCGTACAGGCAACCCTCAACGACAGCAGGATTACCCGCGTTGGACGATTCCTGCGCAAGTGGAGCCTCGATGAGCTACCCCAGTTTGTGAATGTGCTCAAGGGCGAAATGTCAATCGTAGGACCCCGTCCCCACATGCTAAAGCATACCGAGGAGTACCAAAAAATTGTTAAACGGTTTATGCTAAGGCATACTGTGAAACCCGGTATCACTGGTCTGGCACAGGTTAACGGGTACAGGGGCGAGATCAAGAAACCGCACGACATCATTAAACGGGTAAAACTCGACGCCAACTACATCGAGAGCTGGACGTTCAACATGGACATCAAGATCATTTTTCTGACTATTTGGGTGATTATCAAGGGGCAGGAAACGGCATACTAAGATTAGTCTACAGTCTGCAGTCTCCGCTTAGATTCCTCACTCCGCCCAAAGGCTTCGTTCGGAATGACAGCCAAGGTACCGGTATGAAGGCCGGGCTGGTGCTGGCTGAGGGGCAAGGGCTCAGCCCGCACCAGCCCTTTTCCCCCAAACAGCCCTGTCATTCCGAGCCCCGTTCTATGGGGCGAGGAATCTTTGCATAGGGCATTCAGGTTTTCTCTTTTCGTCATCGCGAGGAGTCCTCAGGGCGACGAAGCGATCTGTTTCAATACTCCCAATTCAGCAGATTGCTTCTCCCGACAGCGATCGTCGGGATCGCAATGACGCAAAGAAGTCCGTCATCGCTAGGAGTCCTCAGGGCGACGAAGCGATCTGTTCCTTCCCAATAAAGATTGCTTCGCTCCATTCCATTTCGCTCGCAATGACGCAGAAAAGTCCGTCATCGCGAGGAGTCCACAGGGCGACGAAGCGATCTGTTCATGTAATTCCATTGCTAAGATTGCGTCGCTCGTGCCTCGCTCGCAATGACGCAAAGAAGTCCGTCATCGCGAGGAGTCCACAGGGTGACGAAGCGATCTGTTCCTTCCCAATAAAGATTGCTTCGCTCCATTCCATTTCGCTCGCAATGACGCAAGGGAACCGTCATCGCGAGGAGTCCTCAGGGCGACGAAGCGAACTGCATGTCCTAAAATCCCTCCACAACCACAAACGATTTTGTGAATCCCAAGAACTTCTCGCGGTAAATGCTTGCCATGGGGAATAGTATGCGCAGCTCGTTGTACGATAACAATCTTACACTTTTTGCGGTTTTAATGGCTTCTCTCATATCCTTATGGCGTGGATACCAGCCCAGCTGAAAACGCATAAGCAGCCACACCCTTGCCCTAAGGGGCAAAAACTGGAAGAACGGGAAGAGGAAATGTGGTTCCAGCGGAAAGTATCGGTTAGGGGTTTGCAGGTAAATTCTGGGTGCCACCCTGCGCATCTCACCCACCATGCGCTGCTGATCGTGAAAATTGCCCACGTGCTCAATTACCGAGTTGGAAAATGCAACGTGAAACGATTGGTCGTTAAACTGTCTCAGGTTACGGGCGTCGCCCGCATAGCTTTGCAGGTTTTTGTGCTTCACTTTGCTCACTGAAAGGTTAACAAGGCTTATGCTCACATCACTTTCGGTGAGGAAACCCATATTCTCCCAGTAGTTCTCCGTGCCTCCCACGTCAATGATCTTTAACGGACGGGGTAGTTTTTCTGTAAGCGAGCGAAACAGCGCAAAGCGGCGTTTACGCAGTCTATCGGCTAAGCTGTTTGCCTGCTCGTTGTTGGCCAACCGGTTCAGGATGCCTTTCATTGGGTTTTATTTGTAGCAAAAATAGAAAATATTTTATTCAACTCTTTGGGTTCACAGCTCTCACCTCTCAGTTTACAAGGGAACCGTCATCGCGAGCCCACCAGGGTGAAGCGATCTGTTCATGTACTTCCATTGCTAAGATTGCGTCGCTCGTGCCTCGCTCGCAATGACGCAAAGAAGTCCGTCATCGCGAGGAGCCCACAGGGCGACGAAGCGATCTGTTCCATGCTCCCAATTCAGCAGATTGCTTCAGAACAAAAAACGTTCCCTGCCTACCCTGCCTACCGGCAGGCAGGCGGCAGGCAGGTTCGCAATGCCGCAAAGAAGTCCGTCATCGCGAGGAGTCCACAGGGCAACGAAGCGATCTGTTCATGTAGTTCCATTGCTAAGATTGCGTCGCTCGTGCCTCGCTCGCAATGACGCAGAAAAGTCCGTCATCGCGAGGAAGCGTACTGTGCTGACGAAGCGATCTGTTCATGTACTTCCATTGCTAAGATTGCGTCGCTCGTGCCTCGCTCGCAATGAACTGTGTTAAAAACCAAATTTAAAATGAACTTTCTTAATGTTTTTTTCCCAAACTGCCCCTTAGATTTTTGAGGGCAGCTTTGGGAAAAAAAT